>JAEEGK010000027.1_pt1 | contig 316425 bp, 274 predicted proteins | sample 8958771 | NCBI WGS metagenome assembly JAEEGK01 (sample SAMN16246547, study PRJNA631951) | gut metagenome | biome: gut microbiome; feature: rumen; material: SC-attached | host: Bos | place: Iran: Karaj | collected 2018-10 | reverse complement strand
CATCTCGTTTACGAACTGAGCAGCTACAGTAGCATCGTTGAAACCAGTAACAGATACAGCGCCAGTTGTATGGTCGATAGAAACTTCAACTGTACCAGTGTTCTTGTCGTAGTACTTCTCGTCTGCAAGCAGAGCGGCTGCGGACTTATCCATATCGGAGATGATGGAGTCATCTGCACGGATACGGGTCTTCTCAACGTAACGGATGTACTGAGGAGCCAGGATACCCATAAGGACTGCCATGATAGCTACTACGATGATAAGTTCAACGAGTGAAAAACCTTTGTTATTCTTCATAATTTCTTCTTCCTTTCACATTTGTGTATTTTGTTTCCCCCGATCCCCTACAAACCGGAAGGTGTTTTCTCGGATGCGGTGTCCGCATCTCTTTGATGATTAAGTTATACCACACGCACCCCCCCCTCGCAATACATGTTTTGTAAGTGTATATTTGTTTGTGTGAGCGTGCAAAGGAGTCATTTTTCCGTCTTGCAGGTTTTGTTTTTTCAATTATCGTGAAGGAGTAAAGGCGAAGGTGGGTAAAATGTTTTGGAGCAGCCGCCCTCTTTCGAGGGGGCTGCTCCAAAGTATTTGGGTTGTTGCACTATTCTCGAAAATATCCCTCGCCCTCTGCGTATCCGCATCGGGCTCAGTCCTATTTCTCGTCCCAAATGTTTTGGAGCAGCCACCCTCTTTCGAGGGGGCTGCTCCAAAGTATTTGGGTTGTTGCACTATTCTCGAAAATATCCCTCGCCCTCTGCGCATCCGCATCGGGCTCAGTCCTATTTTCTCGTATGATAGGTTCGCGAGCGAACCTATCATTACATCATTTCGCTGAGGCTCTCGTACAGTGTGAGCATAGGCATCAGACATGCGCCGATGAGTACGCCGACAACTCCGGCCAGCAAGATAATGATCATAGGCTCCATCGCTGTCATCATAGCAGCAACGGCAACTTCAACTTCTTCTTCGAAATAACCGGCACAACGGTCGAGCATTTCCTCGATATTACCGGTATCTTCACCGATCTTTGTCATGTGACAGATCATGACAGGAAACAGACCACTCTTACGAAGCGGATCGGACATCTGTACACCCTTTTCGACTTCGTCCTTCGCATAAAGAAGTGCATCCTTATACAGGACGTTAGGCATGTTCTTCGACGTGATCTCAAGCGCATCTACGATCGAAATACCTGCGGAAAGCAACGTAGACATAGTACGTGCAAAACGAGCAGCCGCAGATTTCGTTACAACTGGGCCAACAAAGGGCATCTTCATAGTTGTACGACCGATCACGACCTGGCCGGTCGGTGATGCGGCAAACACACGCCATGCAATAATAATCACGACTATGACCGCAAGAAGAATAATAACATTCTCTTTCATCCAGTCAGACATCGCAACTACCACTTTCGTCAACGTAGGGAGTTCCGTGTCAAGATCCTTAAACATCTCCGTGAACTGCGGAATAACGAAATTCAACATAACTATAACCACGGCGACAGCAACTACCAAAACCACGATCGGGTATACAAGCGCTTTCTTAATGGTCGCTTTTAATTTTGCATCCTTCTCGAACTGGATCGCCAGACGGTCGAACGAGTTCTCGAGGGAACCGGATGCTTCACCGGCATCAACCATGTTTACCATCATCGGGGTAAACACATTCGGGTGTTCCTTCAGGCTTCGTGCCAAATTTTCACCCTTTGCTACGTTTGACATTACTTCACGGAGTGATGCCTGCATGATCTTGTTATCACACTGGTCGGCCAACATTCCGAATGCATCGACGATCGATACGCCGGCATTCAAAAGGCTCACCATCTGACGGCAGAAAACCGCCATGGTACGAGGCTTTACGGAGGAGCCGCCAAGGGAAACGTTCTCTGCAAACATGGTTTCCTTAACCTGAATAGGAATAAGACCTTCCAGTTTTAGTGTACGCTCCGCTCTGGATGAATCAGGTGCTTCGATTTTGCCTTTACGTTTGGCGCCTTTTTGATCGACGGCCACATATTGATAGGTGGGCATAGAAGTTTCACCTCCTGAAATTACTTTAAGTTATATCTAACAACCGTCTGTCCTCTCTTCTCTCCTGCGGGCCATCCCTTCCTGCAGCGGCATCCACGTTCCGTTCTCTTCCCGTTCTGAGTTCGGATGGGGTCTTCCGGTCATTATACGATTTTAAACATCTCCCTGTCCCATGACACGTTTCATCATGGCTGCCGTATCCTGCGCATAGCTGATGGCGATCTCGGAAGTGATACGGTGCGCGGAACACAGTTCGAAGATCGCGTCATCCATGGTAACCATACCCTGACGGCGGCTGGTCTGAACGATCGCGGGGATCATGTGGATCTTCGCCTCACGGATGAGGTTACGGATCGCAGGGGTTGCATGCATGACTTCGAATGCGGCTACACGGCCGGATCCATCCGCCAGAGGCATGAGCTGCTGGGAGATAACGCACTCCAAAACGTTCGCCAGCTGAACACGGATTTGTTGCTGCTGGTACGGAGGGAATACGTCGATGATACGGTCAATGGTACTCGCCGCACCGATGGTATGCAGGGTCGAGAATACGAGGTGTCCGGTCTCAGCTGCGGTGATCGCAGTGGAGATCGTATCCAGGTCACGCATCTCACCTACGAGGATAACATCGGGGTCCTGACGAAGAGCTGCACGAAGCGCGCTCTCGAAAGAAATAGAGTCCAGGCCGATCTCTCTCTGGTTAACCATCGCCTTATTATGCTTATGAAGGTACTCGATCGGGTCCTCCAAAGTAATAACGTGGTGATGATAGGTCTTACTGATCAAGTCGATCAGGGAAGCCAGGGTCGTAGACTTACCGGAACCGGTAGGTCCGGTTACGAGAACCATGCCTCTCTTACGGTTGATCAGGTCGATAACGGATGAATTCAGGCCCAGAGACTCCGGTCTCGGGATAACATCCGCGATCAGTCGCAGTGCTGCGCCGTAAGCGCCACGCTGCTTATAAACGTTAACACGACATCTTCCCACGGAACGAACGGAATAGGAAAAGTCCGTCTGTCCGGTCTCTGCCAGCTCGTCGCGGCAGGGCTTGGGGATGATCGGTTCGATCATCATCTGTGTGTTCTCCGGCGTAAGCGGAACGGTACCGATCTTAATCAGCTGACCGTTGATACGCAAAATAGGCGGAACACCTGCGGTAATATGAACGTCAGATGCATGACGTTTAGCAGCTAATTTAACGAGATCGGCAACCTCGAGTGCTCCCTGAGGCCGCTGCTGGCCGCTTTCAATTCCTTCTGGCATAATTCCACTCTCCTTATCCTTATTCCGGGCCATATCTTCCGGAAAGGCCCGTCCTGATTCTCTCTATCGATCGAGGCGATCCTTATGCTTCGTATACGATACGACGAAGCTCGCTCATGGATGTGATGCCGGCCTTAACCTTAAGACCACACGCCATCGACAGAGTATTCATGCCCTCTTTCAAAGCTTCTTCTTTGATCTCATCGGCATTCGCGCCGCGGGCAATGACCGTGCTCAGGTGATGGGTTACTTCCATGATCTCGTAGATACCGATACGTCCGCGATAGCCGGCACGCTCACATGCAGGACAGCCGACAGGCTCGTAAATACGAAGCGGCGTTGCGGGATCTACACCCAGGATCCTCTTATCTTCTTCGGTCGCAAGAACTTCTCTCTTACAATCCGGGCACAGACGGCGAACCAGACGCTGTGCGATAATACCTACAACAGAGTCCGCGATCAGGTAGTTTTCAACACCCATATCTTCCAGACGTGTTACGGTGCTGGCAGCGGAGTTTGTATGGAGGGTACTAACAACCAAGTGGCCGGTGATAGCGGCCTTAACAGCGATCTCGGCGGTCTCACCGTCTCGAATCTCACCGATCATGATGATATCGGGGTCCTGACGCAAGATAGCACGGAGGGCAGATGCGAATGTAAGATCTACCTTCGGATTTACGTGAACCTGATTGATACCATCGACGTTTGCCTCGACAGGGTCCTCAACGGTGACGATATTGATATCTTCACGGTTGAGCTCTGAGAGAGCGGTATAAAGTGTGGTGGACTTACCGGAACCGGTAGGACCTGTTACCAGAACGATGCCGTGCGGGTGAGACAGAATACGGTCGAACTTCGCCATCTCTGCATCCTCGAAACCGAGCTGTTTCTTCTCACGGTTCAGGGCTCTCTTATTCTGGAGACGCATTACGATCTTCTCACCGAATACGGTCGGGAGAACGTTAACACGGATATCGTACTCGACACGGTCTACCCATGCTGTGATACGACCGTCCTGAGGTTTACGCTTCTCGGAAATATCCATGCCGCCGATGATCTTAATACGGGCGACGATAGCCGGAAGCAATTTGATGTCATATTTCATTCGCTCGTAGAGCGCACCATCGATACGGTAGCGGACGCGGACGTTCTCTTCCATCGCCTCAATATGAATATCGGATGCTCTCTGACGGGCTGCCTGCTCGATCATTGTACGAACGAGTACGACGATCGGGGAGTTATCGAGGTTCGCCGAGTCTTCGGTCGCCTCCTCGAGTTCTTTATCAAAACCACGTTCCTCTGCGTACTGCTTCGCAACGTCCATGGCCTGGGAACTACCGAAGTAACGGTCCAGTGCTGCCAAAACGTCCGTACCTGTACAGATAACGGGCTCGATCTGCATGTTTGTTACGATACCGATATCATCCGCAGCCACGATATCCATAGGATCGGACATCGCCAGTCGTAGGATGTTCGGGTTGCGTTCGGAAACCGCGAACGGTATTACATTGTATTTACGGAGCACGTCCGGCTTAACCAAATTCAGGATCTCATCCGGAATGGTCACCGACGAAAGATCGACAAATTTATATCCTAACTGATATTCCAGAGCACGGGCAATACGTTTCTCGCTCGTAATACCGCTCTCTACGAGATATTCACCGATACGTTTGCCCTCTTCTTTCGCTCTGACAAGCGCATCCTTCAATACCTCCGGGGTAATAACGCCCTGCTCGATGAGAATATCACCGATTCGCATACGTTTTCTTGTGTAATCCATATACCCACCATCCTATTTAACAACACTTTTAGGGAAATCCGCACCCCTGCTCCCCCTGTTCCGATCATCCGTTTGGGCGCATTTGGGTACAATTCCCTAAGTTTGTTTATATTTTAATACATTTCAGTGTCGTTGTCAATGTTTTTCGCTTTATTAATTAACCACATGAACCGTCAAAACGGTCACGGCGGAATTATGTTTATCCGTATCCTTAACGGAAACTTTCAAAACGTAGGTGCCGACTTTCTTCGTGGAGAATTTATCCCAACCTTCGACACGGATACGCTGTACCAGCACGTCGCGGCTGTCCTTATCGTCATAAAGCTGATCGATCACGTTGCGGTAATGGAAATACGAGCCCTTCTTCACCGTTACTTCGGTCTGTTTCAGTGTGATGACCGGAATGCCGTTATTGATCGGGGCGGGTTTTTCCTCGTTCGTCTCGATCACAAGCTGGCAGGTCAGGCCCTGGTAGCGGATATTGAATACATTCTTACCTTTTACGAACTTCTTACCGACGTCGTCGCACTCCCATCCGTAGATGTCGATGCGCTTACCGTTATCGGTAACGCCCTGAAGCAGGATGTCATTTCCGACTGAGGTCTCGCCGATGTAGCGCTGCGGTCCGATGAATACGGCAACGATCTCATAGATCGTCTCCCCGTTCGGGCCGGTCGCGGTGCGCGGTGCCTCTGTAGTCTCCTCCGGAGTGGTTTCTTCCGGTGTGGTCTGCTCCGGCGTCGTTTCCTCCGGAGTGGTCGCCTCCGGTGTGGTCTCTTCCGGTGTCGTCACGGCCTCTGTTGTAACAGCCTCTGTTGTATCAGCCTCTGTTGTAACCTCTTCGGTCGTTTTTTCCTCGGTAGATGCCTGTGCGGTCTCCTCGGGGGTCTCCGGCGTCTGTGTCTCATCCGGAACCGTCTGCGTCGGATCCGGCTTATTCTTATCCGGGTCGACTATATTCGATGCGCTTTCCTTCGACAAACTGCGTACACGTGTCACGGTCGTCAGATTACCTCTGCTGTCGCGTACCTGGTACTTCACAGTTACCTCCGTATCGGAGATGTTCTCTGTCGGAGGAATAGCGATGATCTTCTTCGTGATATCGCCGTCACGGTTATCCGTGGCGGTAACGCCTGCCAGAAGGCCTTTCGTGTCCCCTCCGGGAACATAGCTTACCGGGTCGTCGGAAAATGCGATCACCGGCGCTTTTCGGTCATCTGACAGATAAATAAACAAGTAAATAAGACCGAGAACCACTACTATGATCCCCAGCTGCATCGCCTCCCGCTTTAAGCGGTGAACTTTTCTCCATCTCGTCCCAATTTTCATAAGGTCTTTCATCCTCTTGAGGCGAACCGGCCCCCGTGCCGATATGTCGCCTTGCATCCCCGGTCCGCTCCCGCAGACCTTTCTTTCACTCCTAAACCAATACAAGGAAGGCCTGCTAAGCAAACCTTCCTCGCAAAATAACTATACAGCTTATGCGCGTGACAGGTACTCGCCTGTACGTGTGTCGATCTTGATCTTCTCGCCGTTATCTACGAACAACGGAACCAAGACCTGTGCTCCGGTCTCAACGATCGCGGGCTTTGTAGCGCCGGTCGCGGTATTACCCTTAAAGCCGGGCTCGGTCGATGTGATCTCGAGCTCAACAAAGAGAGGCGGCTCGATCGAGAATACTGCGCCATTATGAGACAGCATCTTAACCATCTCGTTTTCCTTTACGAACTTAAGAGCGTCGCCGACCTGGTCGGGTGTCATCTGGATCTGCTCGAACGTATTCACGTCCATGAAGTAATAGAAATCGCCATCGTTATACAGATACTGCATATCTGCACGATCGATCCGGGCTGCCGGAAACTTATCGGTAGGGCGGAACGACTTCTCGACAACGCCGCCGTTCTTGATATTCTTTAATGATGTACGCACGAAAGCTGCGCCCTTACCGGGTTTTACGTGCTGGAAATCAATGATCTGGTACACGTTGTTGTCCATCTCGATCGTAATGCCGTTTCTGAAATCGCCTGCAGAAATCATCTTTAAATCATCCTCCTAGGGTGGTATAAATCGGTTATTCTTTTTAAAACCTAACTATTATTGTAACTTACACGCAGAGAAAAAGCAAGGGTTTTTTTATTTCCTCTTGCGTTTTTCGTAGAAATACAGTAAAAACTTCTCGATCTTACGCTTAAACACGATCTGGATCTCTTCTTTCGGACTGATCGGTTCGGTCAGGATCGAAACGAGCTTCGCACGGTTCGCTCCGTAGATATCCGTCAGCAGCTGATCCCCGACGAACAGTGTATTTTCGCGCTGCGTACCCATGCGGTGCATCGCCTTTGCATAACTCTTGCGTGAAGGCTTATTCGCCTTCCACACGGCATGGGAATGTACCGCCTTTGCAAACGGCGTCACGCGCTCTTTGCTGTTATTCGATATCAGGCACGTGGAAAAGCCCATCGCATGCAGGCGGTCGAACAGTTCTTTCGCCCGTTCGTCCGCCGGCGCGTCATGGCAGACCAAAGTATTGTCGATATCGTAGATGATCCCGCGATACCCCTTCGCATAGAAATCTTCATAAGGGATCTCATATGCAGACTTATAGCGCATCGTAGGATAAAAACGTCCAAACAGACTCATGCCTCTTCTTTATCCTTCTTATCCTTCACTCCGGAACTTTTCTTCTTTTTCAGAAGTTTCTTTAACTCCTCGGCAAATGTATTCACATCGGTAAATTCACGGTACACCGAAGCAAAACGCACATAGGCGACCTCTTCGAGGTCCTTTAAGTGCTCCATGATCAGCTCGCCGATCTGCGCGCTCGCGATCTCGGTCTCTGCGCGGCGGAAGATCTCATTTTCCACGTCATCCAGAAGTTTCTGGATGTCCTGCATGGGAATGGGACGTTTATGGCACGCACGCATAACGCCGGCCTCCATCTTCGAGCGGTCGTACGGTTCGCGGGTGTTATCCTTCTTAACGACCATCAGGGGAAATGTCTCGATCTTCTCGTAGGTCGTGAAGCGGCGGCCGCAGGCCTCGCACGAACGGCGGCGACGGATCTCTCTTCCGTCCTCACTCGGACGGGAGTCAACTACCTTCGTTGTTTCTACTCCACAGAATGGACAGCGCATATCTTACCTCCTAATCGGTTCCGAACTCGGAAAGCATAAGCCCCGGGTTTCTGTCGAGGACCATATTCACGCTCCATGCGTTCACGAACAGCAAAAGCGGACGGTCCTTCAAGTCTTTGATGCGTTTCATGTCGGATGTTCCGACGATCTTCGCCACATCGTAGTTCTCGTTTTCGATCCAGCGGATGTGCTCATACGGCAGCGGATCCAGGCGGATCTCAACATTATATTCGCTCTTTAAGCGATATTCCAAAACTTCAAACTGCAGAACGCCGACTACGCCGACGATGATCTCTTCCATACCGGTGTTGAACTCCTGGAAGATCTGGATGGCGCCTTCCTGGGCGATCTGCATCACGCCCTTTACGAACTGCTTACGCTTCATCGTATCGATCTGGCGTACCTTCGCGAAATGCTCCGGGGCGAATGTCGGGATGCCGGGGAACTGCACTTTATGTGCGGCTGACGCGGTCAATGTATCTCCGATGGAGAAAATGCCCGGATCGAACACGCCGATGATATCGCCTGCGTAGGCCTCATCGATGATCTTACGATCCTGCGCCATGAGCTGCTGCGGCTGCGACAGTCGCAGGGGCTTTTTGCCCTGCACATGGTAGACTTCCATGCCCGCGGTGAATTTGCCGGAGCAGATGCGCATGAACGCGATACGGTCGCGGTGCGCCTTATTCATGTTCGCCTGGATCTTAAACACAAACGCCGAAAACTTCGGGTCGAACGGATCCACGATATCGTCGCCGTTCTGACGCGGCAACGGAGAAGATGTCATCTTCAGGAAATGCTTGAGGAAAGTCTCGACACCGAAATTCGTGAGCGCCGATCCGAAGAACACGGGCGACAGGTCGCCGCGGTTGACACGCTCCTGGTCGAACTCATCGCAAGCGCCATCGAGAAGCTCCAGATCCTCTGCGAGTTTCTCCGCCGCCAGATCGCCGATCAGATCCTTCGCGTACTCCACGTCCACCTGATGCGTTTCGACCTCGCGCATACCCGCGCGGTTCGCAGTAAATGTCGTGATCTTCTTGATATCTCTTTCATATACGCCCTGGAAACTCTTACCGCTTCCGATGGGCCAGTTGATCGGGCAGGTGCGGATGCCCAGCACGCTCTCGATCTCATCCATCAGGTCGAACGGATCGTTCGTCTCACGGTCCATCTTATTGATGAAGGTAAAGATCGGGATGTGCCGCATGACACAGACCTTAAAGAGTTTGATGGTCTGCGGCTCAACGCCCTTCGCTCCGTCGATCACCATGACCGCGGAGTCCGCCGCCATCAGCGTACGGTACGTATCCTCCGAGAAATCCTGGTGTCCGGGCGTATCCAGAATGTTGATGCAATACCCGTCATACTCAAACTGCATGACCGAACTGGTGACGGAAATACCACGTTCCTTTTCGATCTCCATCCAGTCGGATACCGCGTGACGTTCGGTCTTCCGCCCCTTCACGCTTCCGGCCAGGTTGATGGCGCCTCCGTACAACAAAAACTTCTCGGTCAATGTAGTTTTACCGGCATCCGGGTGCGATATGATCGCAAATGTCCGGCGCCGCCGGATCTCTTCTTCCATAGACTCTGTCTGTGACATACAACTGCTCCTAACTGTTTATGATCCCGGGGCGGTGATGCGCCCGGTCTCGGAATGGTTTTCTGAATATGCAAGCCCCATCGGCTACATCCTTATCGGGCATACAGGCCGCTTCTACTGCGGATACTCTCCGTAAACATGACCGGCTTGCATGTCCTTTCCGCGTGCCTTAAACATCTCCGAAATGGTCACGACCTGGTAACCTTTTGCCTTCAGATACGGCACGAGGAACTCAACCGCCTCAGCGGTGGCATCGTAAGTCTCATGCATCAGCACGATCTTACCATCCAAAGAGTCATTTTCGCATGCTTTTGCGATTTTGTCAATCATTTGCTTCGCGGTGGCCTGCGCCCAGTCCATCGAATCCAGGCCGCAGCTGATCAGCGGAACGTCGATCATGTCCCGAAGTGTTTCGTTCACATCGAGGTACGGCGGACGCAGCAAAAACTTCTCACGGCCCGAAATCTCCTTCAGCGCGGGAAGCATATACTCCACTTCCGCCTTCATTTCCTCCACCGAAAGTTCCGGCAGGTGCGGGTGCGACTTCGTGTGGTTCGCGATCTCAAAGCCCAGCTCCTGCGCGCGCTCGATCTCAGCCCGCGTGTCTTCGTTGAATGTATTGCCCCAGTAGAAGAAGGTGGCATGCATGCCGCTGTCTCTGAGCGCGTTCTGGATGCGGATCGCCGGCGAGGTCTCCGACACCGGATCCACCGGACCGTCGTCAAACGAGATCGCGACCATCGGTTTCTTCGGGTCGATCCATGTTATATCTGCTTCGTTATTCCAGTTTTCTCTCATTTTATCCTCCATAGACTGCGGATCATTTATGTCAAATATAGCATCCGCCATGAATCTGTAAAATTGCCTACCTCTCATAGAATCCTCCGGCATCACAGCCCGATTCTGCCCACCGGGCAGTAAAAACTATTATGAAACACAATATATGGGCGTTAAACCCCTGAATATCCCTTAAAATATACAACATTTTCCCGGCAAAATCAACATAGCAATGTCATTTTTGCCGAGTCTTCCCCGTTTCTCCATCGTTTTTCGCATCATCTGCTCCGTTTTACGCGCTTTCGATCTGCTATATACACATCGGGCCCGGATCTCGTCATGAGACCCGGGCCCGGATTTACAAATATCGTTCTAAATGTTTCGTCGCTTACTCCACGGGGAAGCAAACTTCCGTGACGAATTCCTCCGGATCCTGCGTCTGCGCCGGTCCGACGTGGTAGATGTTGAACATCGGCCCGCAGATCTTATATCCGTTCGCCTGGATCCATGAAGCTACGGCCGCGTTCGCATCGCCCATCTGCGCATAGTTGCCTTTGATCACGCAGCTGGCCACGCGGACTGCGGGCAAGGTCTGAAACTTCACGTGCTCGGTATCGGCGTAAGTCCCCTTCACCGCCATCGAGACCATGACGTCGACGTCCGCTTCCTTATATTCCGGGTCGTAAAACACGGCCATGGCGTAGCACGGGTCCGCGGGGACGAGCGGCTGCTTACACTCCGCCATCATGCCCCACGCCATGCCCTCGCTCGCGTAGTTCGGCACGATCATACGCACCGTTGCTGCATATCTCTCGGGAATCGTCTTTACATTAACATCAAAACTCATGTTCTGCTCCTCTCTCAGCCTCTTTCGGGCTGTATCCAGAAGCATCCGTTTGTACTCCGTTTCCTGTGCCAACGCCTCCAGTTCGGCCTCGCGGGCGCTCAGGAAGCCGTCGAGTTTTTCCTTATCATCGTAGACCTCTAGGATGCGGACTATATCCGCCAGGGAGAACCCCATTTCCTTCAGTGCTGTGATACGCCCCATGACGAACAACTGGTCCTCGCGGTAATACCGGTATCCGGTAAAATCGTCGATCCGTGCCGGCTTTAACAAACCGATATCATCGTAGTGGCGAAGCATTCGGATGCTGACTCTGGACAGTTTTGAAAAATCACCTATTTTCAGCATATTCTTACCTCCATGAAAGTATATTTCTTGAGCTCACCACTACCATAATCCCTGACACTATGTGAGAGTCAACCACTTTTTTAACTTTTTTTGCAGGTTCAGTTAAATGACTTCTTCAGGTATGCGATCAATGTGTTTGCCATGCGCTTATGCGACTCCGGGCCGGGATGCATGCGGGAGCCGAAGGCATCCGCCGCCGTGTTCGGCAGGCGAAGGAGGTCCACGTTCTTATCCCCGGTGCGGTCCACATACTCGCGCAGGGTGCGCTGCATAAAAGGCATCAGCGCATCGCCCAGGGCGCCGTAACACCAAACCAATCTGGATTTCGGGTTCTTCAGACGAAGCAATGCCAGGAAATCATCCATGGCACGGCAAAAACGCCGAATGCTCATCTCCTCGTAGGTTCCGTCCGCATTCAGAAGCTGCGCATAGATCTTCCCGGTCTTCGGGTCGGTGAAGGGCGCATTGTGAAATGCGCCTTCGTCGTTCGTACCCAGATTGATCACGACCACGTCGGGCTGCCAGCTCGAGAAATCGTACTCATCCATGGTTCCCGCAGCCGCATTTTCCGCGCCAGACGCTGCTCCGCAGACCTTCGTGTAGATCTCGGGCAATGCTGACTTAGGATCGTTATCCCAGCCGCAATACGTGCCCCAGCCGCTCTGGCTGATCAGGCGGTAATCCGCGTCTAAAGCCTTCGCTACATAATTTGCATAGTGCTCACACGTTCCGAAGACCATGGGCACCCAATCCATCTCCTCATGGGCTCCGTTCAAGCCCTCGCCGCTGGTGATGCTGTCGCCGACAAACTCGATTTTCATCTTCTTCGGAGGAATGGGCAGGAACATGCCGTCCGCGGAAACACTGTGGATCACGAAACGGCTGGGATCCTCGCCGATGGCCTGCATCTCCTTAAAGATGCGCACCATCTTAGGAGTCTGCGCGCTCAGCCCGCGGAAGATGCAGATGTCCGAACCGCCGCGTTTCAGCATCATGCGGATCACCTGTTTGCCGTTCACTTCGATGGCTACCCATTGCTCATACTGATCATATTCCGCCTCGATGCGAACCCACAATTCGCTTGCGGCGACGCGGAACTCGATGCCGGAAGCCGACCAGTACAGTTCGATGGGGCCGTCCCCCTTCCAATTAGTACGTCCGTATAAATGCAGGGGGATCTCATCCGGTCCCAATGTTCTCAGTTCGCTCATATCCTATCTCCTGTCCGGTTTCTATTTCTTCGTTTTCCACCTGTTTTGAGGTTTTCAGCGCCTCAGGTGGAGTTTTCGAGCTTGTGGTTCTTCACTTTTCCATCTGAATCGCAGTTTTCAGCGCCTCAGGAGGGGTTCCTTCACCCCCGTCACACCGGGCTTGGAATCTTCCCGGTCAGGTATTTGATGGCTTCCTTCAATCCGTCCACGGAAAGCTTGTAGCTCGGGATCAGGCCTTCGATGGCCGTCACCGCTTCCATCCAGCCGATGGATGACGAGTACGAAACCTTACGGGGGTTCAGCCATACCACTTTCTTATAATTTCGTTTGAACATTTCCAGCCACTCGTAGCCGCTGTAGCCGCCGTTCGGGCCGCGATAGTTGCCGCTGGTGGAATACAGTTCCTCCGGCGCCATCTGCGCGTCGCCGACGATGATGACCTTATAGTCGGAATCCAGGTTTTTGAATACCCAACGGGTCTCCACCCAGTCTCCGGTCATGCACTCCGGCGTCTTATACAACGTGCTGTACAGGCAGTTGTGGAAATAATAGGTTTTTACGTCCTTGAAATGGTTCGCTTTGTTTACCGCCTGAAACAGGTTGTTACAAAGCGTCGAAAACGGGATCATGGTCCCGCCTGAGTCAAAGAGCAAAAGCAGTTTCACGGTATTCTTACGCGGCTTCTGCCATTCGAGTTTCAAATAGCCACCGTTGTTGCACGTCGAGTCAATGGTGCCGTCCAGATCAAGTTCGGTCTTCGCCTCGTCAATGCGTGACGAAAACTGCCGAAGCTGACGGAACGCCGCCTGGAACTGGCGGTAGTCAAGTGCCTTATCCCTGCGGAAATCGCGGTACCGCTCCTCGCCGATGACCATGAAGGCCGACGAGAGTCCGGGCTTGCCGCCCATGCGAATGCCGCCCTTCGCCCGTCCGGAATTACCGAAGGCCGATGTACCGCCGGTGCCGATCCAGTGCTTACCGCCATCGTGACGCGTGTTCTGCTGCGCCAGACGCTCGCGGAGCTGCTCATTGACCGTTTTCGCATCCCGCTTCTCGCGGCGCTTCTGCGCCTCCTCCGCCATGTGCTGCTGCTCTTCTTCGTCGGGATCGTCCCGCTCCAGCCAGCGCATGACATAGTCCGGAATGTTCTCCGACTTCACGTCCTTGAAATATTCCTTAAACGCCAGGTCGAATTTGTCGAAATCCGCCTCGCTCTTCACGAGGATCATCCGCGCCATATAGTAGAAGTTCGTCAGCGAAGCGCCGCAGAGCTGCTTATCCAGCGCCTCCATCAGCGTCAGCCATTCGGTCAGGGAAACGTGCACTCCTTTTGCTTTCAAAATGTAGAAAAACGGAGTAAACATTTTACCTCCTGTTCGCCTTAATGGTCTCGAGATCTTCGTCCTTCTTTACGATAACGCCCACGAACGGCAGCTTCTTCTGGATCTCCTCCGGGGAGATACCGCCGCGCATCAGCGCGTTCAGCCAGTCCAGAAGCTCCGATGTGCTGGGCTTCTTACGAATGTCGCGCATGCCGCGGATCGAATAGAACGCCTTCATCGCCTCGTCCAAAAGCTGCTCGTCGATGTCGGTGAAATGCGCCGCAACGATGTCGCGCATCAGTTCCTGGTTAGGGAACTCGATATAGTGGAAAATGCAGCGACGCAGGAACGCGTCCGGCAGCTCCTTTTCCGCATTGGACGTGATGATCACGATCGGGCGGTGCTTCGCCTTCACCGTGCGTCCGGTCTCATGGATATAAAACTCCATCTGGTCCAGCTCCCACAACAAGTCGTTCGGGAACTCCAGGTCCGCCTTATCGATCTCATCGATCAGCAGCACGACCTGCTCATCGCTCTCGAACGCGTCGCAGAGCTTACCCGGCTTGATATAACGGGCAATGTCATCCACGCCTTCGTTTCCGAACTGGCTGTCGTACAAACGCTGCACCGTATCGTACATGTACAGGCCGTCCTGTGCCTTCGTGGTAGACTTGATGTTCCAAATGATAAGGGGCTTATTCAGGCTCTTTGCGATGGCCTGCGCCAGCATGGTCTTACCCGTGCCGGGCTCGCCCTTGATCAGGAGCGGCTTCTGAAGAGCGATCGCTACATTGACCGCGGCTAAAAGTTCTTCGCCGGCCACATAGTCTACGCTACCCTGAAAATTCTGAAATTCACTCATAAATTCCTCCGTTAATATATGTTAATATGATTCTTTATTTCACTCCGGTAGTTTTATCACATCTCCTGCACTGCCAAGGACTGCCAAATAGGCTTTGGTTGCTCTGGCGGCAGGCTTATTTCTTCTCCTGCACTGCCAAAGACTGCCAAATAGGCTTTGGTTGCTCTGGCGGCAGGCTTATTTCTTCTCCTGCTCTGCCAAAGACTGCCAAATAGGCTTTGGTTGCTCTGGCGGCAGGCTTATTTCTCCACCTGCTTTACCATAGACCGCAGGATGGACAGAAGTCCTTCGCCGAGGCGCTCGCCGTGAATGATCTGCTTCGCCTTCGGCGCATCATCCGTGATGATGTTATCGACGCCGATCGCCGTCATCTCCTTTAAGGAGTTGGTGTCATTGACCGTCCAGACATGGACCTCCATGCCCAGTTCATGCGCACGCTCCACCAGACTCGCGGTCACGTTCGTATACTTCATGCTCAGGAAATCGAGGGCGTCCGACTGGGGCACATCCCCGATGGTGACCTTCAGGATCTGGCCGGTCATAATGTCCGGGTTCAGTTCCTTCACGCGGGCCAGGTAATTCAGATCGGTACAGGTGACGACGCACTGATTGACGAAATCCAGATCCTCGATCATGGCAACCGTTTTATCCACCACGTCGGGCGTCTTCGCGTTCGTCTTGATCTCAATATTCAGTTTGATCTGACCGCGGCACAGCAGGATCGCGTCCTCCAGCGTCGGGATGCGCACATCCGAGTACCCTTTCTTCTTCGCCGATACGTCGATCTTCTGCAGTTCTTCGTAAGTCTGCGTGTAGGCTACGACGGCTTTATTACCCGTGCGAAGCGTCGACATATCGTGTAGCAAAAACAGCACGCCATCCGCAGACTCCTGTACATCGACCTCCGCGTAATCCGCGTACTGGTCAATGGCCAGCTGCAGGGCCTCGAGCGTATTTTCCGGTGCATCTTTCGACGCGCCACGGTGCGCTGTCACGGCAACACCGGTCATCACGTCGGAGATGTTGTAATCACCGGTGATGTACGAGCGCACGACCATGTGCAGTTCGAGGATACCGACCGCCACGACGACGGCCAATGCGACTCGCTTATGCAGCAGTTGCAGGATCTTCGTCTTTTCGGCGAAGCGTTTCTTCATCTCGTTCTTACCGACCTTCTGCTCTTCCAGCACATGTGCCAGGCAGTACAGGCCGGACAGGTTCACCGTAGTGGAGATGAAGCCGGCCAGAAAGCCGATGCAGAGGAAGACCCGGTTTCCGTGTTCGATGATACGCAGCATGGTATAGCCGCTGCCCGGTGTCAGGGCAATGTAGATCGACACCACACATATGAGGACCGCGGAGAACAAAAGCAGGATGCCGACTGCGGCCAGGTTCCACAAAAGGATGTAGGAAACATTCTTCAGAAAACGGCCGCGATGATATTCATGAAAGATCGCGATCTTCTCCTTATCTCCCAGATCCTGCCGCAAAAAACGAATAGCCATCGAGAGGCCGAACACAAATAGCAGAATACAGAGGAGGACGGCGACCGATATTAGGATCGGAATGCCACCGCGTGACATGGCGATACGCTCCGCCACATAATTCGACGCCTGGACCTTCACAACGCCGGCGGCGAGCATCAGAAGATTGATCGCCGGCAGGCAGGCCGTTACCAATGCGAATGTGCGGACGCGCCCGTGCAGGCGTCTGAGCAACACGAGACCTTCGAGGAACATCTCCCAGGAATTGATCTTCATGTTGTTCGCGGAGTACTCGAAGCACACCAGCAGGGCGCCATACTCCCACATACACAATACGATGATCACGAAGACCATCAGCGCCAAAAGCAAGATCGTCAGCGGATGTGCTAAAAACCGGAAAATATTCTGGTTGGTGATGAACTTCATCTTCTGGACACGCATGGACCAGCGAAGCAGAATAGCCGCGCCCGGCAGGACTGCCAGCCAGGTACCGATGCGGAAGATCAATTCAAATACCAAAAGGGACACAAAATTCCTCTTCAGGACCATGCCCATTTTATCAAAAACGACTTTCATATTCAGGTAAGAATACACTTTCTGTTTAAATGGCCGGGCTCCTCGCCCTACCTGACTGGCAGCATCTAAAATACCACTCATTTTATTATATCAGAACTACGCTATGACGTAAAGGTTTTCTGCCTGTTTCCTCTCCCTCTTTCGGTGAATTTATGTTTAAAGCAAGTGAACCATATGGCACCAGCCACTGTTAAGTAACCGGATGCGGCGTCCATAGGCGGATAATATGCCTAAGAAGGGCGGTTTAGCTAGTTTTAGGCGTTTGGAGCTTTCTTTTCGACTGTGCCCCCGACTCCATTATATACCTAACGCGAGCACTTTATCTTGCTTTAGTCATTTTGAACTTCTATTCAGGTCGATTCCCTGACTGCATCCTATGACTAAGACGAGCAGTTTATCTTGCTCTAGTCATTATGAGCGTCTTTTCCAGTCGATCTTCCAACTGCATCCCATGACTAAGGCGGGCGGTTTACCTGGTCTTAGGCATTTTGAGGTTCTCTTCCGGTTGGGTCCTCAACTCCATTCTATGCCTAACGCGAGCATTTATCACGCTTTAGGCATTGGGGGCTTCCTTTCCGACTAGGCGCTCTACTCCATCCCATGACTAAGGCGGGCGGTTTACCTGGACTTAGGCATTTTGATGTTCTCTTCCGGTTGGGTCCTCAACTCCATCCCATGCCTAAAGCAAGCATTTTATCACGCTTTAGGAATTTGGGGCTTAAAATTGTGAAAACACGAAAAACCGAAAGAACAGCGCTTGACATTTTCGGTCATATAGTGCATAATGGTGGTTGTGCAGTCCGCTATGCGAACTGTAAACAAATTAGGATTGCTCCGCAAGCCCTAGGGAGACGTATCGAAGAGGCCATAACGAGCTTGACTCGAAATCAAGTTGTCGGGTAACCGGCACGCGGGTTCGAATCCCGCCGTCTCCGCGATCTAAAAAAGCGCACCATAACGGTGCGCTTTTTTCGTTTCTATCCCCCTATCTTTCCACGCCACTACATAAAAGCAACCAGGATCTTTCTTTTCGCTCATTCCTGATGGTCGCCACCCCTTCCTATCGCCTTCCGCCACATCTAAAAAGCAACCAAAACCTCGCTTTTCCCCATCCCTGGTGGCTGGCCCCCTTCCTGTTGCCTCCCTCCACTCTGATAAAGCAACCAAAACCTCGCTTTTCCCCATCCCTGGTGGCCGCCACCCCATCCTACAGCCTCCCGCCATCTCCATAAAACAACCAAAACCCCTCTTCTCTCCATCCCTGGTGGCCGCCCCCCATCCTGTTGCCTCCCTCCACTCTGATAAAGCAACCAAAACATCGCTTTTCCCCATTCCTGGTGGCCGCCACTCCTTCCTATCGCCTCCCGCCACTCTGATAAAGCAACCAAAACCTCGCTTTTCCCCATCCCTGGTGGCCGCCACCCCTTCCTATCGACTTCCGCCACATCTAAAAAGCAACCAAAACCTCGCTTTTCCCCATTTCTGGTGGCCGGCCTGCCCTTAAATCCTCCTACAACCCACACGGCGGGAAGCGTTTCCGCTTCCCGCCGTGTGGCCTCTCATACACTTTCTCTAACCCGAATGTTTATCTTACTTCTTTTCAATATATCCGTAGATCGGCTGATTATACATATTATCCGTTACAGTCTTATACCGGTCACCTTTATAATCATCGGTGAAACCATTGTACGCACGGTAGATCTCGTTCGTCTCGGTATCGTATACACGTTCATAGCCCAGCGTCGCATCGCTCTGCTTCTGGCTGATGATGTCGTAGGTCGACTGCCGTTCGTTCCACCCCTGTGTAATGGTATCCGAGATCGAGTTGTAGATCTGCGAGTTCGCTTTGATGCTACGCGCCAGGATCTCTTCCTGTCCGTAGAACCCATCCTCGAACTTCTGCGTAAATTGAATGCTTCCAACGCACTCCGTCAGCGCGCTCTCCCACTCGATGAATTCATTTTCCGGAGCGGTAACGTAAACGGTGTCATACACGTAGTATGCTGTCACATAGTACAAGCTGACCGGGTACATGGATGCGGAAAACAGTCCATCCGTCTTCCTTCCCATCGAGTCCGTAAACGTACCTCGGATAACATCACCGCCCGTCATGTTCGTTCCGATCTTCTCGATCATCTCAAAACCGTTCATTACTGGGAAAGTAAAGCCCTGTACGTTCGACAGAGCAAACGATTGTGTAAACACCTGGTAGAAATACTCTGTCGTCGGCGGGTCGAGGGCCGGAAGCTTCGCAAACGGTGTATCCGGATACATGCTCTTGTACCACTGCCGCTCTGCCTCGGTCTTCAGATAACCCTCTGTCTTCATGTTGAAGAAGATACAATACTGCGGGTTGTTCGGATCCGTCACGATAAACGTATAGTGGATCAGATCGCCCGGATAAACACTCACGGTAAATCCCTCCGGGATCTTCATCTTGAAGTAGCCGCCCGGATCGGTATAGTCGACCAGTTTGATCTTCTTATTCTCTTTAATGGTAAATGCTTCATTTGCTGTAGCTGTCGTAGCTGCCGCCTTCGTTCCTACCTGCTCTCCCGGGTTCGTCCCGTTCTTCGGAGGCTCGCCTCCGTTCTCACATGCGGTCAATGTCCCGACCAACATTATACTCATCAATATCGCCGTTAATATCTTCATATCGCTCACCACCTTCTTACTTTCGTCTCCCCGGGATCACTCCGGGATCCTTAGGAAGAGCAAGCGCCGGAAAACTGTTTCCAGTTTTTCGGCGCTGCTTCTAACCTTTCCGACCGTTATGGTCTTCTATCTATCCGTCCATGTGTAGATCGTCTTACCGACCTGTACATGAAACTAAACCTTCCCGGATTTACACTTCCGGAATCGCGCTTCCCGTAGCGCTTTGGTAAACAACGTCGGTTCTTATGGGATAAGATTATCACACTTTTCAGTAAAAGTAAAGCGATTTTGCTAAGTTTACAGAAATTTTAGAATTTAATTTTGACTATTTCGGATTATCTTCTTGAAAAACACGAATTATCTGTTCGATTTTCCTGGTCTATTCATGCTCAGAACGAAAAAGGAGCTCAGATCCCATCGGGATTTGAGCTCTTTTTATCTTTATGCGTTGTAATGCCTCATTTCGAGACCTACATGCTCCTTTCGGGGCCATTCGGAAATGCAGCGGCCATTTGCATCTTATTCGTGGTCTCATTCAAGTATACAAGTTCAACGATCGAGATGATAACGAAAACGATCCCCGAGATCACCATGATCCACAGGAGCGCATTCAATGCACTCAAGGCCGAACCATAGGAATCCGCACCATACGCCTTGATCAGTGTAAATATGGCACCGATGATCGAGAAAATGGTGTAAGCAATATAAAATTTGAACAGTCCCTCCCATTTAGCTGCGGTAGAACGGGAAACCGGACGTACCACATCAGCTAAAGAGTGATACAGATAGTACACACACGCGACGCTGACGATGGCTTGAGCTATATCGATCAGGCTATCCAGCGGAGAACTAACAAAAATCGAAAGCACTCCGAGGATGATATAGGTCAGGTGCAGTTTGAATACAGTCTCAAATCCATAATCATACTGTCCCGCTGTATGATATTGTAACAATATCATGATATTGATCGCGATGACGCCCCATCCCAAAATCCCTGCAAATACCAAAAAGGCTGAAGCGCCTTCCAGATCCAGGTTATCGGCCGATGCCAGCATGATCACCGTCAGAAATGTAACGACCGCCCCTAAGATCATTTCGATCAACTTATATGTGTAGATCTTCTTCAACGGTTCTACGAGCATCGCCGTTCTCGTTTGCTGACGTGCCGCCTCGTTCTGCTTCCATTCGCCCAGATTCGGTCTCTGGCTATCCATTCCGCTCTGCGGCAAACTTGATCCGCAGATGGTACAATACCTGCTTCCGTTCGGAAGCATCGCTCCACAATTATTGCAAAACATAATGATCCTCCTTTAACCCTTCATTTTCTCTTTCCATGTTTTGGCGGTTATCTAAGGAAGCCCTTTGCCCCGGTACGGATAACCATTTCAAAAAAGCCCCGAGCTCCTTGTAATAATCCTATCATTTTCCGCACATCAGCGCAATATGACCATTTATTAAAGAATCCTAAAGAAAACGTACATTTCTGAACAAATTATTACGACCGGCGGTAGATACTAACGCGGTCTGGGACCGGTGTATTCCCAATGCTCCAAACTATCCCATGTCCATTGGAAGAGTCTTACCTCGAGAATGGAAACCACCAGCAAGGCCACACTGCCGATCAATTCCATAGCGAGCGCGATTCTCATGATCGTATCCGATCCATTATCAAACGTGAGAATGCTGGAAATAAGCATGAGTACCAAATCGCCCGCTGCGGCTATCACATAGAACTTATTCAAGCGTTTCCACTCTATTGACAGTATGCCGGGATCCAGCTGCCTACCAACGTATTTTCCGTATATTTTCCGGGTGACCTCCTCCATCGAGATATACAGATTGCACACATAACCGATCATCGCAAAGATCGTAAGGATCGACAGCATCATATTGATAAGGAAATTCGAAACAAAAAAGCTCGTGATCGAAAAGACGAGATAAGCCAGAATCGAAAATAAGGAGACCTGAAACCTCGGGTGATAATCCTTCATATCATTGAGGGTGACCATAAAGCATATCAGGACAATGATCGCCGCTATCTCAAGAATAATCTCGCTAAAGATATACCACTGATGATTATTAAGGAGATACGAAAAGTCCCAATCCGATTCCACACATATCATGTAGTAAATGGACAGCACGATCTCGATAAAAGCGATGATCAATCCGATCATACGGCACTTATAGAGTCTGCCGGTATAATATGCTATCCCTTTCATTTTCAGTTTAACTTTCCACGCTTCTTCCTGTGCTATTCTTCTCAGTTCCTCAGCACGACTTTTTTCGGCATCCGGAGACAATGCTGCTCCACATACATTACATACCTTGCTTCCCTCCGGGAGCGGAACCCCACAATTCTTACATCTCATAACCTACACCTTCCCTTCACCGTTCACACCCTCCGATCGTTGCATATCGGATGGCTTAATTATACTATACCACGAAACATACAGGATGACCATATATCTGTTCTTTAAGGATTTCTGAAGAAAACGGCGATTTCTGAACGAAAGATTACGAAATAGAAAAAACGGACCGCTTCCTTTCGAAGGCGGCCCATAAACCGTTGATTCATCTATGCCCGTTCAGCCATGGCTCTTTTGCTACCACCTGTCATAGATCGTGAGTATACGCAAAAAGTTTTACGGCCGGGCAGTGTCCGTCGTAGATTCATTACCACGCTCAAACAGCTCGATGGACTTTTTGATAAGTATCAGTTCATAGATGTACATCGCAAAAACGGCTACAGCATCTGCAAAGCAGAAGAAAAACAGGAGCAGCCAATCATCACGAGACCTGTCATCATATAAACGAAGAACGAACATGCTGAAGAAAGACAATACCTGGACTATAGAATAAAATACAAAGATAACACTCCATTTGTCAGCCATTCCGCTGTCCCGCGGACGAGTAAGAGCGGAAAAAGCCCCACACAAATGATAATAGGCCCCGATAACAAATGCTGTTTTCAAGATATCGAGCACCCAGACCAGACCGCTTTTATTTTTCAACAAAATAGCGGAGGCCAATGAGATCATGACCCCGAAGGCCATAAAGAGAACGACCTTCCCGAAACGTTCTTCATAACTCTTTAGTTCGATCAACTGGACGGCCTGCCAAATGACCACAAAGAACGTGATCCCGATTTGAATGATCTCCAGCACAAGATATACAGCCGGAAAACCGTCAAATATTTCATACGCATGGTGAGAGGTGGCAATAAGATATACCAACAAAACCACCAACGCGCCGATCATGATCCCGGATAGAATGGCTAGGGCCTTACGCGCGGAATAAAAAGCTTCCAACGGTTCTTTCACCCCTAAGCGAATCCAGGACTTCTGCGAAGCGGTTTCGGTATATACCGTAGCCCGGTTCTCCGGCCGGGGTCCTGAAGACTGCTGTCCGGCACCGCACTGGGGACAAAACATTTCTCCATTGGGAATCTGTGCCCCACATACATGACAAATCATTTTTCTACCTCCACGATACTAATTCGGTCTGGAATCGGTGTTCCCCCAACGCCCCAAACTATTCCATGTCCATCGGAAAAGTTTTATCTGGAAAATGTACACCACCAGCCAAGCCACACTACCGATCACACCCTCCGATCGCTGCACATCGGATGGCTTAAACATACTATAGCACGAAGCATATTGAATGACCATATATCAGTTTTTTAAGTTTTTCTGAACTTAAGAACGATTTCTGAACGAAAGATTACAAAATAGAAAAAACGGACCGCATCTTTAGTGGTGCGGCCCGTAATGTATTATTTTTCTCTTTCCTGTACCAGACTGTAGTAAGCCATCAGACCGGCGACAGTCTTGCAGTCCTGGATCTCGCCGGAACGGATCTTCGCTACCAGATCGCTAAGCTCCATCGCCTGCACATCCATGTATTCATCTTCGTCCAGATGTTGCTGGGTCTTCGTCAGATCCTCGGCGAGGTACAGATCGATCGTCTCGTCGCAATAAGCAATCGCCGTGACCAGTTTGAGCAACAATGTCAGTTTCCCTGCACGGTAGCCGGTCTCCTCTTCGAGTTCACGCGCCGCGCAAACCTCGCCGGGCTCGCTTTTTTCGTTCTTACAACCCGCCGGAATCTCCAACGTCACACGATCCACCGCATTGCGGAACTGGTTCACCATCAGGATCTTACCATCCGGCCGAACGGCTACGACGGCAGCCGCGCCTTTATGTGCCAGAAAATCCCAATGCGTCGTCCGCCCGTCGGGCAGCAGGATCGTATCGTCGTGCATGGTCAAAAGGTTGCCTTTATAGACCGGTTTCCGATCGATTCGTTTGATCAAATCCATAGTTTCGCCTCTTTATTTCTTCCAGGGAGTGGTCTCCTGGGAGCTCTTATTCATCTCTTCATAGCGCGCATAGCAGGCACGGACTGCCTTCATCAGGGCGTTGCGCATGCCATTTTCCTCGAGAGCTTCTACGCCCGCGATCGTGGTGCCCGCCGGCGAACATACCATATCCTTTAGCTTTCCGGGGTGCTCCTTCGTATCAAGGACCATCTTCGCCGAGCCCAGCACGGTCTGTGCCACGAACTCGTACGCCATGTCTCTGGGCATACCGCACGCTACTACACCATCGGCCAATGCTTCGATGAACATGAACACATAAGCAGGAGAACTACCGCTCGCGCATGTAACGGCGTTCATCAGGTTCTCATTGACCTTCTTAAAACGACCCATCGTGGAGAAGATCATCTCTAACGAAGCAACTTCCTCAGCGGAGAATTTCGCCTCATCATAGCAGATGCCGGTCATGCCCTCGCCGACCAATGCCGGTGTATTCGGCATCGCGCGGACGATACGGATCTGGTCCGAAAGCGCTGCCTTCAGGCGCGCGATCGAATAACCCGGAGCGATCGAGATCAGGATCTGGTTGGGTTTGATGATGTTCTCAATATTCTTCAGAACCTGGGGATAGAACTGCGGCTTCACTGCCAAAACGACGATCTGCGACTTCGCGCAGCACTCAGCGTTGCTGTCTGCAAAGATCACGCCGGTCTCGTTATAAACCTTCTTTACACGGTCTGCGCTCGCATCCGCAAAGATCAGGTCCGCCTTATCCACGACCTTAAGCAGGCCGCGCATCATGGCGTAGCCCATGTTACCCATTCCGATAAAACCGATTTTTGCCATAGTTCCTCCTCATCCGGGGTCTGCATCGCAGACCGTTCTGTTATTTATTTCTGTTCTTATTCTTCCAGCAGTTTCTCAACTGAGGCAAGCTTTACGCAAAGTACGAATACCCTGCAAGCCTTCTCTAATTCTTCGCGGGACGGGAAGGTCGGCGCAATACGGATGTTCGCATCCTGCGGGTCCTTTCCGTACGGGTAGGTCGCTCCGGCTCCGGTCATGACCACGCCTGCCTCCTTACACAGTGCTACGATGCGCTTTGCACATCCGGGCAATGCCATAAAGGAGATGAAGTATCCGCCTACCGGGCGTACCCAGGAACCGACATTCAGACCGGACAGTTCCTGATCGAGTGTGGAAAGCACCGCCTCGAACTTCGGACGCAGGAGCGCCGCCTGCTTCTTCATATGCTCACGAACGCCGTCTGCGTTCTTGAAATACTGCGCATGGCGCAACTGATTGATCTTATCATGGCCGATGGTCTGGATCGTCATCTGCTTCTTTATCTCGGCGATATTTGCCGGAGATGCGATGATGGCAGCAACACCCGCGCCGGGGAAGGTAACCTTTGATGTCGAGCAGAACTCGTAATACATATCCGGGTGGCCGGACTTCTCGCAGGCTTCCACGATGTTGAGGATGGTCTTTGCATCATCATACAAATGGTGGATAGCGTAAGCATTGTCCCAGAAGATACGGAAATCTTCTGCTGCCGGCTGCAGGTTCGCCATACGAAGCACGACTTCGTCTGAGTAGCAAATGCCTGCCGGGTTCGAATACTGCGGCACGCACCAGATACCTTTGATCTGCGCGTCAGAAGCTACCAGGCGCTCTACCATGTCCATATCCGGGCCGTTCTCATCCATGGGAATGTTGATCATCTCGATGCCGAAAAGCTCAGTGATCGCGAAATGACGATCATATCCGGGCACCGGGCAGAGGAACTTCACCGGCTCGTCCAGTTTGCACCAAGGTGTAGAACCCATGACGCCGAATACCTCACTCCGCGCGATCGTATCATACATAATATTCAGGCTCGAGTTGCCATAAACGATCATGTGATCGGGCGTCGTGCCCATCAGATCGCTTATGATCCGCTTGATCTCCGGGATGCCATCGAGAACGCCGTAGTTGCGAACGTCCACACCGGCCTCACACTGAAACGAAGAATCGGAAGTCAGCGCATCCAAAAGCGGTAAAGAAAGATCCAGCTGATCCTTTCCGGGCTTACCTCTGGACATATCCAGTTTCAGGCCCATCTCCTTTACCTTCTCATACTCTGCTTCCAGTTCCTTCTTCAAAGACTGAAGCTCCTTTTTGCTCAACTCGTTGTAAGCCTTCATACAGATCGGTACTCCTTTTTATCTAAAGTGAACCGGGCTATAGCCCGTGGTGTCTCTTTAACTTTTCAAGTATAATATAGTTCTTTGCCGTTCGTCAACCCATATTTTGTATTTTTTCACGGCCGCAACCTACGTATGCAGGTATGGCCATGATTTTCTCCCTTCTTGGTGGCCGCCAGATCTTCTCATCTCCTCCCACTACGCTGAAAAAGCAACCAAAATCATGCTTTTATCCACTCTTGGTGGCCGCCACCCCTTCCAACCGCCTCCCACTACACTGAAAAACTCACAAAATCGCCCATAGAAAAACCGGAGCACCGATCGGCGCCCCGGTTCATCAACTCTATTCTCGATTTAATCCATAAATGAGATATCTACATCCGACATCGAAAGGATCGGGCCGAGCAATGCTTCAAATGTACTGAACAGCTTATAGCCTACACGCACCACTTCGGAAAACTCAACTGTGTCCGGAATCTTCTGGATCGATACGACTGCCTTCTCCATGCGAAGCGCGAAGTTCAACGCGATCTTTTCTCCGGTCGCCGGATCCGTCAGGGTGAAATCCGCCGAGATATCAGCGGTTTTCGCCTTATCGTCATACCGTATGCGGATCTTCGGAAAACCATCCTTAAAGATCTCCCGCAGGTCTGCTTCACATTCCTCAACGGCCGTTTCGTATTCTTCCTTCGTGGCAAATCTGTAATCGGTCGCCCCGAAAATAGCTCGGATCGATCTTTCCATCTCTTCCTCGCTGGTAAACAACTGCGCGCCCGTGTCGTCCGTGAACTCGATATAGTATCGGTGGAATGTAGCAACCAAATCGTCAGCGGTCAGATTCAGGCCGCGTCCGGCTTCCATACATCCCTTATTGATCTGCTTCGCGAGGCGGCCGGCAGCCTCATATAACTCCGCTTCATTGTAGGAAGGGGCTCCGTTCTCCTGCAGATACTTGAATAAGTATGCATAATCGGAATCCTTTGTATTCTTCACGACCGAACGCATGATCGAAGCCACAAATGCTCCATTCATCTCAATCGTGATATCGTTTCCGCTCCCCGTGATGCTCCGCGCATCCACCTCTTCCAGAATGCGGGTCATATAATCCAACACGAAACGACGACCCAATTCATCGACTTTCAACGGGTTCAGAATGCCGGTACCCACCGGAACCGAAAAGGCGGAAACACCCTTTATATCTTCAAACGTGATCTCGCCGCCGAACTGTTTCAACATCATATCGATCTGATCCGTTCCGCCGAGAAGTCCTGCCAGCAGGTCCGGAAGCGTCGTTGAGATCTGTATTTCATCTTTATCTATTGCAAACGAAAGCAACTCATCGGAAAACTTCATCGTGTCGGTGTTCAACTCGAAAAACACGGTGCCGTCCATGATCATCTTATCGATATCCCACTGGTCTACCGAGCGGATCTTCACCGTTCCGCCCGTTCCTCCCAGGCTGAACTCGCCGGGATATGCATTGCTGATGTTCATGTTCAGATCCATCGTCATCCGGACTGCATCTACACCTTCCATCATATTCAGGAAACCCGCGAGCGATCCGTTGGTATCGATATCCACATATTCGATGGGCTCCTTCGTTTCATTGCCCGCCGAGCCGGAGGCACCTTGTGGATTACTCTCGGCATAATACGAGGTCACTTCTTCTGTATTCCCCTTCGTAGACACGACCGTTTCATCCCGGTTCGAACTATCATCCCTCTTACTCTGCTCTTCGATTTTGGGAGCATCCGTCGAGGATAACATATCATTCATCTCGGCAGACGAGCCTTCGGTCGGAGCAGGGTTGCTCTTATTCGAGCACCCGAACACGGATGTCAGGGTCAATGTCAGGCCGCAAGCGATCGCCATTAGCTTTTTCGATTTTCTCATTCAAACTCCTCTTTACAAAAACACATAAACATATCCGACTTACGATAACAGGCTGAGCGCAGACCGCGCCCTATCGGACATATGTTCCGACTGTAACATTATAGAGTACGGATATCAGCGGGTCAATTTCCTATGCCATATTGTAAGAAAAACGAAAGAAATTTCGGTGTCTCGGCAATAAAACAGGTCCGGGCATATGCCCGGACCTGCGGTCTATCGTTAAATTATTTAATTACAGACCTGAGAGCAGACCGGACATAGATCCGCCGCCCTGTTCCTGCTGGGACTGAATGGTCTTAACCAAGTTCAGAACTGTGGTAATAACATCGGAAAGCTGAGAAACACCCTCAACATCCTTAAAGGAACCCTTATTTGCTTCAGAAACAGACTTCACGGAGAACTTGATCACGGAACCTTCCAGTTCTTTAACCTGCTCCATTACTCCATCGATAGAAGGATCTTCGATCGGAAGTTTTGTCTTAAGGGTAGAAGGAATGGTGATCTCGCCATCACAGCTGATCTTAATAGAGTCAGCATTTGCCTCGATAACGATCTTAGGAAGGCCGTTCTTGAAGATCTCTTCCAGAGATTCATTTACTGTATCAATAGCTTCCTGATAATCTTCTTCCGTCTTAACTTCATCAACGAACTGCTTCTTCAGTTCAGCCAGTTTCTTCTTGATGTCATCCTTCGAATCAACCAGTCCTTCAAGAATACCGCCGCTCTGTTCTTTGAGCTGCTTCTTAAGCTCTTCGATCTTATCTTCGATACCATCGAGGCCCAGATCTTCGGTGCTCATACCTGCGTTCTTGAAGCCTTTTTCAACTTCTGAAATGATCGCCTTTACAGCTACGTCGATCTTATCTTCATTGATCGTAGGCATAAGCTTCGGAGCGATCTCGATGAATTTGTCGATATCCTCTTCGGTCGTGTTCAAGATCACGGAACGAGCCAGAGATGCAAGCAAAGCTCCGTCCGGAGTGATCTCAACCTTATTACCGCTTCCCTTAACGGAACGCTCATCCAGTCCGCTGAGGATACGCTTCGCGTAATCCTTTGCAAATGCGATGGCATCGCTGTCGATAGCTGCGAGATCGATAAGATCGGTACCTACCGGAAGCTGAACGCTGGTGATCTTCTTGATATCAGCAGTCGTGAGCGGAATACCAAATCCCTGAAGGAGTGAGGAAACTGCATCCTCGCTGCCGAAAACGCCGGCGGCCAGCTTAAGTGCATCAATGCTGAATGCGCTGTGATCCTTATCTACTGCAAAGCGAACCAGATCACCGGAAATCTTCAATTCTTTAGCGGCAAGATCAACGCCGATCGTGCCGGAACCCTGCTTCTTAGCAATATCCATGAAGCTGTCTACATCCAGCTTAACCTTTACATCGGTAAGGCTGACTGTGCTTGCAAGCATATCGCCGAGATCTACTGTAACCTCTGTCTTATTAGAAGTCTTCTCGGACTCCTTTACAACATCCAGAAGCTTAGCCAGAGCGTCGGTCGTCTTGATTTCGAAAGCTTCACCGCCGACAGGCTTGGTAGCCTCTTCGGTCTCTGCCTCAGTTGTCTTTTCAACTTCAGTCTCTGCCTCGGTTGTCTTTTCGGCTTCGGTCTCTGCCTCAGTTGTCTTTTCAGCTTCGGTTGCGTTTGATTTGTCGTCGCCGTTAGAAACAGTAGGATTCTCCTCTGCAACTGCTTTTGTAGTATCAGCAGGAGCTTCTGTAGTCTTAACTTCAGCTGTGGTTTCCGGCTGACTTGCAACCGTTGCCTGTGTGGTCTCATCTCCTGCATCCTTCTTGGTACATCCGGCCATAGAAGAAAGTGCGAGCATAGCACTCATGGATACAGCAGCAAATTTCTTTGTTCTTCTCATAATCCATCCTCACTTTTTAAGTTAGTATGTGTGGCTCAAAAGAAAGCACACCCCTTGAGTTACTCTTGTTGCAGGCGCGTCCTAACTCCTCCCTGTGAAACACAGAATACGCCCCTGTGACACACGTATTATAGCGGAAATGCACGATCGCGTCAATTAAAATCGAAAGATTGTAAGTTTTTTGAAAGAAATAACCGGGAAATATAACATTTCCCGGTCGTAAAATTCTCTGATAGATTTTATGCCAACAGTTTCGCCAAACGCTCTGCGATCGCTTTGATAAAGCCCTCGCTGGACAATGCGTGAATATCCGGCAGGGAAGAAACCAGCGCCAGATCCTTCGTCATGTAGCCTTCTTCGATGGTGTCGATCGTCGCCTTCTCCAGACAGTCTGCGTAGCGCATCAGTTCGGGAAGGTTATCCATCTGGCCGCGGCGACGCAGTGCTCCGCTCCATGCGAAGATCGTCGCAACGGAGTTCGTAGAGGTCTCCTCACCCTTCAGATACTTATAGTAGTGACGCTGTACGGTTCCGTGCGCAGCCTCATACTCGTACTTGCCGTCCGGGGATACCAGAACGCTGGTCATCATGGCCAGAGAACCGAATGCGGTAGCGACCATGTCGCTCATAACGTCACCGTCGTAGTTCTTGCAAGCCCAGATGTAGCCACCCTCGCTCTTAACGACACGAGCTACAGCGTCATCGATCAAGGTATAGAAATACTCGATGCCGGCCTTCTCGAACTGCTCTTTGTATTCATTATCATAGATCTCCTGGAAGATATCCTTAAAGGTATGATCATACTTCTTGGAGATGGTGTCCTTCGTTGCAAACCACAGATCCTGATGGGTATCCAGTGCATAGGAGAAGCAGCTGCGTGCGAAGCTCTCGATGGACGGGATCAGGTTGTGCATACCCTGGGCAATGCCTGCGCTCTTAAACTCGTGCACCAGTTCACGCGTCTCGCTGCCGTCTGCCGCGGTGTAAACGAGCTCACATTTTCCGGGTCCCGGAATCTTCATCTCACTGGCCTTATAGAGGTCGCCGTAAGCATGACGGGCGATCGTGATGGGCTTCTTCCACGTACGAACATACGGCTCGACACCCTTTACGATGATGGGCGCACGGAATACCGTACCGTCCATGATGGCGCGGATGGTGCCATTCGGGCTCTTCCACATCTCTTTTAAGTTATATTCCTTCACACGGGCTGCGTTCGGCGTGATGGTCGCGCACTTAACGGCTACACCGTATTTCAGCGCAGCCTTTGCCGAATCGACCGTTACCTGATCATCGGTTTTATCGCGGTTTTCCAGTCCCAGATCGTAATACTCACTCTTCAGGTCTACGAACGGAAGGATGAGGTCATCCTTTATCATCTTCCACAGGATCCTGGTCATTTCGTCGCCGTCCATCTCTACGATAGGCGTCGTCATTTGAATCTTCTGCATCGTATTTATGTCTCCTTTATTATCGGCATTTGCCGGGATGCTCGGGCTTTCGGGCTCGGTGGCTGTCGTATCACAGCGCCGTCGCTCGTCAGTCCGAAGATGATTTATCACATGTTTATGATTATATCGGATACCCCGGTCAATGTAAAGCGAAAAATCGCCGTCGGGGAATTCCTGTCGCAGGACATCGTTTACAGGTTCGGGCCCATCAGCAGCTGCAGATAGCGGAACCATACACGGTAGAATGTCCGGTTCATGTGGATGCCGTCCTTCAGATAGTTCTGCTGGCGGACGATCCATTTCGAATCGATGTAATTCACACCTAAGATATTTGCCGTGTGGTTCAGAAGCGCGTCGTACATCGGCGCCCGAACGAGATCTGCACGCGTGCTTCCGAGCACGTCGGACGGCGGCAACAGGGACGACACGTACAGCGTCACGCCCGGGATCTGCTCCCGAAGCTTCTGTACGAGCGCGGTAAATGCGGTCGCAAAATCCTCCGGCGTCTTATAGAAATTACAGTTATTCAGACCGACGAAGATAACTACCCGTTCGGGGTAGACAGCGGCTACCTCAGGGATCTTCTCGATCAATGCATCCACGGACGCGCTTCTCTTATAGATCACCTGTGACATATCGATGAAACCATAGTCACCGATGGCCTGTGTCATCGAGTCACCGAAGAAGATCGTATTCATGAACATCGCATGAATCTGCTGTTGCTCTTCATTAGAAAGGTTCCGGACATCATTCAGATCGAGTTTTTCATTCCACTCTTTCTGGAAATCCATGATCTTAATCTGCTTTACGGTAAGCGACGGCTCGGTCGGGATCGGAACCGTCGGTGCCTGTGTCGGAGGCTCGGTCGGCAGTTCTCCCGGCTCTTTCGTCGCGGGTTCGTCCGCCGGCTCCGTGACATCTTCCTCTGTTATCACAGGTAACGGCGCCTGCGTAGTGATCTCTTCCGTAGTCTTCTCCGGTACCGAATATAAGGGTTCCTCCGTGTAAGGAACGGTCACATCAATCTCCGTCACATCCTTCTGGCGGATGGCCTGCAACAGAGCCGGAACGTTCTGTCCTTCGATATCCTTCACGATATCCACGCCTGCCTTCACGGGCTTCTTCCCGCTCACGGCGATCACATACATAAGCGTAACGAAGAGGAAGAAACCGATCGACCCTAAGATCAGGTGGAAGGCCTTACGCATGAGTTTCTTATAGTGATTATTCATCCGCTTCGCCTCCTTCCAGGATCAGCGAAAGGGACGCGTCCTCATAATACGTTTTGACATTATACAGGAAACAGATATCCGTGATGCCCGCGGATGCGGTCAATGTCCGGATATCTCCGGTATAATATCTCGGATCCACAACATGGATCTCCGAAAAGAACGGACACAAAAATCCGATCATAGCATTTGCATAGGAGTCCTTAAAGATCAGGAGTTTACGGTTTGTCTGTGCCTTCGTCGAGATGTTCAGCCAGGGATAATTGCCCCCGAAGAATACCTCATACGGGTCATCGCCGGTGAGTCCTTCCGACGAATACAGGCCTGGCAGCGTCTTCTGCTGCTCCTTATAAGCCGTCACGCTGGGCACATCCGGATCCGGCAGATACAGTTCGATCGTATCCGCAGCGCGGCTGTAGAAACCGCTCTTACTCATCAAGGTGCCCTGGAAGCGCTTGTGGACTTCCACCTTCTTCCAGTTCCGGGTCTCAAAGGGAAGTCCCATCTGAGCAGCCAGCTCCTTCGCTCCGACATACGCTCCATAAGTCGTCCAGTGATGGTCCGTGCGATAGTATATCTGCTTTCCCTGTGCTGCTTCCTCAGCAAATATCGGGGCGAGCGAGATCACCTTAAGGTTCGAAAGGGACGCGTTCTTCACTTCCTGTGACCAGGACGTATACCAATCCTCTTCCGAGTCGATTGGCGCTCCGCCCGGCAACTTATCTTTCAGGATCCAGCAGGCGTTCGGCACCAGCATGAAGTAGGCCGATACATCGGGATACTCACGGAGATAATCCATCACCGCCTTCGTTGTCTTTGCGGCACGATTGTCATCCGTGCGTTTGAATTCTTCGATCAGATAACTGCTTCCGCTGCGATACACGCCCTGGGAATACTTCTCTCCCATGATGCGTCCGCGCAAATCGTCCAGGTAGACCCAGACGTTTCGGGCGGGGAACTGGTCGGCCAGATAGTCCTCCATCGCGTTGGTGAACGTGCCGTTTTTCAGGTTCTCCGTCGTCATCTCCGGGAACTGGGCCAGTGTCCGGCGCTCCTGAGCGGAGTAGGCCTTTCGCGGCCATATGAGGCGCAGAAATGACAGCAGGAAAATCAACATCAGAAATACGATTCCGAGCAGACGGAAGAAACGCAATTTTCGTGCGCGCTCTCTGGCTTCTCGATCTGTCATTTGCCTCACCTCCTAGTAACAGTTTCCGTCAGGAGACTGTTACGTGAGAAGTTTGGTTTTTCTGTGAAGCCGAAAGGCTAAACAGAAAAATAAACTTCGAGCCTACGAGGTTTGCTTAGCAAACCTTCCTTGTAACAGTTTCCGTCAGGAAACACATTTTTTAAAATCTGAAATACAAGAACGGATTGTAACTCTGGTAAACCAATGCTGCTATACAAAGCATGAACATCACGATACGGATCGCGATCGACGTGGTGTAATACTTCACTGCGAACTGCTCGTTGAGTCGGTGGAATATCGGCGTTGAGAAGAACATTCCCAAAAGCAGGACCAGAAGTCCGGTACGCAGGAAGTATCCTGTGGTCGCATTGGCAAATGTACAGCCGACGCCGAACATGTGGCCCACATAGGTCAGCATCTCGGAGAAATCGGTGTGTACGAAGAACATCCAGCCGATGGTAACGAGCAGGAACGTAAGGATACGTCCCGGCCACGGGTGACGGCTGATGCGGTCATGGACGACATATTTCTCCAGCAGGAGCAGAATGCCGTAATACAGGCCCCAAAGCACGAAGTTCCAACCGGCGCCGTGCCAGAAACCGGTCAGCATCCATACGATCAGGATGTTGCGCACGTGCTTACGCGGCGAAACGCGTTTACCGCCAAGCGGGATATATACATATTCGCGGAACCACGAACTAAGGGATATATGCCAGCGACGCCAGAACGATGTGATGCTGGACGCCGTGTACGGATAGTCAAAGTTCTTCGGGAAGCGGAAACCAAACATCTTACCCAGGCCGATGGCCATGTCGGAGTAACCGCTGAAGTCAAAATAGATCTGGAACGTATAGGCAAATGCGCCGAGCCAAGCAGTGAGTACCGACGCATGCGCCGCTCCGAGGCTCTCGATCTGCACGTAAAGCGCGCCGAGCTGGTTCGCCAGCAGGACCTTCTTAATGAGGCCGCGCAGGAAGTATTCGCCGCCGTTTCCGAACATGGCGAGCGTTACCTTCCGCTTCGTCAACTGCTTCTCTACATCTTCGTAACGGACGATGGGGCCGGCGATAAGCTGCGGGAACATCGAGATATATAGGGCGAACTTAAAGAAACCGCGCTGCACACGGATCTTGTTTCGATATACATCGACCAGATACGAGATCGCCTGGAAGGTATAGAACGAGATACCGATGGGCAGGATGAGTTTCATGGCCGGGATGAATTTGAGTCCCATGCCGCGTAACTGCGACGATACGAACGGATAATACTTAAAGATACCCAGCGCCAGCAAATTCCAGCCCACGGCGATGCCGAGGTTCAGCTTTGCGTACCGTGAGTGGTTCGCCCGGTTGTTGGAAATGATACGCCCGAAGACGTAATTGACCGTAATGGACATGAGCATGAGGAAGATATAGACCGGTTCGCCCCATGCATAAAAGATCAGGCTGAATGCCAAAAGAACCATGTTTCGTGCTCGCGGCGGTGCGATAAAGTAGGCCAGCAGCACCATCGGCAGGAACACGAACAGGTAAGTCATACTGGAAAAGACCATTTCGCGTCCCCCTTATGGTTCGATTTGTTTTAGGAATTCCCGCTCCACCGATGTAGCATCGGAGGAAATGATCAGGAAAACATAGTAACCGCGGGTCAGGTAGCGCGCGTCCTTAAGGAGCGCCATCTGATCCTCGCCGTAACCGTCGAAGCAGGTGCACTGGTAAGCCACGCGGTTCTTCATCGCTTCCACCACCGCATCGATCTGTGATTTCTCTTTTACGCGCACTAAAAGAAGCTCCGCAGCATCCATGTTGGAATTCGGGCCGAAATAGCCCACTGCCGCGAAGTCATTGGCCGCCAGACCGAAGCGGCGCTTCAGGGACAGAATATCCTCCTCGTGCCACTCATCCTGCGTGATCGTGGACATATCCGCAACCAGTTGCGGCACATCCACTTCTTTATATTTTTTCTCATGGGCAATAAACCAGACGAAAGCAAACAAGGCTGTCAATGCGACAGCCTGGAAAACCCAGATATACAGTTGGCGTCTCTTCTCGATATCCCACTGCTCGCCCATTTTCCTAAGATCCTCTCGTTACGGCAGGCCATAGATCATAGCCTGCCGCCCTTACTTACATGTACCGCTTTGACGATGTTTCCTACTCTCTTCCGTCCCAGCAATAGGTACAAAGTTTCTCGGGATCGATCCCGACGGACTCGATCATATCGTCGAGTCTGTGGTAACGAAGCGATGTGAAATGCAAAAGCTCACAGATGCGGTCGATCATCTTCTGATACTTCTCGCTGTCCGGATCGGTGTACTGCTTAAGTACCTCATCCGAAACCTCGTCTCCCTCGAACTCGCGGATGACGCGGCGGGTAATGAGTTCCATCTCCGATGTGGAACGTGAGAAATTCAGATATTTACAACCGTAAACCAGCGGCGGGCACGCAGGACGAATATGTACTTCCTTAGCGCCGCTCTCATATAAGAACTGGGTCGTCTCGCGAAGCTGTGTTCCGCGGACGATCGAATCGTCGATCAAAAGAAGGCTCTTTCCCTCGATGAGATCCTTCACCGGGATCAGTTTCATCTTTGCGATCAGGTTACGCTTCGACTGCAGCGTCGGCATAAAAGAACGCGGCCAGGTCGGCGTGTACTTGATGAACGGACGGGAAAAAGGAATGCCGGACTCATTTGCATAGCCGATAGCATGAGCCGTACCGGAATCCGGAACGCCGGCTACTACATCCGGTTTCACATGGTCTCTGCGGGCTAACATCTTACCGCAGTTATAACGCATCCGCTCAACGCTGATGCCTTCATACGAAGAGGACGGGTATCCGTAGTAGATCCACAGGAATGTACAGATCTTCATCTTCTCACCGGGCTGCACCAGTGTCTTAGCGCCGGACGGTGTGAGGATCACGATCTCGCCGGGACCCAGTTCCCGCTCCTCAGTATATCCTAAATTCGTAAATGCAAAGCTCTCAAAGCATGCACAGGTCGATCCCTGCTTATGTCCGATCACGACCGGCGTACGGCCCAGACGGTCGCGCGCCGCGAAAATGCCGCGCTCCGTCAGCACCAGCAGCGTCATGGAACCGTCGATCAGTTCCTGCGCATACCGTATGCCGTCGATCATATTCTCTTTTTGGTTGATCAGGATGGCTACCAACTCCGTCGGATTGATCTCGCCGTTACTCATAACGTTGAAATGCACGTCCTTCGCCAGCAGTTCCTTCTCGATCTCTTTTATATTGTTGATCTTACCTACGGTGGTCACGGCAAATGTCCCGTGATGTGACCGCATCAGGATCGGTTGTGCCTCATAGTCCGAGATACACCCGATGCCGTAGTTGCCTTTCAAACTGTGGAATTCACTGTCGAACTTCGTACGAAACGGCGAATTCTCAATGTTGTGGATCGCCTTATCAAACCGTCCGTCGCCGCAGACCGCCATACCGGCGCGACGTGTACCCAGATGCGAATGATAGTCCGTTCCGAAAAACAGATCAAAAACACAGTCTTCATGTGATGCTACACCGAAAAAGCCACCCATAAATGCCTCCACTTTCTATATCGATCCGGACGTCCGCCCGGGTCTTACGATGCCGGCCTGGCGCTGCTCATACCGGAAACCGGATTTAAAGCAACATGCCGCACCCTATTTATTATACAAGGTGCGGCATGAATTGGCAATGATTTTTTAAGTAGTTATTTGTTGAAAGATTTTCTTTTATAAGCTTCGCGCGGTTCTTTTGCAGACAAGCGTAAAACGCTTTTTATTCTCCTTCCGATGTATACAGGACATTCCGGAGCATTATCCCTATTTGAACATATCGTCGTATTCATTTCGGGATATCAGGCCGCGTTTAAGCAGATTGTCGGCATAGGTCTTCTTGTCTTCCAGAGATGCCTTTATAAGCCACTCGGCAGATCCGTAGGATTGTTCTTCCTTCTTTTTTCCGGAATTTTGCGCGGTAATGTACGTATTGTCGATGATATCGGCAAAGCCCTGCAATACCCAGTAGGTCAGGAGAGATCCCGTTATACCGACGCCCCAGATAATAAGGGCATCCACGGTATCCGCAACTGCACTTCTTTTCTCGAAAAACATATCACTGCTACTTCCGGAGATCGCCTCTAAACCCATGATCAATACCGAAATGAGGCATACAACCAGTATGATCTTAGAAAAAAAACGAATCTTTTCTGCTGAATTCATCTTCTCATGTCCTTTCTGTTTTAAAAGCGGATCTTTTCGGATCCTGTGATCCTCGCTACACCTCAAGTATAGCAGGAAAGTCCGCCACGGACAATCTGAAAAATCTTACGATTATTATACGAAAACTCCTGATTAATTATCTTCCGTAATGTTTTTGTAAGCCCACTCAGTGTCAATCACGTAATTGTTTTGCCGATCTTCTTTCGTCAGGATGTCCGCCGCGTTCTTCGCAAGATCTTCAGTCTTCCTGCGAGTTCCAAATCATATTCTTATATTCTTCTTCACTGATCCACCCGTTATCAAGCAGCGCCTTCGTATATTTCTCCCACTCTTCTTCATTTTCCGGGTTCGGAAGACGAAAACTCAATTCCGAAGTTCCTTCTTTCGGAACCGGAATGATCGGTATCCCGTAGGCTTTACAGGTATACGCATATGTATTGTCGATATGATCGGCAAATCCATGCAGCACGGCATTTAGAAGCAGCGACAAAAAGAGCCCGCCGATCCAGGTCAGGATCGCAAAAAAAGGCGGCACGTTGTAAGTGTCCAGAAGCGCGATCCCACCCGCAATAGTGAAGATGATATTGATCACCATCAAGAGTAAAGATCTGAACCTGATCTTATTTGCAGTTCTCATTTAGCTATTCCTCCGCATTCCTTTGTTATAACACTTTCTTTTACTCTTCACCCGAAACCATCTTATATGCCCACTCGGTATCGATCATGAAGTTCGGAGCCTGATCGTCTTTCGTCAGGATGTCCGCCGCGTTCTTCGCGAGATCTTCGTAATCCGCGGGATCGATCGCTACCTCGCCAAACGCCTTGCCTTCGCGCAGGAACTGGAAACCGATCTCGCCTTCTCTGCTATAGAAATACGCTTCATCCGCCTGGAAATCCGGGTCTTCATGCTTCAACTGGATGATACAGAACACCTTGAAGATCTCCACCACGCGGTCGTCCAGGCCGGCATCGAAGATGAAGATCTTCTCACGCAGATCGTTAAGCGAACGGACGATGCGCTTGCGATAGCCTTCGACCTCCGGTCCGTTTAAGATTCCGTCATCCACGCCGACATTCGTCATCTGCGCGAAGCCCTCCATGGCCTGCACCAACGCCTCGTTTGACGTTACGTGATAGATCATGATCTTCTGCTCCATATCGTGGTACAGGAAATCGTAGGTATATAAAGTCCTCTCCTTGCAGTCCGGGCATTCAAACGTAAATGCTTTCCGGCTCAGGACCTCTTCCTTCATATTCGGCTCCAGCGTTACGTTGATACTGGACCAGATCTGGAAATCATGCTCCTTACTGCACTTCGGACATGTGATCTTCGTAGTTTGTTTCTGTGACATGTTAATTCTCTCCTGATAATTCTGATTATTTCTTATACGGGCAATGCTTATCGATGCCCAGGCATGGTGCTGTCGGGATGCTCGCCCGAGAAGCCGACCTGCGGCAGGCAGGCGATTCTCGAAACGTCCTCTGCAGTCAGTTTCACCTCGGAAAATGCGAGGTTTTCTTTCATGCGCCCCATGCTTGATGCCTTCACGATCGGGAATATCCCGCGCTTCGTAAGATACGCCAGGCAAAGTTGCGAAACGGATGCGCCGTATTTTCCGGCCAGTTCCGTAAGCAACGGATGCGTAAGCACGGCGCCACGTCCGAGCGGACTCCACGCCTGTACCTGCATGCCCTGCTCCAGGCTCTTAGCGACCGCATATTCCTGTCCGTAACCCGGATGCAGTTCCAGCTGGTTGATCGCCGGCTTATATCCCGCATCCAAAAGCGGCTGCATGTGATGCGGCAGGAAGTTACTCAGGCCGAGCTCGCGCACGCGCCCCTTCGCCTTCTGCTCCTCCATGGCGCGCCAGGTCTCCAGATCCAGCGCGGTCCAATCCTCCGCAGGATCCGGCCCCTTCGGCCAATGGATCAGGTAGGCATCGACATATTCGAGGCCGAGACGCGAAAGTGAACGCTCCAGCGCTTCATTTGCCGCGTCATATCCCCGCTCGTTGATCCAAAGCTTCGTCGCGATATATACGTCCTCGCGCGCGATCTTCGCCTGCCGAAGCGCCTCGCCCAGCTGCTCCTCGGTGAAATAAAACGACGCAGTGTCGAAATACCGATAGCCCGCCTCCAGCGCCTGCAGCAAGATCTCCGTCACCTGCTCCCGCTCCGTCCCCGGAAAGAAGCAACCGAAGCCCAGGCTCACATCACTCTTCTTCATCGTAACCCCCTTACGCGACCTCCGCCGCTAAACTGATATCACTTGCTATTTTATCATACTTTCGGCGGTTGCGCCACCACAAAAAGGGGCTGCCCTTTCGGGCCGCCCCTTTTCGTCTTTTGTTTTGATTTATTCTGCCTTTACTGCAAATTCATTGATGATGTCTACGATAATGTCGCCCAGCTTCTGAACTTCGTAGTCGCCGATGATGGGCTCCAGATGGGAGTCACCGACGCCGGAGTGATCCGTCAGGAATACGTATTCGCCATCGGTCATGATGGCCAGCGCCCGGCCGAAAAGTTCGGTAGTACGATCGGCATTCGAAGCAACGATGGGAACCACATGGATGCCCTGCTCGGCTGCCTTTGCTACTGCTGCCGCAACGACTGCGGACTTTTCGCCATGCGGCGGTGCATCAAAGATAAGAAATGCGATCTTCTTGCTATCCGCTTTCCAATCTTTGCTGTTCATGGTCTCTGTCAGGATCTCCGCGACTGCCTCAGGCGTATCTCCGCCGCCATCGGCCGATTCGTTATACAAGAGCTTCTTAAGCACGGCAACGTCGGTCTCAAAGCCATTGGTGCGGGTCACATAATCATCGCCCTCATCGCGGTAAAAATTCCAGGAATAGCTGACGGCGGGCGCGGTGACTCTCACCATGATCTTTCCGAAATCCGCCTGCAGATAGGTGAGCTCATCGCCCATGGAACCGGTCGTATCCAGGATGAACATGACCTGTGTGTCGGTATACTTCTTCGATGCGCTGTCGATGGTCAGAGCGACCTCTTCGGGATGGCCGGTCGTCCGCGACTGACTATCCGGAACACCGTCTTCCTTCTTTCCGGGCAGGGCGTAATCTTCTGTCCCGGTATATACTACATTGCCCTCTGCATCGTACACGCGCACCTTCCATGTGCGGTCTGCGGATGTCGGAAGGAACAGGTAGGCAGTACCCTCTTTGTTGGAAATGCCCGACCAGATGACGCTGTTGTCGTCACTGTAGACCGCTTCTACCTTGATGCCTTCCACTGCAACTCCGCTCTCGTTTTTTACCGTGACCGCGGATCTGGACACGGGATCCAGGTCATACGCGGGAAATGAGATCTTTCCGGTCGTTACGAGGTTCTTGAAGAAGCCCCAGTTAGCGTTGTCGTTCCAACGGCCCGCGGTCAAAACGCCAATCTGGTCGTCGGGAACCTTCACGTCTTCCCCTCCATCCGCAGGAACAGGCTTCACCGTATCCGGACCACCCTCGCTTCCCGCACGGGGTACACTAAGAGGCGCATCATAAGCCCTGTCCGCTTTCTCGTAGGCCATCTTGTAGGAAGCATCCACTTCCCCCAAACCGCTTCTCCCATAGGAGATGTCCGGGACAGCTTCATCGCCGGACCGCTCTCCTTCTTTCGGCGCCGCAACTGTGGCGTCAGGCGCAGCCTTCGTAGGGGCTGCTGTCACATCGGGCTTCGTGCCCGCAACCGTCGCCGGTTCGGTCGCATCAACCGAATTCTTAGCCTTACTACATCCCGCGAGCGGCAGTGTACAAGTCATGACTCCGGCCATGACCATGGCTGTCATTCTTTTATGATTTAATCTGATATGTTTGCTCATATACAACCTCCTTTTTGGATTTGTTTCCTAAGGAACGAAACCAGCCGGAGATTTCCTACATGAAAAACAAAAGATGTCCCGAATCCGGAACACCTTTTGATCCAATATGCTTATTAATCCCAGTTCTCATCGTCAAAGATATCTGTAAAATCGCTTCCGTTAGTGAAAAGGCCTTTTTCGTAATCCCATAACAGCATATACCTGTCTCCAGTTTGAATATCGGTGAATATCAGTTTACCCGCGGTTTCGTCAGTGTATCCATAGATAAGGCGAAGAACGGTTCCTTCGGGGATGGTCACCTCCTCATTGTCCGGATACGCAAACGCCTTAATATCCTTCTTTGCGGTAATATTGTAACCATAATAACCGGTGTATCTATAGTCATCTTCCTTCACAATGTACCCGGTGTCACTGATATCGACCGGTGTCATAATAAAGATCAGGTCAAAAAAGTTTTCCGTATAGTCTCCCAGAAACAGATAATCGCCATCCACAGGAACACATACTTTATATTCCATGGTATCGGTATTTTCATTTGGAAGTACGATCGGGCCTCCGGTCAGATGACCATAATCATCATACTCAGATTCAACTTTTTCGAGTTTTCCGTTCCGGATCGAATATACTTCAGCATATTCAGATGACCACCCTGAATACTCATGGATGAAATAGTTATTACCATTGTTGCAGATCACATAACCTATAGCTTGTGCCCAGTCACTGATCACACAATCAAAAGCTGTCATACTCTCACCATTCAGATCGATACATAAGCCATTGAGGTAACTTTCAAATGTATAAATGATGTCAATTTTTCCATCTGAACCTTCGTCGAAGAAATTGTATCCTCCGATACTTCCGCATACATAGGAGCCTTCTGTGGGTTGAAATGCCGCAGTGAACAGATCTTTGTTTCCATAGTAGGAAAGCGCCTTATACTCATAGCTTCCACTGTCGGTCGGCACGATGAATACGATTTCAGTTGCACCCACTACGAAAGATACCTTTCCGTTTGCGATATCCTCTAACGTAAACGATGCACCGATTCTGGTGATCGCCTCGTCGACGTTAGTCAGGATATCCTCGATCTTAACCTCTGCCCCGCTTGATGTAAAGAAGTTGAAGCCACGGATCAAATCGGATGTTCCATTAACACGCTCCTCACAAAAACTCTCTGAAAAACTGAAAAACAGGTCATCCGCACGCATATATGAAAAGGAATTTGTATAACCGCCCGCCATTGAAACAGCGTCTGCGAGTCTCGTAAGACACTGGTCATTAAATGTATCGATTGCTTCCTTCAACTTCGGATAGGCGATCTGTGAATCCTCGCGAAGAACGATCTTCGTATATATCGAACCGGAATCCGAGTTTTTCTCATCCTCATAGGCAAAATTGACGAATTTCCCGTCGTACTCTTTGATATATCCACGCATCATTTCCGCAAGTTCTGCTTCAGATCGCGCAGGCTTTGTTGTTTGCGGAACCGTCTCCTCGGGTGTGGTTTCAGACAATGTCGTCTCAACCGGCTGCGTTGCTATCGGTGTCGTCACTGCTTCCGTCGTCACCTCAGCTGTCTCTTCTTCAGGACTATACCTTTCCGCAGTCGTCTGAACTGCTTCGGTTTCGAATGCCGTTGTATTCGCATCCGACTGACTCCCATTCGAACAAGCCACCAAGTTCAACATAAATGTTGCCATAACTGCACACGCCAGTGTTCTGTTTCTTCTCATCGCTTTTCTCCTCCTTTGGTTCATTTCAAAACCACCCTTAACATACCAAAATCACATAGGAAACGTCAACACTTCTAACAAAAGTTTAAAACTAGTGAAACAAACTTTAATATAATCGAAACACTCTGAAATAACTACGTAACAGTGTTGTAACAAGTGGTACTATTCTTTAACTTCTCAATGCTCCCCTTAAACCTCCTACCTCCCTTCATCGAGGCCACTCAGGCAGGCAAATTCGGATCCGCAACCCTTCACGTTTTCATATGAAGGCTCCGAATTATGAGGCATGTTTTTCACAGCGAATTGACCTGACCGGACGAAATCGCATCCGCAGGCCGTAGAAGCCGAAAAAAAGGGCGCCCCGGAAACCGGGACGTCCTCATATGAAAACTGTGATATTTTCGAATTAGAACTTGCCTGCCTTAGCAGCTTCCTCGATGGAAACGGCAACTGCTACGGTAGCACCAACCATGGGGTTGTTACCCATACCGATCAGGCCCATCATCTCAACGTGCGCGGGAACGGAGGAAGAACCTGCGAACTGCGCGTCGGAGTGCATACGGCCCAGAGTATCGGTCATACCGTAGGAAGCGGGACCTGCTGCCATGTTATCGGGGTGCAGGGTACGGCCTGTGCCGCCGCCGGACGCTACGGAGAAATACTTCTTACCGGCCTCATTACGCTCCTTCTTATAGGTACCTGCTACCGGATGCTGGAAACGGGTCGGGTTGGTGGAGTTACCGGTGATGGAAACGTCAACATTCTCCTTCCACATGATCGCTACGCCCTCACGAACGTCATTCGCGCCATAGCAGTTAACCTTCGCACGAAGGCCTGTAGAATAAGACTTACGGAATACTTCCTTAACCTCGCCGGTGTAGTAATCCATCTGAGTCTCAACATAGGTAAAACCGTTGATACGGGAAATGATCTGTGCAGCGTCCTTACCCAGACCGTTCAGGATGACACGGAGGGGCTTCTGACGTACTTTGTTAGCCTTCTCGGCGATACCGATCGCGCCTTCTGCAGCGGCGAAGGACTCATGTCCTGCCAGGAATGCGAAGCAGTCGGTGTCCTCTTCGAGGAGCATCTTACCGAGATTACCGTGGCCCAGACCTACCTTACGCTGATCTGCAACGGAACCGGGGATACAGAATGCCTGCAGGCCCTCACCGATCGCAGCAGCAGCCTCGGAAGCCTTGCGGCAGCCCTTCTTGATCGCGATGGCAGCACCTACAGTGTAAGCCCAGCAAGCGTTCTCAAAGCAAATAGGCTGGATCTTCTTTACCTGATCGTAAACATCCAGGCCGGCATCCTTGGTGATCTTTTCTGCCTCCTCGATGGAAGCGATCCCATAGCTGTTCAAAACGGAATTGATCTTATCAATTCTTCTCTCATATGATTCAAATAATGCCATGATGCTATCCTCCCTGAATTAGATTTCCTTGTCCGTTCTCGGGTCAATGATCTTAACCGCGTCAGCAACACGGCCGTACTGGCCGCAAGCCTTCTCATATGCGGTATTCGGATCGTCGCCCTTCTTAATGAAGTCGGTCATCTTTCCGAGGTTAACAAACTTGTAACCGATGATCATGCCTTCTTCGTCGAGTGCGATTCCGGTAACATAACCTTCTGCCATCTCCAGATAACGAGGTCCCTTCTGCAGAGTACCGTACATGGTACCTACCTGAGAACGGAGACCCTTACCGAGGTCCTCAAGACCTGCGCCGATCGGCAGACCTTCCTCGGAAAATGCGGACTGTGTACGACCGTAAACGATCTGCAGGAACAGCTCGCGCATAGCGGTATTGATCGCATCACATACCAGGTCGGTATTGAGTGCTTCCAGAACGGTAAGGCCCGGAAGGACTTCTGCGGACATCGCTGCGGAGTGTGTCATACCGGAGCAACCGATGGTCTCAACGAGTGCTTCCTGGATGATACCCTCTTTTACGTTCAGGGTCAGCTTACAAGCACCCTGCTGCGGTGCACACCAGCCAATGCCGTGTGTCAAACCGGAAATATCCTTGACTTCTTTTGCCTGAACCCATTTTGCTTCTTCCGGGATCGGCGCTGCGCCATGATGCACACCCTGCTTCACAACGCACATGTTCTGAACTTCCTGTGAAATAATCATGAACTTCTCCTTTCGATTATAGGCGCGCGGGTCCTGCCGCATTCATTTGCGCCCATAGCTGTTTCCATTATGCCACAGATTTAGCCGAATAGCAAGAGAAATTTAGCTATATGTAATAAGTTAGCATATGCTAACTGAAATCAATTCTCCGATTATCTGGCTGAAAAGCCGCCCACCCCGCCGGTCCGGGAAACCGAAAGCCAAAAAAACCGGAGGCATCCCGACTGGACGCCTCCGGCGCAAACCGCATTCGAAGCGGTATTATTTGTTGTAGTTTACGATCTTTCCGAAGTCTGCTTTCAGGGAAGCGCCGCCTACCAGGCCGCCGTCGATGTCGGGCTGAGCGAAAAGCTCGGGAGCGCTGCCGGCAGAAACGCTGCCGCCGTACTGAATACGGATCGCAGCTGCGGTTGCCTCGTCATAGATCTCGGCGATGCAAGCGCGGATCGCGCCGCATACCTCCTGTGCCTGCTCGGTCGTAGCGACCTTACCGGTACCGATGGCCCAAATGGGCTCGTAAGCGATCACTGCCTGAGCAGCCTGCTCAGCGGTCACGTTCAGGAACGCGATCTTGATCTGCATGCGGATCCAGTCCAGGGTGATGCCCTGCTCGCGCTGCTTCAGCGACTCGCCGCAGCAGATGATCGGGGTCAGGCCGTGCTCGAAAGCCTTCAGGACCTTCTTATTAACGGTCTCGTCGGTCTCTGCGAAGTACTCTCTTCTCTCGGAGTGGCCGATGATCACATACTTCACGCCTACCTCGGTAAGCATATCGGGAGCGATCTCGCCGGTGTAGGCGCCCTTCTCCTCGAAGTACATGTTCTCTGCGCCAACCTGAATGTTGGAGCCCTTTGCTGCCTCGATCACGGGGATAATGTCGATCGCGGGTACGCAGAATACTACGTCCACGTCGTCATTTGCCACCAGAGGCTTTAATTCATTTACCAGAGCAACTGCCTTCGAAGGTGTCATGTTCATCTTCCAGTTGCCTGCGATGATCTTCTTTCTCATGTTTCGATAACCTCGCTATTATTTGTCGTCCGCTGCTGCTACGCCCGGAAGTTCCTTACCCTCAAGGAATTCAAGGGAAGCGCCGCCGCCGGTGGAGATGTGGCTCATCTTATCACCGAAACCGAGCTGGTTAACAGCTGCTGCGCTGTCGCCGCCGCCGATGATAGTGGTAGCATCGGTCTCTGCGAGTGCCTTCGCTACAGCGATGGTACCCTTTGCGAGGATCGGGTTCTCGAATACGCCCATCGGTCCGTTCCAAACAACAGTCTTAGCGGACTTCACAGCGTCTGCGAAAAGCTTTGCGCTCTTCGGGCCGATATCGCAGCCTTCACGGTCTGCAGGCATATTGGTAACGTCGTAAACTTCGGTCTCTACCGGAGCATCGATCGGGTTCGGGAACTCAGCGATAGTTACGGAGTCAACCGGCAGAAGGAGCTGCTTGCCGAGCTTCTTAGCCTTCTCCATCATCTCTTTGCAGTAGTCGAGCTTCTCGTTATCTACGAGAGACTTACCGATCTCATAGCCCTGCGCCTTCAGGAAGGTGTAAGCCATACCGCCGCCGATGATCAGGGTGTCACACTTCTCGAGCAGGTTGTTGATAACGTTGAGCTTATCTGCAACCTTTGCACCACCGAGGATCGCTACGAAAGGACGTACCGGATTCTCTACAGCATTGCCCAGGAAATCGATCTCCTTCTGCATCAGGTAACCAACTGCGTTGTCGCCGCCCTTAGCGGTGATGAACTTGGTAACGCCTTCTACGGAAGCATGTGCACGGTGGGAAGAACCGAATGCGTCGCAAACATAGCTGTCTGCAAGATCCGCGAGCTCCTTAGAGAACTCTTCGCCGTTCTTTGTCTCTTCCTTACCACGGAAACGGGTGTTCTGAAGAAGAACTACGTCACCGACCTTCATGTTTTCTACAGCCTTGGTAGCAGCCTCACCGGTTACGTTGTAGTCAGCTACGAAAGTAACTTCCTTACCGAGCTTCTCGGACAGGCGCTTTGCAACGGGAGCCAGAGACTCCTTCTCGTTCGGGCCTTCTTTTACCTTACCCAGGTGAGAGCAAAGGATGACCTTAGCGCCCTCATCAAGGAGCTTCTGAATGGTGGGCAGTGCTGCTACGATACGGGTCTCGTCTGTGATCTGACCGTCCTTAAGCGGAACGTTGAAATCGCAACGAACCAGAACGCGCTTACCCTGGACCTGAATGTCATCAATGGATTTCTTGTTTAACATGTCTGTACCTCTCTAATTGATTTTGATGGTCTGCAAAGCAAACCTCCCCTCGGGATAATGAATGAAAAAGAGGCCCGGTCCAATGGACCGGACCTCCCGGATACGGTCTGCTCTATGCAGGCCTGCCATATTTCGAGGCGATCGTGTTTTTAGAACTCTATCGCCATGAGAACAATGGATTAAGCCAACTCAGCGAAGTACTTGATCGTACGAACCATCTGGCTGGTGTAAGAGTTCTCGTTGTCGTACCATGAAACGACCTGTACCTGATAGGTATCCTCGTCGATCTTGGAAACCATGGTCTGGGTTGCATCGAACAGAGAACCGAATCTCATACCGATAACGTCGGAAGAAACGATCTCGTCGGTGTTGTAACCGAAGGACTCGGAAGCAGCAGCCTTCATAGCAGCGTTGATGCCTTCCTTGGTTACGTTAGCACCCTTAACAACAGCGGTAAGGATGGTGGTGGAACCGGTCGGAACCGGAACACGCTGAGCGGAGCCGATGAGCTTGCCGTTCAGTTCAGGAATAACAAGACCGATAGCCTTTGCAGCGCCGGTGCTGTTCGGAACGATGTTAGCTGCGCCTGCACGAGCACGACGAAGGTCACCCTTTCTGTGAGGACCGTCCAGGATCATCTGGTCGCCGGTATATGCATGGATGGTGCTCATGATACCGCTCTGGATGGGAGCGTAATCGTTCAGAGCCTTAGCCATGGGAGCAAGGCAGTTGGTGGTGCAGGATGCAGCAGAGATGATCTGATCATCCTTAGTCAGGGTCTTCTCGTTTACGGAGAAAACGATGGTCTTCAGGTCGTTACCTGCAGGAGCGGAAATAACAACTTTCTTAGCACCTGCATCGATGTGTGCCTGGCTCTTCTCCTTAGAGGTGTAGAAACCTGTGCACTCGAGAACTACGTCTACGCCGATCTCGCCCCAAGGGAGCTCGTTAGCCTTTGCCATAGCGTAGATCTTAAGGGTCTTACCATCAACGGTAAGGGTACCTGCTTCGTCATCAGCGGTTACAGTGTGGATGTTCTCACCGATCTTACCGCAGTATCCGCCCTGAGCGGTATCGTACTTAAGAAGCTGAGCCAGCATGGAAGGCTTTGTAAGATCGTTGATCGCAACTACTTCGTAACCCTCTGCGCCGAACATCTGACGGAACGCCAAACGACCGATACGGCCGAAACCATTAATCGCAACTTTAACTGCCATTTTGAAATCCTCCTAAATGTGTAAAAATATTCCTATAACCGGTCAAAAAAGGTTGTCAAGCCATCCCTTCAAGCCGATACAGTATATGTTGCCTAAAACGACAGATACATTGTAACGCGAACGAGTCAAAAAAGCAATACCCTTTTTGGGAAATTGTGATTTTTTTATCAAACCCGTGCGTTCCCCCTCTCCCGTCTCAAAACGGATCTGTTTTCTTACTGCTGACGCATGGCACAGCCTGCGCATCCGCCACCGCCGCGCTCAAAATCGGAATACTCATTAAGCAGGCAGACCGCCTGCGCGGCAATGCCCTCTTCACGGCCCGTAAAGCCGAGGTGCTCTTCCGTCGTCGCCTTGATGCTCACGCAGTCCACCGGGATGGCCAGCACCCGCGCTACGTTCTGGCGCATCTGGTCCCGGTAAGGCGCCAGTTTCGGATTCTGGGCAATGATGGTCGCGTCCACGTTTCCGATGGTGTAGCCGAAGTCATCCAGCATGTTTCCTACCTGCTTCAGCAGCTCCATGCTGTCGGCGCCCTCATACGCCGGGTCCGTGTCGGGGAATAATTTGCCGATATCGCCCAGGGCCGCCGCGCCCAGCAGCGCATCCGCGATCGCATGTGCGCATACATCGGCGTCGGAGTGTCCCAGCAGCCCCAGACGGTGCGGGATCTCTACCCCGCAGAGGATCAATTTACGGTCGGGTACCAATTTATGTACGTCATACCCCATACCTATTCTCATAAAAACCTCCTTCAAAAATTGCAGGCGTGCATCGGAAATGCACGCCCGCAACGCGTATTATGTGTTTTGGCTTACGCCTCGTCTTTTGCTCTTTCAGCGATCTCTCTCTGCTGAACATCGATCGGAGCCTGCTCGTAACGAGCGAACTCGTAGGAGAAATCACCGATACCACCGGTCATGGAACGCAGATCCGTCGAATATCCGTAGAGTTCGGACATCGGAACTTCCGCGTTGATGATCTGCTTACCGCCTGCGATATGATCCATACCCAAGACACGGCCGCGTCTGCGGTTCAGGTCGCCCATGACATCACCTGCAAAACGGTTCGGAACCGTAACGCTGAGGGTGCTGATCGGCTCGAGGAGAACCGGAGAAGCATCCAGAACGCCGGCACGGAATGCCAGTGTAGCAGCAGTCTTAAATGCCATTTCGGAAGAGTCTACCGGATGGTACTTACCATCGATCAATGTAGCCTTCACACCGACTACCGGATAACCGGCCAGAGGACCTCTCTGAACGGATTCCTGAATACCCTTTTCAACCGCAGGGAAGAAGTTCTTCGGAACTGCACCGCCGACAACGCGCTCGGAAAACTCATAAGGCTTATCCAGATCGCCGGAGGGCTCGAATTCCATAACTACAACACCGTACTGGCCGTGACCGCCGGACTGCTTCTTATGGGTACCGGTAACGGTCGTTTTCTTGCGGATGGTCTCGCGGTAAGCTACCTTCGGCTTCGTGAGCTCGATGGATACCTTATAACGGTCGAGAAGCTTGCTTGCAACAACTTCAAGTTGCTGGTCGCCCAGTCCGTAGAGAAGCATCTGGCGGTTCTCCGCATCATTGACATGACGGAGGGTCAGATCCTCATCCATTAATTTCGCCAAAGCGCCTGCGATCTTATCTTCATCGCCCTTATTGGTAGCCTTATATGCCTTATATGTGTAAGGAACGGAGATCGGAACGTTCTTGTATACTACGCTTGCGCCCTTTTCAGCGAGAGTATCGCCGGTCGACAGGCTGTTCATCTTCGCCAGAGCACCGATGTCACCTGCAACGAGACGATCTACTTCGGTAACTTCCTTACCGCGCATCACGTAGATCTTCGAGATCTTCTCTTCGGTCTCTTTATTTACATTATAAAGAGTCGTGTCGCCGGTCAGCGTACCGGTCATGACCTTTATCAGGGAATACTTTCCGATGAAAGGATCCACCATGGTCTTGAAGACCTTAACACTGGGGTGCTTCGTGGAGTCGTAGTTGATCTCCATGAGGCCGTTAGTCGCGAGATTCGTCATCTGCGCGGTCAGCTTATCCGGTGACGGGAAATACTTCTGGATCGCGAGCAGCAGCATCTTCATACCCTGCGCGTTCACGCCGCTTCCCATGAGTACGGGAACGACATTACCGCTCACAACGTTCTCCTTCAGTGCCTGCGATACTTCTTCGTAAGTGAACTCTTCACCGGAGAAATAACGGTCCATGAACTCTTCGCTGGTCTCGGCAACTGCCTCCATCAAAGACTCACGCGCTGTGGTCAAATGCTCCTGCAGATAGTCGGGAATGTCACATTCCTCATATTCGCTGCCGTTTGTAAAACGACGGCCCTTCATCTTTACGACGTTTACAAAGCCGACGAACTTCTCGTTCTCACGCATCGGGATGTGGAACGGAGCGACTTTACGTCCGAACTTCTCGGTCAGGGCAATGCTGACCTGACGGAAGCTGGCTTTATCATCATCCATAGCCGTTACGAAGAACATTCTCGGAAGCTGGTACTTCTCGCAGTAGTCCCATGCCTTCTCCGTACCGACCTGGACACCGGATTTCGCATTGACAACGATAATGGCTGCATCTGCAGCGGAAAGTGCCTCTTCTACCTCACCGGCAAAATCAAAATATCCGGGTGTATCCAGGAAATTGATCTTGGTATCTTCATATTCGATCGGGATCAGGGAGGTTCCGATGGAGAACAGTCTCTTCTGCTCCTCCTTATCGAAATCGCTGATCGTGGAGCCGTCCTCCACGCGACCCTGACGCTTTACAACGCCGGTAACGTAAGCCATCGCTTCCATCATCGTCGTCTTACCGACCCCGCCATGGCCTAATACAACCACATTTCGGATCTGACTCGTCTCGTACTGTTTCATGTTGTTTACCTCCGTGTTTTGTTTTTCGAAACCTGTTCACCTTTACGTTCCCGAACGCGTTTCGCTCTCGTTTCGGGTCAATTCAAACATCTGGTATCATTTTACTAAAGCAAGCGGAAATTGTCAAGAAAAATATAAAAGAAGAAGGGGTTTACTCACCCCTTCTCCTTCTGTTTTTTCCGTTCGTACCACGTAAGCGGAACGGTTATCAAAAGCATGTACGGCACCAGGATCAGGGTGCACGGTATGATGTACAAAAACGGGAACGGCAACCAGCCATGGAAGATATCCAGGAGCGCATTGCCCTCCGTCTCCACGGTGAAGAAATAGTTGGCACCTTCGTGCAGGCCGGTCCACCGAAGCACCATGCTTAATGCGAACGCGGCAAATGCGATCAGAAGCGATGTGAGTACCGCCTTCGGCAGGTCCCTAAGCGTCGGCTTAAACAGGCCGAAGGTCACGATGGCCCAGCCTTCGATCACGACCATGAAGTGCGTCCCATAGTATCCCAGCATGCGCGGCAGAAGCAGCGAATAACCGTCGAAACCGGTGCCCGGCATAAAGAGTGCCATCATGGCGCCCAGCGGTCCCAGGAAGAAGCAAAAACACATCATGGAACGGTTTTTCAACAAAACAGCGACCGGGATCAGGATCATGTTGACATTGCACAGCTGGAAAGGCAGTTCGCCCCACCAGTTGAAGCCGCCCATACCTGCGTTCAGGCGGTCCCACTCGTCGTCGATCGCCAGGAAGTATTTGTACACGATGAAGCCGACTAAGGTCACGACGCACGTGGAGATCAGGACGGCCTTCTTCGCCTTCTCACTCTTCCCCTTCAGCAGGACACTCGCGATCACGAGCAGGGCAATGAACGCAGCAAATGTGCCGATGAAAACGCCGTTTACAGGGGTGATGACCATGGATGTAAGCGTCAGCATAGATTCTTTCCTTTCCCTTTGGGGGCCTGTCCGGTCTCATTTCACGGACCGGACGAAAAAACAACAAAAGGCCGCGCACGGACTCATGCCCGTGCGGCAGCCTTCGTAACTCTTTATTCTTCTGTCTGCGCCGCAATCACCTGCTGCATATCATACAGGCCGGGCCCTTTATCAAACAGATATTTCGCCGCGGATACCGCGCCTTTAGCGAAGATCGCCTTCGAGTAAGCAGTATGGCGGAATTCTATAACTTCATCCAGTCCGGCGAAGATGACCTCATGATCACCTACGATGTTTCCGCCGCGAACTGCGCTGATGCCCAGTTCCTTCTTATCGCGCTTCTGGCGCACCTGCGAACGGTCGAACACATACTCCAGCGAGTGGTCCAAAGCATCGTTGATGCTGTCGGCCAATGCAATTGCGGTGCCGCTGGGCGCATCCAGTTTCTGGTTGTGGTGACGCTCTACGATCTCGATGTCGAAACCGCTGCCATTCAGTACTACGGCCGCCTTCTTCAGCATCTGCAACAGCAGGTTGATACCCAGGGACATGTTCGCCGAGCGAAGGATCGCTACGCTCTTCGATGCCTCATTCACACGCTCGATCTGCTCGGGCGAAAGTCCGGTGGTGCACAAAACGATCGGAACCTTATGCGCCAGGGCATAATCCAGAAGTGCATCGACCGCTTTAGCTGCGGCAAAATCGATGATCACATCGGCTTCCACGTTGCACTGGTCGATCGACGTGAACATCGGATAAGGATTGTTTACGCCGGTGAACGGGTCAATGCCGGCTACGACCTGCATATTCGGCTCGTCCTTCGAGATGATGCCGTCCAAAACACGACCCATCTTTCCGTTACATCCATGTAAGATCACACGTACCATCAATCGATCACTCCCATCTTAACGAGTTCCTTACGCAGAACTTCGAGGTGCTCCGGCTCCATGTCCGTGAGCGGGCGGCGGCAGTGGCCGCTGTTATATCCGAGCAGACGCATCGCATCCTTTACCGGGATCGGGTTCACTTCGGAGAACAATGCCAGAATGAGCGGAATCGCGTCGATCTGCATCTTCGTCGCCTTTGCGGTGTCGCCGTCAAAGTACGCCTGGCACATATCATGCGTATACTGCGGCATAACGTTCGACAAAACGGAGATAACACCCTTTCCGCCGAGTGCCAGAAGCGGAACGATCTGGTCATCATTGCCCGAGTAAACATCGAGGCAACCGTCTGCCATGCTGATCAGAGTCGCGATCTGCTTGAAATCGCCGCTGGCTTCCTTCACTGCTACGATATTATCAACTTCCTTTGCAAGCTTAACGATGGTCGCGGGAGTGATGTTCACGCCCGTACGTCCGGGGATATTATACAGGATGATCGGCACGTTTACGCTGTGTGCGATTGCTGCGAAGTGCTCATACAAGCCCTTCTGTGTCGCTTTATTGTAGTAAGGGGAAACGAGCAGCAACGCGTCTGCGCCTGCCTTCTCTGCTTCCTGGGACAGGTAGATCGCGGTCTCAGTGCAGTTGGAACCGGTTCCGGCGATGACCGGAATACGGTGGTTGACCTGCTTTACCGCAAAGCGGATGCAGTCGAGATGCTCTTCATGTGTGAGGGTCGATGCCTCTCCTGTGGTACCGCAGACGATGATCGCGTCCGTGTGGTTTGCGATCTGGTCCTCGATGATCTGGGCGAATACCTCGTAGTTAACGCTGAGATCCTCGTTGAATGGTGTAACGATAGCTATACCGGCTCCTGTGAAAATTGACATGTTGTACCTCCTTTTACGATACGTTCACGGGCTTGCTTTGCAAGTCCGGGTGAAAGGAAGGTTCGTTGCTAAAAAAACAGGAACTGACCGATCGGTCAGCTCCTTCTATGTGTCTACGGGAATAAAACTATTCTATGATCACACATAATTAAGCAGCGCCCCATCCGTCTTTGGATGACAGTCATAAAGCTGTTCGCCTCATGCCCAGGACTGTGACCCGCGGTCTCATCACATCCTTCGGCGCGTTTGCCTTTTACGGATCATCGTCTGCGCCGCCGCATCCGATCCGCTACTCTTCATTCGCGCAACCTCTACTTTAATTGGTTCAACGTCTCGCAGTGGACTGCTTCAACGTTAGATGTATTATAGTGCGATGTCCTGCGCTTGTCAACCCCCAACTTTCAGAAATGTGACAGCGGGGACGGTTCTTTTTGAATGTGACAGTGGGGACGGTTCTTTTTGTCACGTTTCAGTTTGCTCAAGCCTCTTGCTACGTTTTTCCTGCGTGGCGCGATCGTTCATGGTCAGATCACTGCGCGGTGAAAAACTATACCCCGAGAATCAAAGGCAGATTTGATGGTACCGCTTCGATTTCGGCCGTTTCCCGATGGAAACGACCTCAACTTGCTAAAAATCGGTCTCGGAGACCGATTTTTCCCATCATCTGCCTTTTCCCTCGCGGTGTTTTTCATCCGCTCGATCTCATGCCCATTCACGATCGCGCCACGCAGAAACGTCAGCAAGAGGCAATTCAAAAAAAACATCAAAAAGAAACACACCACCCACAGCTCACCAAAGCTCCGGGGAGGGGTATCACACCGGAAGGGAGCGGTCAAGGCCGAGCCGCCTCCGGCGGTGCTAACGCAGCCTTGACAGCCCCCTTCCGGTGTGATACGCAGTAATCAAGACCGTTGTAAGCCGGCTTACGCCGTCCCCAACGGCCAAGGGAATATCAAAATCCCTCTCCGGCCAATGTAAGTGGCGCAAGCCGCCTTACATTGACCTTGATCACCACATATCACGGCGTGAGGTGGCAGTCAAGGCTGCGTTAGCACCGCCGCAGGCGGCCAGGCCTTGACAGCCAACGAACGCCGTGATACCCCCTCCTCCCATCTAAAAACTTATCTATCAACCCCAATCCCCACCCATGAAACTTTCCTCTCCTCGCACCTCTCCATGCGCCAAAGGGAACGGTCCTCCTTGGCACATTCACTGTGTAGAGGAAGGCCGGGGGGGCGTCGTTTACGCGCAATGCGATCATGACCGAGCATGTGATCGAGCGGATGAAAAACACCGTGAGGGAGAAGGCGGATGATGGGCAAAATCGGTCTCCGAGGCCGATTTTGAGCGAGCTGAGGTCGTTTCCATCGGGAAACGGCCGAAGTCGAAGCGGTACCATCTGATCCGACTTCGACTCTCACGGTATAGTTTTTCACCGCGCAGTGAACTGTCTCGGAAGTGATCGCATTGTGAGTGAGAAAGCCCCCCGGCCGTTCGCACAAAAAAATGTGCCAAGGGGAACCGTCCCCTTTGGCACATTCTATATCAACCTTTTTTGAAGCCTGCGCGTTTACGCATGATCGGATCCAGGATCTTCTTGCGGATACGCAGGGACTTCGGCGTAACTTCCAGATATTCATCGGTGTCGATGAACTCCAGGCACTGCTCCAGACTCATGATCTTCGGAGTGATCAGACGCAGAGCCTCGTCGGCAGCGGAGGAACGGGTGTTGGTCAGCTGCTTCTTCTTGCAGACATTGACCTCGACGTCCTCGGGCTTGCCGTTCTGGCCAATGACCATACCGGCGTAGACCTTCTCACCCGCGCCGATAAAGAGCGTACCACGCTCCTGCGCGTTGAACAGGCCGTAGGTGACCGCTTCACCGGTCTCGAACGCGATGAGGGAACCCTGCTTGCGGTAGCTGATGTCGCCGGCCCACAGATCGTAACCGTCGAATACCGTGTTCAGGATACCGTTACCCTTCGTATCCGTCATGAATTCGCCGCGGTAGCCGATCAGGCCGCGCGCGGGAATGCGGAACTCGAGACGGGTGTAGCCGCCGGAGGTGCCGGTGGACATGCCCTGCAGTTCGCCCTTACGGGAGCTGAGCTTCTGGATGACGTTTCCGGAAAACTCATCCGGAACATCGACATAGGCCAGTTCCATGGGTTCGAGCAGGCGGTTGCGTTCATCCGTGCGGGTCAGGACCTGCGCCTTACTAACGGCAAATTCGTAACCCTCACGACGCATATTTTCAATCAAAACAGACAGATGGAGCTCGCCACGGCCGGATACCTTGAAAGTATCGGTGGAATCGGTCTCCTCCACGCGAAGAGAAACGTCGGTGTTCAGCTCGCGGAACAGGCGGTCACGCAGGTGACGGGAAGTGACGAACTTACCCTCCTGTCCGGCGAACGGGCTGTCATTGACCACGAAGTCCATGGACAATGTCGGCTCGGAGATCTTCTGGAACGGGATGGGCTCCATGCCCTCCTCCGCGCAAAGCGTATCGCCGATGTGGATCTCCGTGATACCGGAGATGGCCACGATGGCGCCGAACTTCGCTTCATTTACTTCTACTTTATTCAGACCGTCGAATTCATACAGACGGCTGATCTTTACACGCTGCTTTTTCGACAGATCGTGCGCATTGACCAGGAACATATCCTGGTTTACGCGGAGCGTACCGTCCTCGATCTTACCGATGCCGATACGGCCTACATATTCGTTATAATCAATGGTGCTGATCAGGATGCGGCCGGGTGCCTCCGGATCGCCTTCGGGCGCCGGGATGTGCTCGACGATGGTCTCCAGCAGAGGAATCATGTTCTCCTTCGGGTCGTCTAAGTTGCGCACGGCGTAACCGCCCTTCGCGGATGCATAGATGAACGGGCAGTCGAGCTGCTTGTCGTTCGCATCCAGTTCGAGCAGAAGCTCCAGCACCTCGTCGATGACCTCGGCGGGACGCGCCTCGGGACGGTCGATCTTGTTGATGCAGACGATAACGGACAGGTCCAGCTCCAGTGCCTTACGCAACACGAACTTCGTCTGGGGCATGGCGCCCTCAAAGGCATCCACGACCAGGATAACGCCGTCGACCATCTTCAGCACACGCTCTACCTCGCCGCCGAAATCGGCATGACCGGGCGTGTCGACGATGTTGATCTTCGTATTCTTATAATATACCGCAGTGTTCTTGGATAAAATAGTGATGCCGCGCTCACGCTCGATATCGTTGGAGTCCATGACACGCTCTGCCACTTCCTGATTCTCGCGGAACACACCGCTCTGCTTCAGCAGGCCGTCGACCAGCGTCGTCTTACCATGGTCTACGTGGGCAATGATCGCAACATTTCTTACATCTTCTCTTTTCGACTGCATATGCTTCCTCTTCTTCTGATAGTGTACAAATCTTCTTCGCTACGGGTCGCGTTTCCTAAGAGACGCAATCCCAATGTATTTTATCACGTATTTTTTCGAATGCAAGTACTTTTTTTTTCAGACCGGCGCGTCGGCGTAGCCTTCGCCGATCTTTTCGTACCGGATCTTTCCGTTCACGGCGTTCGTGATCGCCTTCAAAACCGCGTCCGCGCGATCCTTCGGGAGGCCGACACAGACCTTGACATCGGACTCGTACCGGATGTCCGTCGGGGTCAATTCTTCTCTCGCTAACAGATACTGCACCTTACCGAGTTCAGTGTACTCAAGTGCCAATTCCACATAGTCGACGCATACCTTCTTCACCGGGGCAGCATCCGCCACAGCATCCGCCGAAGCCTGCGAATAGGCACGCACCAAACCGCCGGTTCCCAGGAGCACGCCGCCGAAATAACGCGTAACGATGACGCAGACATTCGTCAGTTTCCGTCCTGCGAGCACGTCCAGCATGGGACGTCCGGCCGTTCCGCCAGGCTCGCCGTCGTCAGAAAAACGCATCAGCGCGCCATCCTCTCCTAAGATATAGGCATAGCAGTTATGCCGCGCGTCCCAGTATTTCTTCTTATGTGCTTCGATGCGCTTAAGCACTTCCTCTTCCGACTCCGCTGGAAAAACAAACGCCAGAAACCGTGATTTCTTCTCTTCGTATTCGCCGAAGCCTTCCTTCGAAACGGTTATATAGTCCATTCGTCTGACACAACTGCTCCTTTCTTTGAGTCTCGATCAGGCCGAAGCCCACATCATTATATTATAGAATTGCGGAAAATGTAAAGAGGAAGGCTTCTTGATTCACATTCATATAAGTAGTATAATATGTTATTGAGGGTAGTATGTCCTCAAATACTGATTACTATCGATCATAACCATGCAAGAAAAGGCAAGGACCACTATATGAATTTTAACAAACGAAATCTGGACCGTGCCATACGGCGGATGACGAACCCGCCTGGCCGGATCTATCATAAATGTCTGCTCTGGATCGTGCGGATCACGGTTTTCGGCGGCATCGCCGCCGCCCTGATCCTAGGCGCCTTCGGTGCCGGGACCATCCGTTCCCTGCTCGACCGTTCACCCGACATCAGCACTATCGACGACACTCCGCTCGGCGAACACACCAACATCTACGACTCCTCGGGTCATATCATTCAGACCCTGGTGACGGCAGGCGCGAACCGCGAGTCCGTCTCGATCGACCAGATCCCCGAATATCTCAAGCAGGCATTTATCTGCATCGAGGATGAACGTTTCCTCGAGCACGACGGTATCGACCTGAAAGGCATTCTGCGCGCGGGCTTCATCGGCATTACCTCCGGAAACTTCTCCGAAGGTGCCAGCACCATCACCCAGCAGTGGATCAAAAACCGCTTCTTTGAAGGCGGCCGCGAGAAGGGACTCGGCGCGCAGATCGAACGAAAGGTCATGGAACAGGCCATGGCGCTCGCCGTCGAGAACACACATTCGAAAAACATCATTTTGGAAAACTACCTCAACACCATCAACCTGGGCAATAATACCCTAGGCGTGCAGGCGGCTTCGAAGCGCTACTTCAACAAGCCCGTTTCCGAACTGACATTGTCCGAGTGTGCCGTGATCGCCGCGATCACGCAGAACCCGTCGCGTTTCAACCCGATCCGCTTCCCGGAATACAACCGTGAGCGCCGCGACACCGTACTGGCGAAGATGAAAAATGCCGGCGTCATCACTTCCGAAGAATATGACGAAGCGATCAACGACGACGTGTACGCCCGCATCCTCACGGATAACCCGAGCGCGCCGCAGCAATCGACATACTCCTATTTCACGGATGCACTGATCCAGGTCGTGCTCAGCGATCTGCAAAATAAACTCGGTTACACGAACCAGCAGGCATGGAATCTGCTCTACTCCGGCGGACTCAAGATCGAATCCACGCTGGATTCGGACATCCAGAAGATCATGGATGACACGATCAATAACGAGTCCCTGTATCCCTACACTTACTACAGTCTGAATTATCGGGCCAATGTCACCAGTGAGGACGGCAGTGTCCGCATGATCAACGAAGACATTATCAACTCGTACGCATTGACCTTAGGCGTACTCAGTAACGGCCGCTACTACTCGAGCATCCGTTCCATCGAAGATACGCTCGAAAAATACAACCGCTCACACGGCATCACTTCGGAGAATTGCGAAGTCATCGTCTACAACACAACGCTGGAGCCGCAGGTTTCCATGGTCATCATCGAACAGTCGACCGGCCATGTCGTTGCGATCAGTGGCGGCCGCGGCGAGAAGCCCGGAAGCCTGACTCTGAATCGCGCGACCGACACGACGCGCCAGCCCGGTTCCTGCTTTAAGGTCCTTTCGACCTTCGTGCCGTTCCTGGACACCATGGGCGGAACGCTTGGCACTCCGATCTACGCCGGACCGTATTCCTATCAGGGTCACGATATCCACGACTGGTGGGGCGACGAATGCCTCGGTTATGTCAATGTCCGTGACTGTATCGCCTACTCTATGAACCTGGGCACCATGCATTTCCTGATGGATCAGGTAGGCATCAATGTTGCTTACGATTATCTGCAAAAGCTCGGTATCACAACACTCGTTGACTCCCGCCGCCAGGCAGACGGAACCGTCCTGACCGACCGTGTTCCTTCCCTTTGTCTGGGTGGTATCGTAGACGGTGTTACCAACCTCGAACTTACGAATGCCTATGCGACCATCGCTAACCAGGGCACGTACACCGAGCCGGTTTATTACACACGCATCACCGACCGCAACGGTAAGGTCATTTTGGAAAATGAGCCCAACCGCCGTAAGGTTTTAAAGTCCACGACGGCGACGCTTCTGACCTACGCCATGGAGAGCACCATGCAGCTTCCGGAGGCTTCGAAGTACCTGGACATCAATCCCAACATCATCCCAACCGGCGGTGACTGTCTCTTCGACGGCATGCGTCTGGCCGGAAAATCCGGTTCCACCACCGATAAAAATGACCTCTGGTTCGTCGGATATTCACCGTATTACACTTGCGGCGTCTGGTCCGGTTACGATGTCGGTCAGGCGGAAGAAGCCGGCGGTATCTACCACAAACTGATCTGGCGTGAAGTCATGAGTAAGATTCACTCCACCCTTCCCGATAAGGAATGGGGACCAGAGAGCTCGGATATCGTCACCGCGAAGATCTGCTCGAAGAGCGGTAAGCTCGCGATCAACGGAGTGTGCGACCACCCGGACTCCAACGCGGATGTTTATACCGAATACTTCACTCGAAGCACGGTTCCGCACGAGTATTGTGACTGCCATAAGACGATCTCGATCTGTAAGGAGTCCCATAAACCTGCAGGCGATGACTGTCCGAAGTACCTCTGTGAAGACCATGTCTACATGATCCTCGACGATAAGATCACCGAAATGGGCGTTGAAAGCGATGATATGAAGTATGCTCTGCCTGCCGAATATAAGAATGTCGTCTGTGATATTCACAAACCCAAGCCCACAACTGCGGCAGTTACGGAAGAAGATACAAAAGAGAACGAAACAGACTAAAACCGTTCACCGGGAGAATGATATGAGAGATTTGATCAAGCCTCGTCATCTGGAGCCGGGTGACCTGGTGGCGACGGTCAGTCCGTGTTGGGGGCTGGCAGGAGATCCGAAAGTTCGCTGGAAATATGATCTGGGAGTGTCGCGGCTGCAGGAACTCGGTCTGCGCGTTGTTGCAGCGCCGAATTCCATGAAGGGGGCGGACTACCTGGCTGAGCATCCTGAAGCTCGCGCGCAGGACATCCTGTGGGCGTTTGAAAACCGCGAGGTCCGTGCCATCATCGCCAATATCGGCGGCAACGACAGCATCAAGCTTCTTCCCTACATTGACCCGAAGGTGATCGAGGAGAATCCGAAGATTTTCGTCGGGTATTCCGACGTTATGAACCTGCACCTGCTGTGCTACCATTGCGGTCTCTCCTCGTTTTACGGGGACAATCTCCTAACGACGATCGCGGATGCGGCCGGCTGGCACACATACAGTAAAGCCAGTTTTATAAAAACACTGATGGAGCCCTCCCCGATCGGTCCGATCGAGCCCTCGGCGGACTGGACCTATGAGCCTTCGGATCACTTCGATCCCGAAAAGAAGCGGTCTTACTATCCCAACGACGGCTACCGCTTCATTCAGGGCTGCGGCCACGTCACGGGGCGGTTGATTGGCGGACACACCGGAATCATGGAACTGGCCGGAACCCCGATCGAGCTGACGCCCGAAGATCTCGACGGGGCCATCCTCTTTGTGGAAGACATTCCGGAGTTTTTTGATGAAGCGATGATCCGGACCTTCTTCGGCTATCTGGGGCAAACGGGTATCCTGAACAGAATCCACGGCATCCTGATTGGTAAGGTCAATGAAGCCTCACCCTTCGATGACCGCGCACGGATCATCCGGGAGATCGTTTCGGGAACGTATTCCTGCACGATACCGATCGTTTACGGGCTGAATTTCGGACATTCCTCTCCCACCTGTCTACTGCCCTACGGGGCCCTGACACAGATCGATTGCGACGCAAAGACGATCTCCGTTCTGGAAAGCGGAGTCCTGTAAAAACTGATAAAGGGCGCATGGAACGCCATTGTATCACCCCGAGCCGCCCGTATCAACCGTTTGGTTGACTTTTCAGGCAATGTATGTTATACATGCATCATACTTAAATGCAGGAGGAAAACGATGAAACACATTATCACAGTGCAACACACGCAATCCATGCATCACACGAACGGGATGGTAGGATCCTGGACCGACTGGGATCTGACAGAACTCGGCAGGAACCAGGCCGAACGCATCGCGCTAAAATTGAAGGAGGAATTGGCCGGAAAAGCGGTCGTCCTGTACTCCTCGGATCTGAAACGGGCTAAACAGACGGCGGAGCCGATCGCGAACCACCTGGGTGTCACGCCGATCCTGCGGCAGGAATTACGTGAACGAAACCTTGGACGCTGCTGCGGACAATCCGTGCAGTGGTTGCGCGAAAACCTGGAATGTCCGGAAAAGACGGTCGATGACCGACTGTTCTCAGATGGGGAAAGCCGGCGCGACGCCTGGAACCGTCTCCTGCCCTTTTACGAAGAAGTGATGGCAAGCGATGCCGAAACCATTATCATCGTCTCCCATGGAGACCTACTGAGCCTCTGGAACGCCATGTACCTGGGACTCCCCGTAGAATCCTTCTACGAAGTGGACATCCACGGCCCGGCTGGCGGCGTATCCCACATGATCGTCGGAGATGACGGAAAGCACCGCGTCCGCCACATCAACGATATGTCCTACCTGTCCTGATAAACGCAAAACCAAATCAAAATACATAACCGAGGTGATGTCGCACGACACCCCCCTCGCGGGGATCGTAACGTAAAGCCTCGGGCACAACAAAAAAGGAGGTGCCATCGGGCACCTCCTTTGATTTATTTAGTGCTTAAGGAAGGTAGGAATGCGAATTCCCGTGCTTCCGTTGTCGTCCTTACCGGGCTTCTTCTGGGTGAATGCCGGCGGCGTGTAGGTCTGCGGCTCGGCAGGCTGTGCCGGAGCGGGCTGCGCAGGATTTACCGGAGTCTCATTTACCGGAACCGATGCAGTATCTGTCACCGGCTTCTCGAAAGACTGAGGCTGATAGTTAAACGTACGGTTCATCTGCGGCTTAACTGCGCTCTTGAAAGAAGAACCGACAGAATTATTTAAATTCAGAGAACGATCCTCAACGCCGGTAGCGATAACGGTGATCGATACAGTATCCGGTGCGGAGGTCTCGAAGGTGGTACCGAAGATGATGTTGGCATCCTCTCCTGCCATCTCCTGAACGTTGCTGACTGCTTCGTAGATCTCGGGAAGGGAAACTTCACCGGAGATGTTAACGAGAACGTGGGAAGCGCCCTCGATGGTGGTCTCAAGAAGCGGGCTGGATACAGCGAGGCGCATAGCCTCGATCGCCTTGTCGTCGCCCTTTGCGGTACCGATACCGATGTGAGCGATACCCTTATCCTTCATGACGGTCTGAACGTCAGCGAAGTCGAGGTTGATGAGACCCGGGCTGTTGATCAGGTCTGTGATACCCTGAACACCCTGCTGCAGGACTTCATCGGCACGCTTGAATGCGTCCAGAACGGAAGTTCTGCGATCTACGATCTCAAGGAGACGATCGTTCGGGATAACGATAAGAGTATCCACTGCCTCCTTCAGATTTGCGATACCTGCGAGCGCGTTCTGCATACGAACACGACCCTCGAATGCGAAAGGCTTGGTTACAACGCCAACGGTAAGGATACCGGCCTCTTTCGCAAGACGGGCAATAACAGGCGCAGCACCGGTACCGGTTCCGCCACCCATACCACAGGTAATGAATACCATATCAGCGCCGGTCATAAGACCGCGCAACTCCTCGATGTTCTCCTCTGCTGCCTTCTCTCCAACTTCCGGCTTAGCTCCGGCACCGAGGCCCTTCGTCAGTTTCTCACCAATCTGAAGATAGGTAGGAGCCTTGCACATCTGCAAAGCCTGACGATCTGTATTTACTCCGATGAATTCAACACCGGCGATATTTTCATCGATCATACGGTTAACGGCGTTATTTCCTGCACCGCCGACACCGATAACTATAATTCTGGCTGCTCCCTCAGTTTCATTAATCTTAATCTCTAACAAGGTGATTTCCTCCTTATGTTGTCTTGTGCTGCATCGGGAAAACAAATATTACATCCCGTCACTTTCCATCGATGCCCCATCCCGATTTCACGCGACACACTTAATACTATATTTTATTTTCCTGAAATAATCAACCACAAATTCAAAAAAAATCAAAGAAATTTTAATTTTCCCCATCCTCAGGCTCGTATTCGTCCTTTTTGAAAATGATATCGGCGTCGGGGTTGTCGTTATCATATGTCCGCAGGATCAAAGAACCGGCCTGTCCTTCCACTTTCGGATAAACCTCAGCCAGACGGCGGATCTTTCCGGTAATGCTCTTCGGCGTCCCGAGGTACACTCGCACCCGGTCCATATTCAGTATGATCTCTCCGCTCAAAGTGAAGCGGATCAAAGACACCGGCAGGTTCTTCTTTTGGATCTCCCCGGCGAGGGAAACAATGGTCCGAAAGATCTCGGGGTCTTCCACGGGCAATGGTTCATCCTTCACGAAGTAGCCGAAATCCAGCCCCTCCACATGCGGGATGATATTACCCTCGGAAGGATCTTCCGGGGCCGCAGGCGGTTCATTCGAGATCTCCGCAACATAACCTTTCGAGTCCAGATAGAGATAATCTCCCATGTAACTCATATAAGCGATGATGCTTTTTTCATAGACCACGATGGAAACTTCGCGCATCGAAACATCATCCACTTCATACGATTCAACAAAGGGAATGGATACTACCTGTTCTTTTTTAAACCATTTGCGGAACAGCCGCACAACATAACGGCGATCGTTCTCGGTCGGAAAGATATAATTAAAAATCTCTTCATCCGTGTAACGTTCGTTTCCGTCAACTCGATATGCGGTGATCTTGATCGACCAAAGGCCGATGCACGCTAAGCCCAATATCAATAATAAAGCAATCGGAATCACGATTCTTCTGGTCTTCTTACCCATCTTCTCTCCTGAAAACCTTAAAATGTCAAGGGCGTGCACCTTTGTATCCTATCATAACACGAAGTCCGTGTTTTTTCAATTGCTTTTTGAAAACCGCACGATATTCTTTTATCGAAAAATAAAGGAGCGGGAGCCGCCGATTTTACGGTAGCTCTCGCCCTATATCACTCTTCGGAATCCTCTTCCGATCGATTTTCCGCTGCCCGAAGTTCGCGGTCGATCTGCCTTACGCGGATCTTTCGGGAAATATTGAGCAGGATGCCTATCTCTGCCATGGAGGCCATCAATGCGCTTCCACCGTTACTGATAAACGGAAGGATAACGCCGGTGTTCGGCATCATATTCGTTGTTACTGCGATGTTCATCAGGATCTGGAACGAAAAATGCAGGAAGATACCGACGGCTAAAAGGAAACCGTGGAAGTCCGGCGCGTTCCGGATGATGAAAAGAATACGCCACAGAAGGAGAACGAAAACGAACAGCACCAGCATGGCGCCGAACAGACCGAGCTCCTCGCAGACGATGCAGAATACCATGTCGTTCTGCGCCTCGGGAAGGAGTCCCAGTTTCTGCACGCTCGATCCCAGGCCGCGGCCGAATAAGCCGCCGGAACCGATGGTATAGAGGCCTTGGAGGATCTGGTAGCCTTTACCCGCTGGGTCACTGTCGGGATCCAGCCACATTTTGATACGCGTCACCTGGTAGTCTTTCATGAGAGGGAAGGAACCGGTCTCACGGATACGCAGGATAACGATTAGGATCAGAAGGACCATGGCGATCGCCATGACTGCAAAAATCTTCTTTTTATCACTTACGATGAAGAACATACCGAAGATGATCAGGAATACGATGATCGCGGTACTTAAGTTCTCCGATACGATCAGGATCAGGAACGGGCTCATAAGCAGGAAGCCGCCGATGAAAAACAGGTTGTTGCCGGAGAAACGTCCCAGCATCCCGTATTCGATCGCCTCATCCTTAACACGCAGTTTCGGTTTGCCTTCACGCACGCGTTTTTTATTCTCTTCTTTTACGACACGCGCACGCTTTTGATTCCTTTGCTTGCGCATCATTACGCCGTACTTTGAATTCAGGAACGCAGCCAGCATGACGATGATACCCGGCTTTGCGATCTCCGAAGGCTGGACGTAGAACGGTCCCAGGTTCAGCCAGCGCTGCGAAGCATTGGCCGTGGTACCGCTGACCAGCAGGGCTATAAACAAGCCCAGCAAAAGGAGGTAGATTCCAACAAAGATCACTTTTCCGTAGAGATGGTAGTTGACCATGGAAATGATGAACATACCGACGACACAAAGGATCAGCGTCTTAAACTGTTTGATCGTGGAATACCACTCGCTTCTGCCCAACTGGATATCCGAGTACGAGGTCGTCGAATAGACCATCATGATACCGAACAGACACAGGCAGATCACCAGAAAGATCAGACTGTAGTCATAATAACCCTGGGTCAAAAACCGCCGTATTCGGTTACGGAAACGTATGAAAATGTTTTCATTAGCCTTACGCGGCTGTTTTTCACTCATGCTCTCAACTCCTTGCTTAGTTCGTCATTTCGGACTTTAAGCCTCTTTCTCTGCCTTCTCGAGGGCGCGCGCGTACTCCTTAAACAGGCGGCCACGCTGTTCGAAATTATCGAACATGTCCCAGCTCGCGCAGGCCGGCGACAGAAGGACGTTCTCGCCGGGCAATGCCATCTCGTGCGCGATCTTCACCGCTTCTTCCAGCGAATCGACGAAGCGGTACGCTGTGAAACCGCAGGCGTCGCATGCCTTCGCGATCTTCTCTTTCGTTGCTCCCATCAATAGCAGGAACTTGATATGTCCGGGAAATGTCCGGATCCACTCTTCGTATTCGGACTGTTTGTCATATCCGCCGCCGATCAGGACGGTCGGGGAAGGCATGGCCAGAACGGCGCGGATCGCGGCGTCCGGGTTCGTACCCTTTGAATCGTTATAATACTTAACTCCATTGACCGTGCAGGTATATTCGATGCGGTGCTCGACTGCATGGAAATTGCGGATGGTCTCACGGATGGTGTCCAGCGAAACGCCGACCGCCATGGTCATGGCGATGGCTGCCATCACATTTTCATGGTTGTGCGTACCGATCAGGTTCATCTCGTTTGTCTTGCAGACCGGTGTCTCAACGCCGTCTTTCTTATAGATGATCTGGTCGCCGCGCAGGAACACACCCTCTTCGAGTTCGCCCTGGCTGTAGAAATATACTACCTTCGTCTTCACTTTCTTACCGAACTCGCGAAGCACAGGATCGTTGTAATTGAGGACGCAGACATCGTCCTCGCACTGGAAACGTGTGATCTTCTCTTTCATCTCGATGTAACATTCCATCGTCTTATGACGGTTGAGATGATCGGGTGTGATATTCAGGATCGCGGAAACATTCGGGCGGAAGGACGTCGCGGTCTCGAGCTGGAAGGTGGAGATCTCCGCTACGGTCACCGAGCGCTCCGTCGTAAACGGCGCACGCTGCGCGTACGGGATACCGATGTTTCCCACGGTAAATGCCTGGTCATAAACGCCGCGGCCGCTCTTCACGTCCGCATCCATAATGGCGCCGACGAGCGAGGTGGTCGTGGTCTTTCCGTTGGTTCCGGTGATGGCGAGAATGTCGCCCTTGCTATAGCAGTACGCCAGCTCGATCTCACCGATGATCGGGATATTCAGTTCGCGGACCGGGATCAGGAACGGCACCGTCAGGTCGATACCCGGGCTCATAACGCATGCGGTCACGCCCTCATCGATCAGAATATCGCGGGTCATCTCGCCGAGGCAGATCTTCAGGTTCGTCGTGTCATATTGACCGTTATCCGCACACTTCGTACGGATCGTTTCCGGATCCAGACGATCGTTCGAATCGTAGAGAAGCACGCGCTCTCCGGTCTGTAATAAAAGTCTTGCTGCGGACAGGCCGCTGATGCCGGTACCGGCAACCATATAAGTCTTCATAGTTATTTTCCTATCTGTTGACCTTCGCTTTAGACGAAGCGGCAACGATTTATTATTTCGGCGAATGTGGCGGCTGGCCGTTTTCGCTTAGTATCACAGGATGGGCAGCAGGCAAATGCATGCCAGAATGAGGGTCACCACGGAGAATACCGTGACGATGCGTACCTCCGACCAGCCACCCTTTTCATAGTGGTGGTGGATCGGCGCCATACGGAAGAAACGCTTGCCTCCGGTGTGGCGGAAATACTGCACCTGGATGATCGTGCTGACCAGCTCGATCACGTAGATAAACGCGACGATGAGGATGTAGAGCGGCATGTGCATCAGGATGGCGTACATGGCCACGAAGCCACCAATCGCGAGGGAACCGGTATCACCCATGAAGAGTTTCGCCGGGTAAGCATTGAACAAAAGGAAACCGACCAGGGCGCCGATAAATGCACCGCCAACGATGCCGAGACCCTCACCGAAGATAAAGGACGCAGCGAGGAAAAATCCCATGATAATGATGGTCACCATACTGCAGAGGCCGTCCAGACCGTCGGTCATGTTCGCTCCGTTCTCGGTGCCGAGCATCGTGAAAAAGAAAAACGGAATGAACAGGTACGATATATTGATCCTATAATCTGCCAGGATCGGCAGCTTCAAATAGCCCCAATCGGACAATGGATCGCGCAGGCACAGGCAGACCAGCAGGATCGCTGCGACTACGAACTGACCCAGAAGTTTCTGCTTCGGAGAAAGGCCGTCCGAGGAGTGACGTTTGATCTTAAGATAGTCATCCAGGCCGCCGACGAAGGCATTGCCCACGAGAGCGAAAAGCACCGGCAGATGACGGACGCGCAGGAACGGCAGGCAAGCGATCACGGTCGCTGCGATAAATGCGATGCCGCCCATGGTCGGAGTTCCTTGTTTCTTCAGGTGCTCCTGCGGACCCAGCGCACGGATCTGCTGGCCGAACTTCAGCTTATGCAGGATGGGGATCAGAATGCGGCAAAAGATCGCGCTGACAACCAGCGCCAGCATCATCGCCACTATGGTTTGTTTTAGTTCTGACATGGGAATCCTTTCCGGTTAATGAAAATTCTCTCGGAATTAACTCGGAAAACCTTCGGTTTTCCTCGAGTAGAGAAGTTTATTTTTCTGTGGCTGCGTTCCGCAGCCTCGAAAAACCAAACTTCTCGCATTGCAGGTCAGAATACTCTGCCCTGCAATTTATTCATCTCGTTCATCATCGATGATGACGGGCGGATCCGGCTGTGCAGGCTGCAGATCGGGCTGTGCGGGCTGCGGCCCCGGCTGCTCTGTCGGCTGACCCGGGATCACGGGCTCGCCGTCCGGACGGATCAGTTGCTCGCCATTTTCGTCCACAGTGATAAATCCATCTGAATCATAGCCGTCCACGGGCGGATCCGGATCCTCTCCCGATTCGTTCGGATGCAGGTAATCGATACCCTCTTCCTTCGAATGGAGGTTCAGATACGGGATGACTTCCATCCAGATACGTTTGGACAGAAGCTGTGCCCACTTACTGGAATTTTGCTCTTCCAGGTGAGGCTGGTCGATCACGACATATAAGAACAGATCCGGCTCCGAGACCGGAATAAAACTCGCCAGAGAGATAACGTAATTGTTTTCGGCGTAATTGCCCTTCTGTGCAGTACCGGTCTTACCGCCGATCTCATAACCGGCGATCTTAACGTAACTTGCGGTACCTTCTTCTACGACTTCGTACATCGCTTCGCGCAGGAAGTCGCTGGTCTTCTTACTGATGACCTGCGTCACCGGCGTGGAATACGGACGTGCCACTACCTGACCGTCTGCGGAGCGTTCCTCGGTCACGACATGCGGAACATAATAATATCCGCCGTTGATGGTCGTGCAGAGCGCTGCTGCCATCTGCATCATGGTGGTGTTAAAGCCCTGACCGAATGAGGAGGTCGCCAATTCCAGAGGATTCAGCTGATCTGCGGTAAAGTTCAGATTTTCCGCGGAAACTTCTCCCGGAAGATCAACACCGGTCTTAGAACCGATATTGAACCGACAACGGTAATCGAAGAAATTATCACGGCCGACCAGACCGGAAACGTACATCAGGTAATCGTTACAGGAGTTCGCCAAGGCTCCTGTCAGATTCAGCTCGCCGCAGCCCTCGCGGTTGTGACAGCGAACCTTCGTTCCACTGAAATCGGTAAAGCCGTCACAGACGAACAATGTGTTTTCATTGACCTTTCCGAGTTCGTAGCCCATAGCCACGGTCAGAGGCTTAAAAGCGGAACCCGGCTCATACGTATTCGACAGGCAGTAATTTCGGTAAACATAGTTCAGGATACCCGAGGTCCGCAGGGTCTTCTGCTCTTCCGCAGTAGCGCCCAGCAGTTTCTTCTGCATGCTCTTATCTTCTTTCAGAATCTTCTGCCACATTTCATCCAGCTGCTCCTGTGTGTAGTAGCTGGCCATGTCATCGTGCTTATTCGGATTGTAAACACGGTCATCCGCCATCGCAACGATGGTTCCGTTCTGCGGATTCATGCATACGACTGCGATATTCTCCGCGCCGATCTCATCCGCAAACTGCTTTATATGTTTCTCGATGATGGACTGAATATGAATGTCGATGCCGGTTACGAGAGTGTTTCCCTGCTGCGGTTCGATATTGGTCGCATCACGGTTCAAGTCCTCCGTCATGTAGGTCTTGCGAACACCATCGGTACCGGAGAGGCTGGAATCATACGAACGTTCCAGGCCCATAGAACTCTCTGGGAAATACGGCGAGTAAAAGCCCAGGATCTTGCAGGCCAATGTTTCATACGGGTAAACACGTTCGTATTCGGTCTCGAAGCGAATGCCGACGATACGCAGGACGGACATGTAGCCCACGCCCTTTGCCGTCAATTCATCCACGCTCCACTTCTTAGCGATCTGTGCATAGTCAATGGTCTTCACTTCCCGGGTAGCGCCGGTGATCAGGTCGCCGAGACGTGTAAGGATATTACCTTTTGCTTTTTTGATCGCTGCACGCTGCTCTTCCACGTCTGCCTGTATGCCCGTGATCTGCTCATCAGACACCTTAAACAGCGTTTTAAGCGCTTCTATCTTATCTGAACGTTTCGTCGAACGAAGCTGCTCTGCCAGGCCCTGGACCTTTCGCATGACATCTCCGTCGATAACGGTGCGGTTTTCATTTTCAAATTCGGGATATCGCCAGTACCAGCGGCGGTTATAGATCGCCTTCTTCTCATCGGACAGCTCGCCGACTAAGTGTTCCTTCTCCTCGCAGACCTGTTCGATCTCGGCCAATCTTTCGTCTAAGGTCTCGGCATCGAAACCGAGCACGTTCTTATAGACCATAAGGGCGGCGATCCGGTAATACTCCTGCTCCATGATCGCCTTCGGCTCGATAACGAGTACGTATTCTGCATTTGAAGTCGCCAAAACATCCCCATTCCGATCGAGGATCTTCCCTCTCGGAGCCGGGATAGTTGTGGTCTGATATCCATAGTTGTTATTTACGTTTTTGATATATTCGTCGTTCTTCCAGACAGCCAGATAAACCAATCGTACAAACAACAATAGGAAAGCTACGATGAACACTGCGGTTACAAGAAGTAGCTTTCCTTCCATGTATTCTTTAACATATGGAGGACGTGGCGCCCGTGTGGGCCTTTCCTCCTGGTTGTTGGGTTCCTTTGTTGCCATGATTCCCCCTTGGACATTCCGGATTAAGGGTTAGTATTATCGGCATTCATTTCAAAGTATTCAGATTTCTCCGCCGTATAGTAGATCAGCTGATCCTTTCCGGGATAGGTCATACCGAGATCATTGACCGCCTGATCATAGATAGCGGCGTAGTCGATCCCGACATTGATCTTATTTTCCATTTCGTCGTTGCGCATGCGCATAGAGGAAAGCTCACTTTCCAATGCAGCTGCCTTCGCGATCTTCGCATCCAGGCCGGTGTGAAGCTGCAAATGCATAACAGCCACCGCGATACAAATTGTAACACAAATCGCCGCAACAATCAACTCTTTCAGATTCATGGACTCCAGACGGTTGCGATTCTTCTGGAGGGCTTTCCGATTCGGGGCCGGTGCCGGACGGCGTTGAGGCCGACGGGCAGGCTCTTGTTCCGGCTCGCGCTCGGGCTCCGGATAGATCTGCGGAGCCACTTCGAGCTGACGTGCCGCACCGCCTTCATAGCGGTATTCATAATAGGGCTTGTATGTGTAATCCGCGCGGCCGGTAGTAGGGGTACCGGTTGCAGATCTCAAATTTTCATTCGCCATGGTAAAACCTCCTTAACTGAGATTTATTTTTCCCATCCCGTAAGTTTCGCCGCTTTCTGCGGCTTCTGATCTTCATCGGACCGTTCAAACACACGGAGCTTCGCGCTCTTCGAACGGCTGTTTTCTTCCATCTCCTCGTCGGATGGCAGGATGGGTTTCTTTGTGATAACGATCCCTTTCGATATTCTTCCGCACACGCACACCGGAAAATGCGGCGGGCATATGCAGGGGCGTTCGTTCGTGCGAAACGCCGATTTAACGATACGATCTTCCAGTGAATGGAAGGTGATAATACTGAGTCTTCCCTGCGGCCTAAGGTGCCGGATCATGGTGTCGATGGAGTTCTCCAAGACTTCCAATTCGCGGTTACAGGCGATACGTAATGCCTGAAAGGTCCGTTTTCCGGGATGTCCGCCGGTCTGCTGGGATTTTGCCGGTATCGAGCTTCGCAGGATCGCAAGCAGATCGCCTGCGGTCGTAAGCGGTCTCTCCGCCCTCGCCTTACAGATGTTGCGGGCAATGTTTCCGGCGAACCGTTCCTCGCCATAATCCCACAGGATTTTTTTGATTTGCTCTTCGGGCCATGTATTGACGATCTCGGCCGCTGTCAGTTCCTGCCGCACATCCATGCGCATATCCAGCGGTGCTTCCTCGTCCCGATAGGTAAATCCGCGTGCCGCATCATCCAGTTGGTGGGAAGAAACTCCCAGATCCAACATGATGCCGTCGACGAGGTCGACATTCTGTTCGCGGAGTATGGTCTCGATATTCTCGTAATTGCTTCGAACGATCGTTACGATGTCCTGATATTCCAAAAGTCTGTCACTCGCCGCTGCGATCGCGTCCGCGTCCTGATCGATGCCGATCAGCCGTCCCTGATGCATAAGGCGCTTACAGATCTCATAGGAGTGTCCGCCGCCGCCGAGCGTTGCATCCACGTAGATGCCGCCGGGCTTCACGTTCAGACTGTTCACGGTTTCATTTAACAGAACGGATCGATGCGAAAACTCCAAAATATCTCCTTCCGGGCTTTACAGGGACACACCGTTTGCCGCCAACTTTGCGGCGATCGCCGATATATCCAGGTTTGCATTGTACTCGTCGTAACGCTGCTTATCCCAAACTTCAATTCTCTCGCCGACGCCGACCAGCATGACTTCCTTCGTCAGGTGTGCATGCTCACGCAGGTTCTGCGGTATCAGCATACGCCCCTGCTTATCGATCTCGCCCGGCTTTCTCGAACCCATCAGGTAACGCATCAGGATACGGTGATCCTGGTCCAGCAGGTTCGTGTTCTGGCTCATCCTCTCGGACAATGCATCCAGGTCTTCTTTGCAATATATGTACAGACAGGGATCAAGGCCCTTCACGATATAGTACTCGTCGCTGCCTTCATCTCTGTGACGGATGGGAACGATCACTCGTCCCTTAGAATCCAGCGAGTGCACATACTCACCGGAGAAATTACCCTTGCTCATGACCTTGATCACCTCCTTGCTTCCAAATTCGAGTCGTGTTTCGGCAAATCTGCCACTTTTTGACACTGATCCACCCCTAACTTACTACTCACTTACCATTTTAGAGTAGTTTCCTTGAAAATGCAAGGGCTTTTTTTACTTTTTTTCAAAATTTCTTGCATTCAGGGCTTTTCCCCTCTTCCAAATCGGTGGTAGCAGGTGGTGATCCTTTCCCTTTCGGACGACAAAAACGACTAAATTTGATCTCGATATTCTACCGGCCTTGCTCTGGGCTATAAATTTCGAGCTTAGCTTGCTTTTTATAGCCAGAATGTCTTTTTCCTCGTTTCTTCCACTTTCTCCCACAACAAAAACCGGCAGGCGGCGGGTCCTTTCAGACCCGGCCGCCTGCCGGTCAACATATTCTAAAGTTTTCTATACTCTCTACTTCAAATACTCCCTGTAGAAGGCTTCGATCTTATCAAACGGAATGTAGTCTTTATCCCCGCCGTCGTAGAGATCGGTGTGGACAGCATCCGGGATGATCATCAGTTCTTTATTGCCCGCGTACTTACTGTCCCGCACCATGTCAGCGTAAGCATCCCTCGAAAAATAGCACGAATGTGCCTTCTCGCCATGGATCAAAAGTACGGCGCTGCGGATCTCGTTACTGTACTTCAAAATCGGCTGGTTCAGGAACGACTCGCATCCGATCACATTCCAGCCGCCGTTCGAATTCAGCGACCTTTTGTGATAGCCGCGCGACGTCTTGTAATAATCATAATAATCCTTCACAAAGAAGGGTGCGTCCGCCGGAAGCGGATCCACCACACCACCGCCGAGCTTATACTCGCCTCGCCGCAGGTCCTCCGTTCTCTGCGCGCACATGGCCTTTTTCTTCTCGTAGCGCGCTTCCTCCGAGTCCTCGCTGTCGAAGTATCCCTTTGCATTCACACGGGTCATGTCGTACATCGTGGACGCTACCGTGGCCCGGATCCGCGTATCCAGCGCCGCCGCATTCAGCGCCATTCCGCCCCAGCCGCAGATTCCGAGGATGCCGATCCGCTCCGGATCCACCCTCTCGGACATCACCAGGAAATCCACTGCCGCCATGAAATCCTCTGTATTGATATCCGGCGACGCCATGTACCTCACCGCGCCCCCGCTCTCACCGGTAAATGAAGGGTCGAACGCCATCGTCAGAAATCCCCGCTCGGCCAATGTCTGTGCATACAGGCCAGAGCACTGTTCCTTCACGGCGCCAAACGGTCCCGAAACCGCGATGGCCGGCAGCCGTCCCTTAGCGCCCTTCGGCACGTACAGATCCGCGGCCAATGTGATCCCATAGCGGTTCACAAATGTCACCTTGGAGTGCTCTACCTTCTCGCTCTTTGGAAACGTCTTGTCCCATTCCTCTACCAAATTCAATTCTTCTTTGCTTATCATTGTAATACCTCCGATTTCTTAAAATGCCTGATTTCGGTTGTTTTCTCGTTTCGCCGGCTTTGCATATAATACTCTATGCGCTTCACCATCAGGGCGTCCCCACAAGTATCTCGATCGTCACATGGTGATCCCCCAGCAGGTCCTTCATTTCCCGTGCGGTCTTATCGATCTTTCCGAGTTTGGTGTACGCCCAGGAATTGCTCCCGTAAAACACAACAAGCTTATCGCCGGCGTACAGGACCACATCCCCGGCCTGTGTGGTGATCTGCGAATCCGTAGACGGAAGTTTCTGCCCGATGGATCCGACCTGCTCAAATCCGCCGTACATGGACATCTCTATGGTAAGCCCATCCGCCGCCAGTTCCTTGAGTTTTTCGACCGCTGCATTGTCCTCCCAGATCACCTCGACCTTCTGCCCGTCGATCATCATCACCATCGAATCTGCCTCCGTCTCTGTTTGCTCCGTACCATCCGATGCCCATTTTGTCTCTTTGCTTTCCGACCACGTTTTGTTTTCGGGCAATGTTTCCCTTTCCGCAGCCTCTGTCCCTTCGGCACTCTTCGAAGCATCTGCCTTTGTATCCATGACCGATACCGACTCCGTGCTTTCAGCCGGCATATCCTCTGTCCCGGACGCCTTACACGCCCAGGCACCGATCCAAATAAGCAAAAGTACTCCGATCCATCTGATTCTTCTGATTTTTCTCATTCATACACTTCCTAACCAAAAAGTCGAAACGTCCTTCTCACATGTTAAGTACGTAAGCTCCTTAAAAACAGTATACTCCCTTTTTTCCTTCCTGTAAACGACCACCCAAACATAAAACCATCTCCGATCGAACAAAAGTCCGCCACCTCCAAGTTAATCGCCATACTACTTAATGATGCAGCCAGAAGTACCATAGCGTTATTATTGCCAATGTGTCAGTGCTATGATATAATAGCTGAAACGATACGTCGGTATATAGGAGTGAACGAAAATGAGAAATGAATTAGACAGCATCGTCCAAAAATACGATCTGATCAACCATTCGTTTGAATCTTTTTGGATGAATTATGATACATACATTTCCGATAAAGACACAAAGGAAGAGGCGAAAGAAAACGGATTTATAAGTAGAGACTCCGTTACCGCAAAACTACATGGATATTCGTTCTGCGTCTCGGAGGATCTGGATTTTGATTATATTAAAGTTTGCATCGATTGTTTTCGCAAGAGGGAAACACTGCGCTCTATAAGATATTGGTGCATCTATGATCTTAAAGGTGATCTATTTGATGATTACTTTGTTTTGGACTGATACCCAACAGTCGAATATATAAAATGCCCCTGAGTGCTTTTGTAACACTCAGGGGCTAGTCTTTTATCTTGCAAGCCACTTGCTTACATTAAATTCATACTCATCGATATCCTTCTTCATGGCCAGGGCTTCGTTGATATCGTAGTCAACGAGCTTTCCGCCCTTCATACCGACTACGCGGTTGCTGGCGCCCTCGATCAGAAGGTCTACGGCACGCGCGCCCATGATGGAAGCATACATACGGTCGATCGCTGTCGGCGAGCCGCCGCGCTGCATGTGACCCAGAACGGTCGCACGCGTCTCCACGCCGGTCGCTGCCTCGATACGCTTCGCCATGGAAGTGGAATGACCCACGCCCTCGGCATTGATGATGATGTGATGCTTCATACCGTGCTTACGGTTCTCGATGATGCGGTTGATCAGAGCCTGCTCATCTCCGTCGTAACGCTCCGGAAGGAGGATGTCCTCTGCTCCGTTCGCGATACCACACCAAAGCGCGATATAACCTGCGTGACGTCCCATAACTTCGATGATGCTGCAACGCTCATGCGAAGTGGAAGTATCACGAACTTTATCGATGGCCTGCATAGCGGTATTTACCGCGGTATCGAAACCGATGGTGTAATCGGTGCATGCGATATCCAGGTCAATGGTGCCCGGAAGACCGATCGTATTGATTCCGAGATTAGCGAGCTTGCAGGCTCCGTTGAAGGAACCGTCGCCGCCGATAACGACCAAACCGTCGATACCGTGCTTGCGGCAGATCTCAGCTGCCTTCTGCTGATATTCGGGGCGCTTAAACTCCTCACAACGTGCGGTATACAGAATGGTACCGCCGCGCTGGATGATATCCGAAACCGAGTGAACATCCATGTCACTGATCTCTTCCTGCAGAAGTCCGGCATATCCGCGGTAAATGCCCTTAACCGAAAGGCCCTTCTTGATACCGGTACGAACTACGGCGCGAATGGCTGCATTCATGCCCGGCGCGTCGCCGCCGCTGGTCAAAACGCCGATTGTTTTCACTTCTTTGCTCATATATCTCCTCCATGTCAGTCGAGTGTATTACGAAAAAAGTTTCGGTCTATATGACCTCACTTTCGAAATACATTTTATTATTTTAGTTCATTTTTCTGCGGTTTTCAAGCATTTTATACGTAACTTTTACATTTTCTGCTCCGAAAACTTCAGAAAGCTGGCGCAAAAGCTCGGGAGACGCATCCACGGACTCACTGTCCGGAAGCGGTTTCTTCGCCCTTTGCGGCCCGCCGATATAGATAGTAACACAATGTTTGCCCTTAAATAAATGTAGAATCTGATACAATTGTGTTTCTTTTTCATGATATTCATCGATCGACTTAAACTGGACCCAGACGATCCTGGCGATATCGGAAAATGCAACGATATCGTTTGCGATGATCTTTCCTGTCGCTTCGTCATTCAGGTTCGCGCGTCCGGTCACGATGATCTTACCGCCTTCGACCAGCAGCGAATGGCACTGCTCGAACACGCGGGAGAAAACGACCACCTCTACTGCGCCGCGCTGATCCTCTAAGGTAACGAACGCCATGCGCTGGTTATTCTTCGTAAGTTTCACCGAAACCGCAGAGATCATGCCGCCGATCGTAACGATCTGCTCGTCCGACACCTTCGTCACATGGTTTTCATCCGCGATAAAATCGGAAGACGAAGCCGTTGTGACACTCTCTAAGAGTGAGAGGTCCTCCTCCAACGGATGCCCGCTGACGTAGATGCCCATCATCTCCTTCTCGAATGCCAGGCACTCCTGCTTCGTATATTCGCCCAGTTTCGGCAAACGGATGCGATGCACTTCCTCCTGTGGGTTCTGCTGCTCCATGAAACCGAACAGATCCATCTGCCCGTCCACCTGCGTCTTTTTGCGCCGGGTCACCTCGTCGAGGATCAACTCGATGCTGACCACCTTCTCCTTACGCGTGCCCGGAAGCGAATCCATGGCGCCGGCCTTGATCAGGTTCTCGATGCAGCGTCGGTTGATATCGCGTCCGCTCACGCGCTCCGCGAAATCCAGCAGGTCCTTATATATTCCGTTTTTATTCCGCTCTTCCACGATGGAGCTGACCACACCGTGTCCCACGTTTTTGATCGCGGACAATGCATAGACGATGCAGCCATCGTATACGGTAAATGAATCCTCTCCGGTGTTGATATCCGGAGGCAAGATGCGGATGCCCATCTTTCGGCAGACCATCATGTAGTCGGCTACCTTCGTCAGGTTATCGATGACCGAAGTCATCAGTGCCGCCATGAACTCCTGCGGATAGTAATATTTCAGATATGCGGTCTGGTATGAGACCACGGCATACGCCGCCGCGTGCGATTTATTAAACGCGTACTTCGCGAAACCGGTCATCTCATCGAAGATCTCGGAAGCGACCTTCTCGGAAACGCCGTTTTTGATGCAGCCCGGCACACTCTTCGACGGGTCCTTCGCATTCTCCTCGCCGTGGATGAAGACTTCCCGCTCGTGTGCCATCACGTCCGCCTTCTTTTTGGACATGGCGCGGCGCACCAGGTCGCTGCGGCCGTAGGAATAGCCCGCGAGATCGCGCACGATCTGCATGACCTGCTCCTGGTACACGATACAGCCATGCGTCGGCTTCAGGATCGGCTCCAGTTTCGGCGTCGAATACGATACATTTTCCGGATGGTTTTTACCCTCGAGGTACTTCGGAATGAAGTCCATGGGTCCCGGACGGTACAGGGAAATGCCCGCGATAACATCCTCGATGTTCTCCGGCGACAGTTCCTTCATGAAGGACTTCATGCCGCTGCTTTCGAGCTGGAACACGCCCTCGTCCTTGCCGGTTCCGATGAACGCGAAGACCTTCGGGTCGTTGTAGTCGATGCTGTGCATATCCAGGTCGATCCCGTGCGTCTTCTTCACCAGGTCGACCGCCTTCTGGATCACGGTCAATGTCCGCAGTCCCAAAAAGTCCATCTTAAGCAGCCCCAGTTCCTCGAGCTGCACCATATTATACTGTGTCGTCACCGCGCCGTCAGAGCCCTTCGACAGCGGTACGATCTCGTCGATGTCCTGCTTACTGATGACGACGCCGGCCGCATGCATGGAAGTGTGGCGTGGCAGGCCCTCGAGTTTCCGGGACATGTCGATCAGGAATTTTATCTGCTCGTCGCCGTCGTATGCCCTCTTAAGATCCGGGTTCACTTCCAGCGCGCGGTCTATAGTGATATTCAGTTCCTGCGGGATCATCTTTGCGACAGTGTCGCAGGTCGCGTACGGCAGATCGAGCGCCCGTCCGACGTCACGGATCGCGTTGCGTGCAGCCATCGTTCCGAAAGTAACGATCTGCACCACGCGCTCCTTACCATATTTGCTCACGACATAGTCGATCACTTCCTGACGACGCTCGTAGCAGAAATCGATGTCGATATCAGGCATCGTGACACGCTCCGGGTTCAGGAAACGCTCGAAGAGCAACTGGTAGCGGATCGGGTCAATGTCCGTGATCTCGAGCGCATAGGCAACAATACTGCCCGCTGCGCTGCCTCGACCGGGTCCGACCGCGATCCCGTGGCTCTTCGCGTAATTGATGAAATCCCAAACGATCAGGAAGTAATCCACGAAGCCCATGGACGAGATTACGCCCAGCTCATATTCCATACGCTGCCGATGCGTCTCGGCCTCGTCTTTATATCTCTTCTTCAGTCCCTTATCGCACAGCATGTGCAGATAATCATAGGCCGTATAGCCATCCGGGACATCATATTTCGGTAATTTCGATACGCCGAACTCGATCTCGACGTTGCAGCGCTCTGCGATCTTCTGCGTATTCTCCAGTGCTTCGGGAACGTAGGCGAAGATCTGCCGCATCTCCTCTTCCGACTTTAAGTAGAACTGTCCGTCCTCATAGCGCATGCGGTCGGTGTCCGTGACCTTCTTACCGGTCTGGACGCAGAGCAGGATGTCGTGCGCCTGCGCATCGTCCGCGTGAATGTAATGCACGTCGTTCGTGCACACCAGGTCGATCCCGAGTTCCTCATGCAGGCGCATGAGCTGCTGGTTCACCAGACGCTGCTCCGGGATGCCGTGGTCCTGAAGTTCCAGGTAATAATGTTCCGGTCCGAACAGATCGAGAAACCATTTTGCCTCCTCACGGCCCTGGTCGTAGAAGCCCCTGGCCAGAAGTCTGGGCAGGGAACCGGCCAGGCAGGCCGACAGGCAGATGAGTCCCTCGTGGTACTCTTTCAGTAATTCTTTATCGATACGTGGACGGTAATAATATCCGTCCGTAAAACCTTTGGAGACGAGTTTCACCAGATTGCGGTAACCGGTGTTGTTTTCCGCCAGCAGGATCAGATGGTGGTAACGTTCGTCATTTTCCCCGGGCTCGCGGTCGAAACGCGAATCCGGCGCAACATAGACCTCGCAACCGATGATGGGATGGATGCCCTCGGCGAGCGCAGTCTTGTAGAACTCGATGACGCCGTACATAACGCCGTGATCGGTGATCGCAAGATGCTGCATGCCCATGCTTTTTGCCGTTTTAATGAGTTCCTTGATCTTACAGGAACCATCGAGCAGACTGTATTCCGTATGCACGTGCAAATGTGTAAACGCCATCGTAACCTCCATTCCATTCGGGTATTGCGACCCTGGTATGATTTCACAATGCCCCGGTCTGCATGCTTCCATGCAAATCGGGGCAATCTAAAAAACTCTTGCGGCTGTTTAGCAGGCCAAATATCCTTCCAGCTTCTCAACAGCGGCGGCTTCGTCGCTGCCATCGGCAATGACCGTGATCACCTTACCCGGTGTCAGTCCCAGCGTCATCATGCCCATGATGCTCTTCGCGTTGATGTGGCGGTCGTCCTGCTCCATGTAGATGCTGGACTTGTACTGGCTGGCGATCTGCACCAGCATTGCGACCGGACGCTGTTCTTTGCTTGCCTTGATCTGTACTGTGATATCTTTCTTCAACATTGACCGTAACTCCTTTTCTAGTTCGACGTTTCTCTTAATGCATCTGCGAGTTGTTTGATCTTCCGCAGACGATGATTGACTCCGGACTTACCGACCGGCGGGTCGAGCATCTCCCCCAACTCTTTCAGGGAAGTCTCCCGATACGTCAGTCTCAGCTGAGCCAACTCCCGTAATCCCTCCGGGAGGTTCTCCAGGCCTACCTTCTCCTGCAGAAACAGGATATCCTCCGCCTGGGAAGACGATGCGGTAATGGTCTTCTTGATGTTCGCGGTCTCACAGTTCACCTGTCGGTTCACGGAGTTTGCGATGTCCTTTCGAATGCGGGCATCTTCAAACGCCATCAGCGCTACGTGCGCTTTCATCATGTTCAACAGGTCGCTGATCCCGTCCCCTTCCTTAATGTAGACCACATAAGCCAGTCTTCCGGAAGCCTTCTTTCTCTCGACAAAATGCGCCTCGATCCCAAACGCGGCGATCACTTCGACGAGCTGCCTAGCCTGCCCGCTTGTATTGCACACAAATTCCAGGTGGTAAGCTTTCTGCGGATCGGACAATGATCCCGCCGCGAGAAATGCGCCTCGAATGAATGCCCGCTTACAGCATTCACTTCGGATCAGCACCTCATCCGCGATACCCGCATGACCATTTTGCAGTTTGAATGCCTCCGAGATTCGGACGACATCCTCCGGCCGGTCCACGCTTACGAAGCAGCTTTGATTTTCGGCTCCGCTCTCTATACTAAATGCTTTCTTGAATAAAGTAAAGCACTTTTTTGCAACGAAACTGTTTTCGGTCTCGATTTTTATGATTTTTTTACCGTTCTTGTCCGTATGGACCGCGCCGATCAGTCCGAAGATCGCGGCCAATTCTGCGATCTGGCAGTGCAGTGCATGTGGGACATGCTCTGCCGCTTCTTCCTTCACCATGCGTGAAAAAGACACGCCCATGTCGCACACCTCCTTATTCTGCGCTGATCGCCGTGTGCTCCTTTCGTATTCCGAAATCCCCGCCCGAAAGCGCGTCATAAAGTGCATTTGCGATCGTTACCGAACGATGTCGTCCGCCCGTGCATCCGATGGCGATGACGAGCTGCGTCCGTCCTTCTGCCTGATACAGCGGGATCAAAAAACGGACCATTTCGGTCAGCTTTTTGAAAAACTCCTGCGTAACTTCATGCCCCATCACATAATCCGCGACCGGTTTATCCAGACCGGTCAGCGATTTCAGTTCCGGGATGTAAAACGGGTTCGGCAGGAAACGGACGTCGAAAACCAGATCCGCTTCCTTCGGGATCCCGTACTTATAGCCAAAGGACAAAATGTTTACATACATACTGTTGTAGGAGCCTGCGTCCACGTAGATGCGGTGCAGCTCCGCGCGCAGGTCACGCGTCAGAAACGAACCGGTATCCAGCACACAGGTCGCTTCCGAACGCAGAAATTCGGTCTTCTCCCGCTCGAGGGCAATGCATTCCGCCAGCGAACGGAAACGGTCTTCCCGCTCCGCTGCGGAACCATCTTCCGAATAGGTCGCCATCGGGTGCGGTCTGCGTGTTTCCTTATATCTGCGCATGAGGACCTCATCGGCCGCATCCAGAAACAGGATCTCGCAGGGATATTTATCTTTAAACTCCGAAGCCAGGAGTTCTTTCAGCATTTCAAAGGAGCCGGCGTTGCGGACGTCGATCCCGAGAGCCACACGGTTTCCCGGAAGACTCTTCTGCTCAAAGGCGATCTTCGCGAACGGCAGCAAAAGTTCATTCGGCAGATTGTCGACACAATAATAGCCGAAGTCTTCGAGAATATTGAGCGCAGAGGATTTTCCGGCCCCTGACATTCCGGTCACGATGACAAAACGCATAGTGTTTTCCTCTTATTGATCAAACGAACCCAAAAAGCAGATCTCCGGTTCCAGTTCAAAACCGGTCTTCTCTTTCACGATCTTCTGTACAGCCTTGCACAAACGGTAAATATCATCCGCAGACGCATGGCCGCGGTTCACGATGAATCCGCAGTGCTTCGACGAAACGGCGGCATCTCCGATGGAAAATCCGGCCAGGCCGGCCTCCATGATGAGTTTGCCGGCATACGCACCCGTCGGACGCTTAAACGTGCTGCCCGCACTGGGATACTGAAGCGGCTGTTTTTGTTTACGCGACTGTATGTATTCCTCCGCCTGACGTTTTTCAGCAGCCAGCACGGAAGCATCTGAAGTGTGCTCCAAAGTGAAGCAGGCCTCCAGCACGATCCAGCGGGTCTCCATCAGAAGGCTGTGGCGGTACGAAAAACCGAGTTTCTCTTTCGGAAGCGTAACGACCGTGTGGTTCTCCGGCTGATAGACCGTGACCGACGACAGAACGGAAGCTATGTCCTTATCGTAAGCGCCGCAATTCATGAAGATGGCGCCGCCCACGCTGCCGGGAATTCCCGCAGCAAAAGAAAGGCCGACATAACCATGCTCCATCGCATCGCTTAGCAGGCGCTTCAGTGACGCGCCGCCTCCGGCCTTGATCGTGGATCCCGTACAGACCACATCGGAAAAATGTTTTTTCAAACGAATGATGACGCCCTTATAGCCGTGATCGCTGACTAAAAGGTTGCTGCCATATCCCAGAACGAAATAGGGAACCTCTTCTTTATCACACAGTTCGATCACGCGGATCAGCGTCTGTTCATCCTTCGGGCTCACAAACCAACGCGCAGGACCGCCTACGGCAAAAGTCGTGCACGTGCTGAGCAAAACGCGCTCCTCCAGGTCCTCGGCATCCACGATCTGTGCCAGACCTGAAGTAAACTCTATGTCTGAAACCTTCATTTACTCTTCTTCCCTGGGCTGAAAATTCTTCGAAACGCGATTGTAGAATTCCTCCACCGCGTTGTAACCCATTTTCTTCTGGCGATAGTTGACCGCGGCGGACTCGACGATGATCGCGAGGTTACGGCCGGGTCGGATGGGGATATTATGGCATACGATCTTATTGCCCAGATACTCGGTATAATGCTCTTCGAGACCCAGACGGTCGTATTCCTTTTCTTTATCCCACTCCTCGAGATTGATGACCATATCGATGGACTGGGTATTCTTTACGCTTTCAACACCGAACAGTGTCTTGACATCGATGATACCGATGCCGCGCAGTTCGATAAAATGGCGGAGCACCTCCGGCGCAGCGCCGACCAGCGTTTCGTCGGAGACCTTACGGATCTCGACAGAGTCGTCGGCGACGAGACGGTGACCGCGCTTGATCAGTTCCAGGGCGGCTTCACTCTTACCGATGCCGCTCTCGCCGGTGATCAGCACACCTTCGCCGTAAACATCGACCAGAACGCCGTGGATCGTGATCATGGGAGCCAGCTCTACCTTCAGCCAGCGGATGACCTCCGCCATCAGCTCCGACGTCGTCTGGGTAGAAACCAACAGCGGAACACCGTGGCGCATCGCCGAATCGATATCCTCGGGCGTCGGCTGGAAATTACGCGAAAAGACCAGGCAGGGCACCTTACTCGAAAGCAGGCGATCCATGGTCTGGTCACGCAAAGTCGCGGGCAATGATTTCAGATACGCAAATTCTACGTTTCCGATGATCTGCACGCGTTCATTATCAAAATGATCATAAAAGCCCGTAAGCTGCAGCGCCGGGCGGTTAACGTCGACATCGTTGATCCGGATGGTCTCCGTATCGATCGCCGGCGTCATATTTTTCAGAGACATTTTCTCAATCAGTTTCGTAAGGGCAATGCCTTTCATAGCCAATCTCTCCTGACACAGATATTGCAGATGAAATACCTCTGCACTCTTATTTTACAAAACGAATCGGTTTCTGTAAAGAGGGAAAAAACTGCTATGACTCCGTATGAAAAAATGCATATACGGCCTGTGCGCTCTTCCGATCCATGCCGGGAACGGCGCAAAGCGTCTCCTCGTCAGCGTTTCGGATGTCATCCAGGCTGTCAAAATTCGTCATCAGTGCCAGGCGCCGTTTCGGTCCGATGCCCGGGATGTCATCCAGGATCGAATGCGTCTGTGCCTTCTGGCGCAGGCTGCGATGGTACTCGATCGCAAAACGGTGTGTCTCGTCCTGGATCCTCGTGATCAGCTGGAACACCGGTCCGTGCAGGTCAATGTCCACCAGCTCATCATGGAAATACAGGCCGCGCGTGCGGTGACGGTCATCCTTTACCATACCGCAGACCGGGATCCTGCCCAGAAGTCCGAGACTCTCCAAAACCTTCTCCGCGATGTGGACCTGGCCTTTGCCGCCGTCCATCAAAAGCAGATCGGGCAGGCGCTCAAAGCCTTTGCGCTCACTTTCCTGCGCTCTAGCGCGCTCAAAGCGGCGCGTTAAGACTTCCTCCATGGAGGCGTAGTCATTCATGCCCTGCACCCATTTGATGCGAAACTTCCGGTAGTCCGATTTCTTCGGACGCCCGTCCTCAAAAACAACCATGGATGCCACGCTGTTGAAGCCTCCGGTGTTCGATATATCAAACGATTCCACGCGGGACAGGCCATCCATGCCCAGCAGTTCGCACAGTTTTTGCATGGCGCCCTGTGTGCGCTCCTCTTCTTTTTTCAGTTTCTCGCCGTCCTTCGTCAGGAAGATCCGCGCATTTTCCGAAGCCAGCCGTACCAGGCGCAGCTTCTCTCCGCGCTCCGGGGCCGCCAGTTCGACCTTTCCGCCCCGACGCGCCGAAAGCGCATCTGTCAGGATCTGCGTCTCAGCGACTGCGGAAGGCAGCAGGATCCGTGCAGGCACGTACGGGGTTCCGGCATAATACTGGTTTAAGAAGCCTTCGAGGATATCCGCAGGTTCGTCTCCCTCTGCCGCCTGCATATGGAAATGCTCGCGGCCGATGACCTTTCCTTCGCGGAAGAACATGACGCAGACCACGGCGTCTGTTTCCTCGACATGCAGTCCGACGACATCCATGTCGTCGTAGTTGCGGTCCGACAGCTTCTGACGGGTCGCAACAAAGCGCACGCTTCCGATCAGATCGCGGTACTGCATGGCTTCCTCGTAGTCCATCCGTTCGGCCGCTTCCTGCATCTTCTGCTCCAGCATCTTCGTGATGATGCTGTCATTTCCGTTCAGCAGCGCCACGGCCGCCTGAATCTTCTTTTGGTACTCTTCGCAACTGATATACCCCTGACACGGCGCATCGCACAGCTTCATCTGGTAATTCAGGCAGGGACGTCCGACCGGAATGGTATCGGCCGTGATCACCTTGCGACAGGTCCGTAGTTTCAGCGTTTTCTGCAGCAGATCCAGCGTTTCTTTCACTGCCGTTCCGCTCGTATACGGCCCGAAATACTTATTCTTGTCTTTCTTCATCTGGTGCGCATACAGCACCCGCGGGTATTCTTCATTTACCGTCACGTAAAGATAGGGATAGCCCTTGCTGTCCTTCAGGAGGGTGTTGTATTTCGGCTGGTATTCCTTAATGAGATTACTCTCCAGGACCAGCGCCTCCGCCTCCGAGTCCGTCACGATGTACTCGAAGCGGCGGATGTGATCCACCATCTGCAGGATCTTCGTCGTCTTTCCGCGCCCGCTCTGGAAATACTGGCGCACGCGGTTTTTCAAAACGATCGCCTTCCCGACGTAGATCACCTCATCCAGATCCCCGTGCATCAGGTAGACTCCGGGAAGATCCGGTAATTTCTTCAGTTCTTCTTCAAAGTTAAATTCCAGTTCTTCCATACGTCTACTCCGGTTTATAATTTGCCGAAAGCGGACGACACCTTCCGGCGCCATCCGCTTTTGTTGCTATTCCACATCGAACTTCGCCGATGTCTTATTAAGTATCTCTTTCTTCTCTTCTTCGGAGAACAGGGAAGGAACTTCCGCCTCGCCTCCGCGCTGGATGCGACGCAGGATATCCATGAATTCCTTACCGGTAATGGTCTCCTTTTCGATCAGGAAGTGGGCGATGCGGTCCAGGGCAATGCGGTTCGCCAAAAGCAGCGCTTTCGCTTCATCGTAAGCCTTCTTCAGCATATCCTTCACTTCTTCGTCGACCAGAGCTGCGGTCTGATCCGAGCAGTTCATACGGGTCGCACCCGTCAGATACTGGCTCTCCACCGTCTCCAGCGCCATCAGTCCGAAGCGCTCGCTCATACCGTACATGGTGACCATGGCGCGCGCCAGGTTCGTCGCCTTCTCGATATCATTTGCCGCGCCCGTCGTCACCTTACCGAAGACGATCTCTTCGGCTGCACGACCTGCGAGCATGCCCACCAGCATGGCCCAAAGTTCGGGCTTCGTGTTCAGGAAATGCTCTTCCTCGGGTGTCTGCATAACATAGCCGAGAGCACCCATGGTACGGGGCACGATCGTGATCTTCTGCACGGGCTCCGCGTCCTTCTGCAGAGCATTTACCAGCGCGTGGCCTACCTCGTGGTAGGAAACGATGCGCCGCTCTTCCGCGTTCATCACGCGGTCTTTTTTCTCCTTACCGACCAGAACGACTTCCACCGCTTCGAACAGATCCTTCTGGGATACAGCGTTGCGGCCTTTCTTTACGGCATTGATCGCGGCTTCGTTGATCATGTTCGCGAGGTCGGAACCTGCGGCACCGCTGGTCGCGAGCGCGATCGCCTCGAAGTCTACGGTGTCGTCCATAGCCACGTCTTTTGCATGAACTTTCAGGGTCGCGATACGTCCCTTCAGATCCGGTTTGTCGACGATGATGCGGCGGTCCAGACGGCCCGGACGCAACAATGCCTTATCGAGCACCTCAGGGCGGTTCGTCGCCGCGAGGATAAATACACCCTTCGAGCTGTCGAAACCGTCCATCTCAGCCAGCAACTGGTTCAACGTCTGCTCACGTTCATCATTGCCCCCGCCGAAACGGCTGTCACGGCTCTTACCGATGGCATCGATCTCATCGATGAAGATGATACACGGCGCATTGGCCTGGGCCTGCTTAAACAGGTCACGCACACGGGATGCGCCCACGCCGACGTAGAGCTCGACGAAATCGGATCCGGACAGTGAAAAGAACGGAACCTGGGCTTCGCCGGCTACGGCCTTCGCCAGGAGCGTCTTACCGGTTCCGGGCGGGCCCACCAGGATGGCGCCCTTCGGAAGCTTCGCGCCGATGCGCTGGTAGCGCTGCGGGCGGTGCAGGAAATCTACGATCTCGGTCAGGGACTCTTTTGCTTCGTCCTGACCTGCAACATCCTTAAATGTAACACCGGTCTTCTTCTGGATGTAGACCTTCGCGGTGCTCTTGCCGACGCCGCCGGCGCCACCGCTGCCGATCCGGCGCATCATGAACATGAAGAAGATCCAGACAAATACGATGGGCAGGACCACAAAGAGCAGAAAGTCCATGATGCCCGAACTGGTGCTCGGGATCTCGCCTTCGAACTCGATGCCGGCCTTTTCCAGGCGCTCGACAAGATTATCATCGCCGACATAGCCTGTGAAATAGGTCTGGACCAGATTATCTTCCGGTGTAAGACGCACACCTTCCTTCGGCGTGATAACGATCTTATTCGTCTTCAGATCCACCCGCTCGATCTGACCTTTTTCGATCATCGCGGTGAATTCATTGTAGTCGATCTTCTTATTTCGCGCGTTTTCAACGTAGTTATTCAGCATCGTTACGATCAGGATAACAACGATGGTTGCGAGAATAAAACAGATCAGTGTCTGGGAACCTTTCGGTCCCTGATTTCTCCCGTTATTGTTATTATTCCGGTCATTACGATTATTATCGGAATTGTTATTGATATCCAAGGGTAGGAATTACCTCCTTTTCTTCGTTCCTGAAATGATTTTACCCTCTAAGCGGTAAAAAAGCAAGGTGTATTGTGTGAAATTCCTGTGAACTTTCCTTACGTTTTTCTTACAGGAGCCCGCGGAAAATGTCCCCCTTTCCGCCCGTTTCGGGAAACATTTCCCCCGAAAACTGTCGGTTTTTACGATTCCGAACACAAAAAACCGCGGTTTTGGGTTTACTTTTTCCTTGTAATATTATAGAATAGATAAGTGACGTTATTAACAGGCGCCACGTGTAAAAGTTGCTATATGGAGAGATTATGAAAACCATCGATATCGTAGTACCCTGTTACAATGAAGAAGAGGTACTGAATAACTTTTACGAGGTCACACGTTCCTGGTGCGATAAGATCGAAGGCTACGATTTTCGTTTCATCCTGGTGGATGACGGAAGCCGCGACCGGACGGTCTGCATCATGCGTGAACTCGCCCAGGCCCATCCCGAAGTGCGCTACATCAGTTTTTCCCGCAACTTCGGAAAGGAAGCCGCTATGTATGCCGGCCTTTCGAATTCGACCGGCGATTATGTCATCGTGATGGATGCGGATCTGCAGCACCCGCCTTCGATGTTCCCGGATTTTATCGCGGGCATCGAGGAAGGCCACGACTGTGTCGCTGCTAAACGAACCAACCGCAAAGGCGAATCGAAGATCCGCAGTTTCCTGTCCCGCCGCTTCTACAAGCTCAGCAACCGCATGAGCGATGTGAAACTGGAATACGGTGCCGTGGACTATCGCATCATGACCCGTCGCATGGTGAACTCCATTCTGCGCCTCTCTGAAGTGCAGCGTTTCTCGAAGGGCATCTTCGCCTGGGTCGGCTACGACACCAAATGGATTCCCTATGAAAATGTTGAGCGCGAACTGGGAACTTCCAAATGGAACCTGCGCTCCCTGCTCCGCTACGCGATCGACGGCATCACGTCGTTTTCGACCGCGCCGCTGCGCATGGTCAGCGCCATGGGCTTTTTCATCTGCTTTTTCGCCTTCCTGTACATGATCTACATCGTGGTCAAAACGCTACTGGGCTACAACGACGTAAGCGGTTTTCCGACCATCATCTGCCTGATTCTGTTCCTGGGCGGCCTGATTGAATTTTCCATAGGTATCATCGGCGAATACATTGCCCGCATCTACATGGAGTCGAAACACAGGCCCATTTATATCGCCCGCGAGTCTAATATTCCGGGCATGGAAGGCGTAAGCCTGCCGAAAAACAGTACGAAAGAAACGGAGCCGGCTGAAAAGCCGGAGCAACCGGAATAAGATCATGAAACTACCGAAATCACTGGAAAAATACCAAAAATATATCAACCGGGAGACCATATCCTACCTGTTTTGGGGCGTGATGACGACCATTCTCAACATCGCGTGCTTCAACATCTGCTATTATGTGCTCCATATCTCGACGACCGTATCCAATGTGATCGCCTGGATCGTCGCAGTCATCTTTGCTTTCTTCGTAAACAAGATCTTCGTTTTCCGAAGCAAGCAGTGGGGTCTGAAAAAACTCTCATACGAATTCTGGACGTTTATCGCAGGACGTCTTCTGTCCCTCGGTTTTGAAACCGCTTTCATGTACCTGACGGTGGATGTGCTCCATTTCGAGGCATTCATCATGAAGCTGTTCGCAAGCGTCGTCGTCATGATCATGAATTACATTACCAGCAAGCTCTTCTCGTTTAAGAAAGAGAAGCCGCAGAATGCGGATGCTGAAACCCAAGGAGATACAAATGGAAACAAATGAAAAGAACTTTAAAGCCTGGTTTAAGCGTCAGCTCCCGCTGATTCTGGCCTTCCTGATCCCGCTCGTTGCGATGTTGCTCGTCTTCATCCAGAGAGGGATATTCCCGTTCGGCAGCCGCAGCTTCCTGCGAACCGACCTGTATCACCAGTACGCGCCGTTCTTCCGCGAACTGAAGGATAAATTCCTAAACGGCGAAAGCCTCCTGTATTCCTGGGATATCGGCGGCGGCACAAACTTCGTGGCTCTGATGGCCTACTATCTGGCCAGCCCGTTAAACTGGTTCCTCTTCCTGTGCCCGGTGGAATTCGTTATCGAGTTCATCAGTTACATGATCGTTTTGAAGATCGCGCTCTGCGGCCTTTCCTTTGCGTGGTACCTGCGTAAGCACACACGTACCAACCATCTGGGTATCGCGTTTTTTGCGACCTTCTACGCACTCTCCGGTTACATGGCAGCATACAGCTGGAACATCATGTGGCTCGACTGTCTGATCCTGTTCCCGATCATCATCCTGGGACTGGAACGTCTGGTCTACGAGGATAAATGCCTGATGTACTGCATCAGCCTGTCCCTCTGCGTACTTTCCAACTACTACATTTCGATCATGGTCTGCCTGACCCTGATCCTCTACTTCCTGGCGCTCCTCTTCATCGCTCCGATGCGTCGTGAAGAGATCGAACGCGTGGACTCCCACCGTCTGATCAAGCGCTCCATCTTTATGAACTACCCGAAGAAGATCTTCGAGTTCGCCTTCTATTCCTTCCTGGCAGCCGGCATCGCCATGATCGTCCTGCTTCCGGAGATGAAGGCCCTGCAGATGTCCGCATCCGCTGACTCTTCCTTCCCGAAGACTTTTTCGTCCTATTTCACCATGCTGGAAATGCTGGCTCGTCACCTGGTCGACGTAGAAGTCCACATCGGTCTCGAGCACTGGCCCAACCTGTACTGCGGTGTCGGCATTCTGATGTTCATCCCGCTCTACATCATGAACCGGAAGGTGAATTATCGTGAGAAGTTCGCCTATGCAGCTCTGGCCCTGATCTTCCTGGCCAGCTTCAGCATGAACTTCTTAAACTTTATCTGGCATGGTTTCCATTATCCGAACTCCCTGCCCTGCCGTCAGTCATTCGCCTACGATTTCATTATCCTCGTAGCATCCTATAAAGGTTTCATGGGATTGAAGGATCGCTCCCTGAAAGAGATCGGCCGTGCCGTTCTCGTCGCTTTGGGTCTCATCCTTCTCTTCGAGCAGATAACGAAGGGTAACAAACTCTTCCACTTCCATGTCTTTTACGTAAGTGCGATCTTCATCGGCTTTTATGGTCTGTTCGCCTACCTGCACCGCAAGAAGAACACGAACGGATATAAGATCGGCCTGGCGATCGCGGCCAGCTTCCTGGTTCTGATCGAGGGCTTCCTGAACACGACCGTTACCAGTGTCACTACAATCGACCGTCCTTCCTACGTAGCGGAAAACGGCGACTTCGGCGCACTGTACACCTACGCGCGGCAGAAGGCCGACGCTGAGGCAGATAATGAATTCTATCAGTCGGAATTCGGCGACGTAAAGGATTTCACCAACCTCTTCCGTCTGGAGCGTTTCAACCTCCGTACGAAGAACGACGGTTCCTGGTTCCAGTATCCTTCCATCTCCGTCTTCTCCTCTGTGGCAAATGCACGCATGACCGACTTTTATAAGAAGGTTGGCATGGAGTCGAATACGAACGCTTACTCCAGTACCGGTTTTACACCTCTGGCCAGCGCGCTCTTCAATATCCGCTATGTCTTCCACGATGCAGAGATCCCGAACAACGACGTTACCACACAGCTCGGTACCTCGAATAAACTCTACCTGTACGAAAACAACCATGTGCTTTCCATCGGTTATGCCATCGGAATGACGTCCGAAGAGTTTGCCACTACCTGGGCCCTCAACTCCAACGCAGTTACGACGCAAAATAACTTCGTAAAGAACATCGTAGGCATCAATCGCCCCATTTTGGAGACCATCGCCCCCGATTCTACCGAAGATAAAGTACAACGTTATACCGCATTTAAAGACGGTTATTATTACTTCTACACAACCAATACCACGATGGATGACGTCGAAGTCTCGATCGACGGCCGCTCTGCCCGCAAGACCAGCTCTTTGAAACGCCGTTATTTCGTAACCGTCGGATATGTAGAAGCAGGCAAAACTATTAAAGTATCTACGCCAAACGATGTAAAGATCTCGGGTAACCTCTATTACTTCAACGGCGATGTATTGGCTGACACGGTCGAAGCACTGAAACCCGGTTGTCTCGCAGTCACCGACTATGACAGCACACACGTCAACGGACTCGTAAAAGCGAACAGCAATGGAATACTATTCACTACAATTCCTTATGAAAAAGGATGGACAGCGCGCGTCGATGGTGCTATAGTAGATACAGAGAAGTGTCTCGATACCTTCCTGGCGATCCCGATCACTGCAGGAACCCATAAGATCGAGCTCACTTATATGCCGGACGGTCTCATGCCGGGTCTGTGGATCACCTTAGGTTCGATCCTCTTCCTGGTATGTATTACGATGCTTCGCAGCATCTTTAAACAGAAGTTCGGCTACCGTTTCAATGTCTTCGTAGAGGAAGAAGAGATCGACCTTCGCGAACTGGATAATAACACAGTAAGTGAGACAGAGACGAAGGAAGCTCCGGCCGAAAATGTTGGGGATGTTAAAGAAACCGAACCTGAGGAAGTAAAGGCCGAAAGCCCCGCAAAGGCTGAGGAAGCAGCTCCGGAGACCGAGAAGGTTTCGGATAATGCAGAGGCGCAGAAGAAGTCCGAGGCAGATACAAAGACTGACGACGAAAAGCCTGAGTCAGGAACGGAAAGCGCTGACGAAACGAAGGCCGACGACGAAACGAAGGAAGCACCGGCAGATGAAAAGCCGGAAGCCGACGAGGCATCAAAAGCCGAAGACGCTGATAAGCCGAACACGAATAACAACAATCGGAAGCACTTCGGTAAGAAAAAACGGAACAGGCTGAAATAACAGTAACGTAGGGTTTGTTATTTCAGAGTTCATAGTCCGGGGAGAGTATAGGGTGATCTCCGGACCCGCGCCGCAGGTTATAGCGGTTGCATGAAAATAAGAAAAAGGATCAGGATGGAGGAACATTTATGACAATTGATGAACTTATTGACTATGCGAAGTCGAATAACTGCTCGGATATTCATCTGACAGTCGGCGGCGAGATGGCGCTTCGCCGTTACGGCGATCTGCGTAAGGTAGATCAGCCCATCTCTGAAGATGAGATGGAGGGTCTCATTTTCCAGATGCTCAATGAAAAGAGAGCAAAACAGGTTCGCGACGGTATCGACCTCGACTTTACTTACGAGACGCCCAGCATGATCCGCTGCCGTGTTAACGTATATTCGCAGAAGGGAAAGAAGGCAGCCTGCCTTCGTATCATGGGCGACAGTGTTCCTACCATGGAGAGCCTGAAGCTTCCTGCAAACATTCTCCGCTCCCTCGCGGATAAGCCGCGTGGTCTCGTTCTTTTGACCGGACCTACAGGTAGCGGTAAGTCCACCACCCTCGCAACGATGGTCGACTACGTAAACCGCAGCCGTGCGGAGCACATCATCACGATCGAAGACCCGATCGAGTACGTTTACGAAAAAGGTAAGTCCACGATCCATCAGAGAGAGATCGGCCAGGACATCGATACATTCTCCAACGCACTTCGTTCCGCACTCCGTGAGGACCCGGACGTTATCTTGGTAGGTGAGATGCGTGACTACGAGACCATCTCGGCTGCTATCACCGCAGCCGAGACCGGACACCTCGTAATGTCCACCCTGCACACCACCGGTGCTGCCGAGACGATCAACCGTATCATCGACGTATTCCCGGCGCAGGCGCAGAACCAGATCCGTAACCAGCTGGCCAGCGTTTTGATCGGTGTTATCACCCAGCAGCTCATCCCGCTTGCTAACGGTAACGGCCGTATCGCAGCAACTGAGATCCTGGTAGTAAACGATGCGGTTTCGAACCTGATTCGTACCGATAAGGTCTACCAGATCGAGACGAGCATGCAGACCAGTATGTCACAGGGTATGCACACTCTGAACTATGACCTGAAGCAGCTTGTTGCACGTGGTGTCATCACCCGTGAGCAGGCGATCAAATACTCGAACGATCCTAAGGACTTCCTGATGTAATCGTTCGATCTTCACCCGGATGCGGTTTCGTTTTACGCCCCTGTCGGGCCGCGGCGCATCCGGGTCTTTTAATGTATTAAGACTGTAATAAATCAAATACATTTGCCGATAAGGCAGATGGCGGAGGTAGATTATGAAACTTTGGGGCGGACGCTTCACGAAGGAGACCAACGAACTGGTCAATGCATTCAATGCATCCCTTCCTTTTGACCGCAGATTTTATAAGCAGGACATTCGCGGCAGCAAGGCACATGTGACCATGCTCGCGAAGCAAGGCATCCTGACCGAGTCGGAACGCGACGTGATCATCGGAGGACTGGACAGCATCTTAAAGGATATCGAGTCGGGCGCGCTGCCGTTTGACGAGACCAGCGAGGACATCCACAGCTTCGTAGAGGCAAATCTGATCGAGCGCATCGGCGATCCCGGTAAGAAACTGCATACCGGACGCAGCCGTAACGACCAGGTGGCTCTCGATATGCGCCTGTATACGCGCGACGAGATCGACGAGATGGATACTCTTCTGCTCTCACTGTTAAAAACGATCTACCGCATCATGGCGGAGAACGTTCATACCTACATGCCGGGCTTTACGCACCTGCAGAAGGCGCAGCCCGTTACGGTCGCTCATCATTTCGGAGCGTACTTCGAGATGGTTAAGCGCGACCGCAGCCGCCTTAAGGACATCCGTTCCCGCATGAACTACTGCCCCTTAGGCGCCGGCGCGCTCGCAGGTACCACCTATCCGCTGGACCGCGAATACACCGCAAAGCTTCTGGATTTCGACGGCGCGACCTTAAACAGCATGGACTCGGTCTCCGACCGTGACTATATCATCGAATTTCTTTCGGCCATGTCCATGATCATGATGCACCTCTCCCGCTTCTCGGAAGAGATCATCATCTGGAATTCCAACGAGTACCGTTTCGTGGAACTGGACGATGCATACTCCACCGGTAGCAGCATCATGCCGCAAAAGAAAAACCCGGACATCGCCGAGCTCGTGCGCGGTAAGACCGGACGTGTTTACGGCGCATTGATGGGTTTTTTGACCACCATGAAGGGCATTCCGCTCGCATACAACAAAGATATGCAGGAAGACAAGGAAATGTTCTTTGACGCCCTGGATACGACGAAGGGCTGCATCCAACTCTTCAACGGCATGATCGACACCATGAAGTTCCGTAAGGACGTCATGGAGAAAAGCGCGATGGCCGGCTTCACGAACGCGACCGACGCCGCAGACTACCTCGTAAAGAACGGGGTTCCGTTCCGCGACGCCCACGGCATCATCGGCCAGCTTGTACTGCTCTGCTTAGACCGCGGCATTTCCCTCGACGAGCTTCCGCTCGCCGACTATCAGGCCATCTGCCCTGTCTTCAAGGAAGATATCTACGAGGCTATCAGCCTGGCGACCTGTGTTGAAAAGCGCATCACTCTCGGTGCGCCCGGTCCCGCCGTGATGGAGGAAGTACTTAAGAAACACAAAGAATATTTGGGACTGTGATCGAAACTCACACCCACACTATACAAAACGGGGGTGTCCGATGGGACACCCCCGTTTACATATTTTCAGTTTCTTCGGTTTTCACGGACATCGATGATCACATACTCCGAATATGTGCAGGTCTTGAAAATGATCGACCAGTCGGAGATGCCCGACGTTACGATAAAGTCTGTGTTATCTCTTTTTTCGTGTCCATAGACGCGGTCGTCCGCATGGAACAGTGCCTCCAGGATATTGGCAGGGAACATCTGTCCGCCATGGGTATGACCGGACAGGACCAGATCCACACCCGATGCCGCCTGGGCATCGTAATCATGGGGCTGATGATCGATCACGATCATATATTTCGACGTATCCAGCCCGGAGATCAGTTGCTCCATCGACTTTCTTCCACCGCCCCTCTGTTGTTCTGAGCGGTCTTTTCTTCCGATCACGTAGAAACGACCGTCGATCAGCACCGCTTCATCATGCAGCACATGCACACCGTTTTTTTCCAGTTCTGCGATCACGTCATTTCCTGAATAGCCGCGGCTGTTCATATAACCTTTGTCGTGATTTCCGAACGATACATATACGCCATACTTGGTTTTGACATTTCCCAGTGCCTCGCAGCTCCGGATCATATCTTCTTTCGTCGTGTCATCATCCACATAGTCTCCGGCAACGACCAGTATATCCGGCTCCGCCTTTTGGATTTCCTCCAGATGCGCGGCAAATCCATCACCGTCAAACGTCGTCCCCACATGCGAGTCGGCGATCATCACCACCCGGATGTGTCCGACATTCTTATCGGTCGCAAGTAAGTACTTGGTCTCAAATACGTGGAAGTCGAGGTAAGCGCCGATGCACAGATAGACCGCAGTAAAAACGATGGCGATCGCGCCTGCGTAATATCGTTTCGTTGCCTTCCCTCTCTTTTTACGGACAATGCGGTTCACCAGATCCGCCAGCAGCCAGAACACGATCAGATGCAGGAAGACCAGCACCGCATTCATGGCTTTGATCGTCAGCACCAGCACTGCCATGACCACTGCCATCAGCAACAGACTGAGGATGAAGGCCCAACGCTTCTTCCCCTTCGCCAGTTTCATGATGAACCCGAATTTGGTCATCTTAAACGCTGAGGCTACTGCAGCTACTATGCCGCCGATATAGATTCCTCCAAATAACAATAACCAACCCATAAAACCCCCTATTCTTTCACGCGCAGGATATCTCCCTCAGTTGCCGGCTCGGACAATGTTACCCTAAGCGCCTGCAACGGATGCGGCGCGCTCTCCATCTCCTCCCCGGTCTCGATATTCACGATCCGAAGCACCTTCACCGGAACGTTCTCAAACGAAGGCTTCATGATCTCGATCTCATCGCCCACGCAGAATTTGTTGCGCTGGGTAATGCGGACCGTGCGTGCCTCTGCGTCCGCCTCCTCGATCACGCCGAGGTAGGTATAGTTGTGCACGTAGGTGTTGTTGTCGTAGATCTGCGTATTCGCGTCCGGCTTTCCGAAGAAGAAACCGGTCGTATATTCGCGGTAAGTGCATTTGCCGATCTCCTCACGGTAGAGCGGCAGGTTCTTTTTGTAGAGTTCGGGATCCGCGAGGTAATCGTCGATCGCCTTGCGATAGGTACGCGCCACCGTAGCGACATAGAGTGCGGTCTTCATGCGCCCCTCGATCTTAAACGAGTCGATGCCCGCCTCGATCAGCTCCGGAATATGCTCGACCATGCACAGGTCCTTGGAATTAAAAATGTAGGTGCCGCGCTCATTTTCCTCGACGGGAAAATACTCGCCGGGCCGCTTCTCTTCCATCAGCGTGTACTTCCAACGGCAGGGATGCGTGCAGGCGCCCTGGTTGGCGTCACGCCCGGTCAGGAAAGCAGACAACAGGCAGCGTCCCGAATAGGAAATGCACATGGCTCCGTGGACGAAGGTCTCGATCTCCATGTCCTCCGGGATCTGCGCACGCATCTGTGCGATCTCGGCGAGCGATAGCTCGCGCGCCGTCACGATGCGCTTCGCGCCCAGCTTATACCAGAACTGCGCTGTTATAAAGTTCGTGTTGTTCGCCTGTGTGGAAATGTGAATGTCCGTGTCCGGCATCACACGCTTCGCGATCTCAAAGATACCGGGATCCGAGATGATGAGTGCATCCACGTCGCCGGCTTTTTTGAGTTCGTTGAAGTAGGCTTCCGCCTCGGCAATGTCGCTGTTATGTGCGAGGATGTTCGCCGTGACGTAAAACTTCACGCCGTGCTCGTGCGCATAACGAATACCCTCGGCCATGTCTTCCATGGAGAAATTCTTCGCCTTCGCCCGCAGGCTGAAGGCCTCACCTCCCACATAGACGGCATCGGCGCCGAAGTTCACTGCGCTGTATAACACCTCCAGGCTTCCCGCCGGAATCAGCAGTTCCACATTTCGTCTCATCGTAACTCCCTGATGCTAAGCGGGATCTGCCCGCTCATCTTGTATAAAAATCTCTGTTTCCGTCAGGGCCGGCAACATGCGCCGGCCCCGATGGTTTATTCTGTATAACCGAAGCCCAGGATGGTGAAATCCTTCGCTTCGTCTCCGGGCGCAGGCGCTACCGTGATCACGTATTCCGTGCGCTCCTTACTTTCCGCCAAAAGCTTCACATTGCAGTGTGTCCATCCGTTGATGTGCGGATCTGCCGTGAAGACCTCCGTGCCGTTTACTGCGACTACTGCCTTACCGGTCGATGCGCTTCCGCTATCCTTAAACACCAGGAAGACTGCACGCGCCGAAAGTTTCAGTTCAAAGGGCTCCGGGCCCGCACCTACCGGGCGCTTCCAGTTGTCGGCAAATTCCGGGGTCGGGATTACATTCAGGTCCCTCTCCACATACTGTAGCTCCGGATCCTTCTCGGTAAAGGAACCTTCGTTCACGCAGATACCGTCCGGATACACGTCCGCGCGTTCGAGCAGCTTGATGCCGTCGAACGTCGGTCCGCAGCAAGGGTAGGCTGCCGCCTTCGTATAATCGTCTGCAAGGGAAGCGTCGCTGCGGGAGAACCCGTTGAGGGATGCATCAGCCAGAACGACGTCGAACAGATTCAACAAACAGTCACTCATCACGATGTGGCCCATGTTCGTCGGATGGAAGGTATCATAGAAATACTGGCGTTTCGAGATCACACGGCCATCGTTCTGCGGTTTATCGAACTGCGGAACGACCGCGTTTTTCACGCTCACCATCGGAACTCCATACGCAGTTCCGATCGGGATCAGACGATCCTGCAGGTTCTCATTATTCGCGAAAACCGAGAACAGAAGGATGACTGCCGGATGGTTGTCGGCGCACAGCGCCGTGCGAAGCAAACTCTCGAAGCAGCGACCGCGTGTCTCATCATCGTAGTCATTGACCGCGAACTCGATGAACACGATGTCCGGCTTGCGCTCGCCGAAGAGGCAGATCTCTTTCGTATAACGCATCAGACCGAACTCCGAGGAAGTGCCGCCCGCGCCCGCCTTCACGTAACTGAAACGTGACGGGTCGCCCAGACGCTCCGTGATCCCCAGGAAGGACTGATATGCATAGCAATTCGTATTAATGGGTTTCGCTCCCGCGCCCTGCGTAATGGAACCGCCGATATAGGCAACGGTCAGATGCTCGCCCGCCTTTGCACGCTCGATCGCGCGGCGCAGACGTCCGTCGGTACCGGTGGAGACCAGACTGCGGCGGATCATGGACTTATAAACCTCACTCTCCCGCTCCACTTTCGAATCACGCTCACCGGACGGTACTTCCAATGCGTCATCTACGAAGAGACGGACATTGACCTCCGCCAACTGGCCGGGGCGCTGCAGGATAAACGTAATGTTTCCGATCACATCATCCTCTTCATCCCACTGAACCTGATCAAACATGTAGATAAACTCACCGCCGTCGGCCGGCACGTCAAAACGAAGCGTCGTTCCACGACCGTAACGGTCATGCTTTCCGTAATGCTTCCAGATCACGGGCACGGTCTTCAGGTCCGGATCGTCCGGTGCCGAGATCGACACGCCGAGGCCCTTTACCAGCTTATAAAAGCCATCCGGTCTCTGCAGGTCGATCAACCGGTCGCACAGCGCCGGATCGGAGATGCCTCCGATGATCGCCAGCTTTCCCTGCAAGCGTCCGGAGTCCAGATAGATCTCCTGGCTACACGTTCCGTCCTGCCGCTTCGTCGCTTCGATCAGCGTATCCATCAGGATGTAGACCCCTTTGCGGTCCACCGCGTCCTTCGGCGCGTTAACTGAAAATTCACTCATTGTTCTTTTCCTCTCTATGCGTGCCGCTGCGGCACGCCCTTCTGCATAGTATCCGCATCTCCCGCCGATTGGCTCTTTCCGCGAAAGACGCGCTGTATCATGATGCCTGGTCCAGCACTGCCGGCAGGTTCTCCTTGATCGAATAATGGATCAACTGATCCACGATCGTCGGATAGATGATGGAACAGTCGTTGCGGCGGATCAAACCGAAGATCTCTCCGCTTCCGGAGAAGACATGATTATCCCACCAGATGGAGGTGATGCCATAGTTGCGCGCCTCCGCTACGAAATATGCGGCAAATTCTTCACGGGAGCGGTCGTTTCCGTTCTTCAGGCGTGCGCCGAACTCACCGATCACAACGCCGACACCCTTCGAAACATACTTCGAGTAGACTGCTTTGATAAACGAATCGATGTCCTTGCGGTCCGATGCCTTCGCGATGGTGAATTTCTCCGTGTACTGGCTCTCGTTCGGACCTGCCAGAGCGAAATTATACGGGCGGTACGCATGGATGGATACGAGAATGCGGTTCTCTGCCAGCGCCTGATCATCGGTCGGCAACGTAAAAGAAGACGGTGTTACGAAATCCGGCGAAGCACAGTAACCCGGGCACATGATATAACGCTTGCGGTTCCCCTCGCTGCCCTGCCCGCGGATCGTATCCACGATGGTCTGGTTCAGCTGGTTGACGCAGTCGATGACTTCCTTACCCTCTTTACCGGTCGCAGCGACCCACCACTCATAAGAGGTTCCGACTGCACGCGGCTCGTTCATCGTTTCGAAGATCAGATGCTCGTCATAATCGGCAAACCGCTCAGCGACCTGTGACCAGATCGCAGTCACGTACTTCTTCGAAGTCTCGAGTTCATCATAGGACGTGTATAGATACAGCCCCTTATCGTTTTTATCGTTGTCATGATGGATGTTGATGATAACATACAGGCCGGCATCCAGCGACCAGTCTACGACCTCCTGCACGCGGCTCAACCACGCTTCGTCGATCTTCATCGTAGCCGGATCGACATGGCCATGCCATGAAACCGGAATACGGATGGTCCGAAATCCCGCGTCATATACCGTCTGTATGAGTTTCTGCGACGTCTTCACGCCGACCCAGGCCGTCTCCAGCCCCATCCCGGTCGACCCGGAGATCGCGTCAAATGTATTTCCCAGATTCCAGCCGATCTGCAGGTTCTCCACGAAGCGGAGCGCTTCCGAATCGGGGATAGTCACCTCGGGAAATGCTTCCAGCGAGATGATCTCCCCCGGCTGCGTCACCGGATCCGTAGGAGCTTCCGTCGTCGGAGCCTGGGTAGGCGCCGCCGTCGTTGCGGCCGTGGTATCGGCCGGCTTCGCGGTCGTATCTGCCTGCGTTGTATTTGCTGCGGTCGTGTCTGCCGCGGTCGTATCTGCCGCCGTGGTGTCCGCGATCGCGGCCGTTGCCGGCGTCGTCTCATCCGGCGTGTCCTTACCGCAACCGGCCAATGTACTCATGCAGAGCACACCCGCCAGCATCACGCCGACAGTCTTCTTTATACATCCTGTTGTTTTCGTAGTCTTTTTCATTCAAACCTCCGCCGTTTGTCGTATTCTTACTCACTCTGAGAGCATACATGTCCTTTTAACTCATTTACAAGCCGTTTAGCGGCTTTTTCCTGTGTGGTTGCAGTGGGGCCAGTCTACCGCAAAACCGTCCTCTGGGCGCTGTAGATCGAATTTCAGGGTATATACTGCCCTATCCTTCGTCTCGCTTTGGTAGCGCGCGACTGCCTCCGTCATGCTGTCATACACGGTCTGGTCCATCACGCCGAGCGTGCACCAGATCTTCGCATGCGGGTTTTTCGCCCGCAAGACATACAGCATCCGCACATACGCATCTGCGTATGCCTGCCTGCGCTCCGGGATCTCCCTGCAGTAACTACTGTCATTGGTCCCCAGGTTCACCACCAGGAAATCCTCCGTGTTACGGGCCGTTTAGTCGGCCCACTTCTTGAAAGACATTATACCCTCTATCCTTCCGCTTTTCAATGGTTTATCCTGTACAAAAATAGTAACTGCCGCCGAAACGGTCGTTTCGACGGCAGTCTTTGATGATCGGTTTACACCGACGTGTGAAAATGCTCCGCTTAAGCGAGTGTTACATTCACTGCCTGCGGTCCGCGTGCTCCGTTGGTCACATCGAAGTTTACCTTCTGGCCATCCTCCAGGCTCTTGTAGCCTTCAGCTACGATGCCGGAGAAATGTACGAACACGTCCTTACCATCCTCATCACCGGTGATAAAGCCATAACCCTTTGTTGCATTGAACCACTTAACTGTACCCTTCATGTAAAGATACCTCCCAAAAAACTTTGTATCTTATTAATGTCAGATCCGATCTGTCTTGCAGCGTCGGTCGGTTAGAATACACTTATGTCCGGCATAAGCCGGGATATCTCCTTCCTCGTCAATCACTCTAAACAAAAACTCTTGTGTTTCAAAGCAAATCTCACGATTACATCATGAAACTTTCAGCGAAACTATTAATAAAATACGCCTTTACAGTAGCATATGCAATACAAAGTGTCAAGCGTTTTTCGCAAGTTTTCTGAATTTTACGAATGTTTTTTTCGTTGAATTTCCATAAAACCGAACAAAAACAGACAATATGAGGGGTAAAGCATGCTTTACCCCTCATGGATCATAATTCTACGGTCACTTTTTCAAGCTTCCAGATATCATTTACATACTCCATGATCGTACGATCCGAGGAGAATTTTCCGCTGCTTGCGGTGTTCAGCATGGCCATGCGGGCCCAACGGGCCTCGTCACGATAAGCCTGCTCCACCTTCAGCTGTGCCTCATGATACGAGCGGAAATCCTTCAGTATGAAGAAGGTATCCGCGCGGTCGGAGCTGTAGGTGTTCAGCAGCGAGTTGTACAGGTCGCGGAACAGCTCGGGATCGTTCGGCGAATAGTAGCCGTTGATCAGCTGCATCAGGACGCGGCGGATCTCCATGTCGTTGTTGAAGATCTCCATAGGATCATAACCGCCCTCGTTCTCGTATTTGATGACCTCATCGGAGGACAGACCGAAGATGAACGCGTTTTCCTCGCCGACCTCTTCGACGATCTCGATGTTCGCGCCGTCCATGGTTCCCAGGGTCACCGCGCCGTTTAACATGAACTTCATGTTACCGGTACCGGAAGCCTCCTTGCTGGCCGTGGAGATCTGCTCGGATACATCCGCCGCCGCAAAGATCATCTCCGCGTTCGAAACGCGGTAGTTCTCGATGAATACGACCTTGATCTTGTTGTTGATGCTCTTATCGTTGTTAATGACATCCGCAACGGAATTGATCAGCTTGATGGTCAGCTTCGCGCGGCGATAGCCGGCCGCTGCCTTCGCGCCGAAGATAAACGTACGCGGATAGAACTCCATGTCCGGATTGTCCTTCAGCATGTTGTACAGGTGCATCACATGAAGGATATTCAGCAGCTGACGCTTGTACTCATGCAGACGCTTTACCTGCACATCGAAGATGGAACGGGGATCGACATCGATGCCGTTCTGCTCCTTGATGTACTGTGCCAGACGCACCTTGTTGCGGTATTTGATGTTCATGAACTCCTTCTGCGCCTTCGGATCGTCGGCATAGATCTTGAGTTCCTTGATGCGGGACAGGTCGGTGATCCACTCGTTGCCGATGTGCTCGGTCACCCAGTCTGCCAGCAGCGGGTTACCGTGCAGCAGGAAACGACGCTGGGTGATACCGTTCGTCTTGTTGTTGAACTTCTCCGGCATCATCTCGTAGAAATCCTTGAGCTGCTGCTTTTTCAGGATCTCCGTATGGAGACGCGCCACGCCATTGACCGAATAGCCGCCGACGATGGCCAGATGGGCCATGCGAACCTGGCCGTCGTAGATGATGGCCATGCTGCGGATCTTATCCTGACGGTCCGGATAGCGGCTCTGGATCTCCAGAACGAAGCGGCGGTTGATCTCCTCGACGATCTGGTAAATACGAGGCAGCAGGCGTGAGAACAGCTCGATGGGCCATTTCTCCAGTGCCTCGCTCATGATCGTGTGGTTGGTGTACGCACAGGTCTTCGTCGTAACTTCCCATGCCTCATCCCAGGTCAGCATCTCCTCATCCATGAGGATACGCATGAGCTCTGCCACCGCCATGGACGGGTGGGTATCGTTCATCTGGAACGTTACCTTCTCGTACAGTTTGCGGATGTCGGGGTGATGCTCCTTATACTTCTTCAGCGCGGTCTGGATGGTCGCGGAAATGAAGAAATACTGCTGCTTTAAACGCAGTTCCTTACCTGCGTAATGGTTGTCGTTCGGGTACAAGACCTCGACGATGTTTTTCGCCAGGTTCTCCTGCTCTACCGCCTTGCGGTAATCTCCACGATCGAAATCGTCCAGGCTGAACGTGTTGATCGGCTCGGCATCCCAGATGCGGAGCGTATTGACCACGTTGTTGTTGTAGCCGACGATGGGCAGGTCGTACGGGATGGCGCGCACGGAGCGGTAGCCGTCCTGATAGAAATGCTCACGGCCGGTCTCGTCGTACTCGACGCGCACATAACCTTCGAAATGCACCTCACAGGCGTACTCGGGGCGGCGCACCTCGAACGGATTGCCGTTCTTCAGCCAGTTATCCGGTACTTCGACCTGATAGCCGTCCTCGATCTTCTGCGCGAACATGCCGTACTTATAGCGGATGCCGGCGCCGTAAGCGGCGTAGCCCAGCGTCGCCAGGGAGTCCAGGAAGCACGCCGCCAGACGGCCCAGGCCGCCGTTACCGAGCGCCGCATCCGGCTCCTGATCCTCGATCACGTTTAAGTCGAAACCCAGCTCATCCAGGGCTTCCTTCACTTCCTTCTGCGCACAGAGATTGATGATGATGTTACCCAGGGCACGTCCCATCAAAAACTCCATGGACAGGTAGTATACGGTCTTTACATCCCGCTTCTCGTATTCCTTATGCGTAGCGATCCAGCGGTCAATGATGACCTCCTTCATCGCGTATGCCACCGCCTGATAGACCATCTGCGGTGTCGCTTCCTCCAGATTTCTCCGGTATAAACTCTTTACGGCAGACCGAACCTCTTTTTTAAAACTCTCTTTATCAATGGTTGCAGCCATAAGCACACCTCCGTAATTATTTCTTTTTAACGCCCAGCGTTACCTTCTGTCCGTTGATATCCCACTCTTTCACATAGCCTTCGGGCTCTCCGGCGATCACTTCGTCTGCCAGCACATCTCCGGCAACTTCCTGCGTGTAGGTCTCCATGATACGGGAGATCTCCGCATTGTCCTTGTGATAGAGGGTGATGTGATCCATGACCTCAAAGCCGGCTTCCTTACGCATGGTCTGTACCTTCGAGATGATCTCGCGCACATAACCCTCGTCGATCAGCTCGGGCGTCAGGTTTCCGTCCAGAACGACGGTCACGTCGCCGTTACTCTCGGTCGCATAACCGGGCGTCTGCGTCATGTCGATGAGCAGATCCTCTTCCGAAAGTTCTGCCTTCTCTTCACCGAAGGTCAGGGTGAGCACACCCTTTGACTTCAGTTCGTCCATGGCAGCGTTTCCGTCCAGGCTGTCTAAAGCCGCGCGGATCTGACCCAGAAGCTTACCGTACTTCGGACCCACGGTACGAAGCTGCGGCTTAAATGCATAGGTGGTGTAGGAACGCACGTCATCGGTGAATTCCACCGCCTTCACGTTCAGTTCATCCTCGATGATATCTACGAAATACCGATCCAGCTTAAACGGCGCCTTGACGAACATCTTCGAAAGCGGCTGACGGTTCTTCAGGTTTGCCGCATTACGCGCTGCGCGGCCCAAAACTACGACCTTCAGCACGAGATCCATATCGGCCTCGAGCTCTTTGTCGATCCAATCGGTATGAACCTCCGGATAGTCGCACAGATGCACGCTCTTCGGCGCATTCGGGTCTATACTGCATACGAGGTTGCGGTAGATGGACTCCGTCATGAACGGGATCATCGGCGCAGCTGCCTTCGAGATGGTCACAAGCGCGGTGTACAGAGTCATATAAGCATTGATCTTATCCTGCTCCATGCCCTTCGCCCAGAAACGCTCACGGCTGCGGCGCACATACCAGTTACTCATGTCATCCACGAAATCCTGCAGAACCTTCGTGGTCTCGGTGATCTTATACTGCTCTAAGTTCTTATCGCAGGTATCTACGACCGTCTGGAGACGGGACAGCAGGTAGCGGTCCATAACGCCCAGTTTGTCATGATCCAGCGTATATTTCGTCGCGTCGAATTCATCGATGTTCGCATACAGTACGAAGAAGGAGTAGGTGTTCCACAGGGTGCTTAAGAACTTACGCTGTCCTTCGATCACGGCCTTATCGTGGAAACGGTTCGGCAGCCACGGCGCGCTGTTGGAGTAGAAATACCAACGGATCGCGTCCGCGCCGTATTTAGCCAGTGCCTCAAACGGATCGACCGCATTGCCCTTACTCTTACTCATCTTCTGTCCGTTTTCATCCTGGACGTGGCCCAAAACGATAACGTTCTTATACGGCGCCTTATCAAACAGCAGAGTCGAAACCGCGAGCAGGGAGTAGAACCAGCCACGGGTCTGATCGACCGCCTCACTGATGAAATCCGCCGGGAAATGCTTCTCGAACAGTTCCTGGTTCTCAAAGGGGTAATGATACTGCGCAAACGGCATGGAACCGGAGTCGAACCAGCAGTCGATAACTTCCGGAACACGCTTCATGAGCTTACCGCAGTGCGGGCAGGTCACGTGCACTTCGTCGATGTACGGACGGTGCAGCTCCACGCCGCCCTCCGGATAGTCCGGAGACATTGCCTTCAGCTCTTCTTTGCTTCCGATCGCCGTCTGGTGGCCGCAGGCCTCACACTCCCAGATATTTAAAGGAGTGCCCCAGTAACGGTTACGGGAGATGCCCCAGTCGGCAACGTTCTCCAGCCAGTTTCCGAAACGGCCGGTTCCGATGCTCTGCGGGATCCAGTTGATGGTGTTGTTATTTTTGATCAGATCATCGCGGACCTCAGTCATGCGGATGAACCAGGACTCGCGTGCGTAGTAGATCAGAGGAGTGTCACAGCGCCAGCAGTGCGGGTAGCTGTGCTCGAACTTCGGCGCCGCGAACAGCAGGCCGCGCGCATCCAGATCCTTCAGGACCTCCGGATCCGCCTTCTTTACAAACAAGCCGGCAAACGGAACGTCATCCGTCATATTACCCTTACCGTCGACAAACTGTACGAACGGCAGGTCATAGTTTCTGCCAACACGGCTGTCGTCCTCACCGAATGCCGGGGCGATATGTACCACGCCGGTACCGTCATCCATGGTAACATAGCCATCGCAGGTCACGAAGAAGCCCTTCTTACGCTGCTTCTCCGCTACACGTGCAGCTGCCTCGTAGAGCGGCTCGTACTCGCGGCCTTCCAGCGCGGTTCCCTTGAAACGATCTGTGATCGTATACGGAGCCGCCGGCGTACCGGACAGGACCTTCTCGCAGAGTGCTTCCGCCATATAGTAAACATAACCGTCGGCGGTCTCTACACGAACGTAGGTGTCCTCCGGGTTTACACAAAGAGCAACATTGCTCGGAAGGGTCCAGGGCGTCGTCGTCCAGGCCAGGATGTACTCATTCTCCTGTCCCTTCACCTTAAAGCGAACGATCGCCGAACGCTCCTTTACATCCTTATATCCCTGTGCTACCTCGTGGGAAGACAGCGGGGTTCCGCAGCGCGGGCAATAGGGAACGATCTTAAAACCTTTGTACAAAAGGCCGCGATCCCAGATCTTCTTCAGCGCCCACCACTCGGACTCGATAAAATCATCATGATAAGTAACATAGGGATCCTTCATATCCGCCCAGAAACCAACGGTATAGGAGAAATCCTCCCACATTCCCTTATACTTCCAAACGTTTTCCTTACAACGCTCGATGAACGGAGCCACGCCGTACTGCTCGATCTGCTCCTTACCATCGATGCCGAGTTCCTTCTCGACTTCCAGTTCGACCGGAAGTCCATGGGTATCCCAGCCCGCCTTACGAGGCACTTCGTAGCCCTTCATCGTGCGGTATCTCGGTATCATATCCTTAATGGTACGTGTGAGCACGTGGCCAATGTGCGGCTTACCGTTTGCTGTCGGCGGTCCGTCATAGAACATATACTGCGGTCCGCCCTCACGCATCTTCATACTCTCTTCAAAGATGCCGTTCTCTCTCCAGAACTTCTCGACCTTCTTTTCGTTCTCGACGAAACTCAGGTCCTTCTCCACTTTCTGATACATACTATACCTCCTAGTATAAGGTCCGCTATGCAAACCTACCTCGTATAAGGTCCGCATCACAGACCCTATAAAACAAAAAAATCCCCGTCCGAAATCGGACGAAGACTGCTCCTTCGCTGTACCACCAATTTACCGGTATCGGCGCAAACGGTCATAAACCTTCCGCGCGAATACGTTCCCTGTAACGAAGGGAAACGGCACAGCCTACCTGCCTAAAGCCATTCAGCCTGCGACTTAGGAGTGATCCTGCCTGCAAACGTAGGCGCCGGCTTTCACCTGCCCCGGCTCTCTGTCGTCTCGTTTTTGCGGCACCCTCTCCGTCAAAGTCTTTACTTCGGTCTGAAATCCAGACCTATATGGAAATGAAACACCCGGAAATACCTTTCCATGTTCCATTTATCCCATAGTATAGTCATAAAAAACCTCCTTGTCAAGCGGTTTTGCCAAGGAGGTCTCTATTTATTTTTTTGCTTCATTCTTCGAACTGTTGGTATATTAATAACTCCCGGCTTCATCCATGGCAAACTTTATTGCATTTTCCGGTCTTCCGTTCCAGAAATCCTCCGCAGAGAGGTAGCCACAGGTAGAACCATCGATCAATCCATAAACACAATCCCCGATAAAACAACTCGGAAGAAATTTAGCAAAGGGCATCTTTACCTTCTTTACCACTTCGCCGGTATCATCATTGACCAACCAATACTCCTCCTGTTCGATCACGTCACAGAAGACGAAGCCTTTATCCGTTCTGAGCGCACCTTTGATCGAGAAGTCCAATTGAAGTATCTTCTCCCCATTGTATCGGTAAAATGCTCCGTTCTCTCCGGCTTTATTGTATGCATAGAAATCATCGCGGAAAAACAGCGAAAAATCCTGTTGATGCTCCATGAAAAGCTTTATTTCGCCGGTGGCAGTATTGTAATCGTATATGTCTGTCCATGCGTGCTTCGGTAATTCCGCAACATATTCTTCTAATGTCATTCCATTCAAAATCTCATCCAAGGGAATGCCATTATTTACATCCAACGGAATGCCATTCACTTCTCTAATCGGGCTTACATAGGGCAGATCGTTATACGAATAGCCGATATATACATGTTCACCACATACTACACCCTTGGCAACATATGCGCTGTGATCCTCCCTTCGAAAGATCTCCGTGACCTTTCCGGTATCAAGATCAACACTCACAACTCCACCGGTACGTTTCTGTTTAGTTCCCCCCATGATCCAGCGCGACTCGCCATTATTATCCTTCACCTCAGTCATATCATATTGAGTGCTATAATCTACAAAGATCGCCTGTTCCGAGAAATACACATTATACGGTTCTAAGATATATCCGGGTATCTTTGCGATCACTTTTCGGTTTTCTCCCTGGCGATCCGATACACAGATTTCATTCGAATAATTCAGAAAATACAAATGATCTTCTTTGATCATCACGGGAAAACGCGAGATCTCATACGCAATACACCCCTGCTCCAGAATCTCCCCGGTCATGCTTCTCTTCGTTTCCTTATGCTCGCACCCGGGATCGAAACAGTACACCAGATTCTTCTTCGTAGCCACATCAAAAATCTGCAACCTTCCATGGTGGTCGTGATAAAGCGCATAATCCTTCGTCAGGAATGAATTACCCAGCATCGGACTGCATTCAAACCACAAGCTGTCATTGATTGAAGAAGTATCCGCAGTCGCAGCTTCCGTCGCTGCAGAGGTTTGGTTTTCCTCTGTGTTCGCATCCCGCGTAGATGATCCCGTATCGTCGGTTTTTCCGCATGCAGTAAGCAGTAATACAAAACTCAATAAAACGATAATCCTTTTCATCGTTTCTTTTCACCCCGCTTCGAATAAAACATCATCCCGCTCAGCACCTTTCAATGGAGCGGGATGATTCTTTTATGAGTGGTCACATCCTTAGTAATCATGATCCTTCGTCCACTCTTCCAGTTGTTGGTTGATCTTGTCGTATATTTCGCTGTTATCCTCCAGATCAGCAGAATAACTCTCCAAAATATCGGGAAAAATCGGGTTCACGATGCCAATGCCGCTTATAGAGTCTCTGAAAGTTATCATTTTGCCGATTGTTTTATCATTCATCTGATACACCCGATATAATTTTTCTATATCTTCCTTTGATAATTCGGGCATAAATCCGGTCAGTTTATCTGGCGTATAAGTTTTAATCATCTCTGTTTCTTTATCCCATTCCTCTACGCTCACCTCACCATAGCCAATCAATGAAGCGATCTCAGGATCTGAAAAGCATGCGCCGAGAACCTGCAGCGCCAGTTCCTGTTTCGAAGAAAAAGCACAAACACCAAACGCCCCTGAATTTATAGTAAAAACATAAGGACTCAACACATACCGGGTATATCCTGCCGCCGATCCGTTTAGTTGTTTGTCGGTAATATATGCAAAAACGTCATCTGCCAAAATATCCGAAGAAGCCCACGACACAAATCGCCCCGTCATCATATCGCTGTGTACATCCAGCAGAAGGTCCTTCAACCTGTCTTCTCCGCACAGGTCGTCAAAAGTCTTAGAAGCCGTATCATAAAACAAAGAGTTTCGGCATATAAAGCCCAAAAAAGGGCATAGACGGGCCGAACCTAACGAGTCTGAACCAATGATCGGGTGTTCTGAGGTACTCCCCTCGCAAATCTGTCTCAAAGACTCATACGAACCATCGAAAGACTCTTCAAATGCATTCTTATCACGATCGTTGACATAGATATACTGATCATACGATCTCTGTCTCATTCGCTTTGGAACTGTATATATCTTTCCATCTATTGTCACTTGTTTCCACTCGATATCACAGTAACTGTCCTGAAGTCTCTTTCCCGTCTCTGTTTTCAAATAATCATCGAGCGGAAGCACCTCTGCCGTAATAAAATCGACGGCATCATATATTCCATATTGCCAGGGTGCTACGGCCATTATATCGGGAGGTGTGCCATTCTGCTTTTGCTGTTCATACCATGTCCTATATGTTTCTCCGCCTTCTACATCAACAAAATCAATTTCGCAATCGATCCCATTTTTATGTAAGAAACTGATAATCTCCGCCCGGGCTTTTGCATCGATATATGGAGATAGCCCAACTGCCCAAACCAGATGGGGAGAATCATTACTCAAATCAGAAGTTGTATCTATCTCTGTCTCTACTATCCCTGAACTCATCTCAGGAAAGGAGCTGTCGGCTTCGTTCATAGCGGTTTCCGATGGTGCCGCCTCCGTAGAAGAAAGTGAGGCAACAGAAACATCCGGCTCCGAAGGAGCATTTTTTTCACGGCACGCCGTCAGAGCCACACATATAAAAATCAGGGAAATATAAAGCCACGTGTTTTTTTTCATATCCACTCCCTAAGTAATAATTCAACTCATATACGATGATACTCTTAGATATTTTCTTCAGTATAGTGGATAATAAAACCCATGTCAATATGTGTTTCAAATTTTGTGAATTTTGTTATATCAGGTCGTTGTGAGTATTCTGAAGCAATTCTCTTCTGTAAAAATTGAAACGAACTATCTTATACATTCAGCAGCATACTCATCAGTGGGATGGTTGCTACCGAAAGCAAAGTCGTGATAGCAACCGCGCGGGCTGCGAGTTCCTCGTTTTTCCCATACCAGCCGGCCATCATGGCTGTCATGCTGCCGACCGGAGTTGCCAACATGATAAAGCATACGCCGAGCAGATCGCCACCGATGCCGAAGAGGCGCAAGATAGCAACTCCGACCAGCGGGATGAGGCCCAGTTTGATCACCGAGAAGATCAACATCCGCACATCGGTAAACAGTTCCTTCAGGTTCATTTTGGCAAATGAATAACCGATGACGATCATGGAGAGCGGAGCCGTCAGTCCGCTGAGCGAATCGATCGTCTTCACCAGGACCGAATGGACGGGGATGTTGAATATGTAGATGATCAAAGCGACGATGCCCGCATCGACCCCGATGTTGAAGATCTTCTTCCATCGGATCCCCCCACGTAAGAAGGACTCGCCTGTCATCTGGGAGATACCGTAGGTGTAGATCAGGATGTTGTACGGAAACAGAAAGATCGAAGCATACAAAAGCGCTTCTTTACCATAGGCGGCCTCGATGACCGGAAAGCCCATGAAACCGATGTTGGAGAAGATCGTCATGAGACGATAGGTCGGGACACACGATTTCTGCACCTTCAGCAAGTGGGGAATAATAAATGCCAGAAAAATCAGACAGGCATACAAAATGACTGCGATCAACGCGACTTGCAAGAGTTTCGATTTATCGGAGCCGGAGTGGTCCGCCGCCGCGGCGGAAAGGACCAGACAGGGGTTCGCGACATTGACCACGAGAGCGGAAATATGCTTCGTCGACGCGTCGTCCAACAGTTTGATCTTATTGCAGATAAAACCGACGGCCATAATGATGAGCAGGACCGTCATTTGATAAAACAGAGTCATCGTTTTTCACAAGGTTTGAATGGCAAACCTTCCCTTCTAAGCGGTAAATAGTAAAAGAGAAACCCGAACACGCGTGCACGCACGCGCATTCGGGATTTGAAACTATAGTTTGAAACCGGTGCCTACGAACTGAGCGATCGCGCGTCCCGTATCATCCGTGATATCGACGTTAACGACCATGCTCGTTTTGCCGTCTTTGATGCATTTTGCGGTAGCGGTGAGTTTCTCGCCTTTTGGGGCGCTCAGGTAGTTGATGGATACCTGCATCGCGACCGTGACCTTATGGATGTTGTTCGATGCCGCGGCAAATGCGTAGTCGGCGAGCGTGAAGATCACGCCGCCCATGACACCGCCGTACGCGTTTCTGTGGCGGGATGTCAGGACCACACTGCAGACTGCATAGTCCTCACCGAGCTCGTCCAGGGTCATTCCGTTTTCCGTCGCGAAACGATCCTGTGTAAAAAAGGCCTGCGCCTCTTCCAAACTTTGAAATGTACTCATAGTCAAACTTTCACTTTCTTTACGGGTGCTGCGAACGGGCCGGGAAGAACGGAAAGTCCGCGGTGGTCTCCCAGGTAGTCGGTATCGAAGATGATATCGGATCCGTCGTTATTCTCGAAGCGCTGCTCGGGCTCGAATGCGATGCCGAGTGTCTGCGTCGTGATGAGCGGGCAGTTGAAGTCCGAGATGAAGTCATAGAGGTTCGTCTCCAGAACGGGAGCGCCGTCCTCTTCTTTCACTTCCACGGTCACCGGCGCGGTGCTGAGCAGGTTGTGCTTCTCGTGGCAGTACGCCTTCGCGCCGCCGAGGTAAGCATTGCCCTCAGACCATACCGGAAGGGCGGAGAAATGGTATTTCGCCAGCGCGCCCATATCAGGGGTCTCGCTTTCCATGTCGAAGTGAGAGATCCACTCTTCGTAGGTCGGATATGCGTCCATCACGTGGGTGCCGACCTCGAGGTTCTCGTGGTTTTCGGTCATTTGGCTGCCGTCCGGCCACTTCTGAACGAAGATGTTGTTGTAGAAACGATCGTCGCCGTGGAGGATCGTCATGAAGCCCATAACTTCGGTGCGGTGCGGCATGTGGTACGGGGTGTAGCGCTGACGCAGCACGCCGTCCGTGATGTTATCCGTTCCGCCGCCGACGGAGGTAAAGGAACCGCAGATCAGGTTGTGGACCATAGCCACGCCCTCGGTCGCCATGCGGAGCGATACCTCAGAAAGCAGAAGGTTGTTGTCGATCAAGGTCGGGCCGTGGCCTACCTCGACGAAGATATCCTGGCACATCATGCCGCCGGGCAGCTGCTTAGCGAACGCCGGACGCTGGTTGTAGCACAGCAGGTTCTGCGAGATCCGCGTTCCCTGTGCTTCCCAGTCGGTCCAGATGCCCATGGTGCAGTGATGGATGTAATTTCTGCGCATCGTCACATCGATCGCCGCGTGGAGCTTGATGCCGGCGATCTCGGCGCCGCCCAGCTCCATCATGTTGTTGATGTGGTGGATGTGGTTGTCTTCAATAACGGAGAATACACCGCCCATACGGCCGATGATGCCGCCCTGCTCGCAGTGGTGGATGTTGTTGCGGCGAATGATGTGGCTGCCCACTCTCCGCTTCGACCAGCCGTGGAACTGTCCGCGGCAGACCGCGTCACGCTCCATCTGGGTCGGGCTCTTTACATGCTTATAGGTGAAATAATGGTCATTGGCCGGATCGAAATATTTACCGAGGGAGATACCTGCGCACTTGCTGTTGGAGATATCGCAGTCCTCGATGATCCATCCCTTCGACCAATGCGGGCCGATCATACCGTCCTGGAACGCGGCCGGCGGCGCCCACGTGGTCGCTGCCTTCTCGATCGCAAAGCCGGAAACGGTGATGTAGCTCACGCCGATCTTCGAAGGGAAGAAACAGCGGCGGCGGACATTGATCTCGACCTTCTCGCCGTTCGGATCCACGCCCTGGAAATTACAATAGAATACGGTGCGGCCGTCCTTCTGCTCGGCGAACCACTTATACTTCGAAGCCTCGGGCTCCCAGGAATACTCGGTCGCCTGACCTGCGATACACTCTTCCATGGTCTTACACTCGTAGAGAGCCTTATCGTTCAGGTAGACGCAACCGGTGTGACGGGAACGTCCCGCGAAATACCAGTCGCCATAAACATACGTCGTGTACGGATTGTAGGTGCCGAATACAGAGTTATCCACGCTCGCGGTCCATACGCCGCTTTCAAGTTTCGTCCAACCCGTCAGGAGCTCCGCGCCGGTGATGACCGCGCCCAAAGGCTCCTCGCTGCGGTAAACGATCGGCGCGTCCTCGCGACCCGCAAACTTCGGATCGACATACTCGCGGTAAATGCCGCTCGCTACGATGACCTCATCGCCCGGCTGCGCCACCTGTGCTGCCTCGTTGATACGCTTAAAAGGCAGATCCTTCGAGCCGTTACCGTCACGGCCCGCCTTCGCATTCACGTAAATTTTCATGTGTAAACCAACCTCCTAGTTGTAGGTTCGCTCGCGAACCTGCTAAGTATTAAATCACAGCATTCGGGTCTCCCGTCTGCTCTTCATTCGTTACTGCGCTTACGTCCTCGGCCGTCCCATCACCCTCCTGCGTCAGGACCTCAGGAGTCACGTCCTCCATATCGTATCCCGTTCCGGTCTCCTCCGCGGAAGCATCCCCGGAACCGTCTTCGGTCTCGCTGCCGGCTTCAGTCGTAGGTGTCTCCTCGATCTGCATATCCTTCCAGAGATTCTGGGCCAGAACATAAACATAGGTACCGTCTGCCAGCGCCAACTGGAACCAGGTCTGCTGTCCGTTCCACTCGGACTGCTTCGTGGAAATATCTTCAACGAAGATCAGTTTTACGATCTGGTAACGCTCACCGATCGGCAAAATGCGACGGTTCGATGTGATATCCATCTTATCATAGACCGCCTGGAATGACTTCAGTCTTCTCTCTACACGTGAGGATTTCAGTGTCGGCCACTCCTTATTCGCATAGTGCAGATAGACCGTCTGTCCATTCTTCGGTGTCTGAATGTAGAACGAAAGCGGATCTATATCCTCTGCCGTCATCTGTACATAGAAGATCTCCGGCATATCCAGATATATCATCATATCCAGGTTCTTATCATTCTTCGTGAACGTCGGTGACGCCGAACGAAGCTGGCCTTCCGGTACTATGACCGGGATCGGCTCGCCGCCGACATCCTCCAGGCGCTCCAGATCACGGTCGATCTGGATGAAATCATTGTCCCGTGTATATTCGTATAGCTGATAACGAAGGTATCCTTCCGGAAGGCCTTCCTCATAAACGCCCATCGCTATGATCCAGCCGCGCTCCCAGCCGAAGGGGTTCTCTATCATGATCTCCTTTATGTTCGATCCCTGGAAGACTTCCCTGCTGTTGATATACAGGGTCGCGATGTCCGGCATGTACTCGAGACTGCGCTTATTGACTAAGATCTTCTCGTAATACCCATTATCATTCAGGTCCGCAAAATACTCTTTATGGGATTCCATAAGGGTCTTTCCGTCAACGACTACTCCGTCGGGGGGCAATGTCGGCTTATCATCTGCCGTCGTGACCCGCGACGCCAGATTAATGTCCGGATACGAAGGCTTTCTGGCGCCGATAACGGCTAAATACACGATCAGTGCGATAAACAAGATGATCCCCAGCGAAAGCGCTGCGATCTTTATGATCTTGCGGGCAGTTTCCTTATCCATAATTTCTGATCCTCTCCTGGTTACGGGTCCGCTCACCGGACCTTATCATTTTTTCAATTCTTCGGTATAGAAATCCACGATCTCGGTGTAGCCCTCGTTTGTGAGCTGCTCCTTCTGGAATTTCCTGTTTTTATTCATATAGGACACAAGAACGGCACGCCCCTGCTTTCTCTCCTCTTGCGCACGGGAAATGATCTCGGCGAGGCGATCCATGGGCATGGTCTTTTCTACCAGATATGCCTTCTTTTCTTCGGTCTCCACAGTGTAACCCTGATCCAGCAGGATGGTCACGATACGTTCGAAACCGATCGAGAAACCACAGGCGCAGGTCGGTGTACCGGTGAACTTGCCGACCATCTCGTCGTAGCGGCCGCCGCCGGCTACGGAGAAGGGGAAGCCCTCCATCGTGATCTCGAAGATGGTTCCGGTGTAGTAGCTCATGCCGCGCACCAGTGTCGGGTCGAACTTCAAAATGTAATCCGCGCCGGAAACGTTCTTCGCGCCGGTCATGATCTGGGACAGGCTGTCACGCACCTCTGCTGGAAGCGCATCGCCCAGTTTCTGAGCCAAAGCCGCCAGCGGATCCGCTGCGCCTTCCATCGCGGTAAACAGAGATGTGTAACGCTCTACCGCCTCCTGATCGAAGCCCTGCTCCAAAAGCTCGGCGGACACACCGTCCAGGCCGATCTTATCCATTTTATCGAGGGTGATGAAAACCTGATCGTAGGTCTCGGGCGCAAAGCCGCTGTACGCTGCCATCGCTTTTAAGATGCGGCGGTCGTTGATGTGAACGACGAAGCCGGAGAAGCCGATCTTTCCGAGCAATGTGGTCGTCGCGAGGATCAGTTCGATCTCCGCGAGGTTCGTCGGGTCGCCGAGAACGTCGATGTCACACTGCACGAACTGGCGGAAACGTCCCTTCTGGGGGCGGTCTGCACGCCATACGCTGCCGATCTGCAGGGCCTTAAACGGGCTGGGCAGATCCTGCGCATTATTCGAGTAGTAACGAACGAGCGGGACGGTCAGGTCGTAACGCAGACCGGAATCCACGAGATCCTGCTCGGATGCCGCCGTCGAAAGGTCCAGCTTCGCGCCGCGCTTTAAGATCTTGAAGATCAGTTTTTCATTTTCCCCGCCGTTTTTGCTACAGAGGTTTTCAATGTTTTCCACGCACGGAGTCTCGATCGGCGTATAGCCGAAGCCCTTATACGTCTTCTTAATAAGGGCAATGAGGTAATCGCGGATCTCCATCTCGCGGGGTAATATATCTTTCATGCCGGTGACCGGCTTTTTGATCAGTTTTGCTGCCATGCTATGCTCCTTTTATTTTGAATAGAATAATACGCCCAACGTTCCCGGACCGCAATGGCTCGAGATCACGCCGCCGGCGCGGGTAATGCAAACTTCCTTAAAGTGGTTCAGGGAGACCAGATAGTCATAGACGGCCTGCTCCTCTTCCTTGCTGCAACCCGAATGCGTGATGAAAACGATGGTCGGGTCCGCCTTCAGCAGATCCTGCTCCAGGTCTTTTGCATACTTTACCAGAACGGCCTGCAATTTACCGCGGTATTTCTTTCCGACGCCCATGGCGCCGTCTTTAACCACGATCATGGGATGCAGGCGGATCACACTGCCGAGCAGAGCCGCAACGGAATTACAGCGTCCGCCGCGGGACAGGTAGACCAGCGTATCGACGATGAAGCTGGCACGGACATCGTCCACGCGTTTCTCCAGTGCGTCCAGGATCTCCTGCGCGCTCTTTCCTTCTTCAGCCAGACGCGCGGCGTAGAGGACCTGCAGACCGATTCCGGTCGAAAGGTTGCGGGAATCGAACACGTGCAGTTTGTCGTATTCAAACTCCTGCGCCGCCATGTTCATGACGTTGTTGGTCGTACTCATCTTCGAGGAGATGCCGATGAAGATCACTTCGTCATCGGCTTCCTTCGCCGCACGGATCGCGTCTTCGACCACACCGAAGGTGATCGCCGCAGTCTTCGGCGTCGTCTTATGCGCATCCGACCATTTGTAGATCTCTTCAGGGGTAATGTCCACCCCGTCGAGGCGTGTTTCATCTCCCAGGATCACGCAAAGCGGAAACATTGTGATCTGATGTTGCTTTAGTTGTTCTTTACTTAGATCGCACGTGCTGTCGCACCAAATTCGGATTTTACTCATAGAAATACATATCAAGGTCTGCCTCGCAGGCCTTACTCTTTCTGAAACGATTCTCGGCGTTTTTCCCGTTCGGAAATAATACGCCATCTTTTATTATACCTTATCTGCTCTTTTCTTGCAAGAACAGCTTATGCTTTCGCTCGATCATCTCGTCGATGCGGTCGATGTAATTGCCGACCTCTTTCACATTCTCGCAGCGCTCGATATGGCCGTCGGCAAAGACCGCCTTCGTGGATGCGCCGGCGCCCAGGGCCACGATGGACTGCACCTCCTCCATGATCAGGATGTTGTAGAGTCCTTCCTTACCCGGTCTTGCAAACCCGACGTTCTCGAAGTTTCCCGCCATGTTTTTCTGCCGGTACAGATAGTACGGGTTCATGCCCATCTGCGCCGCCGTTTGGTAGGCGAGCTGCATGGTCGCGTCGCTGTTCTTCATCTCCATATGGGAGAACTGCTCCCAAAAGATGTTCAGCCGCGCCGCACGTTTGATCGCCAGCGAGTGCACGGTCAGGTTATCGGGCTTTAGCGCCGCGATCTTCTGCAGGGTGTCCGCCACGTCCGCCTCCGTCTCACCGGGCAGGCCCAGGATGATGTCCATGTTGATGTTGTCGAAGCCCATCTCGCGCGCCATGTGGAAGGTATCCACGATCTGTTCCACGGTGTGCCGCCGTCCGATCAGATCCAGCGTGCGCTGTTGCATGCTCTGCGGGTTCACCGAGATGCGGTCCGCCCCGCCTTCTTTGATCGCAAACAGTTTGTCGCGGTCAATGCTGTCCGGCCGGCCGGCTTCGATCGTAAACTCACGCACGTGGCTGAAGTCGAAATACTTATGTACCATGGCGCACAGCCTGGTCAGCTGCTGCGGCGTCAGCGAGGTCGGCGTTCCGCCGCCGATGTAAACAGCCTGCAGGATGCGATCCTTAAACATTTCGCCTGCGGCGATCATTTCCCGCTCCAGCGCGTCCAAATAGTCGTCCACGCGCGTCTTCCAGGCCGCCAGCGGGTAGGCCGAAAACGAGCAATACAAACAGATGGTCGGGCAGAACGGAATGCCGATATACAGGCTGTAACCGTTTTTATAATCGATCTCATTTAGCAGTTTCAGTTCACGGCGGGCGATGTCCGTCGCGGTCGCCGCCTTCTCCGGAGAGATTCGATATTCGTTCTCCAAGCGGTTTCGGATGTCCGCCTCCTCCATGCCTTCACGCAGCATGGCCATAGGAAGCTTTGTAGGCCTCACACCGGACAGAATGCCCCAGGGCAGGGAAATATGCGTTGCACGGCCCAAAACCTCGAATACGGCCCTCTCAAGGGCACGACAGTCCTCGATCGGGATCTTCGTCCCCGAAGTTTCGGTTTCTTCAGCCTCTCCGTCCGTCTCTGCCTCTTTCCATTCATGGTCCGCGCTGCATTCACTCGGACGCACGTAGTCCTCCGTGTATGTTCTCCCCTCCGCGTCATAATAGGTTACGCGGTTATGTTCGATCTGGAGGCGGTCCTTCTTCTGCTCCGGCGCAAGATCCGCCGCCGAAGTCAGATCCACGCCAAACTCCTGATGCGGAAAAAACGCCATCACCAGACCACGTACCATATATTCACTTTCTGTCCGATCCAGACCGATGATCATATTGGTCTTCTCCTTAAAGTCGCTTTATCGATGATCAATCCTTTGTAAACCGTGCCAGATACGGAACGGTCGGATTGTATTTCTTCTCATGTTCGATGGTCGTCTGCTCGTTGTGTCCGGGATATACGACCGTGTCCTCGGGCAATGCGAGCAGCAGTCTCTTGCAGATGCTGGCCACGATGTCCTTTACGCTGCCGCCCGGAAAATCCGTACGTCCGAGCGACTCGCAAAACAGTGTGTCACCGGAAAAACAGATGCCCAGTTCCTCCTGATAAAAACAGGCGCTGCCGCGGGTATGGCCCGGGGTATGAATGACCTTGAAATCGTATCCCGCCAGTGAGAGGACCTCGCCGTCCGCAAACGTGCGGTCCGCTTTCAGCGTCGAACGCATGCCGAAAAACGGCAGCGCAAGGTTCCCATTCGGATCCTCCAGCAAGGCGGCGTCCGCCTCGTGGATCAGGATCGGGATCTCGTACCGTTTTGCCAGCTCATTGGCCGCCAGAAAATGGTCGAAATGTCCGTGTGTCAAAAGGATCGCCTTCGGCGTCATCTGCTCGTGTGCAACACGCACGCCGATGCGCGAAGCTTCATCGCCCGGATCGACGATAAAACCCTCCTTCGTCTGCTCATTGATAAACAGATAGCAGTTTTCGGCCAGTTCTCCGACCGTCAGCTGCACGATCTTGAATTTCGCCTGCGCGCTCGTTTCGTTCGTATCCGTGGTTGCCATAGTTCGTTTCTCCTCTCATGGGGTGTGCCCCGTCCTCTCCGGGGTAAAAAACGGGCCGCTTTACGGAAATAAAGCGGAGGGCATCATCGCATAAGGCTTTGCACTTCAAAACCTTCTCTGGCAGGGGCCGCATTTAGCCAGGCCCTGTACGATGATACCCTCTCAGCCCTTGGTGCGTTCTACATCGATAACGCCCGTGACGTTATGCAATTTGTCGAATAGATGTTTGAGTTCGGCCTTTCCGCCGATCTCGAAGGACATGATGATGGTCACGATGCCCTGTTTGTTCACGCGGGAGATCATGGACAGAATGTCGATCTCTTCCTCGGTGAATACCTTCGAGATGTCCACCATGAGTCCCAGCCGGTTATACATATAGATCACGATCTCGGTGACGTAGGTTTCGCCGGATTTCTCGTCGCCGGCCTGCCAGCTCGCCTCGATCAGACGGCTTTTTTCCGCCTCCGGCAGGTTCACGATATTTACGCAGTCCGCGCGGTGAACGGAGATACCTCGGCCGCGGGTCACGAAGCCGACGATGTCATCCCCTGGAACCGGCGAACAACATTTCGAAAAGCGGACTGCCAGATCCTCCCGGCCTTTTACGAGGATACCTCCCTTATGGCGGGAGGACTGCGGGATCACTCGTTCCTTCGCGGTCTCGGAGATGCTCTCGAGAACCTGCGCGTCGGTCATCTCCCGCTTTCTTTTTTTCTCGAGTTCTTCCGCCAGACGGTTCACCACCTGGCCTTCCTTCAAACCGCCGTGGCCGATCGCCGCCAGCACGGAATCCCAGTCGCGGAAACCGTATTTCGCCAGTACCTTGTCGATAAATTCCGGGCGGACCAGATCCGACGCCGTCCAGCCTTTGGACTTGATATATTGCTGCACCAGTTCACGTCCGCGGACAATGTTCTCCTCCTTGAACTGCTGCTTAAACCACATATTGATCTTGTTTTTCGCCTGTGTGCTCTTAACGATCGAGAGCCAGTCACGGGAAGGTCCGTGTGAGTTCGGCGAACAGATGATCTCGACACGGTCACCATTCTGAAGCTCCGTGTCGATGGGCATGATCTTCTCGTTGATACGGCAGCCGACCATGGTGTTACCCACGTTCGAATGGACCGCATAGGCGAAATCGATAGGCGTGGAACCCTTTCGCAGGTTCTTCACATCACCGGTCGGCGTAAAACAGAATACGGTATCCGAGAACAGGTCCAGGTCGCTCTTTACGAGGTTCATGAACTGCTTGTTGTCGGTCTCCTCCTTCTGCCATTCCAGGATCTCACGAAGCCAGCCGAGCTTTGCTTCCTCGCCCGCTTCGGTCTTCACGCCGGACTGCGCCTCTTTATACTTCCAGTGCGCCGCGATACCGTATTCTGCGGTACGGTGCATCTCGTAGGTGCGGATCTGGATCTCGAACGGCCGTCCCGTGTTGCTGATCAGCGTGGTGTGTAACGACTGATACATATTGGGTTTCGGCATGGCGATGTAATCCTTGATCCGGGAAGGGATGGGATTGTACAAACCGTGGATGACACCGAGCGCTGCGTAGCAGTCCTTCACGCTGTCCACGAGGATGCGCACCGCAAAGAGATCGTAGATCTCATCCAGCGATTTGTTCTGGTTTTTCATCTTTTTGTAAATGCTGAAGAAGTGCTTCACGCGCCCGTCGACGGTCGCCTTGATGCCGGCGTCCGCGATGTGCTGTGCCACTTCTTCTACGATCGCCTTTACATAATCCTCGCGCTCGTTGCGGCGCAGGGCGATCTTCTCCACCAGGTCGTAGTAGACCTCGGGCTCCAGATATTTTAAGGACAGGTCGTCGAGCTCGATCTTGATCTTCGAAATACCGAGCCGGTGGGCAATGGGTGAATAGATCTCCATCGTCTCCCGGGCGATCTCCTTCTGCTTCGCTTCCGACATGTACTGAAGCGTTCGCATGTTATTCAAGCGGTCGGCGAGTTTGATCAGGATGACACGGATATCCTTTGCCATCGCGAGGAACATCTTACGCAGGTTTTCCGCCTGGCGTTCGACTTTATCGTTGCCGATGCTGACTTTTTCCAGTTTGGTAACGCCATCCACCAGCGACGCTACTTCATCGCCGAACTCGCGGCGCATGTCCTCGTCGGTATACGGCGTATCTTCTACGACGTCATGTAAAAGGCCTGCGGCGATGGTCTCCTTATCCAGCTGGAGGCTGGCCAGGATGATCGCAACGCTTAAGGGATGGATGATATACGGGTCGCCGGAACGGCGCTTCTGCTCCGCATGCATCTTCGCTGCGGTATCGTAAGCTTTTTCGATCAGGGTCAGGTCATCCGAGGGATGGTATGCCTTAATGATCTCCATCAAAAGAGCGCGAAGTTCTTCCGGCGTCTTGTTATCCATCGCATGACGGCTCATGCAGTTCGCCAGGAAGTCTTCGAGGTTCTGTGATGCCTGGATCGTTTGTTTCCGGTCATCGGCCTGCTTCGTCTGTTCGTCCTGCAGTTCACGTCCGGCCTGTTTCACATGGTCCTCCAGAAGGGAGATTCGTTCCACGGGTGCCAGAACGTGTTCGGCATCGGATTCAATTTTGCTTTTCAGTTCGTCCGACATGGCTGTTTCTCTCCTTCTTTCGGATTTGCGCGATTTACGCATTCTCTTTTCCTGCACCACTCAGGTGCGGTAAAAAAGGCGGATGCGTGACGGCCTGCGCATGCGGCCGTGATCATTTTTCTATATTTCTATCAGTATAATATTTATACCGCTTTTTTTCAAGATTTTTTTACAAATTGGTACTGTTTCAGGCGGTAATTGATCTGCACCTCACCGCGGAAAGAACCCAGCGACGGCGTGTATATGATCTGCAGGAGCATATCGTTTGTCAGCCCCATCAGCGCCCTGTTCCATGCTTCCTGCCCACAGGCGCGGATCGCATCCGCCTCCAGGGTCTTGGAATCCCCGAAAAACGGAACGTTAAAGCGAAATCCGTTCGCGGACCGCAGTTCGAAGCGCAGATACTGCTGCTCCTTGCCCATGCGGTTTATGCGCAGGATGGTCAGATCCTTCTCCGCGAAAGTCGGAGCTTCATTGCCCTTTCCGAAAGGTTCCAAAAGGCGCATCTCCTCCAACAGGGAAACGTTGACATAGGAAGCCGGCATGGGGATGTCGATCCAGATCTTCTCCCGCAGTTCGTCCTCTGTGAGCTTGCAGTGTTCGTTGATGGCGCGCCGGAAGGGATCCAGGTTTTCCTCCGTCAGGGACAGTCCGGCTGCCATCTCGTGGCCGCCGAACTTCGTCAGGTACTGCCCAACCTGCTCCATCGAGTGAAACATATCATAGCCCGGGATGGAACGACCGGAGCCTTTCAGGCCTTCTTTTGCTTTCGTAAGCACGAAGGTCGGACGGTAATAGAATTCACGGATGCGTCCGGCCACGATGCCGGCCACACTTTCGTGACAGTCGGGAAGGTATACCACCAGCACGCGGTCTGCATTCGGCAAAAGCGTATCCGGCGGGCCGATCTGCGAAACTGCCGCCTGCACGGCCTCTTCCGTCATCTGCTTGCGGCGGGTATTCAGTTCATGAAGTTCTTTTGCCAGCGTCCGCGCCGTTGCCACATCTTCCGTGATAAACAGACGGACTGCTTTTTCTGCCGTTTCCAGACGGCCTCCGGCGTTTAAGGTGGGGCCTAAAACGAAACCGATCTGGTAACTGCTGAAGGTATCGGGATCCAATTCGCAGGCCTCCATGAGCGCCTGCAGTCCCAAAAACTCCGAACCGTGGTTTTGGCGGATGCGTGTAAGCCCCATCTGCACCATGGTCCGGTTTTCATCCAGAAGATCCATGACGTCACCCACGGTCGCGATCGCGGCAAATTCGATCAGCGGCCACAGTTCACGCGAGGTGTGCCCTTGCGTGTGGTCGTACAGGACCTGCATGAGTTTCCATGCAACGACTGCCCCGCAAATTCCGGAGAACGGATATTCGTTGTCTTCTCGTTTCGGATCTACCACCGCATCGGCATAAGGCAGGCTGCCGCCGTTCTGGGGGACCTCATGATGATCCGTCACCACGACGGTCATGCCCAGTTCGCGTGCCATCTTCACTTCCGCCGCTGCAGCGATCCCGTTATCGCAGGTGAGCAAAAGATCCACGCCGTCTTCATGTGCCGTTTCAATGATCCTCGGGTTCAGGCCGAAACCATCCTCGATGCGGTGCGGCACCTGCCAGTCCACTGTGCCTTCGCGTGCCAGTTTGCACAGGCTGCGGTACAGGATCGTGACAGAGCATACACCATCGATATCGTAGTCGCCCAAAATGCGGATCTTTTTTCCGTTTTCCAGGGCCTCCGAAAGCAAAGAAACGGCATGAAGCGTATCCGGCAGGCGCGAGGGATCATGAAGACTCAGCGGATCCGCATTCAGAAATGCGCGCATCGCCCCGACGGTCGTCAGGCCGCGATTCGCCAGGATCCGTACCAGATAGGGGGAGACCCCCAGTTCCTTCGAAAAGCCGTCAAAATCTACCTTATTCGCGCGTACCCGCCAGATTTTCTCCATGCCGTACCTCGTTATTTCATGGCCGGTCCTCTGCGTTACATCCGCAGCGTCCGGCCTGTCTTTCTGTTAATTCCTTTACCGGTCGATCTCAGATCTTATGAATGAGCAGTCCGCTGCGGAGCTTCGGCTCAAACCACGTCGACTTCGGCGGCATCAGAAGTCCTGCATCTGCGACGTCAAACAACTGCGAGATCGTCGTTGCATACATGGAAAATGCTACCGTCATGTCGGTGTGAACACGGCGCTCCAGTTCATTCAGGCCGCGAATGCCGCCGATGAAATCGATGCGCTTATCCACGCGCGGATCCTTGATCCCGAGGATCGGATCCAGCAGGTGGTCCTGCAGTACGGAAACGTCCAGGCCCTTTACCGGGTCGTCGCTGCCCATGGAAGGCGCTGCCTTGAGCACATACCAGGTATCATCCAGGAACATGCCGAAGGTCATCGGCTGTGTGGGTGCAACCTGCACATCGCTCTTCTCATACGTGAAGCCTGCGTCCGTGAGCGCCTCCAGGAACTCTTCCTTCGTGCGGCCGTTCAGGTCCGCAACGACACGGTTATACGGCAGGATCATGAGTTCATCCTCCGGGAACAGCACGGACAGGAAGAAGTTGAACTCTTCGCTTCCGGTGTAGCCGGGGTGCTCGCTGCGGCGCTTCAGGCCTACCTTTACCGCCGAAGCAGCACGATGATGTCCGTCGGCGATATAAGTGTTCGGAACCGCCTCGAAAGCCTGTGACAGGCGCGCTACGAGCACGGGATCCGCGATCTTCCAGATCGTATGGGAGATGCCGTCATCGGCCGTGAAATCGTAAAGCGGCTCTTCCTGCATCACCTGCGCGGTGATCTGTGCGATCTGCGCGTTGCTACGGTAAGCCAGGAAGATTGGGCCGGTCTGCGCGCTGCACGTATCGACGTGGCGGATACGGTCCTGCTCTTTATCTGCACGTGTATTCTCATGCTTCTTGATGACATTGTTCACGTAGTCATCCACGCTGCTGCAGCCGACGATACCGGTCTGCGCGCGGCCGTCCATGATCAGACGGTACACATAAAAGCAAGGCGTTTCATCGGTCACATAGGTGCCGTCCGCGATCTGCGCGTTCAGCATCTCCTTCGCCTTCTCATATACGCAGTCGGCGTAGGTGTCCACCGAAGCGTCAAACTGTGTCTCAGCACGGTCAATGTTCAAAAACGAGAGGGGGTGACCCTGCACCGCTGCTAAAGCTTCCTCCCGGTTGTATACGTCATAGGGAAGCGCAGCAACCTCTGCCACTACTTCCTTCGCGGGACGAACACCGCAAAATGGTCTAACGATAGCCATGTTTCCTCCAAAAAAGGATTCTCCAATACATGAACCGCATTGGAGAATCGCAATGATATAGTGTTTATTTAGCCTTATTTCTCAATAACTCTAACCTTAAGAACGCCATCGATCGCGGACAACTTGGTGATGAAGTCATCGCTTACCTTGGAGTTCACATCGTAGATCGCGTAGGAATACTCACCACGGCTTGCGGATACCATCTGCTCGATGTTGATGCCGCTCTCGCCTGCGCATGCGGTGAACTTGCTGATCACGTTCGGAATGTTCTTGTGAGCAACGGTCACACGTGCAGCGTGGGTCAGCTTACCGAGCGAACAAGCCGGGTAGTTAACGGAGTTGCGGATGTTACCATTATCCAGGTAATCAACGATCTCGTCTACTGCCATGATCGCGCAGTTATCCTCAGACTCTTCGGTAGAAGCGCCCAGGTGAGGTGTAAGGATCACGCCCTTCTTACCGGCTGTGGTAGCGTTCGGGAAATCGGAAACGTACTTACGTACCTTACCTGCCTCGAGTGCCTGCAGCATAGCGGGCTCGTCTACAACGAGGTCACGTGCGCAGTTGATCACAACAACACCGTCCTTCATCTTAGCGATCGCTTCTGCATTGATCAGGTTCTTTGTGGAATCCAAAAGCGGAACATGCAGAGTGATGAAATCACATACTTCGTAGATGTCCTCGTAGCTCTTTACGACCTTAACGTCGCGAGACAGCTGCAGTGCGTTGTTCAGGGACAGGTACGGATCGCATCCGTAAACTTCCATGCCGAGATGTACAGCTGCGTTAGCAACCAATACACCGATAGCGCCCAGACCGATGATACCGAGCTTCTTGCCCTTGATCTCGGTTCCTGCGAAGTTCTTCTTCTCTTTCTCTGCGGTCTTCGCGATGTCAGCGTCAGCTGCATCGGAAGCGACCCAGTTTAGACCACCGTGGATATCTCTTGCCGCAAGCAGCATGCCTGCGATCACGAGTTCTTTAACGCCGTTTGCGTTAGCACCCGGTGTGTTGAATACTACGATACCCTTCTCGGCGCAAACGTCGAGCGGGATATTGTTGGTGCCGGCACCTGCTCTTGCGATCGCAAGAAGGTTCTCCGGAAGCTCCATATCATGCATCTTTGCGCTGCGGACCAGGATGCCGTCTGCCTCAGCAACAACATCTGTCAGAGCGTAATTCTCAGGAAGATTGTTTAAACCGATCTTCGCAATGGGATTCAGGCAATGTATCCAATGTACCTTATTCATTATGCGTTCTCCTCCTCAAACTTCTTCATGAATGCAACGAGCGCCTCAACGCCTGCCTTCGGCATAGCGTTGTAAATGCTGGCACGCATACCGCCTACGCTTCTGTGACCCTTCAGGTTCTCGAAGCCGGCAGCCTTAGCTTCCTTAACGAACTTCGCGTCGAGTTCTTCGTTACCGGTTACAAACGGAACGTTCATAAGAGAACGGGAAGCGGGCTCAACGGTACCCTTGAAGAGCTTACTCTGATCGAGGAAATCGTAGAGGATCTTCGCCTTCTCGATATTTCTCTTCTGCATAGCCTCAAGTCCGCCGTTCTTAAGCAGCCACTTGAATACCAAGCCGCAGATGTAGATCGCCCAGCAGTTCGGTGTGTTGTACATGGAACCATTGTCCACATGGATCTTATACTGCATCATGGTCGGAACGGTGTCATCTACGGTCTCAGGGATGAGATCCTCACGGATGATCGCGATAACCAGACCGGCAGGTCCTACGTTCTTCTGAACGCCGCCGTAGATCATGCCGTACTTCGTTACGTCTACCGGCTCAGACAGGAAACAGGAAGATACATCGGAGATCAGGTCCTTACCCTTTGTATTGGGCAATGTGTGGAACTTGGTTCCGTAGATGGTGTTGTTTTCGCAAATGTAAACGTAGTCAGCGTCCTCACGGATCGGCAGATTGGAGCAATCCGGAATGTAGGAGAAGGTCTTGTCAGCGCTGGATGCAACTGCAACAACATCGCCGTACTTCTTCGCTTCCTGATATGCTTTCTTCGCCCACTGACCGGTTACGATATAATCAGCCTTCTTGTTCTTCATCAGGTTGAGCGGGATCATAGCGAACTGAAGAGAAGCGCCGCCCTGCAGGAACAGAACCTTATAGTTATCCGGAATGTTCATCAGTGTGCGGAGATCCTTCTCTGCCTCATCGATGATATCCTGGAACATCTTGGAACGATGGCTCATCTCCATTACGGACATTCCGCAACCGTGGTAATCCATCATATCTGCTGCTGCCTGCTGTAAAACTTCCTCCGGTAAAACCGCCGGACCGGCTGAAAAGTTGTAAATTCTACCCATGGTATCCTCCAGAAATACTTTTAATTATTTTTCTTTTTTAAATCTTCGTTATCGAAGCAGTCGGCAATGGCGCCGCCCGGTGCTACCATCGGGAAAACTTTGTCATCACTGTCGATCACACATTCGATCACTACCGGAATGTTGAGCGCGATCGCCTCGCGGAGCACGGGCTCGAACTCTTCCTTCTTCGTTACGCGGTACGCCTTCGCGCCCATGCCTTCGGAGATCTTAACGAAATCCACCTGATCATTAAGGACCGTGTTGGAATAACGCTGTCCGTAGAACAGGGTCTGCCACTGGCGAACCATACCCAACACATGATTGTTCATAACGATCTGAATGATGGGAATGTTGTAACGTGTCGCGGTCGCGATCTCATTCATATTCATACGGAAGCATCCGTCACCTGCAATGTTGATGACGGTCTTATCCTTGCAGCCCATCTTCGCTCCGATGGATGCGCCCAGGCCGAAGCCCATGGTTCCGCAGCCGCCGGAGGACAGGAAGGTTCTCGGGGAGCGGTACTTCGCATACTGTGCGGCCCACATCTGATGCTGGCCTACGTCGGTCGTGATGATCGCATTGCCCTCGGTCACCTTATAGATGGTCTCCATGATATAAGGTCCGGAAAGCACGGATGTATCGTATGAAAGCGGATGTTCTTCTTTAATGGCCTGGATCTCATCGACCCATTCCTTATGCTCCATGGGTGAGAGTTTCGCCAGAAGGCGGATAAGCGCCTCCTTCAGATCTCCTACCACGGCAACATCCGTCTGAATGTTTTTATTGATCTCTGCTGCATCGACATCGATCTGCAGGATCTTCGCGTTGCGGGCAAATGTCTTGGTATTTCCGGTGATACGGTCGCTGAAGCGAACGCCCAGAGAGATCAAGAGATCGCACTTCGAAACGCCCAGGTTGGAAGCCTTCGTTCCGTGCATGCCGAGCATACCGGTGTACAGAGGATCCTCACCGTCAAATGCGCCTTTACCCATGAGGGTGTCGCAGACCGGTGCGTTTACGAGCTTCGCCAGCTGGCGAACCTGCTCGGAAGCGCCGGATGTGATCGCGCCGCCACCTACGAAGATAAAGGGCTTCTTAGATGCCATGATGGCTTTCGCTGCTGCATCAAGAGCTTCCTCGCGGATATCGGCGGTCTTCGGCAGGATGGGCTTCGGAACGACCGGTGTGTACTCGCAGGTCGCAGCGGTAACGTCCTTCGTGATATCGACGAGGACAGGGCCGGGACGGCCGGAGGCTGCGATGCGGAACGCCGCGCGTAAAGTATCAGCAAGCAGATTGATATCCTTAACGATGTAGTTGTGTTTTGTGATCGGCATCGTCACACCGGCGATATCGATCTCCTGGAATGTATCGCGGCCCAGAAGATTAACGGCAACATTTGCCGTAATGGCTACGACCGGAATGGAATCCATGTAAGCCGTCGCGATACCGGTAACGAGGTTCGTCGCACCGGGGCCAGAAGTAGCGAAACATACGCCTACCTTACCGGTCGCGCGGGCATAACCGTCCGCTGCGTGTGCGGCTCCCTGCTCGTGGGATGTCAGAATATGGGTGATTTCGTCGGAATGCTTGTAAAGAGCATCGTAGATGTTCAGGATCGTACCGCCCGGATAACCGAATACGGTATCAACGCCCTGCTCTTTCAGGCACTCAACTACGATTTCGGAACCTGATAATAACATGATTGTCTCCTTCTCTTTATGTACACGGTCTGTAATGCGGACCGAAATACTTCTCTTAGATCAAAACCGCGCCGAGATTTGCGGAGGTTACCATCTTCTCGTAACGAGCCAGATAGCCTTCCTTTACCTTCGGCTCACGCGGCTTCCACTCCTTACGGCGTGCTTCCAGTTCTTCGTCGGAAACCAGCACATCGAGTTTATTTGCCGGGATGTCGATGCGGATGATGTCACCTTCGTGGATCAGGGCGATCGGTCCGCCGACTGCTGCTTCCGGACTCACATGGCCGATGCTTGCGCCACGGCTCGCACCGGAGAAACGTCCGTCGGTGATCAGGGCTACGGAAGATCCGAGGCCCATGCCCGCGATCGCGGATGTGGGGTTCAGCATCTCACGCATGCCGGGGCCGCCTTTCGGTCCCTCATAACGGATGACGACGACGTCGCCTGCAACGATCTTACCGCCCTTGATGGCAGCGATCGCATCCTCTTCGCAGTCAAATACGCGCGCAGGTCCTTCGTGTACCATCATCTCCGGAACGACTGCGGAGCGCTTAACGACACCGCTGTCCGGGGCAATGTTGCCCTTCAGCACGGCGATACCGCCGGTCTCGCTGTACGGGTTGTCGATCGGACGGATGACCTCCGGATTGCGGTTTACGCGTCCGGCGATATTCTCTCCCACCGTCTTACCGGTTACGGTGATCAGATCGGTGTAGAGGAGGTTCTTCTTATTCAATTCATTCATTACGGCATAAACACCGCCTGCTTCGTTCAGGTCTTCCATGTAGGTGTGACCGGCCGGTGCCAGGTGACACAGGTTCGGTGTCTTCGCGGAGATCGCGTTTGCGATGTCCACATTCAGTGTAACGCCCGCTTCACGTGCGATCGCCGGCAAATGCAGCATCGTGTTCGTGGAGCATCCGAGCGCCATATCTACGGTGAGTGCGTTGTGGAATGCCTTCTCGGTCATGATGTCGCGAGGGCGGATGTTCTTCTGCCACAGCTCGACGATCTTCATACCTGCATGCTTAGCGAGCTTGATACGCTCGGAATACACGGCAGGGATGGTACCATTGCCCGAAAGGCCCATACCGATAGCTTCGGTCAGACAGTTCATGCTGTTTGCGGTATACATACCGGAACAGGAACCGCAGGTCGGGCAGGTCTTCTCTTCGTACTCGCGCACGTCTTCTTCAGTGATCTTCCCGGCAGCGTAAGCGCCGACAGCTTCAAACATAGAGGAAAGGCTGGTCTTGCAACCCTTCACGTGGCCTGCGAGCATGGGGCCGCCGGACACGAAGATCGTGGGCACGTTTACACGCGCTGCCGCCATCAAAAGGCCGGGCACGTTTTTATCACAGTTCGGAACCATGACCAATGCATCGAACTGGTGCGCCTTCGCCATACATTCGGTGGAGTCTGCGATCAGGTCACGGGTGACCAGGGAGTACTTCATGCCGATGTGGCCCATAGCGATACCGTCGCAGACGGCGATCGCGGGAAATACGACCGGAACACCGCCGGCCATAGCCACGCCGAGCTTAACAGCCTCGACGATCTTATCCAGGTTCATGTGACCCGGAACGATCTCATTATAGGAACTGACGATACCGATGAGGGGTTTCTTCATCTCTTCTTCGGTATGTCCCAATGCATTGAACAAAGAACGATGCGGGGCTTGCTGCATGCCCTGACGTACGGCATCACTTTTCATCTTCGTACCTCCGTAGTTTTCGGTCTCACCGACCGTCTATTCTTCGGTCTTTCGACCATGAAACGATCAAATTCTCTCTGCGACCAGATCACCCATCTGTGTGGTGGAAACCTGTGTGCATCCCTCAGACATAATGTCGACGGTACGATAACCCTCGGACAATACCTTCTGGACGGCCGCTTCGATCGCATCTGCCTCGCGGTCCAGATCAAAGGAATAGCGAAGCATCATCGCTGCGGACAGGATGGTCGCGATCGGGTTCGCGATGTTCTTTCCTGCGATATCCGGAGCGGAACCGTGGCTGGGCTCATACATGCCGAGCTTCGTTTCGCTTAAGGATGCGCTGGAGAGCATACCGATGGAGCCCGTTACCATGCTGGCTTCGTCGGACAGAATGTCGCCGAACATGTTCTCAGTCAGGATGACGTCGAACTGGCCCGGATCACGGACGAGCTGCATCGCGCAGTTATCAACAAGCATGTGGGAGTAGGTGACCTCAGGATAGTCCTTAGCGACCTCTTCCACGACCTTACGCCACAAACGGGATGTATCGAGGACATTTGCCTTATCGACGCTGACTACGTTCTTACGACGTTTCATCGCGATCTCAAAGCCCTTCACCGCTATGCGGCGGATCTCATTTTCATCATAAGTACAGATATCGGTGGCCTTCTTAACGCCGTTCACCTCTTCGGTGTGACGCTCGCCGAAATAAATGCCGCCGGTGAGCTCACGCATGATCACCAGATCGAAACCGTCGCCGATGACCTCGTCACGCAGCGGGCAGGCTGCCTTGAGCTCTTTATATAGGTAAGCCGGGCGAATGTTTGCAAACAGCCCCAGCTCTTTACGGATCTTCAGAAGTCCCGCCTCCGGACGCAGGTTCGGGGGCAATTGATACCAGGAACTCTCGCCGACCTTACCGCCGACCGCTCCCAGAAGTACGCTGTCGGATGCTTTCGCCTCTGCCACGGCCTCATCCGTAAGCGGAACACCGTATGCGTCGATGGAGCATCCTCCCATCAGAAGTTTCTTATATAAAAACGTATGTCCGTAAACCTCGCCGACGCGGTCTAAAACCTTACACGCCTCGGTCACGATCTCCGGACCGATTCCGTCACCCGGAATCAAAGCTACCTTAAACTCCATAACAGAGCCTCCTGTAAAAGATATCCATTCTATGATACCCCGTTTCCACTCGCATTTCAAGTCTTTTTTTCAAAAACTTTACGGCCAGGTGCCCCGTCTGGGCTTGATGCGGCGGAGCACACCCGAACTTTCCAGATTTGTATAAAGCAGGATGCGTGCCTTCCCCTGGTATTCAGGTTTTATCAGGTAGAATACGTAGGTTTCGATCAGGTTGTAGAGATTCCCCGTGCGGCCCTCGATCTTGAAATTCGAAAAGCCCATCGGAACATAAACATCCCAGATCTCATCGGGGGAAATGACTGTCGGATAATCCAAAACATCGTAGAGTGTATTCTTCTCACCGTAATCGCAATACCAGGTCTTCAGTTGTACCTGTTTTTCGGGCGGAAGCTTCCGGTTTTGCAGCACCTGACGATGTAACTCGCCGATATGCGCGTAATGCGCTTTGCGGCGCGGGCAGTTCGGCATACAGCACGGGTTCACCAGGATCTCGATGCGATCTTTATCGGAAAGCTTCGAAATGGTATCCAACTCATGGTTCAGGTTATAGTCCAAAACCACCAGGCCATAATCTTTCGCAAGCTCCGCTTCTACCTCTTCCAGCGTCCGCAGACATTTGCAGGTCGAACTGTTGATCGTGTATGAGGGATAGGTCTTGCGGATGTATTCTTCCAGAATGTCGGAGGTGACCAGTACCTCGTTCATACCGTTGTCGCCCACTTTAAGACAGAAGTTGCAGTAGGGGTCAGCCAGTTCCTCCTTCGTGATCGTCGGGTTCGTATAAGTGAAACGAACCGGAATGCCCAGGTCATTGATCGATTTGATCGCCAGACGGACGAAATCCGCGTCGCACTGATCCTCAAACGTAAACCGGCCGCTCGCCCAAAGGGAAGTGGGAAACTCGCCGAAAAAAGAAGCAAAGGCAACGCCTTCGCGGAAATACTCCGGATATTGTTCCAAAAGGCTGACCATCATCATGTTCAGCGGCAGGTTTCCCCGAAGTCCGGGCATATGAAATTTGACTTTTTTATTCTCGGATGCCATTGAAAATCCTCCCGTAAAGCGGAATCAGGCACAGCATTTGACTGCTGTGCCTGCTGTGCAAAATTCTATAAGAACTTAATCATTATCCAAGGTAACAACTTCGCAGAGTCCATCGCTTACGCTGACGCAAGGATAATACTTCGCCAGAAGGTCGGTGCAGAGCTTTAAGATGATCGCTCCGCCTCCGGCGTACAGATCCATGCTCCGGTACTGACGACGGTACTGCTTTAAAGTTTCGCCCATTTCTTCCATCATGTCGGCCGCCGTCGGATCGCTGTTTCTGAACTCCTCCATATCCAGGATCCGGAAAGAAAACGTGACATACAAAGAAATCGTTCGGCCGTCCGTTCCCGATGCATTAATGATCGGGAAATAAACCTTATCACGTGAGAACGTAAACATGGTTACATAGTTACGCTTACGCTCAGCGGGCTTATTTTCTTCATAAGTCTTCTTGGATTTACCACCAAATAAACGAAACATACTCAGCACCTCCCCTTCCAGAATGCCAGATAATTTTGATTACCAGGGTACTAAACTATTTGCTCTCCGTTTGGCTTGCACTCTCCTGCTTCTCGCAATCCACGATCGCCGTTTTCTGCATCGGGATACGGCAGTTTTTGTTGTTTCCAAACTCGACGATCACTGTGTCGTCTGCTATGTCAATTATTGTACCATAAAATCCCGAACTCGTCAATACAACATCGCCAATCTCCAGCTGAGAAAGTAATTCTTTTAGCGCTTTTTGCTGTTTTTTCTGTGGACGGAACATTAATAAGTAAATTGCTAAGATAAATACACCGTAAATTACGATTAATACCAGCCAATTTCCGCCTGCAGGCTGACCCTCTGCGGTTGCTTCCAACGCCAACAACTTGTCAAACATTTAATAATCCTCCGATACGTTCATACCCGGCATGGTTCAATCATCCTCACCGCTCGCGAGGCTTTCCAGTTTCTCTTTACGGAAAGCTTCGAACCGATGCTCCGCGATCGCGTCGCGGATCTGTTCCATCAAGGTATTGTAATAATGCAGGTTGTGCATGACGCAAAACCGTAAGCCCAACATCTCACCGGCTTTCAGCAAGTGACGAATATAGGCACGCGAATAGGTCCGGCAAACCGGGCAGTCACAGTCTTCTGCGATGGGCCGGTCATCGAGCTCATATTTCGCATTTTTCAAATTCAGTCGTCCTCGGTCCGTGTAAACGTGACCATGGCGACCGTTTCGCGACGGATAGACGCAATCGAAGAAATCGACTCCGCGGTATACCGCCTCGATGATATTCGCCGGAGTCCCCACCCCCATCAGATAACGGGGTTTATCCTTCGGCAGATGCGGCACGGTCACGTCCAGAATGTGATACATCTCTTCATGACTCTCACCGACTGCCAGGCCTCCGACTGCATAACCGTCCAGATCCAGCTGTGCGATCTCTTTCGCGTGGTCGATCCGGATATCGTCCAGAATGCCGCCCTGATTGATACCGAAGAGCATCTGGGCGGGATTGATCGTATCCGGCAGTTGCGACAGGCGATGCATTTCGTCCTTACAGCGTTTCAGCCAGCGCGTGGTGCGCGCCACAGACTCTTCGATGTATTTGCGCTCCGCTTTTGAAGGCGGGCACTCATCGAACGCCATCGCTATGGTCGATGCCAGGTTCGACTGGATCCGCATGCTCTCTTCCGGTCCCATGAATATGAGCCGTCCGTCCACATGCGAATGAAAGGTCACGCCCTCTTCGCGGATCTTACGCAGGCCTGCCAGGGAAAACACCTGGAAGCCGCCGGAGTCCGTCAGGATGGGGCGGTCCCAAACCATGAACTTGTGCAGGCCGCCGAGTTTTTTGATCACCTCGTCACCCGGCCGCACATGCAGATGGTATGTATTGGATAGCTGCACCTGCGTGTGGATGGTCTTCAGATCCTCCGTGGACAGGGCGCCTTTGATGGCAGCAGCCGTTCCGACATTCATAAATACAGGGGTCTCGATCACGCCGTGAACGGTAGCGAAACTACCGCGCCGCGCCGCGCCGTCTTCGGTCTGTATGGTAAACATGGACACTCCTATTTCTGGGGTTCTGTATCCGCAGGCTTCTTGCGCATCATCAGGTGAGCCAGGCTGCCGGCGATACATACAGACGAGAAACCGCCGCAGAGTACACCGACGATCAGAGGCAGAGCGAATTCACGAATGGCCGTAACGCCGACGATCGCCAAAACGATGACCATGATGAGTGTCGTCAAGGACGTGTAGATGCTTCGTGTCATCGTCTGGTTGATACTCAGGTTGAAGATCTCCTTCAAAGAATATCTCTTATGGGAATCCAACGAAAGGTTCTCACGTACGCGGTCGAAGATAACGATGGTCGCGTTGATCGAATAACCGACGATGGTCAGCATACAAGCGATAAACGTGGTACCTACGGTCCAGTTGAACAGCAGGTAAGCCAGGATAACTACAAATACGTCATGCAGCAACGTAAATACAGAAGCTGCGGCAAATGTCAGGTTGCGGAAACGGAACCAGATGTAAAGCAACATGCAGAGTGTTGCGACCGCAACGGAAACCAATGCATCCCGACGCATCTCCTGACCGATCGTCGCGGAGATGTTCTGCATCTGGATACCATCCTCTGCTACGCCGAAGTCCGCCTTCAGCATTTTCGTCATCGCATCACGTTCTTCCAGACTCAGGGTCTTCGTACGGACAATGATCTGGGAACTGTCCACGACTTTGTTGGAAGCGATATTGCCTTCGCTATCCCCGATCGCAGTAGCGATCTTAGGCTCGATCTGCGTCTGGATCTCTTCCAATGTCATATCTTTCGGCAGATCGATCGTCGAGGATGTACCGCCGACGAAATCGATGCTGTAATTCATCATGTCGCCCTGTGTAGCATTGAAGATCAGAAGACCGATCGAAAGAGCGGCTGCAGCGCCGGAAATCGAGAAGAAGATCGGGCGCTTGCCGATGATGTTGAGTTTTGTAGTCTTCTTCGTCTCGCCGTAGGCTCCTTTACCCTTAATGCCCAGATCGTAGAAACCGGTCAGGAACAGACGGGTGATACCCAGAGAGCTTACCATGGAAAGAATGATACCTACAGCCAGGGTCTGTGCGAAACCGCGAACGGTTCCGGAACCCAGAATATTCAGAATGATCGCTGAGATCAAAGTTGTAACGTTACCATCGACGATCGCGGACAATGCTTTCGAGAAACCATTGTTGATCGCGGTGCGTACAGTTGTTCCCGCTCCGATCTCCTCGCGGATACGCGCGAAAATGATGACGTTTGCATCCACGGCCATACCGATAGACAGGATCATACCCGCAATACCGGGAAGTGTCAACGTAATATCAAAGCCTGCGAGAACGACGATCATCATCGTAACATAGCAAAGCAGTGCAAGCGATGCAGCGATACCGGGAACACGGTAGAGAATGATCATAAGAAGGATCACGATAGCGAGGCCGATCGCACCTGCAAGAAGGGATGTATGGATTGCCTTCTCACCGAGTTTCGCGCCGACCACATCGGAACGAACCTCTTCGAGTTCTACCGGAATGGCACCGATACGGATCGTGGTCGCGAGGTTCTCCGCGGTTTCCAGCGATTCAAGTCCGGTGATCTCAGCGAACTCGGAGTTGATCTCCGAGTTTACCTTGGGTGCGCTTACGACTTCTCCGTCAAAAACGATCGCGATCTGATGTCCGATATTGGCCTTGGTTACTTTTGCGAAAACTTCTTGTCCTTCCGGAGTCAATGTAAGTAAAACAACATACTCGATCGCGTTGGAACTAACACCTTCCGAACGACGAGCTCTGCCTTCCGCCGTCTTGATATGCTTCGGCTCAAGAACTTCATTGCCAGCTTCATCAACAAACTTGAGAGCACCCGGTTTTCCGAGCTCTTCCAGAACTTTATTTGCATCTTTAACATTCGGGATGTCAACGCAGATACGTTTGTCACCCTCCATATAAACGGATGCTTCTGTCGAATAAGATTCCGCTCTCTTACGAAGCTTCTCTTTCGCATCAGACATCGCTTCGCCGGAAGCATCTCCGACTGCCTGATAAGTGATGGAAACACCGCCGGCCAGGTCGAGACCGAGGTCGACATCATAAAGGCTTCCATATTGCTGTTCATCAAATCCCACAAATGCCACAAACGCCATGAAGCCCAATAAGATCATTCCGCAAAGCAGCTTCAAAGCGCCTGATCCCTTACGATCGCGCATTTTGTTTACCTCCGTAATTCCGGGATATCCCCGGTCATTTCTTCATTTTCATCCATTTCCGCAAGCGCGGCCTTGATCATGATCGCACACTCGATCCTCTTTTTCTGCATCACGCAGCCGATGTCGTACGCATCCGTCAGACTGTGATGGAAGTTGTACGAGTTCGCCGCGCAGCCGCCGCTGCAGTAGAAACGTGCAAAACAGTTTCTGCACTTTTCTTTTGCGTATACATTGCAAAGTTTGAACTCATCCCGTAGTTCGGTATTTACAATGCCATCGTCCAGATTCCCGAGGCAGAAATCCTCCTGACCCACAAACTGGTGACAGGGATACAGATCTCCCCAGGGTGTCACGCCCAGGTACTCCGTGCCTGCCCCACAACCGGCCAGACATTTGGCAACACAGGGGCCGTGATCCAGATCGATATTAAAGTGGAAAAAGTTAAAGCCTCTTCCCTCTTTACGCCGTTTGATGTATTCGACCGCGAGACGGTCGTATTCTTCGAGGATCTTCGGAAGATCCTCTTCGGTGATCGCATACGGATCTTCCGGCTGCGCCACCACGGGTTCCATGGACAGTTTGTCAAATCCGAGATCCGCATAGTGGATCACATCACTGGCAAAATCCGTATTAAAGTGGGTAAAAGTACCTCGGATGAAGTAACTTTTATCCCCACGTCGTTTTGCGAATTCCTGAAATTTCGGAACGATGATGTCGTAACTGCTTTTTCCGTTCCGTGTCGGACGCATGCGGTCATTTACCTCGCGGCGCCCGTCCAGCGACATGACTACGTTCGCCATCTCACGGTTGCAGAACTCCATGACATCTTCATTCACCAGAACGCCGTTCGTCGTCAGCGTGAAGCGGAACTTCTTATGGTACGGTTCCTCTAAGCTTCTTCCGTACTCCACGATCTGCTTAACGACCTCCCAGTTCATGAGAGGCTCGCCGCCGAAGAAGTCGACTTCCAGATTGATCCGGTGACCGGAGTTCGCAACCAGGAAATCCAGCGCTTTCTTACCGACTTCGAAACTCATCAACCCGCGGGAGCCATGATAGGCGCCCTCGCCGGCGAAGCAATACTTACACCCCAGGTTGCAGTCATGGGAAACATTCAGACAGAGCGCTTTAACGACCGTCTTACGTTTCTTAAAATCCATGACGAAATCGCGGTAAATGTCCTTTGCAAACAAAAGGTCTTCCTTAGCGAGTTCATCGATCTCATCCAGCGCTTCCCGGATGTCCGAATAGGTGTAGGTCTTACCGAGTTCTTTCGTGATCGCATCGTGATCATACGCAGCGCCCGCGCCGGACGCCTCGATCAATGCGACGGCGTCGTAAGCGACATCTTCCATCACGTGGACCGAGCCGGAATTCACATCCAAAACGATGTTGTATCCGTTGTTTTTATATTGATGTATCAAAACTCCTCCTAATCCGCACAGGGTCCGATTCTGGCATCCCCCTATAAACAAGAATAAAGGGATGCCGCACGAAGCACGCGCAGCAGCCCTTACACCTCATCTCCGAGAGGCTATGCGATACGGGAATCCCCTGTCGAAACCGTCATCAAAAACTAGCGGTTCGTGTTCTCGCAGCTCTGATTTCCTACGGTACAGGAAGTCTTGCATGCAGACTGGCAAGATGTCTGGCACTCGCCGCAGCCGCCCTTTACCATAGATTCCTTCAAGCTCTTCTTTGTTAATGTCTTGATCTTTTTCATGAAACTTGTATCCTCCGTTTCTTTCAAAAAGCACGATCATCGCGCAATGACCCGATGATTATGCGACTATCATCATATCGCAAATGTTTCGCTTTGTCAACCGTTTTACCGCCTGTTTCAAGGATTTTCGGTGTTCGTTTCATCGACCGTCTCCACCCGGACCCTCACTTTATCCACACGGTTGCGATTCATCTTCTCGACTACATAGGTGATACCGTCGCGTTCGATGCATTCCCCTCCCTCGGGCAATGCATCCAGAAGCTCGATCATCAGTCCTCCAAGCGAGTCATAATCCTCCGATTCGAGTTCTAATCCAAGCTGTTCGTTGATGTCGTCGAGTTTCATTGACCCGTCGATCAGGTACTCACGTTCCCCGATCTTGCGGATGCTGTCCTTCTCTTCCTCGTCATACTCGTCGCGGATCTCCCCGACGATCTCCTCCAGGAGGTCTTCCAGCGTGATCATGCCCACGGGCGCACCGTATTCATTCAGCACGATCGTGATACTCACTCCGCCTTCGCGCATCTGCGCGAGCATCTCGCCCAGTCTGCGGTTCTCAAACGTAAAGTGCGGCTTACGCAAATATCTGCGCAGGGAAAATGTCCGGCCGGCCTTCATGAGGAGCAGATCCTTCACATTCAGGATGCCGATGACATTGTCCTTCGAATCCTGGTAGACGGGGAAACGCGTATATTGGTTTTCGCGGTAACATTTCAGCACTTCCGCGTAGGAACAGTTTACATCGAGCATGGTCATGTCGGCACGCGGCACCATGATGTCCTTTGCCTTTGCGTCGCCGAAGTCGACCACGTTGTTGATCATCTTCTTTTCTTCCGGCTCCAGAACGCCCTCTTCATGGCTCACATCCACGATGGTACGCAGTTCCTCCTCCGTGATCACCTTCTCCTTATCGTCCTTCGAAACGCCGAGCAGTTTCAGAACGCCGCCCGCGAGTACGTTGGTTATAAAGATGAACGGAGTCAGGATCCACATCAGTCCGCTGATCGGCGTCACATAGAGAAGCGAGAGTTTCTCCGCCTTCACCGTCGCCAGCGTCTTCGGGGTCAATTCACCGAAAACGAGCACCAGAAGCGTCAGTACGCCGGTCGCGATACCCGCCGCATAAACGGCAATGCCCGCGCCGAAATTCTGCTCCAGCACCTTCGTTGTAAACAGGGTCGCCAGAGATGACGCCGACAGGTTCACGACGTTGTTTCCGATCAGGATCGCGCCCAACAGTTTAGAGGGTTCCTCCGTGATGGCGAGCAGTCGCTTCGCCTTTTTATTTCCTTCTTCGGCCAATGTACGCAACCGTATCCGGTTCACGGTCATGATGGCTGTCTCCGCCGAAGAGAAAAAGCCCGATAAAATGATCAATGCGATCAGTACGATAAGCCGTACTATGTCACCGCTGTCCAAATTCGTTCCTCCTGAATCTTTGTAAGGCTCCCATGTCGGGGCCTGTCTCTATTCTACATGGTCTCGACGGCTTTTTTCTCTGCCAGTTTCTTAAGCAGCAGTTTTCGCGCCGCCGCGGGATCCGTCTGCCCGTTCGTCTCTTTCATGACGCATCCGAGCAGATGCCCCGCCGCCTTCTCCTTTCCGGAGAGGTAGTCCGAGACCGATTTTTCCTGTGCCTTAAGGACCGCATCCACCGCGGCCTCCAAAGCATCCTCATCCTTTGTTATCAAAAGATGATACTCATTTACATATACCATAGGTTCGATGTTTTTGTCAAACATAAGGGCGAAAACATCACGCGCTGTCTTCGTCGTGATCATTCCGTCCTCCTGCATCCGAAGCAGTTCGGCAAATGCTTTGGGAGTGATCTTCCACTGTCCCGGATCCGCCTTCTTTTCACGGCACAGGTACATCAGGTCACCGCACATCCGTGCCGCGATTGTTTTCGCCATGCGCTGCTTCGTCTCCGCGCCCTCAGACCAAAGTCGCAAGGTCCCCTCGAACAGCATCGCCGTCGCGGGATGCCTCGTCAGGATCTGCGCCTCCTCCTGTGTCAGTGAAAACTCCCGCATATAACGGTCGGCCTTCTCCTCCCGAAACTCCGGCATCTGCTCTTTCATGCGCCGGATATACTCCTCCGGCAAATGTACGGGCAGCAGGTCGGGCTCCGGAAAATACCGGTAATCCATGACCTCTTCCTTCGTCCGCATAACCTTCGTCATGCCATCCGCCTCATCAAAACGACGCGTTTCAAACACGACCTTACCGCCTGCTTCGAGTACCTGTGCCTGACGTTTTGCCTCGTAGTCAACAGCACGCCGAATACTCGTAAAAGAGTTTAAGTTCTTCATCTCCGTCCGCACGCCGAGCGCCTCCTCTCCTGCCTTACGCAGGGAAAGGTTCACATCCGCGCGCATCGAGCCTTCGTGGAGTTTTCCGTCGGAGATGCCCAGATACATCGCGAACATACGGATCTTCTCCAGAAACGCGATCACCTCGTCCGCATTCCGGAAATCCGGCTCCGTCACGATCTCCAGCAAAGGCACGCCTTTGCGGTTGAAATCGACCAGCGATACGTGCCGCTCCATGTCGTGCGTCAGCTTCCCGGCGTCATCCTCCATGTGCATCTCGTGGATGCGGATGACCTTCGTTTCGCCGGACTCGGTCTGCACCTCTACCTGTCCGCCCTTCAGGACCGGCTCGTAGAACTGCGTGATCTGGTAGGCGGTCGCATTGTCCGGATAGAAGTAATTCTTGCGGTCAAACCGACTGTTGCGGTTGATCTGTCCCTGCAGGGCGAGTCCCATGCGCACCGCGCAGGACAGGACCTCGGGATTGAGTACCGGGAGCGCTCCCGGCAGGCCTAAGCAGACCGGACACACGTTCGTGTTCGCCGCCCCGGTAAATGTATTTTTGCAACGGCAGAAGATCTTCCGCCGGATCGCCAGTTCGATGTGGACCTCCAGTCCCATCACGATCTCGTAATCATTCATCGGCAGGCCCTCCCTTCGCACAGGGTGTAAACGGGGCTGCCAGCCGGTCCGCCGCCTCGAACATCGCGGCCTCCCGGCCCGCATTGGCCGTGACCATGATGCTGTGCGGGGCGTCGTCTCCCTCTGCCGGGACGGGCACGCTGATAGCGGGAAGGCCGCACAGGTTCGCAAGCACCGTCAGTTTATCCTGCTCGTAGCCGGCCAGAAAGGCCTCGCTGTCGCCCGCGAAATCTGCGCGCGGATATGGCCGCTTAAGCGTTTCCGACACGATCACGTCCACCTCGGCAAATGCTTCCTGCACCTGATCGTAGATGCGCCTGCGCACGCGCGCCGCCTGCTCGTACCAGTCGCGGTACGACTCCTGCCCCAAGACGAAACGGCCCATAAGAATACGACGCTGCACTTCCGGCGAAAAGCCTTTCGCCCGCGTCATCTCATACATTTGGTCCAGGGTCTCGTAGCCCTCCGCGCGGAAACCGTAGCGCACGCCATCATAGCGCGCGAGGTTCGAAGCCGCCTGGGCACAAGCCAGGATATAGTAGATCGCGACCGCATACTCAAGCATGGAAAGCTCGATGTATCGGAGCTCGTATTTTTCACAAAATGCCGTATCCTTACGAAGAACTGTTGCTGCCTCCGAATCCTCTCCGCCCAGCACGCCCACACGTAGCCGGCCGTCGTTTTCCTTCGTCGGAGGTTGAAAGTATTCCGCTTCGCGCATGGATGCGTCCTGCGCATCGGAGCCTTCGATCACAAAGCAGATCTGCCGTGCTTCATGGACCGTGCGGGTGATCGGGCCGATCCCGTCGAACGCGGATGCGTATGAGATCAGGCCGTAGCGTGACACTGCTCCGTAAGCCGGCTTCAGGCCGACCACGCCGCACAGAGCCGCCGGCTGGCGGATCGAACCGCCGGTGTCCGAACCCAAGGCGAAATCCACCAGGCCCAAAGCGACCGCGGCGGCGCTGCCGCCCGACGATCCCCCGGCCGAAAGATCGGGATAGCGCGGGTTCTTCGTCGCCCCGAACGCTCCCGTGGTCGTGGTCTGCCCCATGGCAAATTCATCCATATTCGTCTTGCCGACGCAGATCGCGCCCGCCTCCTCGAGGCGCACGACCGCCGTTGCCGAATACGGCGATATATAGTTCTCCAAAATGTGCGAGGCCGCCGTGGTTCTCACACCTTCCACGCAGATATTGTCCTTCACCGCAAATACAAGCCCTGCCAGTGGGAAGCGCCTGCGCACCTCCTCCTGCGACAGCCCCTGCGTCTCCCGGTCCAGTTTCTCAGCCATCGTAAGCGCACGCTCCTCGCAGACCGTCACAAACGAATGGTACGCCGGATCGACCGCGCGGATCTTTTTTATGGCCTCGCTCACGCGATCCCTGATCTCACCCATTCTTTCCGGCCTCCCCTTCCAGCGTATATGGCACCTCAAAAAGCGCTCCCCGCATCTGGGGCGCGTTGAGCTTCCTCACATCGACCGTCCTCTCAGTCACATCCGCTTCGTCCGCCGAAGGCTCAGGCGAAGCTTCCGCCGAAAACGCTCCCTCATAAGGCAACGTATGCATCGGCTCCACCCCTTCGGTATCTACCTCCCGGATCTTCTCAAACAAAGCCAGCATCCTCTCGATATCCGCCTGCATCAACTTATCCCTGTCTCCAAAACGCTCCATACCATCCCTACTTTCACTCTACGGGCAATTCTTCCAAGCCAAAACTCCTCGCCACATCAAATCCATTCCTTGCCCTTCTCTAAGTAAGGCACTCCCTCAGATCCACTCTCCTCAAATCTACTCTCCTCGCATCTCCTCGGGGCAGGCTGATCTGATGTTTCGCGCCGACATATAGGTAAATGGGGGCTGGCACACCAGCGCAGTCCCCAGCAGCGTCGGGTTAGAAATCGTGCAATTGATTAAGCTGCGATCGAAAGGCGGGCATTGATCGAGCTGTAGATGATCACCGCGAAAGAGAAGTCGGATAAGGGGCATAAAATCGGACCACAAGTCCGATTTTTGCGCTAGCAGAGTGCATTTTCATCAAGAAAATGGACTCTGTCGAAGCGGGACCCCTTAAACCCGACTTCGAGAAAGCGGACTGATCATCACAGCGCAGTGAACCTGACCGCCGTCGATCGCACTTAATCATTTAAAAATGGCGCCGATTTCTAAACCGGCGCCTTACCGGGACTGTCTTGGTGCGCCAGCCCCTTTTAGTACTTCATGTCGAGAAGCATTGATCAGCCCATCTTTTTGATGCGGTTTAATGCCTCCACGGTATTTTCATAGCTGCCGAACGCCGTCAGTCGGAAATACCCTTCACCGCTCGGTCCGAAACCGGAACCCGGTGTGCCGACCACCTGTGCGTTCGCAAGCAGATAATCAAAGAAATCCCAGCTCGTCATGCCCTTCGGAGTACGCAGCCAGATGTACGGTGCATTGACCCCGCCGAAAACCTCGTAACCGGCCGACGTAAGGCTCTCGCGAATGACTTTCGCGTTGTTCATATAGTACTCGATCTGTGCGCGTGTCTGGGCACGGCCTGCCTCGCTGTAGACCGCCTCACCGGCTCTCTGGATGATATACGGAGCGCCGTTGAACTTGGTTCCGCAACGTCTCGCCCACAGGCTGTTGAGGGCAGTTCCGTCAACCACCAACTCCTTCGGGATCACGGTGAAACCGAGACGTGTGCCGGTAAAACCTGCGTTCTTCGAGAAGCTGCGGATCTCGATCGCGCACTTCTTCGCGCCCTCGCACTCATAGATCGAGTGGGGAATGTTATCTTCATGAATGTATGCTTCGTATGCCGCATCGAAAACGATGATCGCCTTATGCGCGAGTGCGTAGTCGACCCATTTCTGCAACTGCTCCTTCGTAGCCGCTGCACCGGTCGGGTTGTTCGGGTAGCACAGGTAGATCACGTCCGCAGCCTCCTCGGGCAATGCGGGCACGAAGTTATTCTCCGCTACGCAGGGCATGTAGGTCACATTGCTCCAGCGCTCTTTTTCCTTAATGTAGTCACCGCAGCGTCCGGACATGGCGTTGGTGTCCACATATACCGGATACACGGGGTCGCAGACCGCGATGCGGTTATCCTCGGAGAAGATATCGCCGATGTTTCCGCAGTCACTCTTCGCACCGTCGCTGATGAAGATCTCATCCAGCGCGATCTCCACGCCGCGCGCCTTATAATCCTTATTTGCGATCTCGCTGCGCAGGAACTCGTAACCGAGGTCCGGAGCATAGCCGCGGAAGGTTGCAGCCTGGCCCATCTCATCAACAGCCGCATGCAGCGCCTCGATGACTGCGGGTGCCAGGGGCTGGGTAACGTCACCGATACCGAGGCTGATCACGTTCTTATCCGGATGCGCTGCCTTGTACTCGCGCGCCTTGCGGCCGACCGTTGAAAACAGGTAGCTGCCCGGCAACTTCAGGTAATTCTCATTTATCTTAAACATAGTTGATGCCTCCTTTGAAAAAACATGCATTTATTCTACTATAACTCTACGGAAAATGCAAGAACCTATATAGCGGGTTACCGGCATACGCCCGGATCGGCATGGAAAGGCTGCCCGGCCGTGTTGCGCATAATCAAAATATAAGCCACTTCAAAAGCAGATGCAGCGGATACCAAACATAGAAGAAATATTTGGAAAACACTGGGAAATGTCCCCGCTTTCCGCTGTAAAAAAACGTGATCACGATCCCGGCGCAATACATCGGAACCAGGTAGCGCCAAAAATCCCTCAGGCCGGGCAGCCCGCCGATCTCCATGATAATGGCAGCATATACCAAAAAGATGTACAGGCCGAACCGCAAAAGCGGCCGCCGGCGAAGCAGATCAAACAACAGAATAATGCAGATTCCGCTGACTCGCCACTCGGTTTTCAGCAGGTAGCTCACCCCCATGCATGCGGCAACCGCAAGCAGACGAAGCGGCAGCTTCCACGGTCCATGCAGGGCGATCAGTGCCATCAGCCCCAGAAACAGCGTCATCACCACGCTCCACTGCAAAAACAGAGACTGCCAGTTCAGGCCATCCGGGCCGGCGAGTGCATGCGGGACCTGCGTGATCAGCGCGAACACGAACAGCCGCACCGCATATTTCTCTTTCGACTTGGTATAGTGATAACCCTCCGCTATGAAAAAGAAAAACACAGGCGGCGCAAAAAACTGAACCGCCAGCGCGATCTGCAGAAACGGTCTCACATGGATCCATTTATACAGATCAAATGCCCAGTGTCCCAGCGTCATGAGCACCAGCGCTATATATTTGAGCAGATCCCGGTTTATGATCTGTGTAGGGACCGTCCGCTCCCGCAGGCGTTGCTCCATCGCCGCCCACGAACCTTGATTATTTCTTTCTTCTTTCCTATCCACTTTTTGTTTCTCTCCCCACATCCGCCTATTCGATATCGTCATCACCCGACCTGTCCGTTCTCAGAAGGCGCCGCAGGATCTGCTCGCGATTATTGATAAACATCTCCGTCACCTGATAACTGTCCGTCTCCTCGTACGAGACCGGATGGACCGGTCCGTCATCAAACGACAGGATCTCCGCATCCGGAAGTCCCAGCAGGATCGGGGAATGCGTCACGATGATAAACTGCGAGCCCGACTGCACGCAGGACGCGATCTCCAGCAGTAATGTCAGCTGGCGCTGCGGGGACAGAGCCGCCTCAGGCTCATCCAGCAGATACACGCCGTCAGGGCCGAAATTGCTCTGCACCAGGGCCAGGAAGCTCTCTCCGTGCGACTTCTCGTGGTAGTGCTGCGGCACGCCGCCCAGCCTGCTGTATTCAGCCTCTGCCGTTGCCACATTGTAGAAACTCTCGGCACGCAGAAAATACCCCCACTTCGCCTTCTTCGGTCCACGGGCCACCCGCACCGCGTCATGCAGCTTTGAATGTGAGTCAAACGTCGAAAAACGGTAGTTCCGGCTTCCTCCCTCCGGATTGAACCCATAAGCCACGGCGAGCCCCTCCAGCATCGTTGACTTTCCGCTTCCGTTTTCACCGACGAAGAACGTCACCGGCGCATGCAGATCCAAACGCTCCAGCCCGGCGATGGCATTGATCGAGCGCAGATAACTGTCCGGATCGATCCGGTCCCAATCGATCTCGACGGATTTTATAAACAGTTCGCTACATTTTCGTTCCGAGTCAAATGACTTCATAAAAAAGACACCTCCGGCCTGTTTCTGTAGTTATCCTACCATGGCAGTCCGGAGGTGTCAATTCGGTTTGCTTTTTGTTCTATGGATCTTTCCTGTAGCAAACGATCCGCCTCCCCTGCTCCGGAGCGCAGAAACAACTTGAGCCGCCCAAAGGGCGGCCCAAGCTTATTTGGGATTTCGTTTACTTATCTGATGTGTTTTTTCCTGAACGAAATCACGCCGAGGATCGTCATAGCGAGGAGTACCATGCCGGCGAGAATAGCTGCGATCCAAAGGATCAGCAAGTCGCTGTTATCGTCATCCGGCGTATTTTCCGGTGCTGTGGTAGGTGCCTCGGTGGGCGCTTCCGTAGTAGGCTCCGTAGGTGCGATCGTTGTCTCAGGTTCTTCGGTAGGCGCCTCCGTAGATGCCTCGGTAGGTGCTTCCGTAGTAGGCTCTGTAGGTGCTTCCGTGGTAGGCTCCGTAGGTGCCTCGGTAGGCGCTTCTGTAGGAGGTTCTGTAGGAGGTACGGTAGGCACTTCTTCTTTGATCTTCTTAATGATTCTCAAAGTAACAGCGCACTCGCCATCCTTGAATACAACATTGATCGTATGATCTCCGACCGAAAGAGTTTCCAGATACGTAGGGGTAAATGCAAGAACTACACCACCCTTTGTAAAGGTGTAATCGGTTCCCTTGATCGCGTTCTCACCGTCAACAACGGCTTTCTCGAAGTTCGCGAAGCAGTCTGCATCATCATATCTCTTCTTAATGCGGATCGTGGCTGAATTATTGCTCTCCTTCGTCCACTCTCTGTCGGATCCGTCATCATAGTAATCGCCCCGAATCACAACCTTCAACGTATCTCCGTAGAAGTCCACATGCTCGCTGTCAGCCTTATACATGACTTTAACCGTATACTCGCCGGATCTGGTTCCGACTGCACGATCGCTCCATGTCTCTCCGCCGTCGATACTATACAGGATGGTGTATCCCTCCGGAATATCTTCCGGAGCCGTAACCAGATCCTGTTCACTTCCGTTTTCTTTCAGATCCTTCTTCGCCACAGGCTTCTGTCCATCTGTAAGTTCCGGAATAGGCTGGATCTCTTTCTCCCACTTTGCGTAAACCGTCGCGTCAGCGATAACCGGTTCTTCAAAGGTGTAAGGAACGCTAAGATCTTTATCGGCAAACCAGCCTTTGAAAACATATCTATTGCGCTTGGGATCATTGGGCTTAGTCACACGATCTCCGTATTCTGCCTTCTTTGCTTCCACCTCTGAACCTTCATTGGTCTCAAACGAGATGGTATAGACATTCTTGGTTTCGGTGAATACTGCCGTGTATGTTGCAGGGCCTTCCGCTGCGGTGACCTCAGTATCCCAGCCGGCAAATGTATATGTGTATTCCACTGTCGACAGTTTCTGCGCATCCGCATGTGTAGGCATCGTGCCATACTCCACGGTCGTAACATCGATCACGCTTCCGTCATCCGACTTCCATGTGATCTCATAGCTGTTTTTGGTTGCCTCAAATACGGCAACATAGGTCTCTGAACCGATCACTGCCTGCAGATCCTGGTTCCAGCCCTTAAAGGTGTAGGTAAATTCAGCCGTAGCCTCCTTCACCGGATCCACATGCGTAGGCATCGTACCGTACTCTACGGTCGTAACATCGATCACGCTTCCGTCATCCGACTTCCATGTGATCTCATAACTGTTTTTGGTCTTCTCAAATACAGCAACGTAGGTCTCTGCTCCGGTGACTGCCGTAAGCTCATGGTTCCATCCCTTAAAGGTGTAGGTGAACTCTGCGGTAGCTTCCTTCACAGGGTCCGTGTGTGTAGGAACGGTGCCGTATTCTACGGTCGTGGTGTCGTATACATTGCCCGCGTCATCCTTCCATGTGATCTCATAGCTTCTTCTGATCGAATTAAACTTCGCTGTATAGACTGCCGGACCACCGACTGCAGTAACCTTCTGATCCCAACTGGCGAATACATACTCATATTCCGGAGTTGCGTCCATCGTAGGATCATCGCAGGTAGGAACGGTGCCGTACTCCCACATCTTGGTTCCGATCACACGGCCATCCTCATACTGCCATGTAACCGCATAACTACGGCGGATCGCTTTAAACTTCGCCTGATATTCCGCAGGACCGGATACCTTCTGGATCTCCGGATCCCAACCTTCGAACTCAAACGTGAATTCCGCCGTTTCCTCCTTCGTCAGATCCGCATGTACAGGCATGCTGTCGTACTCCACGATGGTGGATTCGATCTTATTACCGTTCTCATCCTTCCAGACGATCTCGTAGCTATTGAGAGTTTCGGAGAACTGTGCGGTATACTCGGCATCACCGGTAACCGCCTTGATACTCGGTGACCAGCCCGAGAACGTGTACTCGAACTGCGGATCGGAAGCCTTCGTCGGTGCTTCATGCTGAGGGATCTTACCATATTCTACCGTCGTGGTGTCGATCACTTCTCCGTTTTCATTCTTCCAAGTGATCTTATAACTGTTCTTTTTCTTCTCGAATTTTGCAACATATGTATCCGGTCCTGTAACCGCCTTTAAATCATGATCCCATCCCTTAAACGTATAGGTGAACTCGGCAGTAGCCTCCTTCTTGGGATCCTTATGTGTAGGAACCGTTCCATACTCTACGCACGTGGTGTCGAGAACATTGCCCTCGTCATCCTTCCAGGTGATCTCATAACTCCTTCTGGTAGTTTTGAATTTCGCAGTGTAGACAGCCGGGCCATCGACTTCCGTGACCTCCGGATCCCAGCCGGCAAAAACATAGTTGAATTCCGGCGTTGCCTCCATCTCAGGATCCTCACAGGATGGTACGGTGCCATACTCCCATGTTTTTGCGTCGATCACGAGACCGTTTTCATACTTCCAAATGATCTCATAGCTCTTTCTGGTCTCCAGAAACTTTGCCTGATACTCCGCAGGTCCGGTAACCTCTTTGAGCTCCGGTTCCCATCCTTCAAACTCATAGAAAAATTCTTTCGTTTCCTTATTGTTGAGATCCGGATGCATCGGCATACTCCCGTACTCTACAGTGGTGGTATCGATTATATTTCCGTTCTCATCCTTCCAGACTATCTCATGGCTGTTGACGGTCTTTGAGAACTGAGCCGTATACTCCGCCGCTCCGGTAACCGCCTTCAGGCTCGGAGACCAACCCGTGAATGTATACTCAAACTGCGGATCCGCCTTTTTAAATAATGCCTCGTGCTGCGGGATTTCACCGTATTCCACCGTAGTAACGTCGATTACTTCTCCGTTTTCATTCTTCCAAGTGATCTCATAGCTGTTCTTTGAAGCGGTAAACTGGGCGGTATAAACAGCAGGGCCGTCAACAGCAGAAAGCTCTTTGCCCCATCCGATAAAGGTGTAGGTATACTCATCCGTAGCCTGCTTCTTCGGAACTTCATGGGAAGGCACGATTCCGTATCCCACCTCTGTGACATCGATCACACTGCCATCCTCATACTGCCAGGTAATCTCATAGGGTCTCGGAATCTCCCGGAAGCTGGCTTTATAGGTCGCATTTCCCGTGACCGCCACCGGTGTCTCCTCCCATCCGTCAAAAATATAGCATTTTTCCTTTGTGGAAAGCTTTTCAGGAGGCTCGTGAGACGGTACTGTTCCGTATTCCACACTCGTGACATCAAACTGACTGCCGTCCTCATCCAGCCAGGTGATTTCATAGCTTCTTCTGGTTTCTTCAAATACTGCATTGAAAGTCGTATCTTCGGTGAGCTGTTTGAATTCCTTATCCCAGCCGATGAAGGTATAATCATACTCCTTACCGGATTTCTTTTCCGGTTTTTCTCCCTTGTATTCCGGAATATCTCCCTCATAAAAAGTGTCCGTTCCAATCAGATTATCATCGGAAAACCAGCTGACTTCGACCTTCTTGCGCTTCTCCCAGCAGCCGGCCAATGTTACATTTCCGTACGTACCATAGATATTTGTACCCGCATCATATTTTTCGTTAAGCTTCCATGTACCGTCACCATTGGTTACGATCCAGTACTTAAAGATGTATCCTTCCCTCTCAGGCGGCGTAAGCCTAAACTCCGTAGTTGTTTTATAAGCGATTCTTCTGTAGACCGGACTGCCTTCAAAGGAATCCAGATTAATAATCAATTCAAATACCTTAGGCTCCCACATGGCATAAACAATCGCATCCCTCTTGATAACGTAGGGGTCATCCGCTTCGTAAGTGTCCCCTATGCCGCGCGGATCCGTATTCCAGCTCAGAAGTGTATAGGCTTCCTGATTGTAAGGATCGCCGCCGAGTGTGATCGTACTGCGGTTGTCGCCTGTTTTTGCAACTTTATCAACAATACTGGGTATGGTATTCGGATGCAGTGTGATCCGCGGCTTACGTACATCCTTATCAGGATCTTTGTAAAGCAAGGAAAATTCTGAAAGCTGGAAAACATTTCCAGATTTCACTCCTGTAAAAGTGATCCTGAAATCACAGTAGTCATATGTATTGTCCAGCTTTTTGTATACCCGGGCCTGGTTTTTGGCCGGCAATGTCTCGTCATCCGTCACTTCATCCAGCACTACCCATCTTTCGTCCCGGCTTTTTCCTTCCAGCTTCCATCCCTTCGGATTGAAGCCGGAATACATTTCCGTATTATCCCCGGTAACCAGACAATATCCACTGACTCTTACATAATCCTTTGTGGCAAATTCCAGACTCCATGACCCGCCATCAGCCGGAACCGCCACGCCCCACTTCGTATTGACATCTCCATCGAGCAGCATGTCATAAGTTTGTCCCGAAACACCTCTATCCCTCGCATTCTCCGGCTCAAACGGGATGTAACCATGATATTCATATCCCTCGATCCACTGCGCATACAGTGTGGTCTGAGCAGGAACCTCATCACCGGCCGCATAAGATACTCCGCTTCCATCCGGTTCATCATTCCATCCATTTAAGAGATGTCCATCCCAGATGAGCTCGATATCCCCGAGAACCATGTTCCCCCGGATCCCCCAGACGGTCTGTTCTTCTTCGGTCCCGTCGTTGTAGGAAAGAGTGATATAATCGCTCATGCTGCGAGGCAGCGGATGATCCGCGCCCATGACCCAGTGATGATTGGCATCATAACCGACATCCCAGCCGCTGAAGCTTTCCGGTTCGCGGAAACTTTCCACATCCAGCATCCCACAGGAATCCACGTTGCTCTGACTGCTGTCCCAGTTGCGGCCGACAAATCTTCCCGCACTTCCGATCGACGTATAACACTCGGCTATAGCGTGCGGATTCCGCGCCTCACCGGTGATCGTTCCGGTATATCCGCTGGGACATACGACAGAATCTGCCGGACCATAATGGAAGCAATAATAGATTTCGGAATCCTTATCATTCTGCGAACCCACAATACCACCGGCATAGCCCTTTAATGTGCTTACGTAACCAGCATGTCCACTCTCGTTGATCCTGCCTCGTCCGGACAGAAGTCCGACCACACCACCGACATAGCCATCATAACCATGCATACAATATACATTACCAAAGAAGAAACAATTATCGATAGCGCCGGCACAGTTTCCCACAATACCGCCGACATAACGGCCGGAACTATTGACTCTACCATATACAGTCAAATCCCTGATGTTTCCGCGACATCTGCCAAAGAGACCGCCGTATTCGGATGTGCTGACCGAAAGTCCCTTAATAATGTGATTTCCACCGTAAAAATATCCATCAAACGGATGACTCTCGGTACCGATCGGTTCCCAATACAGGTCACTGTCTCCACTGAGATCCAGGTCTGCACAAAGATACACAGTCTCACTCTGATAATTGTATCCGTCGTTAACAGTGTCACGGAACGCCTTGAAATCCTCAAGATTATATATTCTAGCGAGATGAGGCGTCTGATAACCTGTTCCGCCGCTTCCGCTGTTCTCTTCATCTGCACCCCTGCCGCCGGCGGGTGAAATGTCATAGTTGTTCCGAAGTTCCGGAACGTTTCCGTAAATGACCCATACCTTGTGGAAATCCCAATTTCTGAAATTGGATTCCTCTTCAAACATGTCTTCTATACGATAATACCCATATCCTTCCCCGGAATAATCGGCCGCATCAGTTCTATTGCTACCCAGCGCTCTGTTGGCGCAACGAGGCCACCAGTAACAATCCTCGAATTCCAGCCAGGATGCAACTAATATCGCTCCATAGAATCCTCCCACATTGCCATTTTCTCTCTCACAATCAATTCCATTTCCCGATGCTTTGACATAACATCTTGTCAGATAGTTATCCTCATTAAATATGCCGACAAGACCTCCGACACGATCTTCTCCATAGACGGATCCTCGGTTGTAGCTGTCCGAAATCCCTGTCTCTATGGCATAGCCTACAATTCCTCCAACTCCCAGGTCCTCAGATCTAATATAGCCTGTATTACCACATTTCTTGACCGTCACATTCAAGCCATAGCCTATAATACCGCCGATTTTATCGAGTTTGGCCGAGATGGTTTCTGTATTTTCACACTCCAGAATACCGATATTGGCAGCTCTTCCGATAATACCACCTGTGTTCGATCCACTGTTGCTGATCTCACCCTCATTCCGACACTGTTTGATCTCGCCCTGATTCATGCCTTCTGGTACGGTATTAAGCCCAATGATTCCACCGACATTTTTCAGTGTTCCTTCTATGCTGCCCTCATTCCGGCATCTCAGGATATAGACGGCACTACCGCTTCCTACGATTCCGCCGACATTTTGTTCGCCCTCAATGTTGCCAATGTTCACGCAGTTTTCAACGCAGTTCTTTTCACTCTGCATAACTCCGACAATGCCACCGACATTGCTACCGCCACTGACATCGCTCTCAGCAGATATCGTGCCCTTGTTGACACATCCCAGCACATTTGCCTCGCACAATCCGCTGATTCCGCCGACCTTATCGCTACCGGTTATCTTGCCCTCGTTCGTGCAATCTGCAATATTGTTGATCTCATAACTGCCATCCTGCTGCTTTACTGACAAAACTACCATTCCGGCAATACCGCCGCTCATAATTTTACCCGATACTGTCCCGTCATTGAAACAATTTTTTATGTCGCCGGAATTGTCTGAAGATCCCACAATACCGCCTGTGCTCGTGGTTCCTGTTACCGTACCGTGATTAGTAGCATAGTCAAGGCTTCCGTAGTTTTTGAATTGACCTGCAATACCGCCCACATAGCCGGAACCGGCAACCACCCCTCTGTTTATACATTCCTTCAACGAGCAATACAAACCGTCACCAACGATACCGCCGACATAACTATTCACTCCGGAAACAGTACCATTGTTGGTACAATAGGAAATATTGCAGTCTACCCCGTTGTTATTCCCATGACATTCACCGACAATACCGCCGCTTCTGTCCTTTCCGCCATTGACATCGCCTTCATTGACGCAGAACGAAATATCTGCTTCATTGCACAAGCCTGCAATACCACCGGCTACATCTGTACCTGTCAATACTTTCGCCTTATTCGTACACCTCTCGATCGAAGCAGAAGCGCAGCCCGCAATACCGCCGGCACAGTTACCGGCAGCCTCTACGGTATAACCGCCGTTATTGAGACAATCCTGAATCTCTGCATTCGAAATGCCGGCAATTCCACCCACATACTTATCACCGCTGATATTTGCAGCATTTGTGCAGAAAGTAATATCATCTCCGGACTCTCCGGCAATACCGCCCACCTGATCTGCGCCTGTAACACTGCCGCCATTATAACAGTTGTTGATCTGACCGCCATTGTAGCCGGCGATTCCGCCGACTGTATCATTACCCGAAACCGACACCGATGAACTGCAGCCCTGTATTCTGCCCAGGTTTTCACCGGCAATTCCACCCACAAAATCCTTGCCGGAGACAGAACCGCTCACGGAGAGTCTTTCAATCTGACCTTCATTTACACCGAACAGTCCGATTGTTTCTCCTTCATTTTCATTGATATATAACCCGCTGATCTCTTTCAATTCACCGGAAAAAGAGCCTTCGAAAGAATGGTTCTTATTACCGATAGGCACCCAGCTTCCGATGTTTTCCCCACAAACCTCCGAAAGATCCAGGTTGTTTACGAGCAGAAAATACACGTCCTTGCAGGAATCACCTCCATTTACACGGGCCTGCAACGCCTGAAGGTCCGCAACATCCTGAATAAGGTAAGGCTCTTCGGCAGTACCTTTTCCGGCCCAAGTACCATCCTTTGCCTCTGCTGTCTGTCCCAACAGGCAGATCATCAAAGAAAAGAGAACCAACCAGGCTTTAAATAACCCGCTGATCCTCAAGGTCTTGAAACTCTTAGTGCGTTGTTTCGTTTCTTTCATATTTTAGTTCCTCCATGTATATAACCGTAACACTTAACCATTACTGACTGCTGCCCAGCTCCGATTAGTGGACTTGAACAATTATCGATCTTTTAAGAACAATCCTAAAACATCTTGCAATATTATAGCACGCCTTCATCTAAAACACCAACTATTTCGGAAGCAAATGCGCAAATTCTCAAAAAAAATAGTCGTAGTGAGTCGGCAGGGCTTCCCCCTCTAACTATCGGACTTAGTATATCATGTAAATGCAGTCAAATCCGTAATCTTTCAAAATTGTAAACTTGAAAAAAGGGAGCATACGGTGTAGATGCTCCCAATAATAGGATCAGAAAAAACTAAACTTCCAGAATATCATCCAGACACTGGATCTTCACCGAAGCGGTCGAAACGACGATGACTTCGTCGCCGGGCTCAATGGTGCTTTTGCCGTTGGGGATGTGGACCACGCCGTCGCGGATGATGGTCGCGATCAAAATACCGCGATGGATCTTGAAATCCGGGTCCATGAACTGAATGCCGAATTTTGAAAATTGATCCGCTGCCAGTTCCAGCACTTCGACCTGATTATCCGCCATGCGATAGAGCTTCTGGATCTGCTCTGCATGCTCGGTATTATTCAGAACACGGATGTAACGCAGGATGCTGTTCGCGCTAATGACGTACGGAGAGACCGTATTGTCCAGTTCTACGCCGCGAAGGACAGACGCATAGCTGACATTCAGGACCTTTGTGATGATCTTCGGAACGCCCAGAGACCACGCGAACATGGAAACGACCAGATTACGGTCGTCCGCGCCGGTGAGGGAAACGCAGGCGTCGCACTTCGCGAGGCCCTCCTCCGCCAGGATCTTCTCTTCGATACCGTCGCCGTAAGCGATGGACACGTCGGGAAGCAGGCGCGCCAGTTCCAGACACCGTTCCTTATCGAACTCCACGATCTTGAGTTTCATTTCGGATCTCTGAAGCAGTTCACCCAGATAGAGGCCAATGCTTCCGCAGCCCACCATCATGACACGCTTTACCGTACGCTGCACGACCTTCAGCTGCTCCAGGAGTTTCTCCATCTGCTGCGACTGTGCCAGGATACTGATCTTATCGCCCGGCTGCAGAACGAAATCGCCACGCGGCACGAACGCTTTTTTATCGCGGGTGACCGTAGCCACCAGCATGGAAATGCCGAACTTTCTGTGTACATCGATCAGGGACAGGCCCGCCATCGGGTGGTGCTCGGTGATGTTCTGCTCTGCCAGCAGGACATTACCGTCCATAAAGGACTGTACATTGACCGCCATGGGCATCTGCAAAAGGCGCTGGATCTCCTTCGCCACATCGAGCTCCGGATTGATGATATGGTCAATACCGACCTTCTCCCGAAAGACATCGACGTCCTCCAGATACTCGCGACCACGCACACGCGCGACCGTATGACCTGCGCCGAGCTCTTTTGCGATCATGCAGGCCATGATATTGGCTTCGTCGGAAGAAGTGATCGCGAGGAACACATCCACCGCCTCCATTCCGACCTTCTTTAACACGCTGTAGCTGGCACCGCTGCCGCATATACCGTTCACATCGTATTTATCCGTAATGGACTCGACGATGCGGGGTTTCGTATCGATCACGGTGATCTCGTGATGCTCTTCTGCCAAAAACCTGATCAAACAGGAGCCGATGCCGCCGGCGCCTACGATAACTATCTTCATCGTTATCAATCCTCCGTAAACGTTCTTTCCGTCATTCTCTCGTGAAGCTTTCGCTCCTCGATATTACGCTTCAGTTTCTTTTTCTCGATGATGTGGTAGACCTTTCCGGTCGTAAGACCCTGCACCAGGATCGTAAAGAATACGGTCAGGTAAGTGACATTCAGCAGGACTAGGTACACATCCGATGCGAGGAATTCGTGGCATCCCAGCACCAGGGCCAGGGACAGACCGCCGCGCAGCGCGCTCCAGGTCATCAGGGAAACAAATTCCGTCAGAGAATAATTGCTGGGAAGGCGGTTGCGTCCGACGATCAGCGATGAGATCGTCACACCGAAGAAACGGGCGCACAACGAGATCAAAATCGCTGCCGGTATCAGCAGCCAGATATATTTGGAGAAATCATGCGAGAATGCGGTGATACCCAAAAGCACGAACAGAATACTGTTCAGAATGTGGTCAATGATGTCCCAAAACTCCTGGTACAGATGATTGTGGTCGTATACCTCGCGCTCGCGCTTGATACGGTCGCAGCGGAATGCGTAAAACATACCGCAGACCACGCTGGCCAGGATGCCGGAAAAACCGCAGTGCTCACACAGGATGTAGACCGATGCGACATTGACCAGGCTGATCAGGATCTGCTGCACCGGCTCCTTCGTGCGCTTAAACAGTTCAAAAGTCAGGAACGAAACGCCCAGGCCCACGGCAAATGCGCCCAGAACTTCCTTACCCAAAAGGACGATAAAGTTTTCCTGCTGCCCCGCTCCGACCATGCTCTTTACGAAAACGAACAGCACAACGCCGGTACCGTCGTTGAACAGGCTTTCGCCCTCGATGACGCTGGTCACGCTCTTCGACAGGCCCAGTTTATTTAAAATACTGGTCGCGGCGATTGGGTCGGTCGGTGAAACGATACATCCCAGAAGCACGCAAGTCCAGAAATTCAAAGGCAAGTGCACCGCCAGTGAAAACAGGTAGAACAGCAGCCCGTAAAACGTAGACGAGATCAATGTCGTCAGAAGCGCCAGTAAAACGATTGGCTTGATATTCGAGATGAATTTTGAAAAATGCACCTTGCTGGCGCCGGAAAACAGCATGAAACACAGAACTCCCTCCAGCAGGAAGTGTTCGATGTCCACTTCGGTTATAAATTCGACGTCCCAGTTCCACCAGCCGAAGCGCTCCGGGGCCACCAGCAGAATACCGATGATCAGCGAAAACGCCACGAGGGCAATATCTGACGGCATTTTGAAAAACTTCGTATTCGCCATCCCGATCACGATGATCAAGCTAAGCAGGATCACCAGAAGTAACAGCAGTTCCATAGCTCAGCCTCATTTCGCCTTGTATTCATTGATAATGTTCTCGATTTCCTTATATACAGTCTCCATCTCAGCGTCGGTGCCGATCGTGATGCGCAGGCGATTCTTGATGCGCTCCTTGGGCCACCAGCGCACGTAGATGTTGCGCTTCTTCAGTTCGGTGAAGATGTACTCGCCGGGCACGCCGGGATACTCCGCGAACAGGAAGTTCGTCTTCGAATCGGGGACAATGAATCCCATCTCACGCAAACGCTTCGTCGCGTCCTCGCGGGTCTTCATTACCTTCGAAAGAACGTTCTTGAAGTAAGCGTCGTCCTCCACGGATGCAACGCCGAGCGCGATCGTGATGTGGTTCATGGTGTAGGAGTTGATCGACTGTTTCACCGCGTTCATGGTCGCGATCAGCTTCGGGCTGCCGACCGCATAGCCGATGCGGATGCCCGCCATACTTCTGGATTTGGAGAACGTCCGAACGACCAGAAGGTTTTCGTATTTCTCGGTCAGGCTAAGCACGCTCTCCGCACCAAAATCAACATAAGCTTCATCGACCACAACAACGCTGTTCGGGTTGTGGCGGACGATGTCCTCGATGAAATCCGCGCTCTCCGCGATGGAGGTCGGCGCGTTCGGGTTCGCGATCACCACGCCGCCGTTCTCCTTCACATCCCCATAGTAGTCCTGCGGGCGGATGCGGAAGTTTTCATCGAGCGGGATCTCGGTAAAAGGAATGCGATACAGCGTAGCCCAGACCGGATAGAACGCGTAGGTGATATCCGGGAACAGGATCGGCAGATCGCTGTCAAAAAATGACAAAAAGGCCACTGACAAAACATCATCGGAGCCGACGCCGGAGAACACTCTCTTCTCGTCTACCCCGTGATATTTTGCAAGGGCCGCATTTAAAAGATGGATATCCGGATCCGGGTATTTTTTCAGAATATCGGTCACGAATTCCCGGCTTCTCTCCTGCACTTCAGGCGCTGGCGGATACGGATTCTCATTCGTATTTAATTTGATTACATTGCTCTGCTGCGGCTGTTCGCCGGCAACATAGGGCTTGATCTTACGTAATTTGTCTTCAAAACTCATCGGTATTTCCTCCTGCACGGCTGCGGTTTCGTTTTCGCGCGCGCATCACCAGAAACACCAGATACACTCCGAAGAGTGCTCCCGCGCTGTCCACACAGACGTCCAGAGGCGCTGCAACACGGCCCGGAATGAAGTGCTGGTGGATCTCATCGGTGATCGCGTAGATCGTGGCAAAAGCCCACGAAAACAGATACGCACCCATGCTAACATAATACGAGGAAATGAAGAAAAAAGCAAGTACCGCGAGGATCAAATATTCCGTAAAATGGGCTGTTTTGCGCACAATTAAGGAAAATGTAAGAAAAATCTCTGCCTCCTCATCGTGCGGGTCGCCCAAAAAAGGAAAGAGGGAAAAGAGCTTCGAAACGATCTTATTCGAAAGGCCCGAAGACTCTCCTCCCTGCTGCGAAGACATGTAAAAGATCAGCCCCATCCACGCGATCAGCAGGATCGGCGCGATCATCTTTTTCATTCGCATTTTATAATTCCTATTCGTAATCCTGTCTTACAGTTCGCCGGTTTCCCGAAGCACCGGGATGTAGCGCTTAAGCGCATCCTGCCAGGTAGGCAGTCGCTTAAATCCGGCCTGATCCAGTGCCGTCTTATCCATGCGGCTGTTCGCCGGGCGCTTCGCCTTTACGGGAAATGCATCCGTGGTCAGCGGGCTGACCTTCACCTGGTCCATGCCTGCCGTCTTAAAGATCTCGCATGCGAACTCGTACCAGCTACAGTAACCCTCGTTCGTTGCATGATATACGCCGTACTTCTCGGTCGTGATCATATCGACCAGAAGCACCGCCAGATCCGGGGTAAATGTCGGGGAACCGACCTGATCCGCAACCACGCCGACCGCGCCGCGCTCCTTACCCAGGCGAAGCATGGTCTTCACGAAATTCTTTCCGTTCACGCCGAATACCCAGGAGATGCGGACGATGAAATACCGCTCCAGAAACTCCTGCACCGCGAGTTCGCCTTCATACTTCGTCTGACCGTAGAAATTCAGCGGAGCTTTCGGATCGTTCGGCTCCCAGGGACGCTCGCCCTGGCCGTCAAATACATAGTCGGTGCTGATGTACAGCATCTTCGCATCGATGTTTTTGCACACGCGGGCAATGTTGCGCGTGCCCACCGCATTGACCTTGCGGCACAGTTCCTGCTGATCCTCCGCTGCGTCCACGGCAGTGTAAGCCGCACAGTGGATGACCGCGTCCACATTCTTCGTTGTGATCACACGCTCGACCGCCACCGGATCGGTGATATCCATATCTTCGATATCCACACCGACTGCCTCGATCTTCCGCTTCGCCAGTTCTTTCATAACGTCATAGCCCAACTGCCCCTTGACGCCTGTTACCAATACTTTCATGTTTGTAAACCTCTCCGAAATTATAATCTGTTGCCGTACATCTTGTCGAAATACTTCTGGTATTCGCCGCTGATGATGTTCTCCCACCACTCACGGTTCTCCAGGTACCAGTTGATCGTCATCTCGATACCGGTATCGAAGGTGTAGGTCGGCTTCCAGCCCAGCTCGGTCTCGATCTTCGTGGGATCGATCGCATAACGCATATCATGTCCCGGACGGTCAGTCACATATTTGATCAGGCTTTCGGGCTTTCCAAGTGCCTTCAGGATGGTCTTAACCACTTCGAGGTTGGTACGCTCGTTGTGTCCTCCGACGTTATAAACCTCGCCGACCTTGCCGTTACGAACGATCAGATCGATCGCTACGCAGTGGTCCAGTACGTGCAGCCAGTCACGAACGTTTTCGCCCTTACCGTATACGGGCAGTTCTTCATTGGCCAATGCACGCGAGATCATAAGCGGGATCAGCTTCTCCGGGAACTGGTAGGGGCCGTAGTTGTTGGAGCAACGGCTGATGGTCACCGGAAGCTTGAAGGTGCGGTAGTATGCCATAACGAAGAGGTCTGCGCTGGCCTTCGAGGACGAATACGGGCTTGAGGTGTGAAGCGGAGTCGTCTCGGTGAAAAACAGGTCGGGACGATCCAGCGGCAGGTCGCCGTAAACCTCATCGGTGGAAACCTGATGGAAACGCTTTACGCCGTAAGCGCGGGAAGCATCCAGAAGCACCTGGGTGCCCAAAACGTTCGTAACTACGAAGATGCCCGGATCCGAAATGGAACGGTCTACATGGCTCTCTGCGGCGAAGTTGATGACTACGTCAAACTTCTCCTTCTCGAACAGGTCCATGATGAATTTGCGGTCTGCGATGTCGCCGCGGATGAAACGGTAGTTGGGCTTGTCTTCCACAGGCTTCAGGGTCTCCAGGTTACCCGCGTAGGTCAGAAGGTCGAGATTCACGATCTCGTCCTCCGGGTACTTATTGACCATATAATGTACGAAATTGCCGCCGATAAATCCGGCGCCGCCGGTTACTAAAATCTTCATGTGTTTATCTCCTTATTCTTTCTCGATCATTCGAAGGAAAATGTTTCCTTGATGCCTTTCCAGACCTTATCCTTATCGGACAGGCAGATCTCCATGTCCTCGGTGATGGGCCAGTCGATACCGATCTCGGGATCGCTCCACAGAACGCCGCCTTCATCGCCCGGATGGTAGAAATCCGTTACCTTATACGCGAATTCCGCCTCGTCGCTGAGCACGAGGAAACCGTGCGCGAAGCCTTCGGGGATGTAGAACTGCTTCTTATTCTCCGCGGAAAGTACAACGCCGAACCACTTACCGTAGGTCTTCGAACTCTTACGCAGGTCGACTGCAACGTCAAACACCTCGCCGGCGATCGCACGAACGAGCTTTCCCTGCGGGAACTGCTTCTGATAGTGCAGGCCGCGCAGAACGCCCTTCTTCGACTTCGACTGGTTGTCCTGAACGAATACCATGTTCAGGCCTTCCGCCTCCATATCTCTCTGATTGTAGGTCTCTACGAAATAGCCTCTCTCGTCATAGAAAACGGTAGGCTCGATAACGCAAAGTCCTTCGATCTCACAACGTGTAACTTTGATCTTTCCCATGATTCCTGTCCTCTTTTCAAGTGTTGCTTAAGAATTTACCTTCCATCAGATCCTTCAGGTAAGCGCCGTACTGGTTCTTCTTGTAGATCTCATAGACCTGCATCAGCTCTTCTTTGCTGATCCAGCCGTTCAGGTAGCCGATCTCCTCCAGACACGCGATCTTACGGTGCTGGTGGGTCTCCACGGTCTTAACGAAGTTCGTAGCATCGACCAGGGACTCGTGTGTACCGGTATCCAGCCAGGTGAAGCCCTGACCGAGCAGGCTCACTTCCAGTTCGCCGTTTTCGAGGTAAATGCGGTTCAGGTCCGTGATCTCCAGTTCGCCGCGCGCCGAAGGCTTCAAGCCCTTCGCATACTCAACGACCTTATTATCGTAGAAATACAGACCTGTTACGCAATAGTTGCTCTTCGGCTTCGCCGGCTTCTCCTCGATGGAGATCGCCTTGCCGTCTTTATCGAATTCCACGATACCGAAACGCTCCGGATCGTCCACATAGTAACCGAAAACGGTCGCGCCCGTCGTCTTCGCTGCCGCATTGCGCAGAAGCTTCGTCAGGCCGTGTCCGTGGAAGATGTTGTCGCCCAGGACCATGGCTACCGGCTCGTTTCCGATGAACTCTTCACCGATGATGAAGGCCTGCGCCAGGCCGTCCGGACTGGGCTGGATCGCATACGAAAGCGAGATGCCGAACTGCTTGCCGTCGCCCAGAAGGGACTTAAACCGCGGCGTGTCATCCGGTGTTGAAATGATCAGAATGTCACGGATGCCGGCGTTCATGAGCACCGACAGCGGATAATAGATCATCGGCTTGTCATAGATGGGCAGAAGCTGCTTACTGGTTACTTTTGTGAGGGGGTACAGACGTGTTCCGCTACCACCTGCTAATACGATACCTTTCATGTTTCCTCCGTTTCCGCCGCGTTTCGCGGCTTCCTAAGTATCTCTCTTTTCTCTACATAAAACACCGGAACATGCCGGCTTGTTTGGTTATCTTCAGATATCCTTTGGTCTTCAGTTTCTTCTCTACAAATTCCCGAAACTCCGCATAACGGTCGTTCAGGTATTCATGCTGATTGCCGTGACAGGACAGAATGTAGTCCAAAAGGGGCTGTACGTCCGTGACCTTCAGGCTGTCTTCGTGCTCTAACAGTTGCACTTCTTTGAATGCTTTTGAGAGGATCGCTCTTCCGTTTTCCAGTCCGAATACGTCGTACAACGCGACCTCGGACAATGCGACCCGGGCATCGAATTCCTTCGCCAGCAGCGAGATTTCCTTCATATGCTCGCGCCCGTAAGTCGAAGCGTAAAAAACACCGTTTGGCTTCAAAACCCGCTTCACTTCTTTTAACACAAGGTCGATGTCCTTGAGATAAAAGAGGAGGTGGTTCGCAACGACGATGTCACAGGAGGCATCCGGCAGCGGAAGCGGTGCGGTGCAGTCGAAATTCAGAAACGTGCACTGTTTCGCCAACATCGGGAGGTTATCCTTTGCATCTGCAAGCATGCCCGCCGAGATATCCGACAGGAGCAGTTTGCAGGGCGGAACGAGGGCCGCATTGGTACGCCAGAGCTCGCCGTTCCCACATCCGAGTTCCAAAACCGTCATGCCCTCGCGGACATCCAGGTTCCGGTACACCCAGGAAAACCAGGACTCCGGGTTCGTCGCGTAGCGCTGATGCAGGCCTATACGCGTCCGGATATTCGCGGAGTTCTTATACTGCTCCACCAGCGATTTTTCCATGCTGATCATGTGGATCAGGTGCAGCATGCGCTGCCAGTTGACCCCGCCCTCGGCGCCGGCTTCCATCATCTCCTGCGTCTTCGTGAGCGCTTCTTCAACGACCTGCAGGCTCTCGCGTTTTTTCTTCACCAGCTCCAGCTGAAGCGCCAGCGAGGAACGAACGTAGTCCTCGTCGCCATCATTGACCGTAATATCCATGATCTCCTCTAAGGAAAATCCGAGATATTTTAAGGTCAATACCTTCTGGAGCTTCGCGAAATCCGCGTCCGTGTACAGGCGATAGCCAGACTCGCTGATGTGCGAAGGCTTCAGGATGCCTTGCTTATCATAGAAACGAATGGTGCGGATGGAAACATTTGCCTTTTTCGCAAACGCACCGGTCGTATAAAATGAGGCGTGTTCCATGCGTATCTCCTCGCCGTTCCTAAGCAGTTTTTCCGTTACAGTGAGAGGCAGGTCCGTGCACTTATAGGTCACAGTATGACGTTTTCGGTCCAACTTGACACAATACGTCACCCCTCTCATGTTGCCATTATAAGGGGTGACGTAAGGTTAGTGTCAAGCGTTTTTTTAAATTTTTTTCAAAAATCTTTTAAAGTATCGTTTCGCCCTGATTCTATCAGGGTTTTGTGTTGCTTCGTTATACGGGTTTTGCGATCACGCTGCTTACCGCGGACTTCCATCCGGCCAGTTTTTCTGCCCGCTCAGCCTCTTCCATCTGCGATTCGAAGGTCTCGGACGATGCATCCTGACCGGTTACCGCATTCATATCCCAGAAGCCTACGAAGAGCCCGGCGAGCAAGGCTGCGCCCAAAGCCGTCGTCTCGATGCAGGCCGGCCGAACGACCGGACGTCCCAGAATATCCGCCTGGAACTGCATCAGGAAGCGGTTCGCGCTCGCGCCGCCGTCCACCTTCAACGCAGGCAGGCCCGGGGCGTTCTGCGAAGCATTGCCTTCGGTGGCAAATGCCTGCTTAAGGTCCTGCTCCATCGCGATCACGACATCCTGCACCTGGTAAGCGATCGACTCCAGCGTCGCCCGCACGAGATGCTCCTTTCGGAAACCTCTTGTCATGCCGACCAGAGCGCCGCGGGCGTACGGGTCCCAGTAAGGAGCGCCCAATCCGGTAAATGCGGGCACGAGGTAGGCTCCCAGTGTATCCGGAACGGATCTCGCGATCTCCTCGCTCTCCGCTGCCGTCTTCAGGATCCCTAACGAATCCCGCAACCACTGCACGCAGGCTCCGCCCATGAAAACACTGCCCTCCAGCGCGTATTGTACAGTATCGCCGACACCCGCGGCGACTGTTGTAAGCAGACGATGCTTCGAATCCACCGCTTTCGAGCCGGTATTCATCAGTAAGAAGCAACCGGTTCCATAGGTGTTCTTAGCCTGCCCGGCAGCCAGGCAGCCCTGCCCGAACAGCGCCGACTGCTGGTCGCCGGCCACGCCGCCGATCACTACGCCGTTGAGCATCAGGTCTGCGATCGTACATGTCCCGTAGAAATCACAGCTCTTCTTTACCTCGGGAAGCATGGATTTCGGGATCTTGAAATACTCCAGAAGCTCCTCATCCCAGCGCATCGTGTGGATATTGAACAGCATCGTCCGGGACGCATTCGTAACGTCCGTCGCGTGAATCTTCTCTTTTGAAAGATTGTAGACCAGCCACGAGTCGATCGTTCCGAAGCATACACGCCCCGCCTCTGCCTCCGCGCGAAGCCCCGGAACGTTTTCCAGCAGCCACGCCAGTTTCGACGCAGAAAAGTACGCATCCGGTATAAGGCCGGTCTTCTTCCGGATCACCTCACCGAACGGATCCGCCTTCAGCGCCTCCATGGCGTCCGCCGTACGGCGGCACTGCCACACGATCGCAGGTGCCAGCGGCTTCCCGCTCTCACGATCCCAAACCACCACGGTCTCGCGCTGGTTGGTGATACCGATCGCGCACACCTGCGCCTGCGGATCGAACTCACGCAGCCGCACCGCACAGGCATGCATCACGCGAAGCGACGAATGCAGGATGTCCATCGGATCATGCTCGACCCAGCCCGCCTTCGGAAAATGCTGGGGAAACTCCTCCTGTTCGCTCCAAACGATCTTCTTATTCGCATCAAACAGGATGCAGCGGGACGACGTCGTCCCCTGATCCAGCGCCATTACATAACGATTACTCATATTCTTCCTCCGATATCAGGGTAGCCCTGCACGGTGCTCCATCGCAACCGCCCAGGTTGATCGGTGCCGCATGCAGAAGGTAGATGCCCTCCGGCACCGCTTCGAGGCGGATCCCCTCGAGCAGCACGACCTGTGCCCCGAGCAATGTCAGGTGCACCTGCTTCGGTGCCTCCATGGGCCCCACGGTCTGGGATTCATTGCCCAAAAGGTAGATCTTCCGGTCACGAAAGGCGACAGCCGCCTCTTCGGTCACCACCGTGTCAGCGCCCTTGATCAGGATACGGCGATAGGCATCACAGTCGGGACGTTTGCTTAGCTCGGACGCCATCCGCGCCTTCTCCACGATCTGCTTCGCGTCTTCCGCTGTCACGACGCCGTTATGATCCGCCACGAACGCATAGCCGATCAGGCGCTGAAGGTCCATCTCGTCGACCTTCTTTCCCTCGTCCAAAAAATGATAGGGAGCGTCCACATGGGTCCCGTTATGCGCACACATCGTAAGCTTCGTCAGATTTACCATGTCGCCCTTGCGGATCGCCATCACCTGCTCCCCCTCCGGCATTGGATCGCCCGGGAACACCACGCACGAAAACACTTCCTGTGAAATATCATAGATCTTCATATTCATCCCCCGATCCGTCTGCATAAGCAGACTGTTTTATTGCATTGTCATATTCAACGATAATCGCACAACATACCGCGATACTTTCTACGATGTCGATCGTCCGTAATACGGAGAGTCTCCGTAAAACCGGTCCTTTAAGGTACATCCGGACCAATATCTGCGGAAATAGAAATAGTCATCCGCATACCGATTATAGTGATAATCGTAGACCGTTCTTTTCTCAAAAAGCTTAAAACCGCTCTTCTCCGCCGTTCTGCGGGAAGCCGGATTATCCACATCCATTACGGTCGTCAGATAATCGACCCCATATGTACTGCAGAAATATTCGGCAAATGCCTCTGCGGCCTCAGACGCATATCCATTCCCGGTATATTCGCCGATCATCATCCACCCCATGTCGTACTCATGGAGCATGTTCTGTTTGCAAAAAGTAATAACCCCCATAACCACTCCGGTTTCTTTGCTTTCGATCGCATAGCACCGCCATGTATCAATATCCCCGGCTTCCTCGATCTTTTGAAAAGCCCGAATATAGTTTTGCATATCATCGCGGCCTGCTTCAACATCCAGAAAGTCCGGACAGAACTCCATCACCTGCGGATCGGTCTTGATCCTGTACAGAGCATCTGCATCTTCTTCCCGAAGCAGTCGGAGAAACAACCTTTCTGTCTCTATTCTCATAAGTTTCCTCGCTCGCAATTTCATGACAGTCATAACTGTCAATGTCAACTTTCCTTTTTTGCAGCCAGTGTACTGCTTGCCGCCGCGATAGGTTCCGTATTCGGTTTTTCTCCGTTTGATAGGTCAATCCACAATGCGGGGCGGACGGCGTTTTTTCCGTTTTTGATACGGACACCATTCATTATGATGCCACCATCGCTTCTGACAACTGCCGCGTAGTGAGTATCACGGCCGGGCGACCGTAGCAACCAATAGCAAGTTTCCAAAATAGAGGTTTTAGATGCCCCCTGTTCGTAGCAGTATGGCGTACCGGCGCTCTTTCTGGCGTTATCATCCGCGAAATACCGTTCGGTCTCTTCTATGCTCAGTAGAAACACTTGATCCGTGGTATCGTTACCGACGGGTGTATCATACCTCGGATTAGCATCCGCTGTGACCACGGAAGTGAGGATCACATTCTTCTCCTCAGGAATGAATGCAGCCTCATAAAAATCATTATTCAGCCAAGCCCGTAAAGAGCAGGTCTCCCAGGTAACATCCTCATTCTCGGTGTTATACGGCTGACAGTCCAGCCCGTACCGGCTGATCACGAGCATCTTATCATCCTGCTTATCCAGAACCAGCCATTCGATGGCTTCCTTTCCGGTGGATGCGTCATTATCCTGTTCATATTCACCGAAGTAGATATAGGAGCCGACCTCGGCCGCCCTCAGGGTGTCCAGATCCGGTCTTTTCGCCTTGGATTTCTCCTCTTCTTGCTTGCAACCTGTCATGCACATAAACATTGCCAGGGTCAATAAATACGTGGTTATTCGTTTTGCTTTCATGTGTTTCACTTTATCAGGATCCTCCCCTTTTCGGTTTTCCGTTATTTCTGTCTTATCCGGACGGCCTAAAAAATCTTCAAAGATATTTGCGATCTTATCTTCCGGCATTCATTCAAGTAAAACCAGGATCCGGCAACAAGCATTTTACAAAAATCGTTTCTTAAACTCACCGATTTTACGGAAGCACTCATTTAACATATCAAAGTCAACTGTACCATCCTTTGCCAGCGCAGTAGACTCAACTGTAAAATCACCCGAATAACCATACTCTCCCAGTTTAGTAAAGAAGCCTTCAAAGTCTATATGTCCCGCGCCGATCGGAAGCACCTGCATATGTCCCCAGTCCATGTATCCACCACCATAGTCATTTATATGCAAGTGTCTGATCCGACCTTCCTTAACGATATACTCATATTCCGGCGAAAAAATCCTCATCGTCTGCCCATGAAATTCTGCCATCTTGGTATCATATACAAAGCCTGCATCCGGATATGTCTTCGCAACCAGATCCACATTTTTCAAAGGATCGTAGGTATTGCAAATAACATTTTCCACGAGGAGTTCAACTCCCGCTTTGTCCGCTAATAACTTCCATGCGCCAAATCTCTCGACATTCTTTTCAATATTCTTATCGGATACGGTTCCATTCCACAGATGGAGAACCATTTTTTCCGCTCCAAGCTTTTGGGCCAATTTCAGATTGAGCCTGAACCGTTCCGTTCCCCGGCTAAACGTCTCCTTATCTTCCTCGGGTGGCATTACATGATCATGAAATCTCCCTTCAGAAAAAGTGGTTGTCATGCCGCATAGTGCTTCCCCTAATGATTTTTGGCTATGTATTACCGGTATATTTAACCCATTGGTTTTCACAGCCGCGATCACATCGTCCAAAATAGGATACCACGAACTACTCATCATTAGTTCAAAGCCATCGCAATCCAGCTTCGGTGCATATTCCTTTAGTAATGTATAGTCGTTATTATTGGCCTTCCCAATAAAAGCTCCCGATGAGCATAGTATTCTATTCATAATATCTCCCGATTTGTGAATGATAATCATCATCATTTCATCTGCTTTTCGAAGCGGAACATTCCGTCGAACTCTTCTCCCTCATAGCTGTTCTCTGTGCCGGTCTCAGGATCATGCGGATCCGGATGGTGGCGGTTGAAGAATTCCACGATGTGAAACCCGCATTTGTTGACGTAAAAATGAATGTTCCGCGTTTCGAAATACGGAGTACAGGTCTCCCAGACCCGGGTGTCCGGATACAACTGCTCGACGATCTTCCAGGCTGCCGTGCCAACCCCCTTACTGTGCGCGTTCGGATTGACGAAGAGCAGCTCCAGGTGGTTGTGCTGCGTCTTGTTATTAATCTGCAGCACAAGCCCGCCGACGATTTTTCCGTCTTCACGGATTCGATAGGCGACGCCTTGGTCGATGCTGTTTTCAATGGTCTTTCGGGAAATGATCTCACCGTCTTCCTCGAAATGGTTATCGCGTTCGCCAAATTCCACCATTGCCCCATATTTGAATGCGCGCTGGTTGTCAAGGATGAACTGCTCGCGGTCATCGTCCGTGAGAAAAGTTAATGTGATTTGTGACATTAGGGTTGCCTCCTATAATAAAAAAGTTCGGCAACAAAAGGCATTTCCCAGCCGTTTGTTCCGAGCTCACCCGACATCTTATCCAACAGGCGGCCTGCAGGGCAATTGCCCTACGATCCCCTACGCTACGGCGTACTGTCCTCCGATGACCGATATTTGGTTTGTATACTTACTATACCATTAAATTGCGTGGGTTTCAAGGAGAAATCCGAATCTATGAGGTCTTTTGTCATTGAGCAAGCTTCTGACGTACAGCGCATATCAGCCCACCTTGACAGGTGGGCTGATTCTCATGCTGATCATGGTACTTGCAAATTCAAATTTAGATTATCCGATTGCCTTGATAATGGGCTCGATATAAGACTTATCGACCCAGTCTCCCTTTTCGTTCTCGCCTACTTCCATCAGTCCTTTTTCCCAAGCCTCATATTCATCCGGACTTTTCTTTGAGACTGCCTTTCGGAGCATTCTGCATAGCGTCCTGTCCATAAAAGACATTCCGCTCATATCGAAAGTCCCCCGGCAGTAAAAACATGGGATACCGGCGAGCATGTCTTTGAAATTGTATTTTACAATAGTTTCAAACGCGCTTTGCTCATAGGGGGATGCTCCACAGCAGAATACGATGATCTTCTTTCCATTCAGCTTTCCGATATTCTTCTTCAGGAATGAAAGACCGGCAATTCCGGATGCATAGATTCCGCCGCCCAGTATGATCGTATCAAATTCGGAAATTCTCTTGATATCCGCTTTCTCCGTCCTGATACATGAAAAACCGGTTCTCTCTGCAATCCATTCTGCATACTTCTTTGTCGCCCCATACTTTGATTTATATAATATAATCCCACTCATAAACTCTTCACCTCGGTTCTCAATCGTATGTAATGCTGCTAATGGTTCCATCAAAATATACAAAGTCGCCATCCGGATAGTTCCAAACGGCTTTGAAAGCGGTAGGGACCTTAATCCCATCCGCTCCGATTTTATAGTTTCCACAGACCGCGGACCACGGAACATACTCCACAGTTCCATCCGTTCCGTAGACAGCCCGGTCATTTGTGCTGAAGGAAACCATTTCATAATCCTCGTTATATGTAAAGATTCCACTGACAGTCTGGCCATAAGCAGTTGCGGTTGCTTTCACATGATAATCGTCGATCTCTTCGAGCTCGATGTAGCCCTGAAGCAGAACTGTCGGGACGAACATACTCTCCGCCAAAAAGGTAGCCAAGCATGCCCTGTCCATATCCTCTCCAGTCTGATCAAACAGCGTGATGAGTTTGGCTATCACGCCTTTCATCCCGCCCTTGCCGTCTTGGTAGTAATCATAACCCTGAAACGGAATCCCGAACATGCTGCTCTCGATCAAAGCAAGTCTGGCGGGCTCCGCCGCATAATCGTACTGGGTATAATCGATGGTCAGTTTCGGGCCGTTCCTGCCCTGGCTGAAAGCAACATCCCGATACTCCATCTTTAATGAGTTCATCTTCCTTTTGCCGATATATCCGCAATTTACCATATACTTTTGAATGGCACCCGGCATCCCTTCAAGATCCTGCGATGTGAATATCTCGTCGCTTCCATACAACCGGTTCTCGGTCCGTAACCCTTCTACATCCTTTTTAAAGCCGGATTTGAGCGGAGAATACGGTATAACAAACCAAACGATCAAAAGCAACAGAACCGCCGCAATACTTATCAGCACGATCCATCTTTTTCTTTTAGATTTCTTCATTTCACGATCCCTCTCATGTTCTTTTCAATTTGAGTGATCGTCCGGATCGTTGTCGCAATGTCCTCACCTGCTATCCCTTCGAACATTCCCGCCATAATACCTCTGCTCATCTCATCATTTTTCTCGCAGAACTCTCTACAGTGGTCCGTCAGCACAATGCGCTGCTTTCTCTTATCCGTTCCATCCTCCTGAAACCGGATAAAATCCTTCTTTTCAAGCTTAAGCAGGATCTGCTTCACATTCTGATGGGAACTTCCGAGAATATCCGATAATTCCTTAAGTGCAGGCGGCTCCTTACACATATTGATGCAGATGATGGCAAAGAACTGCTTCCAGCTTATCTCCTGCATAGTATTATCCGCCATGGCCTGAAAGCGGTTTTCAAACGCGCTCAGCAAACCAAGCAGATAATAATTCGATGGAATACCGGAAAAATCCACGTTTTCGTTTTGAATGACTTCTTCTATCTGCATATACTTATCCTCCTTAAAGGTAATATATTACCTCCTTGCATAAAGGTAACATATTACCTTGTTCATGTCAAGAGGGAAAATAAAAAAACCTCGGTCTACATAACTGATTCTTAAAGGCAAAAAAGAGGCGGCCGATTGGCCGTCTCTTTTAATTACTTCTACAGTATTATGTACTTCTTCCTGTTCCTTCTCGCTTCAATTCACCGGATGCCGTGAGTTTACGGAGGGCACCTTCTATGGAACTGATACTTAGCGAAGGGCATAACTCGCGTATATCCTGTTTGGTAAATCGCCCGATTTTATTCATCGTAAATCGCTGCAATAAGCCCCAGGACTTCAGAATCCCATTTTTGATCCCTGATCAACGCATAATTAAACTCTCTCATGCCCCTCATCCTCCTTTGTTATCCCTTAAATGATAGCGCATTTTAAGGGATAAGCCAAGTGTTTAAGGGATAATGCCCTTATAACTGACTATGTACCGAGGAAATGAAAAGGGATAGCCCGAAATTATCTTTCATGCTATTAGTATGATTGACTCCCTGCAGATATCAATCCGGGATGGATGATGCGTCGATCCACATGGCGGGACGGACGCCTCCATCCGGATAGTTGACAAAGCTACCAATGAATTCGAGGGGGAAAAGCACAAGTTCGGTATAACCCATTTCGCCTCCGAATGCCCGTAGCCACCACAAAACTGATGTTCCGTCAGTAAGCGTTGCAGCTACACGTGGATCATTTTTTTCAAAATACTTTTCGACTTCTTCCATTGACAGAAGGAAAACCTTATCTGTCGTGTCTTCTCCACCTGGGGTACCATACTCCGAATTATTCACGTTAATCACATGTGTATCAGCGATCAGTTCCAGTTCTCCCGTTGAAAACGCATGCGTAAGGTATTCCGTATTTAGCCAGTTTCGCAGGGTGCATGTGCTCCACGTCACGTTTTCCAACGTGTCATTATAGGCTCTTTGGCATATTGCATACTTGCTTAGGAGAAGAAGTTTATTCTCTTTCTCATCCAGAACGATCCATTCATTAGCGTCATCAAAATGGCCGAATGTTACGGTATTACCGAATTTAGATTCTTTTGGCACCGGCGCACTGTTTGCCTCCGCGATAGGTTCCGTATTCGGTTTTTCTCCGTTTGATAGGTCGATCCACATGGCGGGACGGACGGCGGCGAATACTTCGTAGATGGGCAAGGTGACACTGGAGTATCCATTGGGGTCAATCACATATGCATAGTGACCGGCAACAGACGTCCGTAACAACCAACAGCACATGCCCTCCGCATTTTCTGCGATTTTTTCGATTCTTGATGCGCTCTCCGCATAGCAATAAGGTGTGCCAACGCACTTTCTGGCGTCATAATCCGTGAAATACCGGCTGGCTTCTTCTATGCTCAGCAAGAATACACGATCCTCGGCTGTCGGTACGGCCGTTCCGAATAAATTCAAAAACCTAATCGTGTATTCATCCGTATCGATCTCTCCATCATTAACCGGAGACGTCATATCCGCCGAAATAGGTTCGGGAATATCCGAAAGCGAAGAAGGAAGGATCACATTCTTCTCCTCGGGAATAAAGGCAGTTTCATAGAATGCACCATTTAACCAGCTCCGTAACGAGCAGGTCTCCCAGGTGATTTCCTCATACTCCGTATTATACGGCTTACAGTCCAGTCCATACCGGCTGATCACGAGCATCTTGTCATCCTGCTTATCCAGAACCAGCCATTCGATGGCTTCCTTTCCTGTAGACTCATCATTGTCCTGTTCATATTCTCCGAAGTAGATATAAGAGCCGACCTCGGCCGCCCGCAAGGCATCCATATCGCCTCGCTTCGGCGGTTCCTTGTCTTTTCCCTTACATCCCGCCAGGCACAAAAGCACCGCCAGAGCAAGCATAAACAGCGTTCTTCTTTTCATTGTCATTCATTTCTCCGTAAAATGCTTGATTTGCGAACATCCTATTCAACATCACTATCTGTAGATGTAGATCATATAAACATCCGCTTCTTCACCTTCAAAAGTAAAGCTTCGTTCATACTTCCCACCGTTTTTCGTAATGGTCTTTACAGAAGCCTCATTGGATCGTTCTACGGAAAGTTGCAGCTTTTCCATTCCGATTTCCGCTGCCCGCTGAATGATCAGTTTCAGCATTTCCGTGGCATATCCTTTTCTTCTTTCAGAAGGTCTTACGCTGTATCCGCTGTTACCGAAATCCTTAAGAAAATCATTTAATTCGTGACGAAGGTCAATGATCCCTACGATTCTGTCATTATCATCAAACGCAAAATAGGTGTCGGTAACTACCCAGGAAGGGTTCACAGTTTCTGATGATACATTATCGGTTACGGATTTTAACCATTCCTCATATGATTCCATCCGGTCCAGCAATTCACTGCCATTGATCGTTGACTCACCATGATTCAAAAATTCCTGTTTGAAGTATGTTGCCTCAGCTTCATATTCCTTTGTCGGTCTCTTCAGTGTTATCATTTTCATCCTCCTATCAGCTGGTTTTTAACGTGATCCACAATCAAGCGGAATGTCTCCGGCTTCATCGGAATGATCCGGCTCCACATTCGAACTCCCTGATAAGAGAACAAAATAACATTTACGATTCCACTGATATTTACATCTCGAAACTCTCCCCGATCGATCCCGTATCGGATCAGGTTTTTCCATTTTTTTTCACTGTCTTTATTCAAACGTTCCATCAAGTCCGAATCGACCGTTTCCGCATATTCATACATGGCTAAACTCAAAGAAGCTTCCGGATGTTTCATTTCATCCTCCATTCGGTTCAAGGTATCCTCCAGTATAGCAGTCGCAGAATCCTTTTTTTCAATTCTTTCCTGAAAACCCAACGCATCCTTTTCCGTTATCTTTTGAAGAAGCGCTTCAAATAAAAGACTCGTACTTGAAAAATGGCTATATAGTCCGCCTCTGCTCATATTAGTAGCTTCACAAACATCCTTCATGGTTACTTGCTTAAAGCCTTTCTCTGCAAAAAGAGCATATGAAGTGTTCAAAATAGCTTCTCTTGTTTTTTCGCTTTTGGTTGCCATTGACTCTCTCCTTTTTTCGACACGCGTGTCTATTTTCCATTTTAGACACCTGTGTCGATTTTGTCAATGGTTTTTTTAAGATTCATATCATCTCGGAAAAAAGATGGCGACACCATTTGGTGCCGCCACGAGGGGGTGGAATTTAGTGTCATTTGAAGCCACTAGCAAAGCCAAAAAGAGGCGGCCGATTGGAATAGTTCGTCGTTGCAGATCTTCGGTCACCTACGGAGGGGCCTTCTATCTGGCACTTTTTTTCCCGCAATTTTTTCTCTTTTCGTACAACACGCTCTTCGCGTTCAACTGCTCTTTCATCACTGTCTAATGGGAAATCGTGCCTATTAGTATATTGTTTTAACCTGTTTTAGCAATAATATCTGTTTGAAGCCAGTAGATAAATGTACTTTTCAAATCATGTTGGGTATGATATAATGGTCATGTCTTTTCGCGTGCAGGTGCAATAATTTAGCAAAGGGGAGATTTGGCTTTTTTACTACTGTATTCTTCGCATCCGCAGCGGAGCGGACAAAAAAAACAAAGGAGTTTGAAATGAAAACAACTAAACTAATTAAGCGTCTGCTTCTGGCATTGATCGCCGCAGTCTCGGTTTTCTTAGGTGTCCTGTTTATGGCAGAAAATGACACGCCCCTTCAGGCTGCGACCCACAAACATTCGTATTCATGGGTCACTGTCGTAAACCCCACCTGTAAATCTCAAGGGCGCAGGGATTACAAATGTTCCTGTGGACGCGTAGCCAACAGTGCAACGATCGCAACTGTGCCGCATTCTACTACGGTTTATCAGTCCCATGTGAACGGCGACTGTCAGCACGATGGCTATGATGTCTACAGATGCCAGTGGTGTTCTTACACCGTAAAGAAGAATGTCAAGAGAGGCAGCCATAACTACACCTGGGTCACCATGCAGCAGCCCACCTGTACTACTGGCGGGTACCGGAATTACAAGTGCACCATCTGCGGCAACACGACCAACAGCGCCAACATCGATAAGGTTCCTCACGATGTATCGGTTTTTGTGTCCCACACGAACGGCGACTGCCTGCACGATGGTTACGACACCTATAAATGCCGAAACTGCAGTTACACCACCACAAAAAATGTAAAGCGCGGCAGCCATAATTACACTTGGGTCACCATGCAGCAGCCCACCTGTACCACTGGCGGCTATCGGAATTATACGTGCACCGTCTGCGGCAATACGACCAACAGCGCTAGCATTGACAAGGTTCCTCACGACCTGGCCTTCCTGTCCCACACGAACGGGGATTGTACGCACGATGCATACGATACCTACAAGTGTAAGAACTGCTCTTATACCACTACTACAAACGTTGTAAAAGGCAACCATAACTACAGTTGGGTGACCGTCGTAAATGCAAGCTGTACGGCAACAGGCAGACGGGACTACAAGTGCTCCGTTTGTGGCAATGTGTCCAACAGCGCTACTATCGATAAGACCCCGCACAACCTCAAGACCGAACGTCGCGAGCCGACCTACACGGCCGATGGTTATGAGAAGAAGTACTGCACCGCATGTTCCTACGTCGAATACAATAACGTTCTTCCCAAGAAGTCGATCACAGTGACCTTCGACACTGCTTCCGGACGTTTCCCGAACCAGACAACGAGCATCACGAAGACCGTGACCTACAACACCGCTTATGGTAAGGTCGATACCCCCACCAGAGATGGTTTCACTTTCTTGGGCTGGTACACCGGTGCTAACGGAGGATCCGCGATCTCGGAGACTACGTTGGTGAAGGTTGCGGGCAATCATACTGTATACGCCCACTGGCTTAAGAACACCGCCATCAAGCCCAAAACTGCTACAAATTCCTACCGTTTTGTAGTCGACGACTTCGCTATCGGCGAGGATTGGGCATGCTACTTCGTGGCCAATACAACTTCCGCTAAGCAGATCTCTACACCTGCATGGTTCAACGGATGGAGCATTGACCGCTCAAACAATGCGATCAGCCTCACATATAACGACAGAAATCAGCCGAAGACCGCCTATTTGTATGTGTACTCAAAGGCAACCGGAAAGGCGCTGACCTATAAGATCTCCGCGCCGAGCTACTACAAGGTGACCGTGTACTCCAACGGCACTCCTGCGTACTACTATGTAGACCGCGGGGAGAACTTCACGTTCCCGACAACGGCACCGCAGGTTTCGGACGGTCAGGCATTCCTGGGATGGATGATTCAAACCACAGAAGTATCCATCGTCGGCTATAATCAGCCCGGCGCTACCATTCCGGTCAATGCTGACTCCACATTCAAAGACTATTACACCACACTATACGAAAAGCTTGGAACGGTTTATGAGCCTACTTCAAATAAGAATCTGAATATTTGGATGGTTCAGTTGAACGGCGAGGCTGCATTTAACGCAAATCACTCTGGCGATGGCTTGAAGATCTTAGATAATTTCGCTGAATATGATTACTGCATCGTGAACTCCTGCGCTTACTCAAGCGATGAATTTATGATCGACGTCTGCAGCCTCATAGTTCAATACAATAAAGATCAAAACCGCACCGCTAAGTGGGACCGCACTGTTGTCGGGTGTGTTGACGAATGGAAAGAGCACAATGTTATTTTCTTCGGCAGTGCCGCCCTATTGGCGTCAGGTAATACTTGGAAAGATTGGGAATCCTATATGCGTCGTGCCCAAAGCGTGGATCTTGACGCGGCTGCTTCCGGATACGCGCCCGCGGTGGTCCTCGACTATATCCGAGAGCACACCAATCTTCCGTAATCTACAGCCGTAATGAATACCGACCCTAACGGATCGGTTTCACATTAAATCTCCCCAAACTGAAGCGACCGCATTCAGGCATGGTCCTGAATGCGGTCACTTCTACTCTTCCACGACCTTTATAACTAAACCCACCTACCCAACAGCCCGAGTAACAGCAGGCTCTCGTGAATATTTCGCTAACCCAGATCACCTTTCACGATGTAAGAGACCAGCCTTCGTGGAAGGAGAGACCAACTCTCTTGGAGGACTGATAATTCCTCTCGGAACGGATATTATCACCAATCGCGAGCGAAGAAAAAAGAGCACGATTTCGTGCTCTTTTTACCAAAAAACCGATTATTTACTACGCCTTGAACGTCTTTTTCATCCTTAGGGGTTACCACGAGGGTTACCTTTCTTTTCGCCGCATTTGAGAGGCTCTCACTCTCCTTTCGTTTTAGTTAGCATTCATGCGGCTTTGCGACGTTTTGTAAAGGCATAAAATCGCGTGCCCGAAGGGATTCGAACCCCCGACCCACGGCTTAGAAGGCCGTTGCTCTATCCAGCTGAGCTACGGACACGTACTGCAGCAAGTGCAGAGTGACTTTTGCAAAAAACAGCGAATGTCCCGTCGCCGGGACAATGTTTTCGCAAAAGTAATCGGGGCGACAGGATTCGAACCTGCGACCTCTCGGTCCCTAACCGAACGCTCTACCAAACTGAGCCACGCTCCGAACTGATTGTATTTGAGATCTGGGATCTCAAGCTCCCCGAGTAGGACTTGAACCTACGACAGCGCGGTTAACAGCCGCGTGCTCTACCGACTGAGCTATCGAGGAAAATTGTTACCTTGCATATTATAGCTATTTTGCGTTGGATTGTCAACCGTTTTTTCAAACTTTATTTACGAGTTTCAATGCGAGGCATGATCCTCCGAATCCTCGGGGACTTCAGAAACCTCAGGAGCATCCAAACCCTCCAAACCCTCGGAACCCTCTGCGGTGTTCGGATCTTCCGGGGTGTCTTTGGGTCGCGGGATCCCGGTAATAACCGACAGAAACTCCCAGAACGTGAAATCCAGGACGCAAAGAAAGGCCAGCCATTTGCATGGCGAAATCAGGCCCGCGATCAGAAGGTGAATGAAGCCGAGGATCGGAACACCGGACACAAAACGGTTGTACTTCTTGCTGGCTCGGATGGCCATGATATTCAGGAACACATAAAGCAGGCCGATCCCGCCGATGATCGCCGGAAAAACCCATGGATGCTGCTTAAACCACATGTTTTCACCTCCCCGGTACACATTGCCCGAAAAACGGAAAAAACACGGCTGTGACACCAGAGCATCACAGCCGAATGTATCGTATAAGCGTAAAACTTAAGCGATCTTTGCCTTTGCAACCTCAGTAAGCTTTGTGAAGCCTTCTGCGTCGTTGATCGCCATGTCCGCAAGGATCTTACGGTTCATCTCAACGCCTGCAAGCTTAAGGCCATACATGAACTTGCTGTAGCTGATCTCGTTCATACGGCATGCTGCGTTGATACGAGCGATCCAGAGCTGTCTGTACTGTCTCTTCTTTTCTTTTCTGCCTGCATATGCGGATGTAAGTGCACGCATTACAGACTGCTTAGCTACTCTATACTGTTTGGATCTGGCGCCTCTGTAACCCTTTGCCAGCTTCAAAACTTTATTATGCTTCTTCTTAGCGTTTAAGCCGCCTTTAATTCTAGCCATTTTTGATTCCTCCTAATTCTTATAAATACGGTAAAACCTTCTTCATATTCTTAACGTTTGTCTCATCCATGATCGCGGACTGTCTGAGATTTCTCTTTCTCTTCGTAGACTTCTTCGTTAAGATATGTCTCTTATAAGCCTTATTTCTCTTCAAAAGACCGGATGCGGTTTTCTGAAAACGCTTAGCAGCTGCTCGCTTTGTCTTTAACTTGGGCATGATTTAAATCCTCCTATACTAATGAATGTACCGATCGCGTCAGGAACGCTTTTCGGCCAATACCAAGCTGATGCTTCTTCCTTCGATTTTTGCCGGTTTCTCGATGACTGCGATATCCGAGAGTTCCTCGGCACACTGATCGAGAAGCTTTTTGGACTTCTCCATGTATGCCATCTCACGGCCACGGAAACGCATGGACATCTTTACCTTATTCCCTTTTTCCAGGAATTTCTTCGCGTCACTTACCTTGCGAACGAGATCGTTGGTATCGATATTCGGCCGGATCTGGATCTCCTTGATCTCGATGACCTTCTGCTTCTTTCGCGCTTCTTTTTCTTTGCGGGCAAGTTCGTAACGATACTTGCCATAATCGATGATCTTGCAAACCGGCGGCTTCGCCATCGGGGCGATCTTGACTAAGTCAAGCTCGGCTTCTTTCGCAAGCTTCATAGCGTCCTTTGCGGACATAATACCAAGCTGGGAACCGTCCTCTGCTACCACACGGACTTCCTTATCCCTGATCTGTTCGTTAATAAATAATTCGCTGATGTCTGACACCTCCTATCGACCAGCCTCCGAAAACGGAGCAAAAATAGAATTAAAAAAAGCCTGCATAACAATGCAAGCCATCCACTCATAACAGCCGAAAAGACACGTGTTTACGTGATTTTCAGGATATGAACCGTAGTCACAGTCTATGTGATCTTTCGACACATACGTGCTATGGTGAGAGATGAACTCTGCTTGCTTGTTAATTCAACGTGAGTAATATACCACGTTTCTCTTCGGCTGTCAAGCGGTAAATGATATTTTTTTCGTTTTAATTTCCGGTAATCTTCTAGTGAGCGATCAGGTCGTCATTTACCCGAACCTCAAATCCCTGATCATCCGCCAGGATCTCGATCGCATCCGGGTACCAACGGCGGTTGCAATAGACCGATACCAGGATCACCTGCTCGTCCTCCTTCAGCGTATAACGCTGCGCCTCAATCCGGTTATAGAACGATACGAGGTCCTCAAAGCAAGACATTCCATAGGTATCTTTCCAGGAATAATGCTTCGGCTCGAGGCTGATCGGCGACTCGGCGGCGACACGGAGCGGCAGGATGGCCGCCACCTCATCCTGGGAGTTTGCCGCCACGATCGGTAATTTGCCGTAGCAAGCCATCTCACGGCAAATGAAGGTTCCTGACGGTTCCTCAATACTCGAGATCATTTCGATCGTAAAGTAGCGATTGTTATGGTAGAGGACATACGTGCCGGTCTCAATATTTACTCTGGAGTTGTCGGTGTCGACCGAATACAGATAGGACGGGCTGAATTCGATAAACTTCTTAAACAACCTGCTCTTCTCGGAAGGCATGAGGTACAATTCGTAATTATGCGCATCGATCTCCCCATACATTTTTCGATCCAGATTATGCGTCACCTCGCGAATCACTAATTCTGAGGACCCGTCAAAACTGAAGATCCGGATATCTTGTGCTTTCGAGTTCACCCACATATACAGCAATCCCAGGAAGGCCAAAATAACGAGCAGAGGAGTCAGCACGATCATAGAGATGCGGGCGAAATGAGCGGTCTTTCCGCCCTTCGCTGCTGTCCAGCTGTCGATCCTGCCTGCCCTACCACCCGGCTGAGAAAGCTGCTCTCTGTCCACGGAAGCGGCCGTTTTCTCAGGTTCTTCACCGGGTAATGTCCGCCGGATCTCCACACTTACATAATTTGAAGAATGCATCAGATAATCGATCATGACACGCTGTGAACGCACTGTCAGCTCGGGAGTGATCTTCTCTTCATAAAGATTTCCGGGACAGATATCCAGTTTCTCCTGAACGCTCTCCGGAATACCGATCACTTCCATCAGTTTCTTCCAAAGACGCTTCGAACGGATCATCGTCATATGCGTTCCGAAACCATACAGATAGATCTGGTCGCCGCTCTTCTCCTTTGAAGTCGAACAGATGCTGATGTCAGATCGTACGATGGTACTGGAAACGTAGAAAAAATGCGTGCGATAAATATGCTCCGCACCGATGATGACCAGATCCAGGAAATCCCCGATAAATACCACCGTGGCTGCAAAACACAGTATGCCGGCGAGCGTATTTCCGTTTTTCAGGATAAGGCATCCCAAAAGCAGGAAAAAAGCGGCTCCAATAACTGCCACGACATGGTTCTTGAGGGATGATGCAAAATAAACGGAGGGGAATTCCTTCTTCGTCTCCTCCACTGAATGATCGTTTTCGTTCATGGTTTCGGGCATGGTCTTCTCCTCCGTAATTATTTATTTCTTATCTCTGCGGTTCTGTGCGCGACGCTCCTGGATCATGGAAAGCGCGAACAGGAAGATCAGAAAACCGACGAGCAGCAGGATCACAGCTGCGATCAGGATAGCGATCCAATTGACCCCGCCTTCGTCCGTTTTTTCTTCGGACTCGGTCGTGGTCTCCTCTATGGTCGTCGTTTCCACAGCCGTCGTAGTTTCCTCTACGGTCGTCTCGGGCTGCGTGGTCGTTTCCTCCTCTGTGGTCGTCTCGACCGTTGTTGTCTCCTCCGTGGTCGTTTCCGCTTCGGTCGATGTCTCTGCTTCCGAAGTCTCCGTGCTCACATCCGAGCTCGTCTCCTCGACAGCCGGTGTCTCCGGCGGAGTCGTCGGTGCCTGAGTCGGCTCGGTAGCCGTTTGTGTCTCCGGAACTTCATCCGTCGGCGCAGCCGAAGTATCCTCCTTCGTCTCCGACTCGCTCGGAGCCTCTGTCGGCGTTACTATATCCTTAAACGCTTCCTTCGGAATGATCAAATGACCGATCATGGTCGCGTATACAAGCTGTGAAACTTCCTTCAGATGCTTCTGGATACGATCCTTGAAATTCGCCTCCAGAAACTCGATGTTGTCGTAAGGCTCATTATGCATGATCTTACCGTTTTCAACTAACGGAGAGTCGGTCTGGTACATATTGTCCCAGTCGCCTCCCATCCAGTTGCTCGCCTCGAAGTAGATGTAGGGCTTTCCTGCCGCGGCAAATGCGGCGTGGTCGCTGCCGGTCATCTTCGTCGGGGTCGGCCACTGACCGTTGACTTCCGGATGAATGGCCAGTTTTACATCGTATTCATCGGCTAATTCCAACATGCTGTTCAGAGGCCACAGCTCGGTGAATGTGTGTGTATCTTCATGGTAGTTGCCAGTGTAGATCATCAGGTTATCGCCCGCTGCCACACTGTCGAGGTTGATGACGCAGATGATGCGGTCCATCTCTTCCTGTGACAGGGACGCCGCATAAGCGGTGCTTCCCAGGCAACCAGGCTCCTCGCCGTCAAACAGAGCGAAACGTACGGTATACGGCAGCTCCATCTTCGCGACGCGTTCGGCATTTTCCAAGAGAACGCCGACGCCGGAACCGTTGTCATCGCAGGCAGGCGACCAGGCACCATCGTAGTGTGCACAGATCAGCAAGATATAGTCGGATTTCCCTTTTTTATCGAAGATCAGGCTCTCGCCGGAGAACGGTCCCCAACCATGCGTACTGTCTGCAGCAAACTCACAGGTCGAAACCTTATATCCCCAACCGCTCACCAGTTTCTTCAACCATGCACGGCATTCTGCGTTAGACGGCTGGGTCGAAATGCGGAACGTATATTCCTGGCTCATTTTTTTCATGTATCCATAGGCTTTTTCGCCGAACGACTCATCCGCATATACTTTGCTGGTGCCGGCTAAAGCGCCGAAGAGGCCGGTCCCCTGAAGGATCATCCCCACAGCCAGCACTAACGACAAGACTGCCGTCGCAAGTTTTGTTTTCATCCCATATTTCATCCTTTTATGCTCCTTCTATGAAAGCAGTGCGCTCCACAGCCCGAAGAATCGCGGTCCTACCCCACAAAAAACTTAGAGGCGGAAAGCACCACCTCTAAGTATAACTGAATCATTATTATTTTTCAAGTTATTTCTTCACCGTCAATAACCCAGCTCCGTCTTCATATCCGTTATCATATTTCGAATCGCCTTGGTATTCAGCGGAAATCTTTCGGTCTCAAACGTCCAGATCAGAGAACTGCGCCTAAAATCCGGGTGGACTGTCCCCGAACCGATCTGCAGCGGCTTTTCATATAAAAACGGAATGGACATATCATCCAGAATATCCGCTATGATCACTTCCGACTTCGATCGGACACGTAACCCTTGTCTCGTATAATACTCCGGTGCTTTTTCATCAAAGCCTAGCCCGGTATAGTCTGCATTCTTCCATTCTTGAATAAAGGCTTCATCGGATACACGATGTGGTTTGATCAGTTCCCTTTTTCCTGAAACCAACTGATCAAACGCATGATCAAAAGGATCATACGGAAAAGAACACAGTTTCTTCAATTCCGCGATCCGTTGCTCCAGATGCCTTATCAGTTTTCGATCATACTCGATCTGTGCCAAGACTTGTGCTGTCCTCATATCCTTTTTTCGTATATAGTCTCCTGATGGTTTTAAACCATGATGCCGTATAAAATACTGATATCCCTCACCACGACGGATCACACGAAGTCCGGCTCCCTCAGGGACCAGAGGATGGATCTTTTCCAACTCGGAAGAAACACTCATCAATTGATCCTCTAAATATTCAATCTCATTTCGTATATCTTTTTCCTTAAACATTGAACCTCCCTATTGTTTATGTATTGTTTTTGAATTGTCATGAGTCGACTCTCTCTAAACGTCGGCTCTCCCCTATGACGACCTCCCCAAATATCATTATTGATCTAAGTTCATCACTCTGTAACCTGCTACACCACCTCCTTCCACGTCTTTTTCTGCATTTCCCGGCCCGCAATGCGAACAAATCTTCCTATGCCGCTGTTCTGTTCGCATTTTCCTCCTCTCCGCGGGCGATCTCGAGTTCGCGATGCGAACATATCTTTCTCGGCAGCTCTTTTGTTCGCATTTTTTTCTTCCCAGCGGGCAATCTCCGGCGAGCGATGCGAACAATTCTTCTTCTGCGGCGCTTCTGTTCGCTTTTCTCGCCTTCCCGCAGGCATTTCTTGGCGAGCGATGCGAACAAATTTTCGTCTACGACACTTCTGTTCGCTTTTCCCACCTCTCCGCGGGCCTTTCCCAACACGAAAGGCGAACAAAACTGCCTGTATGGCACTTTTGTTCGCCTCTCTGAGACTATTTGTGTAATTATGTCTCCAGTCCTGCGAACTGCGACTGGTAGAGTTCCGCATAGCGGCCGCCGAGTTCGAGCAGTTCATCGTGGGTTCCGGTCTCGACCACGCGTCCCTGGTCCATAACGACGATCTTATCGGCGTCCATGATGGTGGACAGGCGGTGGGCAATGATCACGCTCGTACGGTTTTTCATAAGCTGCGCCATTGCATCCTGGATCTTCTTTTCGGTGCGGGTGTCGACCGAGCTGGTCGCCTCATCCAGGATCAGGATGGACGGATCGGAAAGCACGGCACGCGCAATCGTAAGCAACTGCTTCTGGCCTGCCGACAGGTTCGCTCCTGCCAGTTTCAGGTAGGTATCGTAGCCCTCGGGCTGGCGGGAAATGAAGGACTCGCAGTTCGAGATCCGCGCCGCCTCTACCATTTTCTCGTCGGAAGCTTCCTGATTGCTGTATTTGATGTTTCCCGCGATGGTATCCGAAAACAGGACCGTATCCTGCAAAACGATCGCGGTGTGGTCACGCAGGTCATCCCGCTTGTAATCGAAGATATCGACGCCGTCGATCTTGATCGAGCCGGAATCCGGTTTGTAGAAGCGCATCAGCAGGTTGACGATGGTCGTCTTACCGCTGCCTGTCGCGCCGACGAGCGCGACCTTCTGGCCCGGACGGACTTCCATGTTGAAATCCTTCAGGACCTGCTTGCCGGGCACATACGAGAAGTCGATATGCTCGAACGTGATATTGCCCTCGACCTTCGTCATCGGGATCTCGCCTTCGTTATTCTCGTCCGGAAGATCCATGATCTCAAAGACACGCTCCGCTCCGGCCAGCGCCGTCTGCACATTGCCGTAAAGCTGTGCGATCTCATTGATCGGACGGGAGAACTGCTTCGCGTACAGGATGAACGCCGAGATCGTACCGACGGTGATCAGGCCGTGGTAGGCGAAGAAACCGCCGAACGCCGAAACGATGACAAATCCGATGTTGGAGATACAGTTCATGATGGGACCCATGGAACCGCCCAGGATCTCGGCGCGGATACTCACACTGCACAGTTCGTCCGACAGATCGTTGAACTCGCGGATGACATCTTCTTTCTTGTTGTATGCTACGATGGAACGGTATCCGGTGATCATCTCCTCCGAATGGCCGTTGAGTTTACCTTGCACGATCGAGCGGTGCTTATAGGTTCGCCGCATGACCGTCGACAAAAACTTCGTCACAACCACTGTGATCAGGACCGTGAAGAAGGTGATCAAAGTCAGCTGCCAGCAATACCAGAACATGATGGCGACTGTACCGATGATCGTCATAACGCCGGAAAACAGCGAACCGATGCTCTGCGAGATCGTCTGGGAGATATTCTCGACATCGTTCGTCATGCGGCTCATGATATCGCCGCCCGAGTGCGTGTCGAGGTACGCGATCGACAAATGGTCGATCTTTTCAAACAGATCGTGACGCATTTTCCGCACGATCCGCTGAGACAGGCGCGCGGATAAAAGCGACTGACCCAACATGAAGGCAGTATTCACGGCATAGATGCCGAGCATGGCGAGCAGCAAAACGGGAAGGACACCGAACTCTTTATTGAAGATCGAGTCGATCGCGCTTCCCTGCATGCTCGGTCCGGCAAGTGTCGACAGGGAAACGACCACGACGCAAATGAACAGCATGAGCAGTATGGTCTTCTCTGTCCGGAAATATACCAGGAGACGGCGCAGGATGTTCTTCATGTTCTTCGGCTTCTCGACTTCACGCATCATGCCGCGCGGGCCGCCGCCAGGCCGTCCGCCGAAGCGCACCATCTGTTGCTGCTGCGGCTGTGCGGGGGCTTTATTCGGTTCACTCATTTGCCGTCACCCCCTTCTTATCGTCTTTTAACTGCGAACGGTAGATATCCTGATACAGGTCGCAGCTCTTCATAAGTTCATCGTGCGTACCGATGGCCAGGATCTTACCGCGATCCAGGACCATGATGCGGTCCGCGTTACGAACAGACGCGATCCTCTGGGCAATGATGATCTTCGTCATATTGCTGTATTCCGAGTCCATGACACTGTCCTTAGAATTCAGCGCTTTATGCAGCGCCGCCTCGGTCTTCAGATCCAGCGCGCTGGTCGCGTCGTCGAAGATCAGAATCTCGCCCTTGCGAACGAGGGCGCGCGCGATGGAAATACGCTGCTTCTGTCCTCCCGAAAGGGAATGACCGGACTCGGTCACGTGTGTATCGTAGCCGTCCTTCGAAGCGCGGATGAAATCATCCGCCTGCGCGACGCGGGCCGCCTCGTAGATCTCTTCGTCCGTAGCGTCCTCACGTCCCCAGCGAATGTTCTCGCGGATGGAACGGGAATACAATTCTGCCTTCTGCATGACAGTGACCACGCGCTCGCGCAGCTCATGCAGTTCGTAATCTTTGACGTTGATGCCGTCCACGTAGACATTGCCCTCCGTCACGTCGTAGAAACGTGGGATCAGATTAACGAAAGAAGTCTTACCGCTGCCGGTCGTTCCCAATATGGCAAATGTCTCGCCGGCGCGGATCTCCAGGTCAATATCCTCCAAAACCTTACGGTCCGGGGAGGACGGATAGGCAAAGGAAACCTTCTCAAAACGAATGGTTCCGCGTGTTACGTTGCTGACCAGAGCTTTTGCGGCTTCGAAATCGCCGTCACTGATCAGGTCGGGACAGTCGAGCACCTCGTTTAAGCGCGCTACGGAAGCCCGCGCACGTGTGATGCTCTGGAATATATTGGCCACGAAGGTCACACTATGCAGGATCATCGCAACATAGGTCAATGCAGCCATCAAGTCGCCGATCTGAAGCTCTGCACCGTCTTTCACCTTAATCGCGCCGATGTAGAGAAGCAGGATCACGACGAGGTTCAGGATGATGTTCATATACGGCATCATGAAGGCGAGCAGGGTCTGCACGCGCAGGTTGATGTCGACGAGATCATCATTTGCCTTATCAAAACGGTTCAATTCATACTCTTCACGAACATACGCCTTAACCACGCGGGCACCGGCCACGTCCTCCTGCATGACATGGTTGACCTGGTCGAGTTTCTTCTGAACAACCGCGAACATCGGGGTCGCCTTCTTCAGGAAGAAGGACACGCCGATCATGACGAAGGGCAGCGCGCCGATGGTCAGCAGGGCGAAATGCGTCGAGATCCGGTACAGCATGTAGATACCACCGATAAACATACACAGGCTTCGCACAGCCATGCGAAGTGTCAGCATGACCATCATCTCGACCTGGTTGACATCGTTGGATAAGCGGGTGATCAGGGAGCCGGTGGAGATCCGGTCCGTTTGGGAAAAAGACAGATTCATGATCTTCGAAAACACAGCCTTACGAACATCGTTTCCGAAGCGGCGGGTAGCAAAGTTCGCGAAAACACCGCACAATGTACCGCAGAGACCGCCGAACAGAACCAGAAGGATCATACGGATACCGAGATCCAGGATCAGATCGACATCGCTCTTAAGTACGCCGTCGTTAACGATGGACGACATGATCTTCGGTTGGATCAGGTCCATCGCGATCTCTCCGAACATGAATACCGGCGCCAGCAAACACCAATACCAATACTTCTTCAGATACTTCAGCATAGTTATCTCCTCTCCTAAAAACAGATTCTATTTTACTACACTGCCGGGAAAATATCCACTCGATTTTATACCGATTTCTCCCTGTATCTTGCTCGTTTTCGTACTACGTTCACAAATATATTCTACGCAAATGGGCGATTTCGGTGAAAATCCCTGAATTTGCACTTGAGTTTTGCCCTATTTATGCTATAATTAAAAAGGAAGGTTAGCTCATGTGATCGGTCATTCTGTGGTCGTTCACATTATTGGGAGGTATGTATTTATGAAGATTGCGATCTGCGACGACAGTAAGGTCGACATCAAAGCACTCTATACGATGCTTCACGACTGGTTTTCGTCTCACGACTCGGATGTACACGTTGAGGTTTACGACAGCGGGCAGAAACTACTTCTGTCCTACGAACAGCAGAAATTAAAAAATCGTCCGGACTGGGACATCGTCTTTCTGGACATTTATATGGCCGACATGAACGGCATCGACACGGCACGCAAACTACGCGAGAAGGCCCCGAATACCATGATCATATTCGTGACCTCGAGTGAGGAACATGCCATCGAAAGTTATGACCTGATGGCGGAAGGCTATCTGGTGAAGCCCGTAGCCCGGCCGCGTCTCTACCAACTGTTGGAGCGTCTGGAAGGCCGCATGGATCTCCAGTATGCCACCCTGAACGTCACCTCGGACCGCATTCCGGTGTCACTTCCGATCGCGAAGATCCGCTACATCGAGGTCTTCAACTGGATGTGCATGGTGCACACCGTCGGTAAAGACTTCCAGGTCAATGTACCCCTGAAAGACATTGAGGAGCAGCTCTCCCAGCACCCGAATTTCATCAAGTGCAACCGTTGCTACCTGGTGAACCTCGATTACGCGAAGAGCGTCGACGATAACGCCATCGTCATGGATCAGGGCGAAGAGATCAGCATCAGCGTCCGCAACAAACAGAAAACGAAGCAAGCTTACATCAACTACTACGCGCAGCAAAAAGGCGCGGATGGCAAATAAAAAACAGGCAGAGGGACTAACCTCTGCCTGATCTTTTTTTGTAGGGGGGAAACCATCTCCCACCCCGTTTATCCTAATGCAACGTCCAGGGCCATCATCAGCGTGAATCCGGTTGCGAACATGACGACTCCGATGTTGGAATGTTTTCCGGATGACATCTTCGGTATCAGTTTCTCGACAACGACATACATCATAGCGCCGGCGGCGAAGCCCATGAGCGCCTTCTGAACCTTCGGTCCCAGCTACCCTTTCATGAAAAAGACGCAAGCCGATCCGAGCGCCGTTCCGGCAAACGGAATCATAAGTCCTGATAAAACTTGCATGTTCATATATCTACCTTGACTTTGTTATATCATTAGCATTTAATCACTACCAACCAGTATAGCAAAAAACGGCAGAGGGACAGCCCCTCTGCCGTAAATCATATCACTCTTATAATACGATTTCTTTCTTCTTGTTTCCGACGATACGTTGAACGAGCGGGATAAATGCGACCGTGAACGCGGCCAATGCGATCTGCACAAGCCACTGTGTTCCGGTCAATGTCGACAGGAAGAAGAAATCCCGGAAGAAGATGACTGCGATCACCATCGCGACACAGGAGCCTGCGAAAACGAAGGCACGCATCTTCGAGAACGGGAAGCAAGTAACGAAAAGCGTTACCAGGCCTGCTACAGCGGCGGACTGGGTCGCCAGGGTCGAACAAACTTCATGGCTCCATCCGAAATGCTCCATCACCGCGGCAAATAACGCGCAGAGTGTAACGGCCAATGCTCCGGGGATGGCCCGCATGAGCACCGAACGCAGGAAGTTTCCGCGCACGCGTTCGCGGTTCGGTTCCAATGCCAGGAAGAACGAGGGCGCGCCGATGGTCAGCGTGGAGACCAACGTCAGCTGGATGGGCTGGAACGGATAGGCAGCCGGCAAAAAGATGAAGAACAGTCCCAACAGGAAGGAGTACAGTGTCTTCACCAGGAAGAGGGAGGCTGCACGGTTGATGTTGTTGATCACGCGCCGGCCTTCATCAACCACAGCGGGCAATGCTGCAAAATCGGCGCCCAACAGAAGCAACTGGGCGGCATGGCGCGCTGCATCGGAACCGCCGGGCATGGCGATGGAACAGTCCGAAGCCTTCAGCGCCGGGATGTCGTTGACGCCGTCGCCTGTCATCGCGACTGTGTGGCCTGCTTCTTTCAGCACCTCGACCAGGGCACGCTTCCGCTCGGGCGTCACGCGGCCCAGGACCGTATTTTGCTCCACGGCATCCTTCAGCTGCTCGTCAGTCAGTTCCGAAACATCGACAAAACGATCCGCGCCCTTCAGTTGCACGCGGGAAGCGATGGCCGACACCGTGCGCGGGTCGTCACCGCTGATCAGTTTCAAAGTCACGCCCTGCTCGGCGAAATAGCCCAGCGTCTGCTCCGCATTGGCCCGCAAGGTATCATTCAGCGCCACCAGGCAGAGCGGACGGCTCACAGGAGGCAGTTTTCCATCTTCGATGGTGCCGTGCGCCTCACAAAGTAGCAGCACACGCAGGCCCTGTGCAGTCGCCTCAGCCGCAGTCTTACGCCACATATCGCTCTCCGGCCACACAAAATTCGGCGCTCCCAGAATGTATGTATTTCCATCGGCAAAGGAATAGGCCGATTTTTTCACAGTCGAATCAAAGGGAAAGACGGCCGTCGGCTGCTCCGTCGCCGTTCCGATCGCATTTTCCAGTGCCCGCAGCGTCGGGCTGAGGTTCTCACCCGCACCTAGAAAACGGCGCAGGATGCCTCTGCAATCCTCCTCCGATGCATCGGAAAGCAGCAGGATCTGCTCCATGGTCATGTCACCGGTGGTGATGGTGCCGGTCTTATCCAGGCACAACACATCCACGCGCGCCAGCGTCTCGATGCCGTACAGTTCCTGCACCAGCGTCTGGCGCCGTCCCAGACGAACCACGCCCACGGCCAATGCAACGCTGGTCAGCAGGATCAGGCCCTCGGGGATCATGCCCACCATCGCGGCCACCGCTCCGGTCACCGCGGTCGCCAGGTCCTCATGCATGATGACCAGTTGCTTCACCAGCAGCGCACACCCGATCGGGATCAGAGCAATGGATACAAAACGCACGATGCGGTTCAGGTCGTTCATCAGCGCCGACTTCGGCGGCTTGATCTTCCGCGCGTTCTTCGTCAGGCGGTTGGCGTAGCTCGCCTCGCCGACATAAACTAACTGTGCGGTGAAGCTTCCGGAAACGATCACGCTTCCGCTTAAGAGCCAGTCGCCCTCACTCTTCGACACGGGTTCGCTCTCACCGGTCAGAAGGCTCTCATCCGTGCTTCCGTAACCGGAACGCACGTATGCATCGGCCGGGATCTGATCGCCGGCATGCAGCATAACCAAGTCCCCACGTACCAGTTCACGCGGTGAAACCGTCTTCGACTCGCCGTCACGCAGCACGCTCACAGGCGACTCCGCCAGCAACTTCAACTGCATCACCGTCTTACGCGCCCGCATCTCCTGAATGGTGCCGATCAGCGTATTGGAGACCACAACGCCCATAAACAGCATGTTTCTCCATGCGCCGACAAACGCCAGCGCCACCGCCAGCAAAACATTCAGTAAATTAAACCAGGTAAACAGGTTCTTCGCGACGATCTCCGCCACGGTACGACCGTCATCCTGCACCGCATCATTGCCCTCGCCGCCGGCCAGCCTCTGCAAAGCCTCCTGCGACGAAAGGCCGCTAAGATCCGTCAAAGCCTCAGGGACACCCGACGGGATCGTCAAATGCTCTCTCTCTTCCATCTTATAACACTCCAAAATCTTATTTCCGACTTGATAATACACTCACCCACTAAAACAGGGGCGCTATAGAAGAAATGGGGGTGTCTAGTACGACGCCCCCATGCTTATGTTTATATGCAGCAATTACTTCGCTACGATGTTGATGATTCTGCCGGGTACGTAGATCTCTTTGATGATATTGCCGGTCAGTTTCGATCCGAGCGCTTCCTTACCAGCGGCGATCGCCGTATCCTTATCACAATCCTTTGCGATGTTGATGGTCGTGCGGGTCTTACCGTTGATCTGTACCGCGATCTCCACGGTGTTCTCGACGGTCTTCGCCTCGTCGTACTCCGGCCAAGCGTTCTGATACAGACGCTTTTCGAAGCCGCAGACCTCCCAGAGTTCCTCGGTGATGTGCGGTGCTACCGGATTGAGCAGTTGGAGCAATGCCTTGAACTCGCCGCGGGTAACCTTCTCTGCCTTAAAGAGGTCATTGACCAGAGCCATCATCGCTGCGATCGCCGTGTTGTACTTCAGCGACTCGTAGTCGGAAGAAACCTTCTTAATGGTCTGGTGTACCTTCGTCACCATCTCCGGCGAATAGTCATCGACATCGACCAGCATATCCTGCAGTTTCCATACTCGCTCGAGGAAACGACGACAGCCCTTAACACCTTCCTGTGACCAGGAAGCAGCCAGATCGAATGCGCCGATGAACATCTCATACGTACGCAGGGTGTCCGCGCCGAACTCGTTGATGATGTCGTCCGGGTTAACAACGTTGCCGCGGGACTTACTCATCTTCTCGCCGTTCGAACCCAGGATCATACCGTGAGAGGTACGCTTCTGATAAGGCTCCGGGCAAGGAACGACCTTCTGGTCGTAGAGGAATTTATGCCAGAAGCGGCTGTACAGCAGGTGCAGTGTGGTATGCTCCATGCCGCCGTTGTACCAGTCGACCGGGAGCCAGTATTTGAGGGCTTCCGGAGAGGCCAATGCTTCGTTGTTGGTCGGGTCGGTGTAGCGCAGATAGTACCAGGACGAACCTGCCCACTGGGGCATGGTGTCGGTCTCGCGCTTTGCAGGGCCGCCGCAGCACGGACAGGTGGTCTGCACCCAGTCCGTCATGGCAGCGAGCGGTGACTCGCCGTTGTCAGTCGGCATGTAACTCTCTACCTCCGGCAGTTCGAGCGGAAGCTCGCTCTCCGGAACGGGAACGTAACCACACTTATCGCATTTCACGATCGGGATGGGCTCGCCCCAGTAACGCTGACGGGAGAATACCCAGTCACGCAATTTGTAATTTCTCTTGGAATGGCCGATGCCTTCCTTCGTCAGGAACTCGATGATGGCCTTCTTTGCTTCGGCAACTTCCATGCCGTTTAAGAAGCCGGAATTCACCATGGTTCCGGTCGCAACATCGGTAAATGCTGCATTCTGTACGTCGCCGCCGGCAACTACCTCGATGATGGGCAGACCGAACTTCTTTGCGAACTCCCAGTCTCTCTCATCGTGCGCGGGAACGGCCATGATGGCGCCGGTACCGTAGCTCATGAGTACGTAGTCAGAGATCCAGATCGGAATCTCTTTACCATTGACCGGATTGATGGCCTTAATGCCGTCCAAAAGAACGCCGGTCTTATCTTTCGCCAGCTCGGTACGCTCGAAATCCGACTTACGAGCCGCCATATCGCGGTAAGCCAGGATCTCGTCCATGTTTTTGATCTCGTCCTTGAACTTATCGATGTACGGATGCTCGGGCGACAAAACCATATAGGTAGCGCCGAAGAGGGTATCCGGACGTGTTGTGTAAATGCGAAGGGTCTCTTCCTTACCGGCGAGTTTGAACTCGACCTCAGCGCCCTCCGAACGGCCGATCCAGTTCTTCTGGGAAACCTTGACCTTCTCGATGTAGTCGACCAGCGACAGGTCATCGATCAGTTTATCGGCATACTCGGTGATCTTGAGCATCCACTGGCTCTGCATCTTACGGATGACAGGGCTGCCGCAACGCTCGCAAACGCCGTTAACGACTTCCTCGTTCGCCAGGCCGACCTTACAGGAAGTACAGAAGTTGATCGGCATCTCGGTCTTATAAGCCAGGCCCGCTTTGAACAGCTTCAGGAAGATCCACTGGGTCCACTTATAGTAGTTCGGATCGGTAGTATTTACCTCGCGGTCCCAGTCGAAGGAATAACCGATGGACTTCAGCTGCTCCTTGAAATGAGCCACGTTATTCTTCGTAACGATCCTCGGATGAATGTGGTTTTTGATCGCATAGTTCTCGGTAGGAAGGCCGAACGCATCCCAGCCCATGGGATACAGAACGTTGTAGCCCTGCATGCGGCGCTTTCTCGCTACGATATCGAGCGCCGTGTACGGACGCGGGTGGCCTACGTGCAGGCCCTGGCCTGACGGATACGGGAACTCGACTAAAGCGTAGTACTTCGGCTTCGTGTAGTCGGTCGTCGCGGCAAATGCCTTCTCATCCTCCCAGATTTTCTGCCATTTTCCCTCGATGTTCTTCGGGGAATAAAGCTCGCTCATATGTATATCCTCCTGTTTCGGCTCTTTGCTTTAGCAACACCTAAGGAAGCACGGATGATTCCAGTGCTTCCTCAGGACATATCAGCCTAAGCTGCCTATTATTCGTTCACGCTGTAGTTCGGAGCTTCCTTCGTAATATGGATGTCATGCGGATGACTCTCACGAAGGGATGCTGCCGAGATCTTGATAAACTGTGCCTTGTCGATCAGTTCAGGGATGGTTCTGGCTCCGCAGTAACCCATACCGGAACGAAGACCGCCCATCAACTGGAATACGGTATCCTCAACCAGGCCCTTATATGCTACGCGGCCTTCTACTCCTTCGGGAACCAGTTTCTTCGCATCTGCCTGGAAGTAACGATCCTTCGAACCGTTCTCCATAGCTGCGATGGAACCCATGCCGCGATATACTTTGTACTTTCTTCCCTGATAGAGCTCGTAAGCTCCCGGGCTTTCCTCACATCCTGCGAACATGCTGCCCATCATGCAGACGCTACCGCCTGCTGCGATGGCCTTCGTGATGTCACCGGAATATTTGATGCCGCCGTCTGCGATGATCGGGATGCCGTACGGACGAGCCGCCTCTGCACAATCCATGATCGCCGTGATCTGCGGAACGCCGATACCTGCAACGACACGAGTCGTACAGATGGAACCGGGGCCGATACCTACCTTTACCGCGTCAGCGCCGGCTTCGATGAGAGCCTTTGTAGCGGCTGCGGTCGCAACATTGCCCGCGATGACCTGCAGGTCCGGATACTTCTCTTTTACCATGGTCACGGTCTTCAGGATGTTACGGGAATGACCGTGTGCGGAATCGATGACAATACAGTCGACCTTAGCGCGGACCAGAGCGTCGACACGAAGCATAATGTTGTTCGTGATACCGACAGCTGCGCCGCAAAGCAGACGGCCCTGCTCATCCTTTGCCGCGTTCGGGTATTTGATGGTCTTCTCGATATCCTTAATGGTGATAAGACCTTTTAAGTTGAAATCTTTATCTACGATGGGGAGTTTTTCGACTCTGGCCTTAGCCAGGATTTGCTTCGCCTCTTCCAGGGTGATGCCTTCCGGCGCTGTCACGAGCCCCTGTGAGGTCATGCATTCTTTGATCTTCTTTTTGAAGTCAGTTTCGAACTTCAGGTCACGATTTGTGATAATACCGACCAGTTTCTTGCCTTCCGTTACCGGAACGCCGGAAATGCGGAACTTACCCATAAGGTTGTTTGCGTCCTCAAGTGTGTGCTCCGGAGAAAGATAGAAGGGATCCGTAATAACGCCGTTCTCAGAACGTTTTACTTTGTCAACCTCCTCTGCCTGTGCTTCGATCGACATGTTTTTATGAATGATGCCGATACCGCCCTGTCTGGCCATGGCGATCGCCATGCGGTGTTCGGTAACCGTATCCATGCCGGCACTCATGATAGGAATATTCAGCTGGATCTTCTTCGTGAGATTCGTCTGAAGACTTACCTCATTCGGGATCACCTCGGAATACGCCGGAACCAACAATACGTCATCGAAAGTAATACCTTCACCGATAATCTTACCCATCGTAATAACCTCTCTTTCGCTTTTCTATGAGATTGATATTTGTATATATGTTCTATACTATAGCAAACGGGGCCGAAGGTGTCAACCCCCATTTTTATCTTTTTTTCGTCCGTTTTTCACGGCCGGACGTCCCCATAAATCAGCGCGCTTACTGTGCTACCGTGACCTTTCGCGGCGAGTATCTGCGCAGTGCCTTCAACATCTTCTCGTCCGGCTCGAACAGGATGACTTTTCTGGACTTTTCATCGGAATACAGAATGCCGTAAACGTTAGTTGCGTCCTTCATTGCCGACGAGCAGTCTACCTTCGTGAAACCCGGATTATTCAGGTTTCGTTTGATTTCGTCGTGATCCAGCGGAGCGATCGCATCGACCCGGTCGAACAAAAGCACGAGGAAGCGCTTTCTGGAACTCTGGGAGAAGATCTTATCTATGCGGAGTTCACCGTCCAGGAACGTATATTCCCACTCCAGATCAAACCGCGGCATTATGATGTACATGAAAACGCCGAAACCCAAACTGAGTATGAAAAAGATCGGATTGATAATGATCGCTGCTAATATCGTGATCGTCAAAAACAAGCTCATTCCGATCTTCGCGGGCAATGCGTACGCCGGTGTCTTTCGAGCTACGATACATTCAAAAATGCCATCCATGGGATGAAACCTCCAAAATCAACTATATTACCCTCTATTTTATCAAATATCGCACCTGAGTTCAAGCACTTCCCGACAAAAAAGAAGGGGCTGGCACAGCCATCCGATTTACGTTGATCTGGCACTAAAAAGCGAACAAAAAGCTTGGTTTCCTCACTTTTGTTCGCCTGGCTTTCTTACTTTTCAGCAGTTCCAGTCCTATAAGGCGAACAAAAAGCTTGGTTTCCTCACTTTTGTTCGCTTGGCTTTCTTGCTTTTCAGCAGTTCCGGCCCTAAAAGGCGAACAAAGAGCTTGATTCCCCCGCTTTTGTTCGCCTGGCTTTCTTACTTTTCAGCAGTTCCGGCCCTAAAAGGCGAACAAAGAGCTTGGTTTCCTCACTTTTGTTCGCCTGGCGTTCTTACTTTTCAGCAGTTCCAGTCCTATAAGGCGAACAAAGAGCTTGGTTTCCTCACTTTTGTTCGCCTGGTTTTCTTGCTTTTCAGCAGTTCCGGCCCTATAAGGCGAACAAAGAGCTTGGTTTCCTCACTTTTGTTCGCCTGGCGTTATACATTGGCCGTTGGAAGCGGCGCAAGCCGCCTTACAACGATCTTGATCACCACACATCACATCCAAAAACGACCCTGTCAAGGCTGCGAAGCACCGCCGGAGGCGGCTCGGCCTTGAAAGGGTCGTTTGGATGTGATAGTAAGCTTCATAAGAGAAGCATTTAGGCTTGTATTACTTGGTCGAAGCTTATTTCAGGGCAGGCGCCCTTCGGCGCCTGCCCTGAAAAGTAAGCTTCTCCTGTTACATGTCGGCTTTGCCGACATGTAACTACATCATTCCGCCCATGCCGCCCATGCCGGGTGCTGCAGCGGGTTCGTTCTTCTTAATGTCGGCTACAACAGACTCGGTGGTCAGGAAGGTGGATGCTACGCTGGTCGCGTTCTGCAGTGCGCTTCTGGATACCTTCGTCGGGTCTACGATGCCGGCTTCTACCATGTTTACATATACTTCCTTATATGCATCAAAGCCTACGCCAACTTCGCTTTCGCGGATCTTGTTGATGATTACGGGGCTTTCCAGACCAGCGTTGTACGCGATGTGGTAAAGCGGAGCCTCCAGTGCCTTCAGCACGATCTGTGCGCCGGTCTTCTCGTCGCCTTCGAGAGAGTCGATCATAGCAGCGACGCTCTTCGAAGCGTGAATGTATGCAGAGCCGCCGCCGGGAATGATACCCTCTTCTACGGCTGCTTTGGTTGCATTGAGCGCATCCTCGAGACGAAGCTTGCTCTCCTTCATCTCGGTCTCGGTCGCAGCACCTACACGGATGACTGCTACGCCGCCGGACAGTTTAGCAAGACGCTCCTGAAGCTTCTCTTTATCAAACTCGGATGTGGTCTCACTAAGCTGCGCGCGGATCTGGGAAATACGTCCAGCGATCGCAGAAGGATCACCCTCGCCGTCTACGATGACGGTGTTCTCCTTCTGAACCTTTACGCTCTTTGCGCGGCCCAGCTGGTCGATGGTCGTATCCTTCAGTTCAAGGCCTACTTCCTCGCTGATCACGGTACCGCCGGTCAGGATAGCGATATCCTTCAGCATCTCTTTTCTGCGGTCACCGAAGCCCGGAGCCTTAACGCCGACTACGGTAAATGTGCCACGCAGTTTGTTTACGATCAATGTGGTGAGTGCCTCACCCTCGATATCCTCTGCAATGATGAGGAGCTTCGCGCCGCTCTGTACGATCTGCTCGAGTACGGGCAGGATCTCCTGGATGTTGGAGATCTTCTTATCGGTAATGAGGATGTACGGATCGTCGAGAACCGCTTCCATCTTCTCCATATCGGTTGCCATGTAAGCGCTGACGTAACCACGGTCGAACTGCATACCTTTTACCTTCTCCAGTTCGGTCTGCATGGTCTTCGACTCCTCGATGGTGATAACACCGTCGTTGGAAACCTCTTCCATAGCGCTTGCAAGCAACTCGCCGACATGATCGTCGCCTGCGGAGATCGCAGCAACACGGGCGATCTGCTCCTTACTGGTTACAGGGCTACTCATCTTCTGTATCGCCTCAACAGCGGTCTCGGTCGCCTTCTTCATACCCTTACGAAGAACGATCGGGTTTGCACCTGCTGCCAGGTTCTTCATACCTTCATTGATCATGGCCTGTGCCAGAACCGTTGCGGTCGTGGTACCGTCACCTGCTACATCATTGGTCTTTGTAGCAACTTCCTTTACCAGGGAAGCGCCCATGTTCTCAAACGGATCCTCCAGCTCGATCTCCTTAGCGATGGTAACACCATCGTTGGTGATCAGCGGTGTGCCGTAGGACTTATCCAGAACTACGTTACGTCCCTTCGGACCCAGGGTCACGCGGACGGTATTCGCCAGTTTATTGACACCGGCCTCCAAAGCCTGTCTTGCTTCGGAACCAAATTTAATCTCTTTTGCCATGATAGATCATCCTCCTGATTATTGAACCATCGCCAGAATATCATTCTGTCTTACGATAATATATTCGTCGTCTCCCAGTTTTACCTCGGTACCTGCGTACTTAGAGTAAATAACAGTGTCACCGACCTTAACGAACATGGTAACTTCCTTACCGTCAACCATGCCGCCGGGGCCTACTGCAACTACCTCAGCCTGCTGGGGCTTTTCCTTTGCTGCACCGGGAAGAACGATGCCCGATTTTGTAGTCTCTTCTGCAACTACCTGCTTTAAAACGACTCTGTCGCCGAGCGGAACTAACTTCATATTGAAGACCTCCTGTCTTACTGTGTCATTTTTGATTTGTTAGCACTCTATGTCTCCGAGTGCTAAACCCATATCATATAATAGTCAATAGGGACTGTTTAAGCAATGTGCTAGAACTGAATTTATACGCGGATAATGCGTGATTTCTCCGTTTTCCTTCGATTTTCTCCATTTTTCTTGATTTTTTGTTTTTTCGGCAAATATCCTCTTCCATTTTTCGCGGAAACGTATTACAATAGATGCATATCCGCCGAAGTTAGAAGGCCTTCGGTATTTTCGTAAATAATCTGCCCTCGGGCACACAAAGGAGGTTTTACACCATGTCCAAACTCGGAAAGAAATTGCTTTTTACAGGCATTCTGGCAGGCAGCTGCGCAGCCGCTTATACCATCTACAAAAAGAAATGTGACGATTTCGAAAAGACTTTGGAAGATGATTTCGAAGATGAGGAAGAGGAAGAGGAGGATGAGCGCTCCTACACCAATATTTCTCTCGACGAAGACGAAGAAAAGGAAGAAAAGGAAGATACGGAAGCGTAACGGTGCAGTTGCGTAACTTCCGAAACACCAAACGCCCCGTCCGGGTTTGCCGGACAGGGCGTTTTTTCTATATCACTGTTTCAGTTTTTCAACTTCACCGCTTACGATGCCGTTGGTCTTTATCATACCGCGTATGATCGCATCCTTCGCGTTCTTCCACGGTTCGTCCTTATACTTATAGTCGAACTTGTTGATAAACCACTCCAGATCCTCGGCGACTCTCTGCATGTTCGTGATGTACAGTTCATTCGTCACGCGGATGAAATCATCCAGGTAGCGTCCGGATAATTCCTTCGGCGCGTCCTCAATGAGGCGCGCATAATGCTCGGTGCAGAAGCCCTTACACTTGCGGTACTTCGCCGGAAAACCCGGGTCGGTCTTCCACAAATAGTGGACCGTCGCGATGTAACGATCGAACACCGCCTCGATGCGGTCGCAGACGAAGCAGGACTTATTCAGTTTCTTGATGTAATCCACTGCCCCGCCGCCGGTCTTCTTAAAGAAACCGGATTTGATGGGATTGTTCTGCGCGGATTTGATATCTTCATTCGTCTGATCCAGATGCGTCTTCATGATGAGCGCCAGGCCCAGGCGGTTATTCTTATCATACAACATCTGCATGTGCTTCTGACAAAAACCGGTCTTATTCGTAATCATTCGGAACTGATCGTCCATATAGCTGGGTCCCAGCGTGAAATCCACTGCCTGCTGCTCCAGATCGCGGTACATCAAGCATACCGGACACTCACAGTCATGGTCAAAAGCATCATTGACCGGTATCGCATAAATCTTCTCTGCCATCGGCGCTCCCCTCTCCGACGTAACAGGCTACGCGCCTGCGTCGGCTTTAAGTCAGATCTTAAAGCTGCTCTTCAATGAAACGATGCGGTTGAATACCAAATGCTCCGGCGTGCTGTCCTTCACGTCCACGCAGAAGAAGCCGTTGCGGACGAACTGGAAGCTGTCGTATGCCTTCGCGCCGGCTACTGTCGGCTCGATGTAGCAGTCTTCACATACGGTCAATGAATTCGGGTTGAAGTTGATGGTTCCGTCGTCGTTGAGTTTACCCTTCTCTTCGTCGACCAGGTTCTCGTAGAGGCGCACGGTCGCGCGTACGGCGGTCGCCGCGTTTACCCAGTGAATCGTACCCTTTACCTTACGGCCATCGGGGCTGTTGCCGCCGCGGCTGGCAGGATCGTAGGTCGCATGCACTACGGTCACGTTGCCGTTCTCGTCAGTCTCATAACCGGTGCAGGTCACGAAATAAGCATTCATCAGGCGGACTTCATTGCCCGGGAACATACGGAAATACTTCTTCGGCGGCTCGATCATGAAGTCCTCACGCTCGATCACGAGTTCACGGGAGAAAGGCACCTTGCGGCTGCCCAGTTCTTCATTTTCCGCGTTGTTAACGACTTCGAGCTCCTCGGTAACGCCCTCGGGATAGTTGTCGATCACGAGGCGGATCGGGTCCAGAACAGCGCTGATACGCGCCTTCTTCAGTTTCAGATCTTCACGGATGCAGTACTCGAGCATCGCATAATCCACGGAACTGTCGCTCTTCGAAACGCCGCAAAGCGTTACGAAACGGCGGATGGACTCCGGCGTGAAACCACGACGGCGCAGGGCGCTGATCGTGACCAGACGCGGGTCATCCCAGCCATCGACAACACCATCCTCGACCAGCTTCTTGATGTAACGCTTGCCGGTGATAACATTCGTCAGGTACAGTTTCGCGAACTCGATCTGGCGCGGCGCCGGATCGAACTCACACTCGCGAACTACCCAGTCATAGAGCGGGCGGTGATCCTCGAACTCCAGCGTACAAATGGAGTGCGTGATGTGCTCGATCGCGTCCTCGATGGGGTGCGCGAAATCGTACATCGGGTAAATGCACCACTTGTCGCCTGTGTTGTGATGGGTCATGCGGGCTACGCGGTAGATGACCGGGTCACGCATATTGATATTCGGAGATGCCATATCGATCTTAGCGCGAAGCACTTTCGATCCGTCCGGATATTTTCCTTCCTTCATCTCCTCAAAAAGTTTTAAGTTCTCTTCTACCGAGCGGTCGCGGTAGGGGCTGTTCTTACCGGGTTCGGTGAGCGTTCCGCGGTACTCGCGGATCTCCTCTGCCGTAAGGTCACAAACGAATGCCTTGCCTTTCTTAATAAGCATGACCGCGCACTCGTACATTTTATCGAAATAATCCGAAGCAAACAGGACCTGATCGCCGAAATCCGCGCCCAGCCAGCGAACATCCTCCACGATGGAATTGACATATTCCGTCTTCTCCTTCGTCGGGTTCGTATCGTCGAAACGCAGATGGAAGGTACCGTGGTACTCCTCTGCCAGTCCGCTGTTTAAGATGATGGACTTCGCATGTCCGATATGAAGATATCCGTTCGGCTCCGGCGGAAAACGTGTTACGACTTCGTTATACACGCCCTCTGCCAGGTCTTTATCGATCGCCTGCTCGATAAAGTTCCTCGAGATCACTTCTTTTTCTTCGTTATTATCTTTGATTTCGTCTTTCAAATCTGCCATGATGACCTTCCCGGGTCAATGCGGCTTAAAAAACCCGCATTGCTCACTGTTTCGTATTCTCCGGAGCTTTGCGAAAAGCCCTGCCCCGTACTATGCATTTTACACAGAATCGCGACTTTTTGTCAACTGCTTTTTCGAGATGCAGCCGGCTCGATCCGTATCTTTCCTTCCGTTTCGGGCAATGCGATGCGGTACCGGTCAGCAAGCCTCGGACCGCAGGCCGCAGAGCCGACGCCGGCCATGGCGAAATCCACGCAGATCACGTTGTATTCGCAAGGTGTAAGCTCGAAGTTATGCCTTTGTTTCGCCAGCTCTTCCTGTGTGTAGACCGAAGCATTAAAGGAAAAACCGTCCGCATTCGAAAACCGAAGGCCCGTCGAAGTATCGGAGAGTCCGGTCCGCACTTCGGCATGCGTGCACCCATAGTGCGAGGAATTCTCCTGCGGGCGGACATAATCTTCGTAGAGTTCTTCGATATCCGCCGTAAAGTTACCGACATAGGAAGCCTGATGCTTATCGATATAACTCTCGAACGGCCCGTAACCGTAATAGGAAACCTTCCGAAGGCGCTTCGGAACGAAAAGCCGGAGTCCGAAACGCGGCAGGAATTCCACTTTATTCGAGGTTTTGATCTTGCAGCTTACGTCCAACGCTCCCGACGGCGAGATACGATAGGAAGCCTCCATCACCGCAAACGGCTGATGCATGCTCCAGCCGAAGGACTGCCGTGCCCGGATCACCACGTCAGCGCCCTCCTCGCTGAGGGAAGTATCATATACTTTCACGTCATAGTCATTCAGGTGCGCGCGGTACCAGTCTTCCTTCATAGTATCATTGTCCACCGGAGCACGGAAGAAATTATATTCCATCGGTTTCATAAGAAGGTTTTTTCCGCCTACGATCATCGCTTTAAAGGCCGCGATCCGGCGGTCGAAAACATAGGTAATAGCCGGTGTCTCCACGGTAAACGTAAACGGCTCGTTCGTGCAGATCATCTTCTCCTTTCGGCCAATGCCTTTCTTTTTGCCGCTCTTTACGGCAGCCGTGAAGATCTTAAGCTGATCGAAGCAAACCTCCGCTCCGTCCTCGAACGTGCTGTAATCATTCTTCGCCGTGAAGATAAAGCGGATGTAGGTGTCCCCGTCAAACGGATTTTTCTTCGCTTCGGGGATCGTGACCTCTACCTCTTCCATCGGACCGGCAGAAAAATCCACCGTTCCGGTAACGGGCTTTTGCATATCCGAAGTGATCTCGTAGCGGCAGGATAAGAAATCTCCCGCATTCAGGAAACGAAGGAGGTTCTTAAACCAGAAGCTGCCAGGCTTCTCTCCGGCGCGAACGCGTACCGGACGATAGACCTGTTTAGCCTCCAGAAGACCTGTGTGCGGTGTACGGTCCGGATAGCAAAGCGCATCCATGCAGAAATTGCCGTCATTGTGACGCTCGCCGGAGTCTCCGCCGTATCCGTATTTGACCTTTCCGTCCTTCGTCTTACCCAGGATCACTGCGTGGTCAGCCCACTCCCAGATCAGACCGCCGATGATACGGTCGCTTGACATGAATGCCTGCATATAGGCCTCCAGGTCGCCGGGGCCATTGCCCATGGCGTGACAGTATTCGCACAACATGAAAGGCCGTTTTTCTTTTTTATTTTCCGGGAACTTCGCCAAAACTTCCGGCGGTGTGTACATCTGCGACACCACGTCGAAGCAGTCATCCGATGTATCGTCGATCTTATGGAGACTCTCGTAATGTACAGGACGAGTGGCATCCAGACTTTTGATCAATTCTGCGGCGGATCTCATGTTTTCGCCCAGACCGGTTTCATTGCCCAAGGACCAAAACAGAACGCATGGATGGTTGATGTCGCGGGTCACCAGAAGCCGCTCACGGTTTAAGATCGCTTCTTTGAAATCCGGGTTCATGGCGAGCAGAGCGATCCCGCCGTAATTTCCGTTTTTCCAGTGCAGATCGTTATATACGTTACAGCAGCCATGCGCTTCCACGTCTGCCTCATCGATCACGTACATACCGAGTTCGTCGCAGAGGCGATAGAACTCCGGACTGTTGGGATAATGTGAGGTACGCACCGCGTTGATGTTGTGCTGCTTCATGAGCACGAGATCACGGCGCATCTTCGCCTTATCGGCATACGCACCCGTGTCCGGGTAGCTATCGTGGCGGTTGACACCGAAGAATTTGATATGACGGCCATTCAGCTTAAAAACGCCCTTCTCGATCGTGATCGTACGGAAGCCGACCTTCTCGCCGATACATTCCGTTTCGGTCTCGATGATCAGGTCGTAGAGATACGGGTCTTCCGCGGACCAGGAATGAATGTCCGGGAGACGCACGGAGAACTGCTCCTCCGCCTGCACATCGGCCTCAGCCAGGACACGGTCGCCATCCGAAAGGCGGATGTGTGCCCCCGATGCATTCAGCGTCAGGCCAAAGGTTCCATAGGAGCGGCCGCGGATGACCTTATAATCTGCGGTCACATGATAGTTTGTGATGCATTTCCCGGGGCGTGCCAGCAGATAGACATCGCGGAAAATGCCGGACAGGCGGAATTTATCCTGATCTTCCAAATAGGTACCGTCACACCACTTCAAAACGGCGAGGACGATGACATTTTCCCCTGCGACCAGATGAGACGTGATGTCAAATTCCGAGGTGTGGTGCGAAACCTGCGAATAGCCGACAAAGTTTCCGTTTACGAAGAGATAGAAGCAACTGTCCACACCTTCAAAACACAAAATGCGGCGGTTTTCATCCGGAGCGTAAGTAAAGCTCGTCCGATAGATCCCGACAGGATCGTCGTCCGGCACATAGGGCGGGTCGAACGGGATCGGATAGTCGACATTCGTATACTGCGGTCTGTCGTAGCCGTACAACTGCCAGTTTCCCGGCACGGGGATTCGTTTTTTTAATGCGATCGAAAGATAATCATCCTCCAGATCCAAAACGGAATCGTAGTAGGCAAAACCCCACCGTCCGTTCAAGAGGGTAAACCGTTTCGAAGTCTCACGGTCGGCAAAGGGGTCCTGACCGGGTGCAAACGGGATAAAATAGTTATGATCCTGCAGGGTCCCCAACTGAAGGGTCTTCGGGTCTTCATGCAGGGTCATCCGGCTCTTCGGGGAGCCGGGAGCAGCGATTTTATTCAAGTCCATGAAATGTCCTCCTACGAGATATTTCTATGATTAGATTTTACCTCGAAGAGGCCGAATTTGCAATGCTGTATTTCTTGCTTTATTGACTATGCTATGTTATACTGACTATGTAAATGAGGAACTCTGTTTGCCCGGGAAGCAAACAGTATTATTGGGATGTAGAGGTGTGTAGATCATGAACCTTATTTTGATCATTGCGGTCGCGGTGCTGATCGTATTGATGTGCTATCAATACCTGCCGGTAAACAACACGGATGTGCCGAAATACCAGCATGATGTCGCGACAGTTGAATACGTTTTGGATAACCCGAATATTCTGATCAATGATCTCGGGTTTGCTTCGTACGGAAAATGGAACGAAAATAATAAAGTCAACTACGACTATATACTTCCGATCGAGTTGTATGCGGACCCGACGGATCCGAAACAGGCCTATTTTATCGATATCGTCGGTGAAAACGGCTACCTGATCGTGGATTCGGAGAATAACCTCTATCAGTTTCAGGTAAGCGGGGATTATCCGCAACTGCTTGACGCGGAAAATGTCTTCTACTCCCCGTACGACGGCCTCATATACACGTATAAGGGGAAGCAGCATATGGTCACGGGGTCGTTGCAGATCATACTGCCGAAGCGTGAGCGTCTGACAGCCTTCGTCGGCCAGCGGACGCCCGGTGACGGCGATATCTACCAGCCCCAGTCCTACGTCGCAGACCGCTACGGTACAGGGTATTCGGTCGCCTATGCATACAGCCTCCGAAACTTCGACTATGCGACCCAGGGCGATACCAGCATCTACTTCCGCGGTCGCGGCAGCCGTTCGGAGGGGAATTGTACATTGACCGCGATGTATAATGCACTCAACTATATCAGTTCGACACACATGGGCGGAACGCTGCCCACTTCCCGCAATATAACGCAAGTCGACGCGAAAAAGGATGCTTTTTACGCCAAATACTCTTCCGACCGTACCTACGTGATCGACACGCCGAAGGTATTGCCCGAACTGTATGCCAACATCCGCGCTTACGCGATCAGCGCCCATGGCTATGAAGTCGAGGCCCTGACGCAGTTAGAGGTCGAAGACGTGATGAACCACATGCTGACAGAGTACGGAAGCTCGCTCAAAGCGAAAAACTACTACGACGCATCCTACTATCATCAGGTTCTTGAGCCGGTCTCTCACGACCTTCCGGTGCTGAATAATGTTACCACGTCGTCCACCTACGGTTCCCATTCCATGGTAGTCACGGGTTATCAGATCTACACGTCCTCCATAGACATCGGCGACCTGCATATGCTGAATTATCTGCTCATGCTCCAAGTCGCGGACGGCTGGTTCTCCGATGCACGCTATTACGACGCAAACTTAAACAAAGATCTCGAGATCGTTACGGTTCTGGAGGCAAAATAAGACTGAGGGAAGATAAACCATCCCTTCGAGATACATATGAGAAAAAAACGAGCACGCAATATCATGATCGTGGGGCTGTTGTGTTTGTCCCTTTCGGCAAATGCCTGTCAGTCCCGGCCAGTAGATGGCACGTCGGCGAGTTCCGACGAGCCCGTGATAATTGCGCCCGAAACCACGGAAAATAATACCGGGATCCATACAACCGTTGCCGAAACCCCTGAGACGACCCAGCCGGGTACGACTGAAGTCACAGCGCCGACCGAAACCGAAGCCCTGACCGAGGTTGAAACTTCGACCGAACCGGAAACGACATCCATCCCCGGCTTGGAATACCAGGAGGTCCCTGTCGTACGCTATGTTCTGTCCGGCTCGGACAGCCTGCTTTCGGACCTCGGCTTTGATCTGCCGGACATCGATTTCGATGCGATCTATCCGATCACGGTGAAGGCGCCCGACTGTCCTGAAACCGAGGCCTATCTGATCGATTTTACCGGTGAAAACGGCTACGTGATCGTAAACGATGAATACTCGCTCCTCGCGGTGATGACCAACGGCGACTACTCCGCATTGGCCGGCTATTCCGACCTATGCTACGCCATGACCGACGGCCTTTTGTACACGGTCGACGGAATACGCATGTGCATGGACCGTGCGAGCACGCAGACACCGACACCTTCCGACCGAATCTACGTCGGCCAGGAGAGCATCGGCGAAGGCGAGATCTACAACCTGGAATTTTACGTTTCAGATCGCTATTCCGACCGGTATACGTCATCCGCCAGTAAGATCCTGGAGTTTGAGGAACTTCATCGTCAGCGGGATCTCTCGGTATATAAGTCGAACGGAGGTGAGGGCAACTGCACCCTCGCGGCAGTCTATACATGTCTGGAGATCCTGGGGCGCAACATTCTCTACGATACCGCCCTGTTTCCGGCACTTAGCGAGACGGTCACGATCGACGTCGTGAACGACCCGAACTATCCGAAATATGCGGACGACCCGAACTACCACATCGATCCGTACGTTGATCTGCCGCTTGTGTACTCACAGGTGCGCGACGTAGTGGTCGGCACCTACAACTATTTGGACGGCGTATTTCCTTGGGTCAATGAGATCCTGTTCAACAATATTCTGGATAAATACGAGTGCGGCATGAAGGCTGTCAATCACTACGCCTGGACCTATCAGGAGGACCTCATCCCCGAGATCGATGCAGGTCTTCCCGTACAGATGAGCATCACCGGGGCGAAGTGCTACGCCAGTCATTCGATCAGCGTTATCGGCTACGAATATCTGACCTCCACGACTCCGGTCGGACAGCTGACGAAAGTCGACACCCTTTTCTTCCTGACGATCGCTGACAACTGGAACACCTCCCCCGTCAGTCTGGACACAAATATTCAAACCATCGTGGGAAATATAATCACGTTTGAACAAAAATGACCGGGATCCGAAGATCCCGGCCTTTTTTCGGTCAATCAAATGTGAACCGGTCGAATGTATAACTTTCATTCGCATCCGGTGAAACAAATTCAAAATACACGGCGTGCTTTCCGATCACACCGGTCGTAAGTGTTGCCGTGACTGCGGTCTTCGCCCCGTCGAAGACTGCAGTCGAAACAACGCGGCCCCGATACGAATCGATGCGCACATTGACCGTGACGGCCTTCGCCTCTTCCAGAACGACCGTTACGGTCTTCGGTACGTTGTTACCGAACTGGAGATACCGAAAGCCTACCGTCGTGCCCGTCGTGATATTCACGATCGGGGTGGAAATATCCTCTCTCTGCTCATATCCCGGACGGATGTGGGCATATTTTTTGCTTCCGTAGATGTGGCAGGCATAACCTGCGGAGATCCACAAATATGCGTCCAGGCCGTTGATATGCGGTCCCTGTGAAGTCATCTCCACCGGCTTCGAAGAAACCGGTTCGCCGTTTAAATACTTCACATCGCCGATGTACAGCTGTCCGTCCGTGCCCATCGCAACATCCACCGGCTCGAGCATCGCCTGGCGGGAATACTCATCGGTACCGGTCTGTCTGTGGTAGAAAATGTACCATTTTCCGTTCACTTCCATGATGGAGCCGTGGTTATTTCCCCAGCGATAGGTCATGGTGCCGACGCCTTCGGAATCGTGCAGGATCTCTCCGCCGTTAAAACTGATGTCCCCGCCGTCGTGGAACGGCCCGAACGGCGTGTCGCTGATGCGATATGACAAAAAGCCGTTGCAAGGTTCGAAAACGCCCAACTCCGGGATGGGTTTCTCATACCGTCTCGAGAAAATGTAAACGTATTTTCCCATGACCTTCCGCGGGCTGGAAGCCTCGAAGAAAGCGTCGATCAGGGAAATGTGTCCGTCATCCCTCGGATCCCAGGGGCAGGTCGAATGCCCGAGCGGGTTCGAAACGAGGGTGTCCTCCTTTATGGTCGCCATGTCCTCTTCCATCTCGGCGATGTAGCACGGCGCAGCGCAGCCGCCCCAGTAAGCATAGACCTTACCATCATCATCCACCAAAACGCCGGGATCGAACCCTAACTTCGTCTCCACCGGGTTCTCGAACGGTCCCCACGGGTTCTTTGAAGACGCGACCACGACCAGACTGCCCTTCCGCTCTGCCGCGTACATATAATAGGTGTCGCCCTTCTTCACTACATCGGGGGCATACAGGATCGAATCATAGTGTGTCTCGTAGCACACGCCATGGTACGTCCAGTCCGTCAGGTCCTCTACCGGAGCGGACCATGCAACATAGTTTCGCCCGCAGTACTGCGTCCTCTCGATATCATGCGAGCCATACACATAGACCCGCTTCTCGCCGTTGTGCTCGAACACTCTCGGCTCGCCGTCCGGAACATGCTCCCACAGGGGCATGTAAGGGTTCGCGCCCTTAATAAACTTCTTCATCATTCTTTCCTCTTTTCTTTTTTTGTCGTTTCCATCTACCCGTCATAAGGTCATAAGATGTTGAACTTTCTTTCAACTCTGCGCTCTCTCTACCGAGCCGGTCTGGCCTTCCTTAAACACGTTCAGGTGCCGTGCATCCACGGCAAATTCCAGGATCGGCATGGAGAGCATGCCCGGTCTGCGGTCGAACCGCAGGCACGAAATGCATGTGTGGGGAATGTGTCCGAGCATCATGCACAGGTGCGGGAACGGGATATTGAGAACGCGCGATAAGAGCGCCGTCGATGAACCGCCGTGACTGAATAAAACGAAGGTCTTCTGCTCATCGCTCCCGTTTATGTTACGGTAATACAGGCCCTCGCGCTGATAGCCGAGCGTCTTAAGCCACTCGTCGACCGCGGCCATCACATGGTCAATGTCGACCGTCGCCGTATTGTCCACGAAATCGGGAAACTCCCGCCACTTCGGATCCTGCAAGTCCACGCCCTCGTGCATCAATTTTCCTGAGCAGATCCACGGGTTCCCCTTTCGGTACAGATCCTCCAGACTTCCGAACCGGATCTCACGCATAAAATCCAGCGTCTCGATCTCGTTAAGCCCCGACAGTTCTGCAAACGGCTTCGCGGTCTGCTGCGCACGGCCCTGGGGCGAGCAGAATATCTTCTCGATTCCCTCCTCCATCAGTCGCTGCGCGACCACCTTCGCCTGTCTATGTCCCAGTTCGGTCAGGCAGTCCAGTTCATAGTTCGGATCTCCGTGACGTACCAAAATCAGTCTCATATCCTATCTCCTTCGTAACGATCTTCAAACTCGCACCCGCTACCGCTTTCATTTTCCGTTCCTCCGTTATTTAACAGGGGCATCCGCATCATGCGTATACCACCTAATCATACCATATCTTCGCTCTCCCGTGAAGGTAAAAGTCGAAATATAAAATGCATGCCCTATGCATTTATCAAATTTCGATGAAATTCCGCTGAAAAACAGTTGACAAGCCCAAATGTTTGTAGTATTATGTTGGATGTTGACGACAACATGTTTGTTCAACAAGCTGGCGTGGCACAGTCGGTAGCGCGCAACATTGGTAGTGTTGAGGTCACGGGTTCGATTCCCGTCGCTAGCTCACAAAGTATTACGGATCCGCGATCGCGGGTCCGTTTTTTTACCCCTAAGCCCAACTATACGTTGTAAAAAACATCTGTAACTATACTTTGCGGTTCTTGTATTCCCGAAATCACTCGATTATAATACAGACAAGTGATCACGAAATACATAAAAAGAAGGTGATTTAAATGGAGATCAACATAAAAGATACCCTACGCACATTACGACTTAAGAAAAAAGTCACGCAGGAGGCTCTGGCTGTCCATCTGGGCATTACCCCCCAGTCCGTCGGAAAATGGGAACGCGGCGAAGGCTTCCCTGACATCACGCTGCTTCCCTCTATCGCTCTGTATTTCGGAGTTACGGTCGATGAACTGCTTGGCGTAGAAAAAGCCCGGATCGAAGAAACCATAAAAGAATATGAGGCAGAAGGATTAAAGTATTGGAATAAGGGGGAAACGGCAAAATGTCTGGCACTTTGGGAAAAAGCCTATAAAGAATTTCCCAACGATTGCCGCGTTATGTCCCATCTTATGGATGCACTTTATTCCGATGCAGGAAATCCGATCTATAGTGGTGACACGAATTATGACTCTGAAGGTGCCGTGAAGCGTATCATTGAGTTAGGCGAAGCGATCCTGGAAAGATCCACCGACACGGAGCTTCGTGAAGGCGCCATACAGATCTTGTGCTATACCTATAATGATGAAAACGATAAAGAAAATGCCTTGAAATACGCGAATATGGGCGGTGATTTTCAAGCAAATAAAGACGGTCTGAGATGCAATGTCCTTATGGATGAAGAAGGCGTGACCGCCAATCAGCAGTATTTAGTAGATCTTATTCAGACAGCCGCCTTAGTAGCTGCAGCGATTCCCTGGAAGAAACGGTTGACCTACGAGGAAATGATCGAAGCCTACTCCTTCGCCAGAGACATATATAAACGTCTGTTTAAGGACGGAAACGCAGGATTTTACTCGACCTCTATTGCCACGAACTGTTGTAACCTGGCACATCTGTACGCCGAACTGGGCGATGCCGAGAATACCCTGCAGGCCGTGGAAGAATGTGCCCACTATTCCGTTGCGGATCCGATCCCTTCCGATCAGGACTACACATTTACGGCTCCTCTGGTCAACCGGGTACGCCTTCCTCATAACGAAACCACCAGAAACAGTACCGGAAACTCCTGTTATTATACCCTTCGCTCTCTGGAAAATAAGAAATTTGATTTTGTAAGGAATGACGAGCGTTTCCAAAAGGCCATCAGCGACATGCAAAAGCATGAGATAAAGCCGACCGAAGAATAAACGATAAAAAGCAGGCTCCCGTTTCAGGAGCCTGCTTTGTCTATTCGCCCATGTCGGGCTTTTTTAAAGTGTTTTCAAATACGCCTCGCAGCGCGGCTTCATAAACGGCACAAACCAGGGCGCATCGAAAGCCGCCTTGAACTCCTGCGCTTCCACCCAGCGAAAGCCGATGGTCTCGCCCTCCTGCAGGACAATGCTGTCCTTCGGGATATCGGTCTCAAACAGATAACCGAAATAGATCGCGTGGGATTCCTCCCGGACCACATGATAAAGCGGTTTCAGATCCTCCCTTCGCGCGCGGATCCCCGTCTCTTCCAACAACTCACGAACGGCCGCCGCCTGCGGTTCTTCACCTTTGATCGCGCTACCGCCCGCGCCCGGCTCAAACAGTCCCGGGCAGTTCGGCTTCGAGTAGTCGCGATGCATCAGCAGGAAGGTCCCGTCCACATGGCGGACCAAAACCTCAACGACCAAATGAAAGAGCCCCTCCGGTATCTTCTGTCCTCGAACCAGATCCACACCGGTCAGCGCCCCATTTCGATCATATGCGTCCCATAATTCCATAAAGAACCTCCAAAAAAGGCCTGAAAACAAACCTGCAGGCTCCACCTAGGGATCCTGCTTAAAAACTACGAACGGATTAAAAGAAAGCACGTGACGGGAATCGAACCCGCGCCCTCAGCTTGGGAAGCTGATATTCTACCATTAAACTACACATGCGCGTTGCAGGCTAGCGTTGCTAACCTGCAACGCTAGAAGTTTGGTTTTGCACAACCACTCTATAACAAACTCTGCATAACCATCGCGTAGATTCTCTGGTTTTCTTCCTGCCACCGGCCGCAGACGCGCTCCGCCTGCTCTTGTGTCGGAACGGAAAGGTTCATCGAGAACAATGTCGCCTTACCTTCTTTGATCTCGCAATGTACGGTGTATTCTTGATTCACCGAGGATTTGTAATAATCTGCAATGGTGCTCGCCTCGGAACGGAACTGGATGCGATGCTCGGCCAGATATTTGTCGATATCTTCCTTAATGGACGCCGACAGGTTGTTGCTAAAATAGTACAACGCGTCCTCGCCCTCACCGGTCATCTCGTAATTTGTAACATTCCGAATGGTCTTCGACCGAATGAGATTCGCTTCCTCGAGTTCCTTCACAACACCCTGGAACGTAAAGTAGGTCGTGTATTCTTTACCCACGAAGAAATCCGTCATCTGGCTGTTCGCCAACGGAAAATTCACCTTCTTGAGCATATACAATACCATAAGTTTATAGAGTGTTGTAGGCTCTGTTACCATAACTGTTCCTCTCACGTACGGTTCGAACTCAGCCGGCAATGCCTGTCCGGCACCTCGATGTGATCGCGAACCGCTATTATCGATCCTCTCATTCGACAGGATATCCCACCGAGTTTTATTATATCAACATGCCGGCATCTCGTCAAGTTCATTTTCCACAAACGCCGTGATTTACACCCACTCTCCCGGTAAATTCCGCTTCAAAAAGTCTTGATTTCCCCATTCTTTTATAGTATACTCTAGATGATTGATACATGAGCTTGTTCCAATCCGGCAGATCCTCATCCCCTGAAAATATAGGGGCTTTCGTTTATGTGTGATCGGCTGACATCGGTTTGCAAGGCAAACCTATCCTTTAATTTCCCCCAAAACAAACAAATGGAATATTTTGAGAGGTCACTGTTTCTATGAGTAAAAGTAATGATCTGACATTGTCCGAACTGCGTGAAATCGCCAAAAGCCATGGTATAAAGGGCATTTCCACCATGCGAAAGCCGGAACTCATGGCGCTTTTGTATAGCGTTTCGAAGAAAGAGAAGGAGGAGCGCGAAGCCGCTGAACGAGCTGCTGCCGAGGGCGGCGATGCTGCCGACAGCGCTGCGCCGACTCCCGATACCGACGAAACGCCCACGGGCGATGTCGATGCGGCGGAGGCTTCTAAAACCGGCGCCGAAGAACCCGTGAAGAAGCGTCGTTTTATCAGTTCGATCGAGGCTAAATCTCAGGCACGTGAGGCAGAAGCTGCCCGCCGTTCGAGCCTGCGTACTGCACGGGTCGGACGTACGCCTTCCGAGATCCTGCGTACTCCGGAAGCCCGCGATGCACAGGCGACCGATCGCATGTCGCGCCCTCCGAGGCGTCCTTATACGCCGCAGTTAAATCTCTCGACTTCATCGCTTTCGATGTCGAATACATACGGCCAGTCCCCACAGACGCCGCAGCAGCCGCGTCCGTTCCAGTCGAAATCCTTTACCGCTGCCCATCAGGTGCAGGGCTACGGTAAGATGGCTGTCCCGCAGGACCAGCTGGAGGGCAATGAACCCACCCCCCAGCCGTTCTACGATCGCCCGAACTATAATAACAATTCCGATCGAGAAGACGAGGATATCCCGCCTTACCGCCGCGAAGAAGAGGAATTCGTTCAGGCTCCCCGCGTGAGCTCCGGCTACGGCCGTGTTCGCACACCCGAGACGACGAAAGAAGAAACCCCCGCCGCTGAGGTGGAAGCATTGACCAACGGAGTCAGCGCCGGCGGCATTCTGGAACTTCTGGCAGAAGGCTACGGTTTCATCCGCTCCAACCACTATCTGAACGGGGACAATGATATCTACGTCGCACCATCCCAGATCCGCCGGTTTAATCTTCACACTGGCGACTACATCGAAGGCATGCGCCGTAACCAGTCCCAGGGCGAGAAATTCCCTGCACTTCTGACGGTGAATTCCATCAACGGCATCCCTGCAGATACTTATACTGCGCCGACGCCATTCGATAATCTGACACCGATCTTCCCGAACGAGCGTCTGAAACTTGAGATGCCCGGCTGCGACATTTCCATGCGCATCATGGACATCATCTGCCCCATCGGTAAGGGCCAGCGCGGTATGATCGTCGCACCGCCGAAGGCCGGTAAAACAACACTGATCAAACACATTGCCCAGTCCATCCTCACGAACCATCCGGAGGTGCACCTGATGGTGCTGCTGATCGATGAGCGTCCCGAGGAAGTGACCGATATCCGTGAATCGATCGGCGCGCACGAAAGCTGCGAAGTCATCGATTCCACATTCGACCAGTCTCCCGAACACCACAAGAGAGTTTCCGAGATGGTGACCGAGCGCGCAAAGCGTCTGGTGGAGATCGGCCAGGATGTCATCATCCTGCTGGATAGTATCACACGTCTGTCACGTGCCTACAATCTGACCGTAGCGCCCAGCGGACGCACCTTGTCCGGCGGCCTGGATCCTGCCGCGCTCTACACCCCGAAACGATTCTTCGGAGCTGCGCGCAACATGCGCGAAGGCGGCAGCCTCACCATTCTGGCCACTGCTCTGGTCGATACAGGCAGCCGCATGGATGACGTGATCTTTGAGGAATTCAAGGGCACCGGCAACATGGAGATCGTACTGGATCGCCGCATGAGTGAGAGACGCATCTTCCCCGCGATCGACATCGCCCGCTCCGGAACCCGCAACGAGCAGTTGCTCCTGAATGCGGATGAGCTCGAGGCCATCACGAAGGTGCGCAGACTTCTCTCTGATCAGAAAGCCGAGGAGGCGACCGAAAACATCCTGAACCTGTTCGAACAAACGAAAACCAACGAGGATTTTGTGGCTCGTATAAACCACTCGATCCGATAAAACATAAAACCGCTGCAGTAGTTATCTCTGCAGCGGTTTTTTTATTTACAATCTATATTATCACAAGAAATGAGCATACCGGAAAGTGCAAGCCGGATAATAATTCCTGCCCTTTTCACTCAGGCCATATCTAACCCTCACATTTTTACAAAACAAAAACAGGCGAGGGGTTTTGAAACCACTCACTTGTTTTCCTCGCAAATTGTTAGTATTCCCTATGAAAAGAAGCTTCTCAGTTTATGAAAACCGAATCCTGAGAGTACAACCATAGGGTCTGTCGTCCTCTCCGCCAAATACCTTGACCTCAACAACTTCTTTATTCTTATCCAGAAGCGGTGTGATCTTTTCTACCATGAAACCGGGAACTTCACCGATCAATTCATCATTCAGATAGATCTCAATGGCATCCTTTCCTTCAAAGTTATCGACTTCAAATCGAACCGTAAGACTTTTATCAAACGGCTTCTCTTTCATCTTCAATGCACTAAGATTTTGGGTCGTGTCCAGAATTCCGCCCTTATGAGACATCGGAGAAGCAGTGATCATGAGCTCCGTCCCTTTTTTCTTTCCAAAAAGTCCCATACCGTAACCCCTCTTTCCGTCAATAGTCTACAAAAATCGACGCTTCGCTTTATAACTGTCTTAATTATATCAAATTCAGCAGAATTTGTAAAGGACTTTATAATTTTTTTACTTTTTGTCGTACGATTTCATAAGAAAGCACACCGGCAGCTACGGAGGCATTGAGCGAATCGATATCTCCCTTCATGGGAATGGACGCGATCATATCACAATGCTCACGTACCAGGCGGCTGACACCGCTGCCCTCGTTACCGATCACGAGGCCAATGGGACCCGTCAGGTTGAGATCATACATGACCGTTCCATCCATATCCGCACAGACGAACCACATGCCCTCTTTCTTAAGCTGCTCCATCAGTGCCGAGAGGTTAGCAACTCTCGCTACCGGTGTGAAAGCTACAGCACCGGCCGATGTACGTGCCACGGTCGAATTCACCGATGCGCTACGGTTCTTCAGGATCACCACGCCGTGGGCGCCCGCCAGATTCGCCGTTCGGATGATCGCGCCCAGGTTGTGCGGATCCTCGATGCCATCCAGCAGGATGAGGAACGGATCCTCTCCACGCTCACGCGCCAGCGCCAGCATCTCATCCACTTCGGCGTATTGGTAGTTCGCGCCGACCGCCATCACACCCTGATGATGCTTCGTCTCGCTCTTCCGGTCCAGTTCTTCCTTCGACACATAGTCGACTTTGATCTTCTTAGCCAGGGCCAGTTTCTTCACCTGCTCGATCGCAGGATCCTTCAGGCCGGACTGCAGCAGGATGCGCTCCGGCTTCGTTCCGGCGCGCAGGGCTTCCGTGACCGCATTGCGTCCTTCGATCGATATCTCTTCGTACCGCATTTATTACTCCTTTTCGGCGTCCTTCACGGTCGCCAGGCACAGTTCAAACAACTCCTCGAGCCTCTCCGTCCGCTTCTCCAGATACAGGTAACCGAACAGGCACTCCAGCCCCGTCGCCAGATGATACTCCTGCGGCGTGCAGCTTTTGGGCAATGTCCCCGGCTTCGCGTTTTTTCCGCGCTTGAGGATGTCCTTCTCCTCTTCGGTGAAGAAGTCCGGATGCTCCGTGACGATCTTCGCCTGCGTTTTCGCATTGGCCAAACGAACGCTCGCCTTATGATATTTCTGCGGCGACAGGTCCCTCTTCGTCACCAGATCCTCACGGATCATGAGTTCGTAGACCGAATCGCCGAGGTAGGCCAGCGAAAGCGGGGCGTACAGCCGTGCCGGCATTTTGCTACGTTTCTCTTCGTTCATATCAAACTCGCTTCCAGGTCGTTCCCTGGCGTGTATCCTCCAGGACGATGCCCATATCCAAAAGCTTAGCACGGATGGCGTCGGCCTTCGCAAAATCTCTGTCCTTCTTCGCCTGTGCGCGCTGCGCGATCAGATCCTCGATATCGCTGTCCAGTGTCTCCTTCTGCGTCTGTACGACCAGGCCGCAGATGTCGCTGAGTTTCACGATCGTGTTCAGGAAGGTATCCACTGCCTCCTTCGTGCTCTCCTCGGTGATCTCGACATTGGCCAGTTTTACCATCTCGAAGATCGCGGCCAATGCATCCGCGGTGTTGCAGTCGTCATCCATGGATGCCTCAAACTTCTCGACGAGGCTGCCGAGTTTTGCAAGCGTTTCCGCCTCATTTTCGCGTCCTTTTGCGGGATGTGCGGAAATATACGTCGACAGGTCGGAAAGTCTGGTTACGGCCGTGATAATACGTGTAAGCGCGTTTTTTGCAGCTTCCATCAGTTCTTGACTGAAGTTCAGCGGGCTGCGATAGTGCGCGTTGAGCATGAAGAAACGCAGGACCTGCAGATCGTAATGCTTCGCGATGTCGCGCACGAGGAGGAAGTTACCCAGGGATTTGGACATCTTCCGGTTATCAATGTTCAGGAATGCATTGTGCATCCAGTATTTTGCAAACTCGCATCCGTTCGCCGCTTCGGACTGCGCGATCTCGTTCTCGTGGTGCGGGAAGATCAGGTCCTCGCCGCCGGCGTGGATGTCGATGCGGTCGCCCAGGTAACGCTTCGCCATAACGGAGCACTCGATATGCCAGCCGGGACGGCCGTCGCTCCACGGTGAAGGCCAGGACGGCTCGCCCTCTTTCTTCGGCTTCCAAAGCACGAAGTCGAGGTTATCCTCTTTCTCCTCCGCTCCGGTGACCAGCAGGTCACGCATACCGGACTGGAGATCGTCCAGATTCTTATGGGACAGTTTGCCATAGGGTTTAAATCTACGGGAACGGAAGTACACCGTTCCGTCCTTATCGTATGCATAGTCCTTCTCGATCAATGTGGAGATCATGTCGATCATGCCGCCGATCTCCTGCGTCGCACGCGGATGCGTGCTCGCCGGGCGCACGTTCATGCCCTCCATGTCTTTCTTGCACTCTACGATATACTTCTCGGCAACTTCCTGCGCCGAGATGCCCTCCTCGAGGGAGCGCTTGATGATCTTATCGTCAACGTCTGTAAAATTCGACACATAGTTGACTTCGTAGCCTTTGTATTCCAGATAACGGCGAAACGTGTCAAACACGATCATGGGACGCGCATTACCGATGTGAATAAAATTATATACGGTCGGGCCGCAGACGTACATCTTTACCTTTCCGGGTTCGATCGGCTTAAACTCCTCTTTTCTTCCGGTCAATGTGTTGTAGATCTTGATCATGCTTTCGTTTCTCCTTTCTCTTTTTCAGCGAGCTGTTTTTCCAGCTCTTCGATACGCTTCGTCAATTCTTCGATGTCGTTCATGACGATATCGGGCATGTGGATGTGGTCCATGTCTGCGGTCGGCACGCGGGTATCCTTACGTTTTACCACGTGGCCGGGCACGCCGACGACCGTCGAATACGGCGGCACTTCCTGCAGCACCACGCTGCCTGCACCGATCTTCGAATTCTTTCCGACGGTGAAGGAGCCGAGCACCTTCGCGCCGGCACTGATCATGACATTGTCCTCGATGGTCGGGTGACGCTTGCCTTTTTCCTTACCGTTACCGCCCAGAGTCACGCCCTGGAACAGGGTGACATTGTCCCCGATGATGGTCGTCTCGCCGATCACCACACCGGCACCGTGGTCGATAAACAGGCCCTTTCCGATCGTGGCGCCGGGATGGATCTCGATGCCCGTACGGCGTGTTGCATGCTGGGACACGGCACGTGCCAGAAAATAGTGCTGCTTCTTATACAGTTTGTGTGCGAGCCGATAGTAGACGATGGCTCGGAAACTGGGATAGAGAACGACCTCCATCGGTGTCTTGATGGCCGGATCGCGGTCTTGGATCACCTTAGCTTCTTCTTTAAAAAACTCAAACATATCTTTCCTCCGTTCCGGCAAAAAGAGCCGGATCCAACTGGGCTCGAGAGGTGGCACAGACACGATCCGGACATAAAAAATCCGCGTGTGCGCTTCTCTCTCTGCGTACAACGTACGAAGAGACGATAATCAAACGCTACCGCGGTCCCACTCTTCTTAACGGCGCCAAACTGCCGTTCCCTTTTGAAGGCATATAACGCTGCCACCGGACGCACATACTGTTAGTTCCGCGCGTCTGCTCCCGGGTGCACTTCTCCTCTTTTGCTTCGAGACCGGCTTTCAGCCGCCGACCGGTCCTCTCTGGCGAAACGATCCAAAGGATACTCTCCCCGTTCATAGCAAAGGTGTATCCGAAATCCGGATACACCCATATAATAAACGATATGATTTGCAAATGTCAAGAGGCAATTACAAAACCGTTGTATTCACACTTTCCTCAGCGATGATGCTGATGGTCACGTTCAGGTTGCCATTGCGCATGCGAACCTCATCCATGAACTCTTTGAGGCTGGCGTCCGCCTTGAATTTCGCCTCGTAAGTCAGCTCGAACAGGGTTCCCATGTTGCTGGTCTTCACCTGCTGCAGGCTGGCACCGGTCGTATATTTCTCGAACAGATCGTCGAAAGCCTTCTCAAAATTCAGACTCTCAGGCATAGTGATGCGGATCTGACGTCTGGAAAAATCGATCTTCTTTACATTGACCGGGATAAACGAAGCCGCGATCATGACAGCACCGATCAACAGTACGAAAACACTTGCCTCCGTGTAGAACCCGAGGCCTACGGCCAGACCGGTCGCCATGCCGAAGAATACCGTAACGATGTCTTTGGAGTCGCCGGGGATACTACGGAAACGTACGAGCGCGAAGATACCCGCGATGGAAAATGCACGTGCCACATTGCTTCCGACCATGCTGATCACTACGGAAACCAAAGCCGGCAAAACGATGAGCATCACTGCAAAGTTCTTCGAAGCCTTGCGTCTCGCGCTAAGCAGGTAGGAAAGGCTTACCAGGATGCCCAGACCTACGCCGATGCCGATCTTAAGAAGCACATCCTGAACCGTAAAATTCAAGATCTCTGCTGTGTCGTTTGTCAATGAGATTGCTGCCAATAAACTGTTCATAATAACTCCTACATTCTGTTGATCTTCTAAATGCGGGTGGGATCAATCCGTGTCCCCCACCGCCGCGGGCGTAAACCGCGTACTGCCCGCATCGTGCTCACGCACGTATTGCATGTACTCCGTTCCGTATTTGGAAAACGAAGTCGGGAAGATGGAATACTTCGATAAAAGGCGGGCGAACCAGAGGGGAACTGCGCCCAGGACCTTTACCTCCATCAGGTGACAGTCGTCCATAAGAACGCGGCCGTACACGCCCTTATCCAGTTCCAGATCGTATCTGCGAACTGTGATATTCTTATCGAAGGTCACACGAAACTCCGGATCTTCCTTTCCGAACAAAGCCTTTCTCTCATAGGACAGGTACAGTTTCGGAATGACCGGATAGACTGAGCGAAAATAGTCCATCTCGTGAAGCATCTGGTGGTTCATGGACTGAACATTTTCCAGATCATCCTGCCCTGCCAGGTACGCGTCCGCGCGCTCTAACGGAGCCATGATGCGGCGCTTGCTGACCAAGCCTTTATATTTCTTTTTGATCTCGATGAAGCATTTGGTCTTCCGGTTCGGCACGCCATAACTGCGCAGACGCAGTTTCTCTTTATACGTCGGCTTTGCGAGCGACGTGCGGATCAGCGTGTCGTCCGGCGTATCATAGTAGATGTTCGTGATCAGGTAGTACCCTGTCTTCTTGCTGTAATCGTCGATCTCCATGTACTCCAGGAGGTCATCCAAAAACGCGGGCAATACCGTATTCGGGACTTTATACTTCAGTTCATATCTTCGAAATGTATCTCCAGCCATGGATCTTTCCTCCTTTCTCTGGTATCTTACACGGAAAATGTGTTGAAACGGTGAAGAATCCGAAAACTATTTCGTAATTCTTCGTTCGACCCTATAATGACCCCGCTTCGGCGAGGTCATTACAAAAATGATTTATGTTTTATTTCAGGCCGAGGATCTCCAGAACGGTATCCTTCATATCCTCGGGATCGCACTCACGCTTATGCAGGATCTCTGCGTTGCGCAGCTCTTCGACTGCCGGCGGGATCGCCACGCCGGAAATCTCGTAGAGGCGGTCGACCTTCGCGAACTCATCGTCCGCGATATCCGGTGTCAGGGCGCCTACAGCGTCCAGAACGCTGGTCAGGAACTTATACGGGCTGGCGGTCGAAGCAACGACGGTCACGGTCTCATCCTGCGTCTCCTTGCGATACTTCTCGTATACTGCGGAAGCAACGGCCGTGTGCGTATCCATCACGTAGCCCTCCTCGCGGTAGACCTCAGCGATGCGCTGCGCTGTCTCCTCTTCGGTCGCATAGTTTCCGTAGAAGGAGTCGAGCTTCGTCTTCATGGCCGGCGTGATCGTATACTTTCCGTTCTCGGACAATGCCTGCATCAAGGCTGCGCAGATGTCGGGATCATTGCCCGCGATCTGGTAGATCAGACGCTCCAGGTTACTGGAGATCAGGATGTCCATGGAAGGCGACGACGTAAGGATGAACTTACGGTTGCGATCATAGATGCCCGTCGAGAAGAAATCAAACAGGACTTTATTTTCATTTGACGCGCAGATCAGCTTCGCGATGGGGATGCCCATCTGCTTAGCGTAAAATGCGGCCAGAATGTTTCCAAAATTACCGGTAGGAACGACAACGTTCATCGGCTCGCCGTTACTCAGCACGCCCTGCGCCAGAAGGCGGGTGTAAGCGTACACATAGTAAACGACCTGCGGTACCAGACGTCCGATATTGATCGAGTTAGCGCTGGAGAAGCAGAAACCTGCAACTTCCATCTCCGCTGCCAGATCGCGGTCACCGAAGAGTTTCTTCACGCCGGTCTGGGCATCGTCGAAGTTGCCGTGAATGCCTACGACTGCGGTGTTCGCGCCCTTTTGGGTCACCATCTGCAGTTTCTGAATCTTGCTGACGCCGTCCTTCGGGTAGAAAACGATGATGCGGGTGCCTGCAACATCGGCAAATCCTGCGAGCGCTGCCTTACCGGTATCGCCGGAAGTAGCGGTCAGGATCACGATCTCACGGTCCAGATGATTCTTCTTCTGCGCAGTCACCATCAGGTGCGGCAGGATCGAAAGCGCCATATCTTTAAACGCGATGGTCGCGCCATGGAACAGTTCCAGATGGTAGGCATCGCCGACCTTCACTAACGGTGCGATCTGCACTGTGTCGAACTTCTCGTCATATGCTTTCTCGATGCAGGAACGAAGCTCCTCCTCCGTGTAGTCGGTCAAAAAGAGTTTCATTACCTGGTATGCGATCTCCTGGTAGGTATAACCGGTCATCAATTCCGGTCCGAATGTAAGCTGCGGGATACGGTCAGGCACAAACAGACCGCCGTCTTTTGCTAATCCCTGCAGGATCGCGCGGGATGCCGTCACCGGCTCGTTCGCGCCACGTGTACTTCTATATAAAAGATCCATAGTTTCGTCCTCCATGTAACAGGCTGCGCATGCAACCGGGTCAGATGTAGCAATATCCGCCGAAGCGGGTATCCAATTAAGTATATATCATTTTTATCGGCGTGTAAAGGGGAAAACGTCAAAACTGCAAACGGACCGGCGAGGCCGGTCCGTCGATTCATCATTCGATCATTATTTATCCTTACCGGATGCACGGAAAGCGTGACGTTCCACATAAGGGGAAAACAGTCCGCTCTTCGACACGGCCGGGATGAGTGTCGTGGAAAATGCAAGTACGGTCACAACGCCGCCGATGCCTTGCGTGAGGTTCCCGAGAACGCCTGTGATGGCGCCGGCTCCCAGCTGCAAAACGACCAGCTCATAGAAGAGGTAGCCGAGAACCATAAAAAGCTCACAGATGACTGCAGCGATGCCGATAGCCACTGCGCGATACTTAAGTTTAAGGGGCTTCAAAAGCTTCAGGGACAGGATCAGGATCAGGACCATTGCCCCTTTGATCACTGCAGTACCGGGCGCATACATGGTGTATCCGGCCAGAAGATCACATAGCAAGCTTCCGACGGCCGCCGCGGCGGTTCCGTAGATCGGTCCTAAGAACAGACCGGCTAAAAGCACGAAGCCGTCACCGAGGTTGATACAACCGCCGTTCGGCATTCGGATATTGACAAATGCGCTGGCCACATAGATCAGTGCCGCGAATAGTCCTGCATACACAGGTAATAAGGTATTTTTTCTGTCGTTACTCTTCTTTAACTCACTCATAATTGACTCCTCCTACATTCGACAGATTTTCGGCTGCCCGACAGCCTCCCCCGAAAACTGCATCCCGGGATTGAGAATAAAATAACACACATTATGACAAAATGCAATATGTCGTGTAGTAATAATTCCTGAAACCCCGTTATAAGTACAGGTTAGAACAAACAAACGCCGCTCAGGCGGCAGGCGTAGGATCCACGAAAACACCCGAAAAACCAACCTTTACAAGAGACCTCTTGCTTTTTCGGTCAATTATGCTATGATACGTTTAATATAGGGCAGTATGGCCGCTTCATAGTGTGCGCGGTCTCCGATCTCCCTATATAGAAAGGAATACCTATGAGCGTTGGTTCATTCATCCGACGCAAGCGAAAACTCCTGCTCATCATCCTGATGGTGATCGGACTCGGAGGGATCGCCGGCGGCGCCTACCTGGTACTGAACTACAACAAAGATATAGAAGAAGGTTACGAACACCTCGCGGAGGAGGAAGCCCTCGCGGACGACTACCTCGCGATGCTGATGCAGATGAAGGCCGCAAAACAGGCCGAAGCTTCTGCTCCGGCACAGCCGGCTTCATCCGAAGCCGCCATGCAGCAGACTCCGGCAGAAACGGCGGAGGTTCCGTCCTCCGGCGATGCCGGTGCCGAAGCCAGCGCAGCACCTTCCGAGGCACAATCTCCCGTACAGGAAGTTCCGACTGCGGCCCCCGAACCGGCTCAACCGGCCCCGCCCACGCAGCCTGTACAGCCTGCCGCCACTGTCGATACCAACTACGAGGATAACCTCTACCGGTTTTCGCCGGAATACGCGCAGGGCGTGATCGAATGTGTGCTGGAAGTTCCGGTCGCTAAGATCCGCCGCGGTGTTTACACCGGAGCGATCGAGCACGATCTGGACCTGTGGATGGTCGTAGCCGCCCGCGATGAATATGTTCTCGGGCAGACCCACTACTGCATCTACGGACACAACTCTACGAAACAGGACCTGTCCTTCAACAATCTGCAGCCCAACTGCAAACTCGGTGACACCTTTACACTCACCAACGAGGACGGCGCCTATGAATACACGATCACGAACCTCTTCTCAGAGAACCGTAACCGCGTTACCAAGAACTACGTGGATAACTTCAATATCGATAAGAACCTCTGCTACATCATCACCTGCGGCCGCAACGAGCACCGCTACCGTGACTTCGTCGTAGAGGGTACATTGACCAAATTCACTCCATTAGAAGAGCTGATAAAATAATCGCTGTATAACAACGGCGGGAAATGCAGATCGCATTTCCCGCCGTGTTTTTATGTCTCTGTTTTAAAAATCCATGGAAAGGATCACTGGGGAATGTCCTCAGTTTCTTCCTCGGTTACTTCCTCGGTCTCTTCCTCGGTTACCTCTTCGGTAGCTTCCTCAGTTTCCTCGTCGGTCTCCTCTTCGGAAGGCTCCTCGGTCTCGGGCTCGGTCGGATCCGGCTTATTGGTCGGCTGCAGGCCTGTAAGCTCCTGTGAGTCGTAGTAGGACTCGCTCATCTTGTAAACCGAAAGCAGACGGTTCATATCTCTTGCGACCTCGATGCCTTCATCGGCCTTGAAGGTCTTCTCGCCCTCTTTGTTGATCTCGAAATCGGAGAATGTGTAGCCTACATAGTGATCGATATCGCTATTTCGGTCGAAAGTTCCCTTTACTTCATAAACGAGCATTACCTTGTTGAAGCAAGGACGGTTATAATTTCCGAGCTGTGTACGCTGATCTTCCTTCAATGTGAAGAACAGAACCTTAACGAGTTCGAGATCCTCGAATTCCTTCATCGTGCCCATCCACTGTCCCTGGTATACGCCCTCCAGAGCCTTCACCATCGGGGTGATCTTTTCTGTCGGATCTTCAACCAGTTCCGCAACATCGTCAGGATCGGTGAAGAAAGCGCCCTCGCCATGAGCCTTGATCTTCTTTTCGGTCTCTTCTACGCTGTAACCCTTCTTCTGAAGGTATTCGCTGACTTCAACGGTGAATGTAACTTCCTCATCCTCGTCAAATGTCATCTTGTTGTAACGGTTCTCGCCGTTTACATAATATGTGAAGTAGCTCTTCGTACCTTCCGGAAGCTTATCCTTATTGATCTCAACCTGGATCATAGGTGCCTTACCGGTGAAAGTGATGATCTCATCGCTGAACGGATCGATGGCCTCAACTTCATCGAGACCGGAAACCGTTACTTCCTTTTCGGTCGTGCTGAATTTGATTCCAATATAGGAAAGGTCCTTATCCGGAATCGTAAGCTTGATCTTATCGCCGTTCTTCAGGTCTTCGTTCGGAGATACCTCAGGAAAAGCAAGCCAGAACGCACTGGGCATATCTACATCCTTCTTACTCTCAAGACGCGCTGTACCCTGGCCGTCATATCCTTTAAAGACCAGATTGTAGTAATCAAACGGATCAACGCTCTTGATATCATCCAGACCGCTTACGGTAAATGTCTTCTCACGGGTCGTGGGAACGACCTTATCGCTCTCTAAGCGGCTCTCGAAAGTTACTACATACTTAACGACAACCGTGTCACCGTTCGACAGTTTTCCGGCCTTATCATAATCCGGTTCCAGCGAGCCGTATTTATTTGTAAGCTCCGAAACACCACTGGAGTCTTTTGTGAAACTACCGCTTCCGTTATAACCTGAAAAAACAAGCTGGAAGCCTTCAAAAGGATCGAACGCCTGTCCTTCTTCCAGTCCCTCAACCTTAACGGTAAAAGAATCGTTCTTAAGTGCCAGGCCATGCTGTGTCAGTAGCGTTGACGCGGAACCGTCGACCGTGATCGTAACGGTGTCGCCGTTCTTCAGATCTTTCTCGGGTTCAGCCTTGATCTTCAGCTGCTTAAAGATCTTCGTCAGTTCAGCCTCTGCTTCGGCACGGATCAGATCCGGGAACATTTTATCCATGTAGTCGCGGTCCTGGGCGAACTTTGCATTCATATCGAAGGACGCATAGCCCGAACCTTCGAAGCCTTTGATCGCTACGTCAATGAATTCCTTACAGTCGATAGACTTCGCATCTTTTGATTTGCCGCATGCAGCGAGTGCCATCATGGCAAACATCATGATAAACGCGAAGGAAAGAAAACGTTTTACCTGTCTCATTTGCAACATTATCCTCCTTAATATCCCAGTGATCAAAGATCACAGTTGTTGACGGTTCTGGGGAACGGGATGACATCCCGGATGTTGCCCATACCGGTCAGATACATTACACAACGTTCGAAGCCCAGACCGAAACCTGCGTGGCGTGCACTTCCGTACTTACGAAGGTCGAGATAGAACTCGTAGTCTTCCTTCTTCAGGTGACATTCCTCCATACGCTTTACAAGCAGGTCGTAGTCGTCCTCACGCTGGCTTCCGCCGATGATCTCGCCGATACCGGGAACCAGGCAGTCCATGGCAGCGACGGTCTTCTTGTCGTCGTTTAACTTCATGTAGAATGCCTTGATCTCCTTCGGGTAGTCCGTAACGAAAACCGGGCGCTTGAAGATCTGCTCGGTCAGGTAACGCTCGTGCTCGGTCTGCAGGTCGCAGCCCCAGAACACTTTATAGTCGAACTGATCGTTGTGCTCCATCAACATGTTCACGGCCTCGGTGTAGGTAACGTGGCCGAAATCGGAGTTCAGTACGTGGTTGAGACGCTCTAAGAGACCCTGATCCACGAACTGGTTGAAGAAGGCCATCTCCTCGGGCGCATTCTCCAGTACATAACGGATAATGTACTTCAGCATGCTCTCTGCGAGGATCATGTCGTCCTTCAGATCGGCAAATGCGATCTCCGGCTCGATCATCCAGAACTCGGCCGCATGGCGAGTCGTGTTGGAGTTTTCGGCACGGAAGGTCGGTCCGAATGTATAGATGTTGCGGAATGCCATCGCGTAGGTCTCACCGTTGAGCTGGCCGCTTACGGTCAGGTTGGTGGGCTTACGGAAGAAATCCTGCGTATAATCAATGGTTCCGTCTTCCTTGCGGGGAGCATTCTGGATGTCCAGCGTCGTCACCTGGAACATCTCGCCTGCGCCTTCACAGTCACTGCCCGTGATGATGGGGGTGTGAACATATACGAAGTCGCGCTCCTGGAAGAACTTATGGATCGCGTATGCGATCAGAGAGCGAACACGGAATACCGCCTGGAAGGTGTTGGTACGGGGACGCAGGTGCGTGATCGTACGCAGGTACTCCATGGTGTGGCGCTTCTTCTGCAGCGGATAATCCGGTGTGGAAGGTCCTTCGATCGCAACCTCTGTAGCCTGCAGTTCGAACGCCTGCTTAGCGTCCGGAGTCGCTACGACCTTACCTTTTACGATGACCGCAGAGCCTACGTTCAGTTTCGTCACCTCATCGTAGTTCTGCAGGCTGTCCGACAAAACGACCTGAAGCGGTTCGAAAAACGTACCGTCGTTGATCACCATGAACGCGAAGTTCTTGGAAACACGCAGGCTGCGGATCCAGCCCACGACCGTGATCTCTTTATCTACGTATTCCTTGGTGTTGCGAAATAACTCTCTGATATCTATACTTTCCATCTTAGTGTCCTCTTTCTGTCTCACGTCTTATGATCATGCCTTTTTGATCAGCATTTCCTTACCGCCCATGTACGGTTGCAGCGCCTTCGGGATGCGGATATTGCCCTCGGCCGTAAGGTTGTTCTCCAAAAAGGCGATCAACATACGCGGCGGCGCAACTACGGTATTATTCAGGGTGTGTGCCAGGTACTTTCCGTCTGCACCGTTTACGCGGATCTTCAGGCGGCGTGCCTGTGCATCACCGAGGTTCGAACAGCTGCCGACCTCGAAATACTTCTTCTGTCTGGGCGACCATGCCTCGACATCGACACTCTTAACCTTCAGGTCTGCCAGGTCACCCGAGCAGCACTCCAGTGTGCGGACCGGAATATCCAGCGAGCGGAACAGTTCGACGGTGTACTTCCACAGTTTGTCATACCACATCATGCTGTCTTCCGGCTTGCAGACTACGATCATCTCCTGCTTCTCGAACTGGTGGATACGGTATACGCCGCGCTCCTCCAGGCCGTGTGCGCCCTTCTCCTTACGGAAGCAAGGCGAATAGCTGGTCAGAGTCAGCGGCAGGCTGTCCTCCGGCAGGATCTGGTCGATGAAACGGCCGATCATCGAGTGCTCGCTGGTACCGATCAGGTACAGGTCCTCGCCCTCGATCTTATACATCATGGCGTCCATCTCGGCGAAGCTCATAACGCCGGTAACGACGTCCGAACGGATCATGAACGGCGGTACCACGTAGGTGAAGCCCTTATCGATCATGAAATCGCGCGCATAGGAAATAACCGCGGAATGCAGACGGGCAATGTCGCCCATCAGGTAGTAGAAACCATTGCCCGCTACGCGACGTGCACTGTCTAAGTCCAGACCGTTAAACGACTCCATGATCTCCGAATGATACGGGATCGGGAAGTCCGGAACCACGGGCTCACCGAAGCGCTCTACCTCGACGTTCATCGAGTCGTCCTTACCGATGGGAACGCTCGGGTCAATGATGTTCGGGATCACCAGCATCTTCTGAAGCAGGGACTCCTCGACCTCCTTCTCCTCAGCGCTTAAAGCGTCGATCTTCGCGCCGAACGAAGCGACCTCTGCCTTCACCTGCTCTGCCTCTTCACTCTTTCCCTGACCCATCAGAGCGCCGATCTGCTTCGACATGCGGTTTCTGTCCGCGCGCAGCGCCTCGACCTCCTGCTTGATCTCGCGGTTGCGCTTATCCAGCGCGAGCACTTCATCTACCAGCACCAGTTTCTGATCCTGGAACTTCTTTTTGATATTTTCACGAACCACATCGGGGTTCTCTCTGACGAATTTAATGTCTAACATCTTTTATCCTTCCCGGCTGCCGGACATCCGCCGGACGCCGCCATTATTATTCCATTATACTGCGTCCGTTCAGACCGCACTCAGTTTCTCGATTGCCTTGCGGATGCGGTTTAAGGACTCCTCCTTACCGATCACTTCCATGATCTCGGTCGCGCCGCCCGGCGTAGACTGCTTACCGGAGACTGCCACACGCAGCGGCCACATCGCATATCCGTTCTTGCACTCTTTCTTAGCAACATAGTCGGAAAGCGTCGCATACAGCGCGTCGTTGGTGTAATCCTCCTGCGCCTCGAAGATCGGAAGCAGTTCCTTCAGAACCTCCAGGGAGGATGCGGCATCGGTCTTCATCTTCTTATGCGCATACATCTCGATATCGTACTCCGGAACCTCCTGAATGAAGTCTACCATCTCGTACACATCGGGGAATACCTCAATACGGGTCTTCACCATCTGTGCGAGCTTCTCGAAGTTCACATCACGGGTTACGACCTTCTTCAGGTACGGCAGCACCATCTCGTAGTACTCCGTGTCGTCCATCTTCTTGATGTACTCGCCGTTCATCCAGCGCAGTTTCTGATAATCGAAGACTGCGGGGGACTTCGAAATATTATGGTAATCGAACTTCTCGATCAGTTCCTGCAGGGAGAAGATCTCCTGATTATCCTCCGGGCTCCAGCCGAGCAGAGCCACGAAATTCAGGATACAATCCTTCAAAAAGCCCAGCTCCAGCAGATCCTCAAACGAGGAATGTCCGCAACGCTTCGACAGCTTCTTATGTGTCTCATCCGTGATCATCGGGCAATGTATGTAGACCGGCACCTTCCAGCCGAACGCGTCATACAGACGGTTGTACTTCGGGGAAGAAGACAGGTACTCATTACCGCGAACGACGTGGGTGATGCCCATCAGATGGTCATCGACTACGTTTGCGAAATTATAGGTAGGGAAGCCGTCGGATTTGATCAGGATCATGTCGTCCAGTTCTGCATTGTCCACAGTGATGTCGCCGTAGAGCTCGTCGTGGAACGTGGTCGTTCCGGTCTGCGGATTATTCTGACGGATGACGAACGGCATGCCCGCCGCGAGGTTTGCCTCGACCTCTTCTTTTGAAAGGTGCAGGCAATGCTTATCGTAAACGGAAAATTCCTTACCGTCCACCTCGGTCTTCAGGCTCTCCAGACGCTCCTTCGTGCAGAAGCAGTAGTACGCCTCTCCCTTTTCGACCAGTTTCTTCGCGTACTCCATGTACAGGCCGCTCTTCACACGCTCGCTCTGTACATAGGGACCGCAGCCGCCGTCCTTATCGGGGCCTTCGTCATGCTTAAGGCCGACGCTCTCGAGCGTACGGAAAATGATATCCGTCGCGCCTTCGACAAAGCGTCCCTGATCGGTATCTTCTATTCTTAAAATGAAATCACCGCCCTCATGCTTTGCGATCAAAAACTCGTAGAGTGCGGTTCGTAAATTACCTACATGCATCCGGCCGGTCGGGCTCGGCGCATAACGGGAACGTATTTTGTCAGCCATGTTTTTTTCCTTCTTTTCGGTAGTTTTGGGCGAAATGCCCTTTTCGATAAACAATTTCAAGGTGTCCATAGGGGCACCTTGAAAGTATTATAGTTCTTTTTTTGTATAAGGTCAAGCAGTTAATCTTCCGTTTTTGGGGCTCCGCCTGTGATCGCGATTCCGTTGACGAACACCTCTTCATCGTCGATCGGGATGACGAGGCAGTTGCGGCCGTCGATCATCTGCGTCTTTATCAGGCGGGCACGCTCCGGCTTCGACGTGATCTTGATGCCCTCCAGTTTGACTTCCATTTTCTTTGTGTCAATGATGTTCGTCGCCTGAAGCGGCTGCTCCTTAGGAAGCACGGAATCGTACACGGTGTCGAACCGCTGCAGGTTCTCTTCGGAAACGCCGCTGTCAGCTAACAGACCGGAAATATCCGCCTTCGATAATACGAGCGGCTCGGGCGCATCCTTACTCTCTTCGATCCGGTCGGACAATATATCCTGGATGTTGCGGACATCGTCGTATTCACATTTTCCGCCGAGGGTCTCCTCCACGATGGCACCGAAAATATCACGCTGTCCCGTCGCGGAAATGGGCGTTAGACCGCCGATCAGCGCCGCCAGCATATCCGTGCGGATATCCTTAGCGTCCCGTGAGTAAAACAACGTACCCGTGATGTCGCTCATACGATCCGTGAACATCGGGAAGAGCATGGCGTGCATAGGCGCCTCCAGCTTCCACCGGCGGTTCGTGTTGCGGAACGAGAGGCTCTGCGCGTCATAGCAGATGTCGTAATCCGTCAGGTTTACCGGGCACAGCAGGCAGAGCACGTAAGAATAAACGTCCTCGCTCGCATCCTCCATCTCGATCCCGTCCCGTGTGCGAGAAGGCACATCGTAGGCATCATGCGCCAGCAGGATCAGGTAGTTATCCCGATAGCCATAGGCCGTGATCACACGCTCGTAGAACTCATCTAAGATCCCGTCGTCCTCCAGTTCGGAGTCACGCAGCTTCAAAAACAGTTCCTGCAAATTCTCCCCGGGATTTCCCTCGGCATCCTCGGTCTCGCCGAATTGTGTACAGAAAAGATTATGTCCGAACGAGCCGGACATACCCTTCTTAAAAATCTCAAAATATTTATCTTGTTCTTCTTCGGACAGCATCGCGAAGGTTTCGCGAAAGGAAGTGATCCGCTCGCCGTCGCCGTTTACATAACAGCCGCACATTTTGCGGATCGTGCTCTTCTCCTTGCGAAACCTTCTCCGAAGTTCCTGTACTTCTTTTTTATTCACTGTCTAGTTCCTTTGCCAAATCTACAATGATCTGCACGCAGCGGTCAATGCCGAGCGTGGATGAGCAGAGCGAAATGTCGTAGTTTTGGGATTTTCCCCATTCCTGCTCCGTATAATGCTTATAGTTGAGACGACGTTTCTTATCCTTCTCGACTAAGCGCTTCTCCGGCGACTTTTCACTCTCGCCATACAAGCGGACGATACGGTCCGCACGGAAGGCCATATCCGCATGGATGAAGACATTCAGCACGTCCTTGCGATCCTTCAGGATGTAGTCCGCACAGCGACCCACGATGACGCAAGGGGACTCATCCGCTACACGCAGAATGACCTCACGCTGGATCACATACAAAAAATCATCCGGGGACATTCCACGCATAACGCCGGGAACACCTTGGGCCGAAAGGCCGTAGGAAAGGCCGGTGTAGCCCCGTGCATGCTCGCCATGCTCCTCGATATACTTCGGATCGAAGCCGCTCTCCTCCGAGACCTGCTTCACCAGTTCCTTATCATAATACTTATACCCTAAAGCCTCTGCGACCATCTTTCCGATGGTACGTCCACCGCTACCGAATTCACGGCTGATGGTAATGATCCTCTTCATAAAAACGCCTCCTTTCGCAGTCCGAAAACCACTGAAACACGCTCCGTTTTATATGTCTTTATTATAACTCAAAACAGGGTCAAAGTCAATCCGAAGTCTGCCTTTTTGCAGTCAGGCACACCCCGTCTCCGACGAACAGAACCGCACTGGTAAGCTTCGGATCCTGTGTCACTTTTTCCAGGAATTCCCGCATGCGCGTGTGGATCGTCCGGTTGCGGCGCGTTACGACAAAACGCGACTCCAGGATGTCCCCGCCGGTGAGGATATTGTCCGTGACCAAAAGGCCGTCCGGTTTAAGCAGGCGCAGCAGATCCGGCAGCCAGACCACATACTGGGCCTTTGCAGCGTCGAGGAAAATGAAGTCGAATCGTCCGTCCGGCTGCATCTCCTCCAGATATGGGGTTGCATCCCCGGTCAGAAGTTCTATGTCCTGCTGCGCGCCGGCCGCTTCGAAATTCGCACAGGCCTGCTCTATGCGCGGCTCGTAGCTCTCCATCGTCGTGATGTGACAGCCACCGTAGCTTTGGGCGACCGAATGCATCACCAGTGCAGAATAACCAACTGCGCAGCCGACCTCCAGAATAGTCTTTGGTTTACGTGTCATCACAAGAAACCGGAGCAAGTTCTCAGTCTCGCTCCGGATGATCGGCACTCCGTCTTCGATCGCGCGGGTGCGGATCGTTTCTAAAATATGTCCCCGGTCCTGTTGCAGGGATTCGATGAATCCCTCCAGTCGGATCTCGTCCAGATTCTCACTCATGTTAAGGTCCCTCGCTGCGCACTTCCCCGGATAAAACGTCCAGGATCCCGCGGCTGTCCATGTTCGAATATAAGGTATACGTTCCCGGCTGGAACTTATACGAGAAGAAGATGTATTGAGCATAGAATACATAAGCATCCTCGATCACACCTTGCTCTTTAAGCGCCTTTCCTAAGGGGAGCGGTTTTGTCTTCTCCGTGATCGATACCGAGACCGCACGCCCCGTCATCGAGCCGGTGTCTTTCTCGAACACGCGGTAGCCGAACTTATAGGCAGAACGCATACCGGTGACGACCAGATAGATCAGCATCGTGTAAAACAGGATCTTCACCGCTGTCTCAATGATCGCAAACGTCATGCCGGTCAGTTTCACGGAAGAAAGCACTTTTTTATTGTCTCCGGGCTTCTGAACCGTCCGGCGTTTTTTATTTGCCATAGAATCTCCCGGCAGGCCGGCATAAGCCGAACCTGCCTGTTATCGTTTATTACTCTACTTCCATGATGATGGGAAGTACCATCGGGCTACGCTTGATACGCTTCCAGAGGAAGTCGCTCAGTTCGTCCTTTACGCTGTTTTTGATCTTAAGCCAGTCGGTAATGCCGTTATCCAGGCAGTCCAGAACTACGCTCTCCACCACACTGCGTGCTTCTTCGATCAGGTTCTCGGACTCGCGGACATATACGAAACCGCGGGACACGATGTCCGGGCCGGCCAGCAGCTGGTTGGTGTATTTCTCGAGTGTCATAACGACGATAATGATACCGTCCTGCGCCAGGTTCTGACGGTCGCGAAGCACGATGTTTCCTACATCGCCGACACCGAGGCCGTCGACCAGAACGGTGCCGCAAGGAACCTGTCCGACTACTGCAGCGTCATCGTCCGTGATCTCCAGAACATCACCGGATGACAGAATGAAAATGTTTTCCTTCGGAATGCCGAGGCTTTCGGCGATCTCCGCCTGCGCCAACAGGTGACGATACTCGCCGTGCACCGGGATCGCGTACTTCGGACGAAGCAGTGCATAGAGAAGTTTGATCTCTTCCTGGCAGGCATGTCCGGAAACGTGCGTATCCTGCATGATGATCTTCGCGCCCTTCATCGAAAGCTCGTTTACGACCTTCGAAACCGCGCGTTCATTGCCCGGGATGGGATGCGAACTGAAGATGATCAGATCGCCCGGCATGATCGAAACCTTACGGTGGATGGAAGATGCCATACGGGACAATGCTGCCATGGACTCACCCTGGCTGCCTGTCGTGATGAGGACCATCTTCTCCTCCGGATAGTTTTTCATTTCTTCCAAGTCGATCAGCGTGCCTTCCGGAATGTTGATATAACCCAGTTCCGATGCGGTGCCGATGACATTTACCATACTGCGTCCGTCGATCACGACTTTACGTCCGTAACGGTAGGCAGTGTTAATGATCTGCTGTACACGGTCTACGTTCGAGGCAAATGTCGCAACGATGATACGCCGGTTGACATTTTCCGCAAAGATCGTGTCGAAGGTACGACCGACGGTCTTCTCCGACATGGTGAAGCCGGGGCGAATCGCATTCGTCGAGTCACAAAGCAAAGCGAGGACGCCCTTCTTTCCGAGCTCGCCGAAGCGCTGCAGGTCCGCGATGTCGCCGAATACCGGCGTGTAGTCGATCTTAAAGTCACCGCTGTGAACGATGGTGCCGACCTTCGTCGTGATGGCCAGTGCCGCCGAATCAGCGATACTGTGGTTCGTACGGATGATCTCCACCTTAAACTCACCGAGCTTCAGGATATCCCCGTACGCAACGATGTGACGCTGTACGACATCCATCAGTTCATGTTCTTCGAGCTTCTTCTCGATCAGCGCCATGGTCAGGCGCGTAGCGTAAACCGGAACATTCACCCGACGAAGTACATAGGGCAATGCACCGATGTGGTCTTCATGTCCGTGAGTGATAACGAACGCTTCCACGCGGTCTAAGTTTCGCTCTAAGTAATCCACATCCGGGATGACCATGTCGATGCCCGGCATGTCATCCGTCGGGAACGAGAGTCCACAGTCCACCACAATGATGCTGTTCTTATATTCAAAGGCGGTAATATTCATACCGATGGATTCCAGTCCGCCTAAAGGAATGATCTTCATTCCTTGACCAAATTCTATCATTCTTGTATCCTCCAAATCACTTACGAGCGGATCTCGGTGTCTTCGAGCAATTCCTCAAAAATCTTAGAGATATATTCCAATTCATCGTCTTCGTCAACAAATTCATAGATAATGTCTTCGCCTTCGTTTTTCACGGCGCGCAAAATATAGCAGGGAACGTCACCCTCGCCGTCGTCTTCTCCGTCATCTGAGCAGAGCAGGTAATCCTTACCCGCCACACGCGTCTGCTCCAATACTGTCAGTTCGATCTCTTCTCCGTCTGCTGTAAGCTTAATCTTCTCCATGGTCTCCCTCCTGCGTCTGACTGCGCAGGTTCTCTCTCTCTTTATCGTATTCTTTCTGGTTCAAATAACTACGCAGAACCAGTACTGCCGCGATCTGGTCAATGTATTTTTTGCGCTCGGACTTCGGTACGTCCATTTCGTCTAGCGCTTCGTCCGCTTCGACCGTCGTCAAACGTTCGTCCATATAAACGATCGGAACTTTGACTCTCTTCTCCAACAGTTTCTTAAAGATCATGGTCTGTTCTACACGCTCGCCGTCGGAACCGTCCATCAAAACCGGACGTCCGAGCACGATCTCATCGACCTCGTACGATACGACCAGTTCGGCGATCCGCGCCAGCGTTCTGCGAAGTTTGTTTTCTTCCTTACGCGTGATGGTCTCAAGCGGCATCACGGTAACACCCAAAGCGTCCGTCATAGCTATGCCGACCGTCTTTGAGCCGTAATCCAAGCCCATCTTTCTCATGATCTCTCGATTTTGTTGTGGATATAATAATTTAACAGGACTTCCAGGATCTCATCACGTTCCACCTTTTGGATCAGGGAACGTGCTCCCTTATGGCCGGTCACGTAGGTCGGGTCTCCGGACAGGATATATCCGACGATCTGGTTCACCGGGTTATATCCCTTCTCGACCATCGCGCAATAAACCGCTTCCATGATATCTTCCACGCCGTTCTGCTGCTCGGCGGTCTTCAGATCCATCGACACGGAATTATGCTGTGTAAAATTGGTTATTTCACTCAAAAAAACAATCCTCTCTTTCATTTGCTGTTACAATTGTATATTCTGATGCCACGTCCGCTCAAGTACCATCAATAGTATTTTAATACAAACCGAAGGCAAGTTCAAGTATAAATTTTGAACTCGCCCCGCATTTCATGAAAACCGCTTATGGTTTTTCTATACTTTCCGTTTTTTCTTTTGACTTCTTAAACCTGAATCTTTTCGCATCTGCCTTTATCTTACGCAGTCGCTTATCCCTGGTCCTCTTTTTGATCACAGGGTCTCTTATGTACTCTTCCAGCTCCGTGGACATATTCTTCTTTTTAAGGCGTTGATCGACGAAGCTTCGTATCTGATGGTAAATGATCGCAAAGAGCGGCACTCCGATCAGCATTCCGAAGAAGCCCCAAAGTCCGCCGAACAGGATCAGGGCGAACAGGACCCAGAAACCAGAAAGTCCGGTACTGCTTCCGATGATCTTCGGGCTGATGAAATTCGCATCCACCTGCATGAGGACCATATCCACAACAAAGAAGATGACCGCGTCGATCGGTGATACGAGGAAGAGGATGATAAAGCACGGAATAAGGCCGATGTACATTCCGAAGAACGGGATCATGTTCGTTATTCCGATGACAACACTCGTCATTCCGACGTAAGGCAGCCCGAGGGGCGTGCCGATGAGTACATACAGGGATGCAAGCAGGATCGAGTCCATAAATCTTGCAAAAACGAAGCCGGAAAAGACTTTATCGGCATACTTAAGCTCTTCGTGGAACCGGCCGATCCTCTTCTCACGGATAACGGAATAACCGATCTTTCGCATCTGCGCAGTCAGTTCATCCTTCTCGTTCAGGATGTAGATCGCCAGTACCAGTCCAATACCGATATTGTATAAAACGCCCATCATATTTCCGAGGCCGTTCGTCACGGCATCGAAAATATTCGAGATCTGGGGAACCCACTCGTTGATGTAGTCCGAGGTGGAATCCGTCAGTTTCTCGAAATACTTCATGACAGACTCATCCATCTTGGGATTATTCTTGAAGACGCCATGCACCCATGTCTTCGCATTCGAGATATATTCCGGGAGGTTCGTTGTCAGTCCGACTACGGATTTGTAGAGTTCCGGGATGACGATGACAACAACGCCTGCGATCGCCAGCACCAGGACCAGAACGACCGTGATACTGCTGACCGCCTTTGCGATATTTTCCGCCTTTTCAGGCTTCGCCTGATATTTCTTTCTCTTCAGCAGTTTGTTTTCCAGCCAATGCTCCATCTGATTGTAGATAGGGCGCAAAATGTAGGCAATGACCAGACCGCAGATGATGGGCGATGCTGCCGAGATCACTCTCTTGCACGCGCCGATGATCCAGCCTATGTTCATTACGCAATATCCGAAAAGAATCGACGCGGCTATGACCAAAAACGCCGTGACGGCTATGGACGCATACTTATATACGCCCAGGCGATGCCAGACGTTTTTTGCGCTATCCTTATCCGTTGTATCATCATTTACAATCGGGATCTCTATCGGATCCTGGATGTTATTATCCTTCAGCTCGTCCATATACTACCCATCTCCCTTGGTAAACGGGCATGCCCTGCAACCGGCCACACCACGTTCGTTCAAGAACCATCAGATATATTGTAATACAAACGGGAGGCAAGTTCAAGCCAAAAACGGAGTCTGCCCCAAAACGCAGTCGCTTCCGACTGCCTGTGCGGTAAGTGTCACTTCGACCGTCGTGTTGGTCGCCAGTTCCGCCTCTTCGACCGGCACGGCGACGCGGATGTAATTCGGCGTAAAGCCGAGATAATACTTCTTTCCGCCGATCTCCGCCAGTTCCTCGACTAAGATCTCCGCCTTCTCTCCGGCAAATGCATTCCGGTATGCCCGGCTGTGGCGCTCGCTCATCTCGATCAGCACATCGCTGCGTGATGCTTTTACATTTTCCGCAAGCTGCCCTGTCATCTTTGCAGCCGGTGTATCCTTACGAGGGGAAAACTTAAAGACGTGCATCTCATACAGGTCGATCTCCTCGAGGTAACGCACCGTCTCGGCAAACTCCTCCTCGGTCTCGCCGGGAAAGCCCACGATCACGTCGGTCGTCAGCGCCGGACGGTCGTACACGCTGCGCAGCAGTTTGCAACAATCGGCATATTCCGCCGCCGTATACCGGCGGTTCATGCGTTTTAAGGTCGCATCGCAACCGCTCTGCAAAGACAGATGAAAATGCGGGCAGACCTTCGTCAGTTTCTTCAGTTCCGCAGCAAACTCCGGCGTCACGATGCGCGGCTCCAGCGAACTTAAGCGAATCCGATGGATCTGAGGTATCTCATGCAGGCGCTTCAGCAGCGACAGCAGCGGGGATACATCGGCCGCGCCGGCCTCTCCCTTCTGCTTCCAGTCGCGTCCGTAGGAGCTCACATGGATGCCCGTCAGGACGATCTCACCGATGCCCTGCGCCGCCAGCTGCTCTGCCTCCGTGAGGATGTCCGCTACATCGCGGCTGCGGATGCGTCCGCGGGTCAGCGGGATGATGCAATAGGTGCAGAACATGTTGCACCCGTCCTGGATCTTAATATATGCGCGGTTTCGCGAAGAAGCCGCATCGACTTTCAGGTTCTCGTAGCAATTCTCGTGGGCAATGTCGAGCACATCGACCAGGGTAGGCTTCTCGCTCTCCTGCCCCGCAGGAAGCGCGCTGATGTATTTCTCGACGATCGAAACGATATCGGCCTTGCGGTTATTGCCCACGATCACGTGGACCAGAGGATCCTTCTTCAGTTCCTCGTATGCGGCCTGCACGTAACAACCCACAGCCACGATGACCGCATCGGGGTTTTGCTTCGCCGCCCGGTGCAACATCTGCCGCGATTTGCGGTCGGCGATATTCGTGACCGAACAGGTATTGATCACATATATGTCGGCCGGTCCTTCAAACGGAACGACCCGATATCCTGCTTCTTCGAACGCCAGCGTCATCGCCGACGTCTCGTAAGCATTGACCTTACAGCCCAAATTGTGAAATGCGATAGACTTTCTGTAATTATCCATTTTTGCTCCGTTCTGAACGAAAACTTCTTGACTTTTTCGAAAAAGATGATACTATTATTTTAGGCGTCTGTGACGCACTAACGTAAAAGGAGGTGGTTTTTCATCATGAAAACCGTTCAGATTTCTTTAAACTCTATTGACAAGGTAAAGTCTTTCGTTAATGACCTTGCTAAATTCGATACCGATTTCGATCTTGTATCCGGCAGATACGTTATTGACGCTAAATCCATTATGGGTATCTTCAGCCTGGATCTCTCCAAGCCGATCGACTTGAATATCCATGCAGAGGAAAACATCGATACTATTTTGGAAGTACTTAAGCCGTATATCATTGAGTAAGATCGAACTCGTTCGATCTTACTCTCGAGAAGTTTGGTTTTATCAGGGAGGCCGGAATCGGCATCCATGAGAAAATAAACTTCGAGCTCTATGTTCTGGTATGCGGAACTAGTGAGAGATAGGTTCAATATAGTTTATGACGGTTGAAAGCGGGTGGCGGTCGTGCCACCCGCTTTTTCTATTGTTCTACAAGGTGTATAAGTCCTCGCCTTACTTACACCAGATCATCTCCGCGCTTTCGATCGCGGTCTTTACCATCTCATCGATCTTTTCTTCCAAATGACGTTCGGATGCCCGGATGACCTTTGCGCTCGGCTTCGTCACGGGGTGCTTCGCCACGAAGATCGTGCAGCAGTCTTCGTACGGCAGGATCGACGTCTCGAACGTTCCTATCTTATTTGCGATCTCAATGATCTCCTGTTTATCAAAACCGATCAGCGGCCGGAATACGGGCATGGTGCAGACCTCATTCGTCACCGAAAGGGAGGCGATGGTCTGGGATGCCACCTGGCCGATGCTTTCACCCGTGATCAGTCCCAGACAGCCGGAATTCTCCGCGATCTGCTGGGCAATGCGCATCATATAGCGGCGCATGATGATGGTCAGTTCCTCATGCGGACATTGCTCGTAGATGTACATCTGGATGTCGGTAAAATTCACCACATAAAGCGGGATCGGGCCTGCATACTTTGCTACCTGACACGCCAGATCCACGACCTTCTGCTTCGCGCGCTCGCTGGTATAGGGCGGCGCATGGAAGTAAACGGCGTCGATCTTCACACCGCGCTTTGCGATCATGTAACCTGCGACCGGGCTGTCGATACCACCTGACAGAAGCAGCATAGATTTGCCGTTGGAGCCGACGGGCATGCCGCCGGGGCCCGGAATCTCGAGCGAATAAATATTGATGACCTTCTCGCGCACCTCAACGTGCAGCGGGATCTGCGGATCGTGGACATCCACGCTCATACCGGGAAATGCATCCAGGATCTTTTCACCGAGCGTCGCGTTCATGGTCTGGGAATCCTGCGGATAGGTCCGCTTGATGCGGCGTGCGAACACCTTGAACGAAAGCTCGCAGTCCTTTCCGTACGTTTCCTCCACATATTTGACGACCTCTGCGGTCAATTCTTCGAAATCCATGACCGGAATCTGCTTCACCGGGCAGATCGCCGTGATGCCGAATACATGCTGCAGAGCTTCACATACACGGTCGTCATCATAGGTCTCGGAATCCTCTGTCTCCAGATAGATGCGGCCCGGCTGTTTCTCCACCCGACCCGTGATACCGTAGTTCTTAACGGCATGGCGGATCTGCTTACACAGGGCGTCCTCAAACAGGTGACGGTTCTTTCCCTTGATCGCGATCTCCGCATATTTGATCAAAAACATAAAGTGTTTGCTCATCTTCTATCTCCTTGAAAAACGGCTCAACAGCGGATACATCGTCTGCAGGGCCTTAAGCGTATCCTCAAGATCTTTCTTCGTCGTCTGCACCGAAAAACTGAAACGCAACGTAGCTTCCAAATATTCCTTCTGAATGCCCATGGCCTTCAGTGTCGCGGACACGGCAGGCTTATTTGACGCGCACGCAGAGCCCGAAGACACATAGATGCCCATCTCCTCCAGTGCGTGAAGCAGGACTTCCGCCTTCGAAATGCCCGTAAAGCCTGCGCTCACGATGTGCGGCGCCGTCACACGGATATCCGGTTCGTTATCATTGTCGGTCGGGATGCCGTGCACCTTGATGCCCGGGATCTCCCGAAGTCCGTTCACGAAGAATTCCTTCAGTTCATACAGTCGCTCGATATCTTCCCGCTTCGTCTCGCTCAGCATTTTTGCAGCCAGGCCGATGCCTGCGATGCCCGGAACATTTTCCGTGCCCGAACGGAGACCCTGCTGCTGACCGCCGCCGAACAGGATCGGCTTCAGTTTCACGCGGTCGTCGACATACAAAACAGCGATGCCCTTCGGGCCGTGGATCTTGTGGCCGCTGATCGACATCAGGTCGATTCCCATCTTCTTCGGCAGCAGGTCCATCTTCGTAAAGCCCTGGACCGCGTCCACGTGGAAAATGATATCCGGCCGCTCTTTCTTTAACATGGCGCCGATCTCGGCTATGGGCATCATGGCGCCGACTTCGTTGTTCACCGCCATGATCGATACCAGGATCGTGTCCTCGCAAAGTGCCTCGCGGACCTCCTTTGCCGTAACGCGTCCGTACGCGTCCACGGGCAGGTAGGTCACGCGGAAGCCCTGTTCCTTCAAGTATTCCATCGTCTGAAGCACGGCGGGATGCTCCACCTGCGTCGTGATGATGTGCGATCCGCTCCGTTTATATGCCATCGCCGTTCCGATGATGGCCAGGTTATCCGACTCGGTTCCGCAGGATGTAAACAGGATCTCACGATCGTACGGTTTCATGCGGAGCTCAAAGCCCAGCGCACGCGCGATCTGTTCTTTTGCCGCACGCACCGCAACCTCCGCATCCACGCCCTTCTGGTGCATGGAGGAAGGATTTCCGTAGTCGGATTCCATCATCCGCGATACGATCTCTCGCACCTCATCTAAGGGGCGCGTCGTCGCAGAATTATCCAAATAGATCTCTCTCATGTTACTTATCTCCGGTTTCATTTTCTTCCAGTCGGAACATCAGGATCGAAAGCAGGCACATGCCCGCCGTCTCCGTGCGCAGGATACGCTTTCCGAGGGAGATCGTATGTCCGCCGGCCTCGCGGGCCTGCCGGATCTCATCCTCGTCGAAGCCTCCCTCCGGGCCGATCATCATGGCGATCTTCTGTCCCGGCGCGATCTGCGACACGATACGCCGCGTCTCCGCCATGCCCTTCTCATTTTCATAGGGCACCAGAAATACGTCCGCGGCCGATGCTTCGCGCACTGCCTCAGCGTACGAAAGCACGCCGGAAACCTCCGGGATCCGCGCCCGGCCGCACTGCTTCGCCGCGCTCTCCGCGATGGCCTGCCACCGCGCCGTCTTTTTATCTCCGCGGCCTGCCTCCAGCTTCACCACGCAGCGCTTCATGGCCACGGGAACGATCCGCGCCGCCCCAAGTTCCACCGCCTTCTGGATGATGAATTCCATCTTCTCCGACTTCGGCAAGCCCTGGTACAGCGTGATCGGACAGGGCAGTTCCTGCCGGCTCTCCTGAAAATACGCGACCTTCGCAACCGCCGCCTTTTCTTCCTCGTCGAAGGACTCGAGAATGCAGTAATACTCACCCTCCGGCCCTTCTGACGCGCCGGTCTGCTCGCTCACCATGAACGCCTCACCCGGCCGCATCCGCAGCGCGTTACGAATATGTGTATAATCGTCGCCGCCGATCCGGACATAACCGTCCGCGATCTGCTCCGGCCTCACAAAAAAACGTTGCATAATCTACTCCCCGACCTTACGGCAGACGAAGCTCACCCAATCCTTCTGATGATTTACCTCGAGGATCTCAAATGCAGGGTTTCCCTCGAGCGCCTCACGTACGGTTTCCTCTTTCAGGTTAATGATACCCGACGTAATGAAGATGCCGCCCTGCTTCAGATGCGGTGCGATCACGCCCTGCAACGGCACGATGACCTCCGCCAGGATGTTCGCAACGACCACATCGTAGCAACCGTAGCCGACCGCGTCTTTGATCGCGGGATCACTGATGATATTGCCCGTAAGCACACGCAGTTTCTCCGGGGCAATGTCGTTCGCCTCGCGGTTCTCATTCGTAGCCACGATGGCAGCCTCGTCGAGGTCGGTTCCGACCGCGTCCGCTGCTCCAAGCAGGATCGACGTGATGGACAGGATGCCGCTTCCGCAGCCCACATCCAGCACATGGTCGCCGTCCTTCAGGTATTTGCGCAGCGCACGGATGCACAGCTGCGTCGTTTCATGCATGCCGGTACCGAACGCCGTGCCCGGATCGATCTGCACGAGAAGCTTATCTTTATGCTCCTCAGGAACGGTCTCCCAGGTAGGTTTGATCAGAATATCGTCCACGGTAAAAGGCTTGAAGAACTCTTTCCAGTTGTTCATCCAGTCCTTATCCTCCGTCTCGGAAGCGTCGATCTCGAGGCTTCCGACCGGCACGAACTGACCGATCTCCTGCATGCCCTCGCGTACCGCCTGTAAGGTCGCAGGGATATCGTATGTATTGTCCAGGTAGAAGCTGATCCGCGCCGTTCCGTCGTCCGGAGGGAGTTCGGGCAGAATGTCGATGAACATGCCCTTCGTTTCCGCCTCAGTCAGGGGAACATTGTCCTCGATCTCCATGCCGACGATACCGATCTCATCAAATAATTCGCCGACAAAATCGATCGCCGCCGTCGTTGTATGCAAAGTAAACTTATTCCATTTCATAAAAATCCTATCTGAAATGTCTGTGATTTCACAAAGCATTTCACGGGTCTGTTCTCGGGCATGCGCCCAACCCGCCATCTTACATCTTACAACACCTTCTCAAAATGTGCAAGGGGAAGTCACGGTGCCCCCGGCATTGATCGCATCCTATATCGAAAAGCAAAAGCAAGATCATAAATAATTACGGAGTACCATTAATATGATTTCCGACTTTAGTCCCTTTTATCCTCATAGGCCCTATCCGGTGTTTCCGGTGCCTTCACGCGTGGTCGAACTGACATTGCGAAAGCAGAAGGCGAACGTGGCCTTTTATGGCCCGCATTTGGTCCTGGTCCTTTCGGGTGTCGTGACGCTGAGCCCGTCCGCCGCTTCGGGGGCCGTGCCTGAGGGCACGCTTTCGGGCGGCCACGCCTGCTTCTCGCCGCATTCCTGCTCCTATTCGGTTTCCGCCGGAAACGCTGCAGTCAGCAGCCTCTGCATCTACGGTTTCGAGGAGCATATGCTTGCTCCCCGACTTCCGGCGTCCGACTATTTTTCCGCCGCTCGTTCTTCTCTCTTCTCCCACATTCCGCCGGTCAGCCGCGTTCCGGCCTCATCCCTTTCGTACCTGACCGAATCGGTCAATGATGCGCTGAAAAAAGACCCGCTCTGCGGCGATCTTACTGCAGCAGGTCTGCTCTATCCTTTTATGCTCTCTATGGCCGCAAAGGCGCCGTTCGCCGGTCATCCTTCGGACACGAAAAACATCCGAGGAGAGACCCGGTTCGGCCCATCCTCTCCGCTTCGGCACGCGGTCGACTATATTTTGAAAAACTACGCATCCCCCATCGGAATCACGGATATCGAACAGGGGGCGATGGCTTTAGGAAGCTCCCGCACGCATCTGTCGCGCCTATTCGAGGAAACATTCGGCCTTCGGCCGGTCGAATACCTGCAGCAGTACCGTCTGCACCGCGCCGCGCTGCTGCTAAAACACACCGACACCAGCCTCGAATACATTGCCCGCGAATGCGGTTTCTCGGGACGGAGCTACCTGAGTACCGTTTTCGCCAAACACTATGGAGAGAGCCCCACCTCCTACCGAAAACGTCACGCATACGCATCCCCTCCCGAAACGCCATGATGGTCTCCTTACGCGCAAATCTTTCAATTCTTCCTTTTTACGCGTACTATTTCCACGCCCACAGCCCATCTCTTACGCGCAAAACCTTCATTTTCTCACTTTTGCGCGTAAGCTTCTCCCGTCAACGATCCTTTCCCTACGCGCAAACCCTTCATTTTCTCGCTTTTGCGCGTAAGCTTCTCCCGTCAACGATCCTTTCCCTACGCGCAAGCCCTCCAATTTCTCACTTTTGCGCGTAAGCTTCTCCCGTCAACGATCCTTTCCCTACGCGCAAACCCTCCAATTTCTCACTTTTGCGCGTAAACTATACTCGCCAACGCCCCATTTCCTCCCCTCGGGCCTACACTTCTGCCCCGCCACTAAGCCTCGCAGGTCACATAAGCACACAAAAAATCCCCGAGGCAATGCCCCGGGGATCTGAAATCTTACTATGAAATTCTTACAGACGGAATCTCGGTCCGTCCTCTTCTTTGCTGGCCTTACCCTGCGCATCACGACGATCGTAGAGCTGTGAAGCCTCGATATACTTCTGCATGAACATGATCAGGAACATGAGTTTCACTACCAAAAGAACTGCCGTCAACCATACCGGGAACTTCGAGATAAAAGCTGCTGCCTCTGTCACGGCATAAATACCGACGATGATGTTCCACATGTTACGAAGTTCATAACTTCCCATGACATAACCGTATGTATCCTCCATGCCATGGATACCTTCGATAACGATATAACCGATCGCGATCGACGCAAAGATCTCGGCGAATTTAAGCACCTGATAGAGCGCATATGCCCAACTAATAACTCCTGTCAGATTCAAAACAAAGATCGGGATCGTCGCAAACATGGCGATCTGAGCGAACTTATAAGCCAGTTTCAAAAGATCATTCTCGAAACGGACAGCTTTCATGCCCTTTCTCAAAAAATAATAGCCTATAAACGAAGGCAGGAGCGGCAGGATCGCCGTTTCGCCGATGGGCGCACGAAAACAAAATGCAACAATTAAAAATCCGATCGCAGCAATAGCCATATGAATGATTCCTCCTAATTTCTCAACTGCCTATTATTATACACGTTTCGCCTGCAAATGTAAAGAAACTCAGCCCTCTTTTTTCGGAAGCAGGTCGTGCTGCTCCAGTGTTTCCTTCATAAGCTGAATCAGTTCCTCACGAAAGGCATCGTAGTTCTCGGGGTGTACGGTCCCATGCGCCGGGATATCCCCGTCTTCATAGGAAAAATGGATCTGAAACCATTCTTCGTTATTGTAGTCCTCGGCCGCTTTTTCCCAACCGTACCATTGCATTACTTCATACTTTTTTATGAGCGCATCTACCCTCTCGAAAAGTGCAGGCGTGTCCGGAAGTTGCACATACAGATCGATCTTTCCCTGCTCGAAGAAGGTTCCGCTGTTCGACACGATGTGCACGTCGCAGTTCTTCTCACGGATCTCCGGCTGCAGAATAAAAAACTTATACTCGTCACTGCCGCTGTTCCCCCTTTGCAGGAAGTTCACCAAAAAAGAAGTCATTTTTCCATTCACACCGCGTTCGATGATCTTTCGGTTCTCCCGCTCTACGATCCGTTCCACAGACGGTTTCAAGATCTCTTTAAGCTCTGTATAAAAATCCCGGTATCCCTTGGGAAATGCATTCGAGCCATGCGCGAACAGCTTCTTTCCGTCCCTGAAGCAGATCGACAGCGAGAAGCCGTCACCGTCCAGCACATGCTTCGCCACACGGTCGAAACCGTTCCACTTCCGCAGATCATACTTCTTATACAAAGCCGCAACACGGGCGGCTGTCTCCGCATCCAGGTCGGTCGACGCCTTTTCGAAGGGGTACTGCATTCCCTCCAGGGTAAATGTCAACGGTTCATCGAACGAGATCCGGTAGCTGTGGCTGTTTCCGCCGATGCTACCGATGTATCGGTATTCGAACGTTTCGATATTGCTTTCATTTACCTCTGCGTTCTCGCCTTCCCCTTCTGACCCCTCATACTCTAACGGATCCGCCGGCGCCATCCTAAGTAAACGGCGTATTTTATCCATGAATTTGTTCTTCATTTTCATTGCAACTCCTTTAAAGCGTCTTCATCATGCAGAGAGACTCCGACATATTCGCATAGGGTCCGTAGTTTTCGATCACCTCAAAACCGGTCTTGCGATACACATGGCAGGATTCGGCCAGAAGCTCCCCTGTCTCGAGGATCACACGCTCGTACCCGAGTTCTTTCGCCCATTTGAGCAACTCGAGCACTCATTTCGTTCCGAGGCCATTTCCCTGGAATTCTTCCCGCACGAAGACCCGCTTTAACTCCGTAGCGTTTTTGATATCGTCATGCGAATACTCCCGGATCGCGCCCGCTCCAGGTCCATATCCAGCAGCCGGCAATTCTCCGCGAAATCCGGATCCGCGCCGTTTGTACGTACAAATCGAAAGTCTCCCGTCATCTTCTTTCCTCCTCTTTCTTCTCTCCGTAATTATACCATAGAATCACAGCGCGTTCACATAATCTTTACGTTCTCATCAGAAATCGAAAAATGCAAAGATGCCGCTTGCAGATCCGGCAAAAAAACGCCCACCGGACTCTCCCGGTGAGCGCTTTGCATTTGTCAGCGATATATTAATGATCCTAAAAGACTTACCTCAGCGGTTGTCCACCTGCTCGGGCATCATGTCGTGGTAACGCATGCGGTCCCATGCCACCTGCTCCCAGCGGGTGCCGGGCTTGCCGTAGTTGCAGTACGGGTCAATGGACAGGCCGCCGCGGGGCAGGAATTTCCCCCAGACCTCGATGTATTTCGGCTCCAGGAGTTTGATCAGGTCCTTCATGATGGTATTGACCACGTCCTCGTGGAAATCGCCGTGGTTACGGAAGGAGAACATGTACAGTTTGAGCGACTTGCTCTCCACCAGCTTCTGATCCGGCACATAGGAAATAATAATGTTCGCGAAGTCCGGCTGGCCGGTGATCGGGCACAGGCTGGTGAACTCCGGACAGTTGAACTTTACGAAATAGTCGTTCTCCGGGTGCTTGTTTGCGAAAGACTCCAGCACCGTGGGGTCGTAGTCGGTCAGGTAAACGGTCTCTTTGCTGCCCAGTTTCGTCAGGTTCTCTTTTTCTCTCATACTCTTTTCTTCCTTTCATTTGCGATAGTTTCGCCCGTTTCACCGAGAGGCACGATCTTTCGCGCCAGGTACATAAACGGCGTGTCTGCGAGCGCTACGACCGCCTTAAACACGTATGTAGTGATCAGGATGCTTAAAAATACATTCGTCGGATATTGACTCCAGAATGCCAATGTCGTGAAGATCACGGTGTCGATCAGCTGGCTGGTCAGCGTGCTTCCGTTGTTGCGCAGCCACAGCTTCTTCTTGCTGTTTCCGGTCTTGCTCCAGATGAAGTGGTACAGGAAGACATCCAGGTTCTGGCTGCAGATGTAGCCGATCAGGCTCGCGATCGTGATGCGTGGCACCAGGCCGAACACCACCTTCAGGCTTTCATTGATGTAATCGTTCTCATTCGGCGTGAACCACAGGATCAGCTGCGTTCCCAACAGCCACAGCAGCATGATCGAAAAGCTGTAGGCGACTGCCTTCGTCGCATGCTTCTTGCCGTATTTCTCGGACAGGATGTCCGTCACCAGGAAGGTCGCCGCGTACAGGACATTGCCCGCGGTCGTCGAAAAACCAAACAGGTCAATGTTTTTGCAGACCGCGATGTTTCCGAGCAGGGTGCTGAAGACCGCGAACGCGTACAGGCCGTTCTTTCCGAACACCTTATACAGCCCAAGCACACTCCCCAGGTAGATCAAAACAGTAAGTATAAAAATCAATTCATTCGGCATGTTCCATGCTCCTTATAAAGCTTCATATTCGATGGGATCGGTCATTCCGTTTTCGGCAAATGCGCGCAGGCGGTCGCGGCAGGTGCCGCAGACGCCGCAGGCCTTCTCGTGGCCTTCGTAGCAGCTCCAGGTAAGTTCAAACGGAACGCCGAGCTTTACGCCGGTCGCGACTACGTCCGCCTTAGTCTTATCGATAAAGGGCGCCACGACCTGCAACGCTTCCCCGCTTCCGATGCGGATCGCGTCTGAGATCGCGCGGTTGAATGCTTCGCTCGTGTCCGGATATGCATTGCCCGCTGCGTCGTCGGCATGGGCGCCGTAGTAGATCACCTCACAGCCGTGGCTCAGCGCGACCGCAGCCGCGGAGGACAGAAAGAGGCCGTTGCGAAACGGCACGTAGGTATTGACCGGAGCGCCTGCAGTCTTCGCGAGCTGGTCGGCATAAGCCTCGTGCGGAATCTCCTGCGCCGCGCCCTCCAGCAACGTACAGTCGCTGCCCGCGAAGATCGCGCCCAGATCCAGCGTCTGCCGCTGAACCCCGTAGTAGGCCGCGATCCGCTCGGACGCCTCCATCTCTTTTTTATGCTTCTGTCCGTAGGAGACCGACAGGGCCAGGACCTCGCCGGCGCCGTACTCTTTCACCGCGAGCGCCAGGCAGACCGAACTGTCCAGGCCACCGCTGAATAACACCAATGCTTTCATAAAAAACTCCAAAAAAATAAGCTCTGCAAACCGCAAAGCCACTTAAACACAGTATAAGTAAGGTCCGCGTCGGCGAACCCTTCTGATATTCTGTAAAGCAGTCCCGGTTTTGTTTAACGTAAGGAAGGTACAAATGAACTTACGAGCACCCCGATTATAGCAGAAGTCCTTTCACATTTCAACCGCTAATTTCCAAATCATTTCTTTGTTGTCGCATTTTCCTGTTTATGGTATGATAAAAACAACTAAACGTGTAAGGGAGAACCCCCTATGGATCACAAAAATTTCGAGCGTTTTGATATGGCGAGACCGCCGGTCCGCACCAAATGGTATCTGCGTCCGCTGACGCTCCTGCTCAGCCTGCCGGACGTGTGGAAGCACCATGTCAAGATCACAAAAAACCGCGTAGAGGGGCTCAAGCCGCCCTATGTACTTTTGTGCAACCACAATGCGTTTATGGACTTCAAGGTCGCAACGAAGGCCATCTTCCCGCACAGGGCCAATTATGTCGTGGCCATCGACGGTTTCATCGGGCGGGAAAAACTCCTTCGCAACGTCGGCTGCATCTGCAAACGCAAATTCACCAACGATTCCGTCCTGGTCCGCCAGCTGCACCAGGTCATCAAAAACGGAGACGTCGCCGTCATCTATCCGGAAGCGCGCTATTCGCTCTGCGGCACGACGGCGGTCCTGCCGGAGTCTTTGGGAAAGCTTTGCAAACTGTTGAAAGTGCCGGTGGTGACCATGATCTGTCACGGTCACCACGTGAATTCCCCGTTCTGGAACTTGCACGACCGCAAGATCAAGCCGACCGAGGCCGAAATGACCTGCATCTTCACTCTCGAGGAGCTCGCCGAAACATCGGTCGATGCGATCAACCGGAAGATCGTCGAGATGTTTCAGTACGACGACTTCGCCTGGCAGAAGGAGCGCGGACGCAAAACGAAATACAAAGGGAACGCCGAAGGACTTCATAAGGTCCTGTACCAGTGCCCCGTCTGCGGTACCGAATACCGTATGAACAGCCGGGGGGTACAGCTCTTTTGCGAGGCATGCCACAGCAGCTGGACCATGAGTGAACTCGGGGAGCTGCATTTTGATGAAGGATCCACACAGATGGACACGGAAGCAAAATGCCAAACGACGACCGTTCCGACCGGTTTCACCCACATTCCCGACTGGTATGAATGGGAACGGGCCAATGTCCGGGCGGAAGTCGAGGCAGGCACCTACACCACCGGCGACCTCGCCGTCCACGTCGACACCCTCCCAAACGCCAAAAAATTCATTCGTCTGGGCCATGGAACCATGTGCCACGATATGACCGGTTTTCACGTGCACGGAACGGACGATGAGGGCAACCCGTTTTCCATGGAGATTTCGGCGCGGACGCAATACTCCGTCCACATCGAGTACGAATATCTCGGAAAATACGGCGACTGCGTCGATCTGAACACGCTCGCCGACACCTGGTATACCTACCCGCACGGCAACGACTGGGCCGTAACGAAGATGGCTCTGGCCACCGAAGAACTGTATTACCACTATCGCCGACAGGAAGGACGTCCCTGTAAGCCGGGACTCGCATAAAAGAAACAGGCAGGGGAAACTCCCCTGCCTGTTGTTTTATAATTCATCAACGATCTTATGCACGATGCCTTCCGGCTGCTCCTTCGCATCCCCGAAGTTCGCTCCGGCAGCCTGCACCCACGCCTCGATCTCATCGATGCTTAAGTTCTCCCAAGCGCCGTTCTTGCGAATCTCCACGGGCAGTTTGATCTTGATGCCTCCCATGCCGGCAAACAGTTCATCCGGGAAGAAGATCCTCGGCTTCTCTCGGCGCAACAGCCTCTCGGCGTAATCCCGTTCGGATGTGATGGGCTTCTCATAGAGGATGCCACCGTTTACGTCATCGATCGCGTACTTAAAGTGCGTGTCCGATCCTGCCTGGATCATCAGTCCGAAATGCAACGCATAGCAAAGCGCGGCCAGATTATCATTTGCCGTATTCGCGGTATTGATGCCCTCGATACCCTCGATATCTTCGGGGTACAGGTGGATCTTCTTAATATAGTCACGGTCACGGAACGGGTGCGCCTGCATAACGGCGCCGCCGGCCTCGTGGACCGCTTTTATCATGTCTTCCCGTGTCCAATGCGGGATCTCCGGGTGCTGAAGTAAAAACTCGCGGTCAATGCCGTAGAGCAGGTATTCATCGCCCTCGAAGTTCTCCTCGATACCGAAGAAGACCTTGAAACCGATCGCGTCACCGGCCGCCTTCGCTTCCTCGTAGCCGCGCATGTACGCGTCCACATACTCCGGCCAAGGAAGTTCCCTGGAAGGTCTTGTATTTCCATGGAAGAAATGGTCCGTGATGAAGATACCGTCGTAGCCGCGTTCCTTAAAGATGGCGGGATACTCGCATCCCGGCGTCACGCCGCAGGCACTGCCCTCCACCGTGTGCAGGTGCGTCTCGTAGCGGTACAAACCGGCCTCGGACGGATCCCAAGGCTTCGGCTCCACCAGCCGCTTCATCAACATTCCGACCGTAAACGGCAGGAACGGGAATTTATTCGTACCGACATGCTCAAAACCGTGCGACTCGTACCATTTGCGAAGCACCTGATTCTCCTCGACGATGCCGATGCGCATCACCGTGCCGCCCAGTTCGACCACCTTTTCGGTCGAATGTTGCAGAAGCTGCGCGCCGATCCCGCGATGGCGATATGCCGGCAGGACGGCCAGATTACTCAACTCTTTTGTCTTTCCTGAACCCGACAACGAATAATACCCGACCAGCTTCTCTCCTTCGAAATACCCGAACATCGGACGATGCTCTTCGTGAAACTGTTTGCCGATCCGTTCTTCATCGGTCGCAAAAGCGGTGAACCGCGGTGCATTTTCCGGCGTGAAACCCAGGTCGTCCGCCACCGTTTTGAAACTCTCGCGGATGACTGCAACGCACTCTTGGATCTCTGTTTCTTTAATCTCTCTGATCATTTTCCTATCCCCCCTCTACGCTCTCCCGGAGCGTGATCTTTTCCGGTCCGAACCCCGGGTCTTCTCTTCGTCAGCGCTTTCCTTCATGCCGCGACGGATCCGGATGTCGTTGCCGCTTAGTCCTCCCTTCGGAACACGGGGATGTCGACCCCGATTTCATCCATGTACTGAGCTACTTTATTGAATTCGCCCCGTTCGAGGAAGATGCCGTTTCCCGTAGCTTCTTTCGGGATAAAGGAAATACACTCCTTAAATTCGCGAAGGAACGATACGGTGTTCCAGCCTGCCTTCAGTTCCTTTCCATTGTGGTCATCGTAATCGATGCCCTCCTCGTCGAGCACGATCGTAACCGTCCCCTCATGCTTCATGAGTTCGTCACGGACTTTCCGTACCGTGCGGAACATAACGAACGAAAAGCAGAATAAAAGGAACAGTACAACGATCGTGATCCAGTCCAGCAGTGCATTCGTTGTAAGGCCGGTCGCCATACAAACGCCCAGCCCGGCAGCGACCACCAGGCTCAATACCATGGCGATCGGACAAAACAGGAAGAAATTCCGCAGGTTGCACTTTGGATTCTTCAGCAGAGCATGAGCCGAAACGAGGATATTCGTGATCTCCTCTGCCTGTGATTTAGTGGTCTTTCCATTCGTTTCGATCGTTAACATGATCATTCTCCTATCTCAGATGCAAAAAACTTTTTCACTGCCTGCCAAACGATATACAGGTAAGCAAAACCGATCAGGGCGGTAACAAACTGGGTCAATGAAAACATGGTCTGAAATACTCCCAGTTTTTTACGCAGCGGGCTGGCTTCCGGCAGGAAGGTCGGCAGCAGCCAGAGCGAAATCGTCAGGCCCATGAACGCGCCCTTCGCTCCCGCCGCGATCACGGAGGTGATCACATAGGTCACGTTATTCTTCAACGTGTTCTTCTTAAGCGTCGGTCTCACAAAGAAAAATGCGACCACGACGAGAACCACATTGCCCGCCATGATCAGCGGGACGATTCCCGGAACCGCCGTCATGACCGGGGCGGCAGAGATAAAATACGCCGTCACCGGGGTAATGAGCGCGAGCAGGAGCGCGTATTTCAGGCCGGCCGTCATCAGGCACAGCACCAGACACATATTTACGATCGGTCCGGTGATGTAGACGCTCAGGTTCTTAAATACCTGGCTCACCATGCAGACCGCAAGCAGCATGGCTGTGATCGTCAATTTCAACACTTCGCTGTGTTTGGCTTTCTTCTCACTCATAGTTTTTTCTCCTCCATATGCCCGTCACGATGCATGGAAAAAAGTTCCATCGGGTAAGCTTTCAGGTTCTCCAATACGCCGCGCTTGTCCGCCTGCTTAAGGAGTGCCTCCCTGGCCTTCGTGATCTCGAGCTCCGTCTGGTGTTTCGACGGACCGCCCACGCAGCCGCCGGGGCACACCATGCCCTCGATAAAATCTTCTTCCAGACGCCCGCTCTTTAACAGGAGTAGCGCCTTTTTGCACTCTGCACCGCCTGCGCATTTCAGCAACTTTATGCCCTCGGTATCCTCGCCGCGTTCCTTCATGCACTCGATCACGCCGGCAGCAACGCCGCCGCTCGACGCAAAGCGTTTTCCGAAGGAGGAGGCCTGCTGGTATGTCTCATCGACCGGCGTGAGTTCCACGTCCTTCGAGCGCATCAGCGCACGGATCTCGCCGTAAGTTACAGCGTAGTCCGCATTGTCCGGAACGGTTTCGTCCAGGGTCTCCGCCTTCTTCGCGATGCAGGGACCCACAAATACGGTCACGCAGCCCGGATGGGTCGCCTTCAGGTATCGGGACACCGCGCACATCGGGGAAACGGTCGTGGACATGTTCTTCTCATAGATGTCCGGAAAACTCTTGCGAAGCATGTTGATAAAGGCCGGACAGCAGGAGGTCGTCATCTTACGCCCCTCTTTCAACGCCTGACTCCACTCCAGCGACTCATACGCCGAAGTCATGTCAGCGCCGAGTCCGACCTCGATCATGTCGGAAAAACCGAGTTTCTTCAAGGCCTCGCGAATGGCCGCCATGCTGATCTTCTCGCCGAACTGGCCTTCGGTCGCGGGCGCGCACATCGCGATGACCTCGCGGCCGGCCTTGATCTCGCGGATAATGTCCACGAGAAAAGTCTTGGAACCGATCGCTCCGAACGGACAGTTGTGGATGCAATGCCCGCATTGCACGCATTTATCTTCGTCGATCTTGCAGAAGCCGTCCTCATCATAAGAGATCGCGCCAACCGGACACGCCTTCTTACACGGGCGCTCCAGATGCACGATGGCCTGATAGGGGCACTCCCGCGCGCACATTCCGCACTCCTTGCATTTCGCCGGGTCGATGTGCATCCGCGTGTCGCCGGGACGGATGGCCCCGAAGCGACAGGAATTCAGGCACGCCTTACCCAGGCAGAACCGGCAGTTATCCGTGACGGAATACGCGGAGATGGGACAGTCGTCGCACGCGGCGTCGATGACCTGCACCACATTCTTCGAATCCGGATTGTTGACCGGATTTAGACCACATGCCAGTCGTATCCTCTGGCGTATGATCTCACGCTCTTTATATACACAGCAACGATAGGTCGGCTTGGGGCCGGGAATGATCTCATAGACCAGTTTTTCCAGATGCTCCGCATCCAACTGATCCGCCCACGCGAGGCGACAGACCCTCTCCATTATACTGTGCTTTAATCCTACGATACCGGTATCATTCGTGATCATACTCTATCTCCCATGCCTCCGGGATTTTTAGTAAGCGGAGGCAAACGCTATCGACCCTATTATACTCCACATGCTCCAATAAAACAACAAACAAATCTAGCAACCGATGGCAGGGAGCACCTTTGTTTCGATAAACTCCACGCGGTCGAAGATCCGCGGTTTGAATGTCCCTGTCACGCCGACGGCTGTATTTTTCTCCATGTTGACGTAGATGATGTTGCCGCTGTCTCCGATGGCAGCATAAACCTCGCGGTCCTCATAAGGTCGGTACCAAAGGTAACCGTAGCTCATAAAGCCGAAACGCTCGCCGAGTTTAAGTTGCGGCGCTGTCATCTCCCGCAGGTATTCCCGGGAAATGATCCTCTTTCCTCCAAACACGCCTCCGTTTGCGACCAATTCTCCGAGCCGCGCCAGGTCGCGCGCCGAAGCGCACAGACCCCAGCCTGCCGTGACCGCTCCCTGCGGATCCGAATACCATTCATACGCACGCGGTTTCTTATTCATGAAGAAGTCGAACTGATCTTCCTTCGAACTGTCTCCGTGCAGGATCCGCTCCGGCAGCCCTAACGGCAGAAACAGCCGCTCATTCGCCAGGTCAATGCATTTCATACCCGTGGCCCGTTCAATGACCCCTGCCAGGATCTGAATGCCCAGCGTGGCATACTTAAACTCTCCGGTAATGCCCTTGCGTCCGCCCAGGAAATCCAGCATGGCCAGTGTCCAGTCGTTTGAAGTGCACACCTTTTTCCACGGCTCCGATGTGCCTTTATACGGCGCCGTCATCGTCAGCAGGTGCCGGATCGTTACCTCGAAGATCGTTTTTTCACCCCGCTTCACCGTGTAATCCGGAAAGAAATCCATCACCTTCTGATCCACGCTTCGGATGCTGCCCATATCGAGTGCGATCCCGGTAAGCAGCGCCATCACACCCTTCGTGACGGAGTTCACATTGACCGCGTCCTTTGTCTTATATCCCCGCCAATGATCGTCGTACACCGTCTCACCCTCCCGAATCACGTAGATCTGGCAGATGTTGCTCTCGTTTCCGGTGCTTTCTTCGACCAGCTTATGCAGTCGTTCTTTGCTCATAAAAAAGCCTCCTATCAGGATAATATGGACGTCCTAACAGAAGGCTAACATGATTAAAAATTGTTTTCAAGTACTTTTTCAGAATCATTTTTCTTCGGATTCCGTACCCCGACTGACCGCATCAAAACGTACGTCACCAAGCCTGCCGCCAGGATGACGACGATGTCGACCGGTGCCAACACGATCCCCGGAAGGGCGTCGAAAAAGAAGCCGGTTCCGAAGCGGTACAGATGGCCGTGCAACAGGATCATTTCCCCGATGTACATCAGAAGAGTCGTGGCTGCCGCCAAAACAGTGGGGAACCAAAGGGCTATACCCCGGGTCTTTTTCAGCAGTAAGGATCCCGGGAAAATGCCGGCCGTCACGCCGAGTAAGATAAAGAACACGGACATCAGCGTTGCCGAGAGCGGCGAGACATTGATATTACCGTCTCTCCAAAATGCCGTAAAGCAGGCCAGAATACACATTCCCAGGAAGGTCGCGGCGCAGATCGACTGCAGGATCAGCGCCTTTATCCGGCTTCGATCGCCGCTTTTTACCATCTGGGCGAAGCCATACACACTGTTCAGGATCGCCAGGATCAGCACGACCGAGATCAGGTAGAAATGCAGTTTAAACGCCGGATTGTAATTTCCTATCAACAGGTCTACCGGTGTTTCCGTCCGGATCGATGTGCTCGTAATAATATCGACCCCGGCATACTCTTCCGGCGGAATATATCGGCACATATACATTTGCCAGTCGGCGAGTCTTGAGACCGTTTTTGTGACAGTCTCGGTCGAAGTCACCACGACCTTGTTTTCAAATAACAATTCGAAGCCGAAAAACGCGCCGACCGACAGGATCAAAGCCACGACCGTCGACAGCCGTTTAAAAAGCTTCACGATAAGCGGCATAAACAATACACCGATGATCACGGCAAATGCGATCGGTGTGTAGGGGATGATGTATTTCGGGTAATTCTCCTTCGTGACCGTCCCGTCCACGATCATATCCCGGATCACGCTGACCCCCATAAGCAACGGGTAGAATGACAGGAGCAACGTACCCAAAATCGCCAAAAGCCAATACCTTCTGAATATCTTCTTATCCACGGCAGATCTCCTTTCATGCCTGCCTGTCGGGCAGTCGGATATCCGCGCTGCTCAGCAGACTATTGTTGTAGTCTATTCTACAGCAATAGTCTAGGTATGTCAAGCACCTTTTTTAATGTGACTTTCGCACACCGGCTAGCCCCAGCAGTTCCTTTCGGTTCTTCACGCCGAGTTTGGAAAAGATACTGGAAATATGGTTTTTCACCGTAGATTCCGAGATGAACAGCGTCTCGCTGATCTCAGTGCGGGTCTTCCCGGAAAGATACTCTTTGAGAACATCCATTTCACGCGAGGTCAATGTACCCTCGTCCAGCAGTTTTTGCAGATATGCCGCTATCCTCTCCTCTTCGTCACTCTCGACCGGTAGCGTCAAACTCTCCTGTGGTACATTTTCGCTCACGACCTCGGATGCGACCGGAACCTCAACGATCTCTTTATTTCTGTCCTTCTTAAACCAAAGCACCAAAATTGTGATTACGATCAAAACGCCCAATATCAGTCCGATGATCAGGTTTGGCAGATACCAACTCTTCGTTTCGGAAGACATATCATTGACCCCGGCGAACATACGATGTCCGCTCTCCAGGTAGCCATTGGCCGCCCTCGCTGCCACCTCGTCCGGCACGGCGTCGCCCTTACGGTCGGAATTGACGATATTGTAATTCTCACCATTCCGGATCGACGGGCTGACCTTATCATCGAGGATACGACAAGCCAGAAAATCAATGGTACCGTCGTGCCCGACGGTCGTACTCTCGTTTTCGAGGATGACCGGATGAAATACCAGATGCTCTTCATCCTCGGAAGTGTTATTCTCAAAGGTGCAAAAACTGAATTCTACTATGCCGTTCGGTACACCGATCCCGATCTGGTCCGCCGGATGCACCCACACTGCGCCCTCCTGCTCCGCGGTATTCCCGGAGATCAAACAGTTTGTGATATAGACCGGCGTGGTCTCCGAACTTTCGATCAACAGTCCGCCGCCTATCTGCGCACGGTTATTCAGGATCTTGCAGCTGTCGAGCGTCACCTTCGAATTCGTGATCAACAGCCCGCCGCCTTTTATCGTCTCGTTCCCGTCAATGATGCTCTTCTTCAAGAGCAGTTCGGAATTCACCAGCGCCAGGCCTCCGCCGCCCTGCGGGAAGGAATTCTTTTCGGCAAATGCGACATGGCAGTTATCTTTGACGGATATGTTCTCTGCAGTTCCCACGACGCCGCCGAGAACCACGACACCGCTGTAGACTGTATTCGCGGAAAATGTGGTATCGGTCATCTCAAACTTGAGTTTTTTACCGTTGATCCAAAGTACGCCGCGCTCACACGTATTGCCCGAGAAGTTACAGTTTTTAACGGCAAGTTTCGCCCTCGTTCCGAGATCGACGTTTCCGTCCGTATACTGGAAATACATAGCCGCTCCGTATTTCGTGCAGTAATTGCAAATGGTGCAGTTTGTCAGACTAAAATCCAGAAAACCCTTCGCGAAAATGCAGCCCTTGTTCGTGCGATCCCCGTGATAATCGCCAAAAGAAGCCACATCCGCCGGATCTCCCTCCGGCATCTCATAACAGCCGTCAAACGTTATGTTTTCAAAAGCGACCGTGATCTTCTCGCTCTCGAGTCCGGATCCGATAACGGAAAAATGAGCGCCTTTTAGCAGGGAACCCTCAGGCTTCCCTACGATCTTCACGCTGTTTTCTATCTGAATGTATATATCACTTTCATCGAATTCGATATCACCGACATAGAGAACTTCCTGTTTCTCTGCCAGGGCCTTCATCAGTTCCGCACGGGTGGTGATATATGCGGGCGTATCCGTTCCGCTGCCGGCACTAATTTTCGCAGTATAACCGACAAACGCACATATCGATATCAACACCAGGAGCAGCAACATCTTGATCCTGAAATTCATGTTCATTCTTCCTTATCCATCAGTCTTCCGTTTTGAAGCCTTCTTCATCTCATTATCTTGCTTCAATTATACAGCGAATACCTTTCAGTTTCAAGTATCAGACTCACGTAAAAACGGCCGGATCGTGTTTCCCGATCCGGCCGTGGCTGGTATTCATTCTGTTTTACTTTACAACATATACTGCCAATGCCAGCGTATTGCTGTAGTCACCGCTGTTCAGGATCTCCGACTGAACCGTGATCTCTGATCCATTGCGGAAATAGTTGAACGTTGCGCTGTTAAAGATACTGTCGGTCTGCGGAGCTTCCGTGAGTTCGCTTCCGTATTTGCCGAGATAATCATAGATCTTTCCCTCATCGGCGAGCGGTTTGCAAACTTCAAATGCGATCTTTGCCAATGCGTTGATGTCCTCTACTTTCGCATCGTTGATATAGGTCACCAGGACTTTCTTTTTCTGTCTGGTTGCATAGGTATACTCACCATATTCGGTCTTGATGTCGTCATAATTGAAGCCGAACACTTCCTTCATGATCTCAGTCTTGCGGGCATCGTCCGGTGCATCCACATGCTCGGTCTTGCCGTCGCTGTAAGCGATCGTATATCCATGGAAAGCATCCTCGATATCCGCCTTCGCGTCGTCAATGGTCGTATACTTCTTCATGCTACTTTCGCGCTTGAAGCCGGTCTTATCATCATTCCAAATATATGCGGATGCATCCAGCTGTTCATTGACATCTGCATAATCTGCAGGATCCTTCAGATAGTACATGGTATATTTCTCAGTACAGTTTCCATCCTTGTCGAACTCGTTAACTTCCTGGATCTCACTTACTTTCCAAAACTTCTCAGCCGTGGAGCCTTTCGCGGGTGCATACTTATCTCCGATCACTCCGGAAATATAACCGCTGCCTCCTCCGTTTCCGGCAGGTGCTTCCGTCTTTCCTTCGGCCTTCGTTGCACCGCCACCGCCGTTATTGTCTGCTTTTGTCGTACTAGCCAAGCCGCCGCCACCGGAGTCGCCTCCCTTATCGCACGCAACCACAGCCATGACCATAACAAGTACCAAAATCAGCGCTAATACTCTCTTCATCGTATGCCTTCCTCCCTTTCTGTCTGAAATTGTTTCAAGTTCTATAGTATACAACGTATACACTACATACTACATTTTACAGAAATGAGTCGGCCGTGTGAATAGGACTTAGGACGTCCATAGTCCTATTTTAGTCCCCTTTCTTTTTTCGCCGCATAAGTGAGGTCAATGTGGTTCTGACTGTGGTCCGGAAACCTCTTTCCCGGCCAGGAATTTCGCCACCGCGTCCTCGTCGTTTTTTCCGAGGATGCCGGTCGCTGCTTCCTTCGCCTCCGGTCTCGCATTTTCCACGGCGTACGCCTCGTCCGCGATCCGGAACATCGGCACGTCGTTCAGCGCATCCCCGAACACGACCAGCTTCTCAAAACCATACTTCTCCTTCATCTTCCGGATGGCCTTCGCCTTCGTGCAGTTCTGCGGGCAGATCTCCAGCCAGTATTCATCGCGGTACGTATCCTTCTGAAACAGGCATTCCCACCCCGCGTACTCGCGCATCCGCTCGTACAGCGGCGCGATCTCCTCGCGCTCGCCGATCAGCGTGACGTAGCCGGGCTCGCCGCAATACAGCGTCTCCGGATCGTCGGCCCGCACCAGGGTCGGATCCTTCTCATAATAGTCAATATAACCTTGCAGTCCCGGCGAATGCTTCCCGGGAAGCCAGGTGCGGACCATGCGATCGCCCAAGAAACACGAGACGAAGCCAAACTCCGCCACCTCCGGGAGGCGGGTCTTCAGAAGTTCCACCTCTTCCTCAGTGAACACCGTTTTCTCGATCACGTGCCCGTCCGTGTTATCCGCGAGAACGGCCCCGTTTCGCGTGATGACCGGCAGTTCCAGCTTAAGTCCGCCCGCGATGGGCCGCGCGCTCCCAATGGAGCGCGCCGTCGCGTAAGTAAACGCCAGTCCCTGCCCGATCAGGCGGTTGATCGTCTCGATCGTGAAGTCCGAGATCGTCTCGTCGCTGCGCATCAGCGTCCCGTCCAGGTCCGACACATAGAGTGTTTTCTTATCCATCTCTTACCTACGTCAGTCCGATGTCTCTTTCTGCTTCCTTTCGTCCGTGATGATATGCTCCACACCGGGGTGTTCCCTCTGCAGGTAGTCCTTCATAAACGTGGGAAATGCTTTATATTGGTCCAGTTTTTCGATGGGAAGCCAGTACATATGCTCCCGAACGCCCTGGGTGTAGCTGTCGCTCTTCAGTTCCTTCGTTCCCCTGGGTTTCATCAAATAGTAGAACGCGATTTCGTGGCAGTCCAGCCCATGGAGACTCCCGGTGCTTTCGTTAAAGAAATTCTCATGAATGACCGCCAACCGGTCGACCTCATACGCAATACCGGTTTCTTCCAGCACCTCTCGTTTTACCGCGTCTTCAGCAGTTTCTCCCATGTGGACTCCGCCGCCGATGGAATAATAGTAATCGTCGATCTCATTGCCCGCGAACAGCACGCATCCATCTTCAACGATAATGGCCGCCGCGCGGTACCGGAACCATTTGTTACCTTCCGTAAAACAGCAATTATGCTCCATGTTCCTGCCTCCCTTTTTTAAGATATTTCGACCATTGTAATCGATATGGAAACGGATGTCAAGAAATAAAAAGGCAGGAGGGCGAGCCTCCTGCCTCATGGGTTCATTATGCGAGATCTTCCATGCCCAGCGTCTTAACGCCTGCTGCGTTCAGAAGTTTCTCTGCCTTTGCATTATCATTCGTTTTGATCGCGATCGGCGCGCCCTCACCGTCAATGGAGAGACCGTAGATGTAACTGATATTGATGTCAGCTGCGTGGATCATGCCGATCACCTTCGCGAGACTGCCGACAGCATCCGGAACCACCACCGCGATGACCTCATCGATACGGGCAGCGAAGCCGGCATCCTTCAGGATCTGCTTTGCTTTTTCGGGTTCATTGGAAAGCAAACGGAGAACACCATACTCCATCGTATCAGCAAGGCTTGCAGAGAGGAGGTTGACACCGCCCTGAGCCAGGATCTTTAATAACTCTTCCAGTCTTCCTTCTGTATTCTCCAAGAAAACCGATATCTGTTTTACGAACATAGTGGTACCTCCTTTGTATTATTGATACAGTTTACGCTTATCTGTAACGTGCTTACTCTTACCGTCGAAATGCTCCAGACCGTTCGGCTCTACGAGCTTAACCTTCGCATTCAGGCCGATCGCCATCTTGAGTTTATCATGCACTGCCTTCGACAGCTTCTCGAGGCTCTTGACTTCATCCGTGAATACATTTTCCGCTACCTCAACCTGAACTTCCAGGGTATCGGTGTTATCTACGCGGTCTACGACCAGCATGTAGTGCGGTGTGGTGCCCTCAACGGTAAGGAGAGCTGCCTCGACCTGCGACGGGAATACGTTTACGCCGCGGATGATGAGCATGTCATCGGAGCGGCCGCGGAAGCGCTGGATGCGGGCCATGGTACGGCCGCACTCACATTTGTCGTACTCGATCGAAGTCAGGTCCTTCGTTCTGTAACGGATCAGCGGCATGCCTTCCTTCGTCAGGTTCGTGATAACGAGTTCGCCGTCCGAACCCTTCGGCAGCTGCTTCTGGGTCGCGGGGTCAATGATCTCCGGCAGGAAGTGATCCTCCCAGATGTGCAGGCCCTTATGATACTCACAGTCGCAGGCCACGCCCGGACCCATCATCTCGGTGAGGCCGTAGATGTCGTACGCCTTGATATGAAGTCTGGACTCCATCTGGTCGCGCATCTCGTTCGTCCAAGGCTCAGCGCCGCAGATCGCGGCCTTCAGTTTGATCTTATCGATCAGGCCTGCCTTCTCCAGATCCTCTGCTACATGAAGCAGGTAGGACGGGGTGCAGGCGATCGTCGTTACGCCGCAGTCGATCATCATGTCGATGAGCTTCTGTGTATTACCGGTGGACATAGGAAGAACCAAAGCCCCCAGGTATTCTGCGCCGTAGTGCGCGCCCAGGCCGCCGGTGAACAGGCCGTAGCCATAGCCGACCTGGATAACGTCATCACGAGTGATGCCGGCCATCGACAGACATCTGGCTACACATTCCGCCCAGATCTCGATATCACGGCGTGTGTAAACAGCGATCTTCGGCTTTCCGGTAGTTCCGGAGGAAGCATGGACACGAACCATCTCCGATTTCGGAACGGCTGCCAGGCCGAACGGGTAGGTATCCCGCAGATCCTGGTAGGTGGTGTAAGGGAGCTTATCCAGATCTTCGATGCCCTTGATGTCGCCGGGCTCCAAGCCCACGGCCTGCATCTTCTTACGATAATACTCCACATTGTGGTAGACACGGTTTACGACCTTAACGAGACGTGCGCTCTGCAGCGACTCGATCTCGTCTCTGGACATACATTCCTTAGCTTCATTCCAAATCATTGGCGGTCCCCCTTTATGGTCCTCATAGTATAAACGCTATTTTTTCGTGAGTCATGTTTCACGGCTCTCCGTAATATCATTCAGTATAGCAGATTCATCTGTTATTGTCCACCTTTTTCGTTGATAAATCTACACTTCACCATTGACAGCATGCTTCGCCGCGATCATACCGGATGTGTAGCAGCGTCCCAGCGAAAGGCCGGTCTGATGGAACGGATAATCCGCGCCTCCGTAGAACGGTCCGCCCAGGTTTCCTGCGCAGTACAGGCCCGGGATCACGCGTCCTTGCGCATCCAGCGCCTGCGCGTTCGCATTGACCACGACACCCGAAACTTCGGCGGAAACGCGGATGTGCTTCCGCGCGCCCCAGAACGGCGCCTTTTCGATCTTATGCATATACTTCGTGGGCTTGCCGAAATCGGTATCGCAGCCCTTCTCGCACAGCTCGTTGTATCGGTCAATGGACGCCTTCATGGCCTCGTACGGAATGTCGAGCTCCCGCGCCAGTTCCTCCAGCGTGTCGCAGCGGTGCAGGTCGATCAGGTTCTTAAACACGCCCTGCGGGTTTTCGACCGCGCCGGGAATGAACTTCTGCATAACGACCGGCGGCACCATGCCGCTGACAAATTCGTCCTTCGGCCAGTTCACATAGTCATCGTCGTAGATCGTGCAGTACCAGCCCTTCGAGCCGCTTTCCTTGTGGTCCGCATCGAGCATGGATCCTTTATACGAAGGCTGATATTTGAGGATATTGCCCATATAAACGAAACCGGTGTACTCGTTGGTGAACCGTTTTCCCTCCATGTTCAGGTACAGGAAAGGCTCCTCCCACATCAGGGCCGAATCGAAATCATGCATCATCTTCGTGTGGCCCAGGTTCTCCATCCGTGCACCCGCGCTGAGCGCAAGCACGTGACCATCGCCCGTTTTACCGAACTGCTTCTTATCAAACGGGGCAATGTCCGGGCACCGGCGCGCCACCATCGCCGAGTTGTTGGTATAATCTCCGGTCGCGAGGATCACGGCCTTCGCCGCATTGAACCGGATATATTCGCCCTGCGCGTTCTTTCCGATCACGCCCTCAACGCGGTCGCCGTCCATGACCAGCGAAACCGCCGGTGTGGAGAAAAAGGTCTCCAGATTCGGATGCTTCGCCTGCACGTTTGCCAGCACCTTTCGCAGGGCATTGCCCACGTTCAACGGCTTCGGTCCGAACCACGGCGCCCAGAAATAGCAGTGATCGTCGCCGTATTCGTAGCTCTGCTCGCGATCCTTCCATGTCCCGGTGAAATCGCCGCTGGTGCACATGAACGCGCACAGTTTGTCGCCGTCGTTTAAGAGTTTCGCGCTCTCCGTGTTGCTGTCGACCTTGCTGCCGTCCCCGTATTCGGTCTCAGACGTCATGCCGGCACGGTTCCACAGCCACATCATGGCCTCCTCGGAATGCTCCGCGTACGCCCGCAGCTGCTCGGTATCCGCCCGCCAGTCGCACAGACCATTCGTGTGGTGGATCCACTTCGCTATACCCGCCTCGGTCGAACGCGACTTGATGATCGCCGAACCGCAGTTTCCCTGCGACACCACGGTCGCCTCCTTCTGCAGCAGCGCTACCTTCGCACCGAGCTCCGCCGCCCAGCCGGCCGCCGGAACGCCTGCGGCGCCCGCTCCGACCACGACCACGTCGTAATCCAGGATCCGATCCGGGATGATGTCCCTAAGTTCGCACACTGAGCCCGCCACCTCGGCGGCCGTCAGGTCCCCCGGCAGTTTCATTTCTTCATCCTTACTCATTTTCAACATTCTCCTTCTCTTATTTATTTCTACACTCATGCGGGTGACTGCCCGCAGAGGATATTACACTGTGATCTCGATCGATATCCCCTCGATCGCCGTAACGCAGGACTCATAGTAGCCGTCCCCGGTCGTTCGCGGCCCGCTCGTTACCTCATAACCGTCCTGCCTGAGCCGCTCGGTCAGTTCATCGACCCTCTCCTTACTCCCGACGGAAAATGCCACATGCGCGTAGCCGGTCTCGAACCTTTCCGGTTCACGCGCCGCCACACCCGGCCGGGTCATGATCTCCAACCGCGCCCCATCTTCAAAGGAAACAAAATAGGAGCGAAATCCTGTGGATTTATTATGATAGCCGGCATTGGAAGTCCCCTCCAGATACTTCACGAAGAAATCCCGTGCCGCCTCCAGATCCCGTACATACAGGGCCATATGTTCAACTCTCATCGTATTACCTCTTGTCTTTTACATCTGCCACGCAAATGATTTGATCCACCAGATATTATCATAAATTGTGCCCGAAATGTCAAGCATGACCGTCCGGGATCCGGATCCTCTTCTTCCCATTCGGACATTAAAAAACGGATGCCACCTGTAAATGCAGTGTGACATCCACTTAAATTCTTTATTCTACCGGCCGATACCGTTTTCCGAAAGCCAGGCTGCCACATCCTCGGGAAGCTTCGAACCTCCTGAGTAATGAACAGACAGTCCGGTGCCCATCACGGCATTCGGCGCCAGTTTTGCTATGGCCGTCAGACTCTGCCCGAACCTTCCGCCGCCGTGGGAACAGAACGGCAGAATCGTTTTTCCGGAGAGATCGTATTCCTCCAGGAAGGTCGCGATCGGCATCGGGATCGACGCCCACCAGTTCGGATATCCCAGAATAATAATATCATAATCATCCATGTTCGGCAGATGCTCCTCAAGCTCCGGCCGAGCCTGCTTGTGCTGGTCCTCCTGCGCTTCCATCAGGACCGTATTGTAATCCGAGGAATACGGATGAACCGGCCGGATCTCAAAGAGATCGGCTCCCGTCTGTTTCCGGATCTCCCCGGCGATACCGCGCGTATTGCCACTCCAAGAGAAATAGGCGATCAGGATCTTTCCGCCGGTCTCTGCCTGCAAGGCAGCTTCTCCTGCCGTCACAAAGCCCGAACGGCTGTTATCCGCGTTTCTGACCAGACGCAGCCCCAGATTGTAGCTGCGCATGTCTTCCTGGCCTGCGGCCCGGTAAGCGCTGCGCATGTTCTTCGCGAAGTCGTTCCATCCGCCGCCGCGGTACACGTGTCTGGTGCCGGAAGCCGGCCCTGTCGGGTTGTCGCCCGCCGCCGTATCGTAGTCGCCGTAGTAATCCCAGCACCACTCATTTACATTTCCATGCATATCATAGAGACCCCAGGCGTTCGGCGTAAAGCTGCCGACCGCGACCGTCTTCGCCCGGTATTCGCCGGGTCTGGCTTCCAGGACTGAATTATCAAAATAGTTTTCCTCGATCTCGTAGGGATAATGTCCGTAGAAATTCGCTTCCGCCGCGCTTAAGGATCTCTCCGTATTAAACGGAGTCTGTGTTCCTGCGCGGCAGGCATATTCCCACTCTGCTTCCGTCGGCAGGCGGTAACCATTTGCCGCCAGGTTCCATGACACGCCGCCTTCACGGATGCTGTAGACCGGTGTAAGGCCCGCGTCCACGCTCTTTGCGTTCGCATAGCGGATCGCATCCGTCCATGTGATGTTCTCGAGCGGCAGGTCCTCTCCGGTAAATGTGGAAGGGTTCTCTCCCATCAGCCGGATATACTCCCTCTGTGTGGTCTCGTAAGGGTCCATGTAGAACGCGCCCACGGTAACCTCATGCTGCGTCTCGTCGTCGATCCGCCAGTTCTCGGTTTCCGGGCTTCCCATCAAAAACGCACCTCCGCGAATGAGACGAAAGCCGTCCTGTACCTCCACGATATTGTTGTCTGATCCGTGATCTTCTCTCGACATGGTGTCCTCCTTTCCGGGCACGCTTTCCGCCCGTGACGGATCCGATGCTTTCGCTGTTTCCCCGGGTCTTGCCGCTTGTGTCTGCTTCGCAGGCGGGTTCGTCTCACCGAATGGCTCCGCATTGCCGGAGGAACGGGTCACGAGCAAAAATACGATCCCGATGATCACAGCCGCCATCATGACGACCACGGGGATCAGCGGATTCTCTTTCGTACCCGCCTTTTGCGAAGCGTTCCTGCAGATGCGGGCTGCCTGCGCTCCGATCAGAGCCCAGAACGACAGCATCAGCAGGTTCTCAAGAAATACCAGCCAGCCGGATTTATCATAGTCCAAAAAAGCAAACGGTGTTCGGAAAAACAGATAATCCGGAATACCGCTCTTCAAAAACAGGCCCAGGCCGATCCCGCCGATTCCTATAAAGAAGGCCGTCAGGACCGTTTTCGCCGTTTTTTTCAGGTGCAGGCCTGCGAACATTGTCGTGACATGCATTCCCAGATGAAGTCCCATCAGCACAAATGTCCAATAGGACATGGACAGATGCATCCTGCGGGTAAACTGCATCGGAGCCATGCCGTAAAGGAACGGCACCGCGTGGCCGCTCATGGACATGCCGCAGAAAGCAGTCAGCGCAAAGCCCAGCAGAAGCAGTATATTCAGGATCGTCGTGGTCATACGATACGGGTTGTATTTTCCCTTAAAGAAAACACTGTACCACTTACGGTTCAGGATCTGGTGCAGGATGACCAGCACTGTCATGCCGATCCCGATCCATTCGTGCAAGACCTCTCCCGTGACCTGGTAGGCCATGAGAAACAGAAGGAGGACGCTCATGACCGCATCCACGATCCGCTTTATGATACTGTTCGTTTTTGCCTTGGCCATGATCTATACCTCCATACATTATTACTTCAGACCGTCGATCCAGGACTTCAGATCCTCCTCTGACACATTCGCACCGAAGCGTTTGCCGTCCAGCCAGTTTCCGGTTCCCGCGAGTGCTTTCATATTCGGGCCGCTCCGGCCGATACCGCTGCTGCCCGACGTGCAGAACGGGATCACCGTGATGCCCTCGAAACTGTATTTTTCAACAAACGTATCGAGGATCCTCGGCTCTTCGCCCCACCAAATCGGGAAGCCCAGATAGACCGTGGTATAACCCGTGAGGGAAACATCCTCGCTTCCGATCGCCGGCCGCGCGCTTTTATCGTTCTGTTCTTTCGTCGAACGGCTGTTGCGGTCGTTATAATTCAGATCTTCGGTCGTATAGGGCTCTGCCGGAACGATCTCATAGAGGTCGCCGCCGGTAATGGATGCGATCTTTTCCGCAACCTTCTTCGTGGTTCCTGTCGCGGAAAAATAGGCTACCAGAACCTCTGAATGCGCAGCCGCAGCGCCGGATGTATTCCGGGCCGTCTTCTGAGCGCCTGTTGTTTCCTGCTGCGCGGTTTTTCCGCAGGCAGTGATCACCGCCAACATCATAACCATCGCAATGACTGTAACAATTCTTCTCATAAAACTTCTCCTCTTAATTCACCAACCGAATATTTACTCTGTAAGTGCGTTCTTCTCCGTCTGCTTCGGATCCTGCTCGCCATATACTTCCTTCGCCATATTGAACGCGGCCCACGCCAGCGGCCAGCCGCAGTAGAACGAAATATGGGTAATGATCGCCGCCATCTCTTTCTGCGTTACGCCATGATCCTTCGCGTTCGTCAGATGATACTTCAGGCTCGAATCCGTCACCCCTCTCGCGATCAGGGAAACGACCGTGATGATGCATCGGGTCTTCAGGTCAATGTCCGTATTATTCCAGTTTTCCCCGAACAGGATGTCGTCATTAAAATGCGCGAACTCCGGGGCGAAATCGCCCAGTTGTTTCCTTCCTGCGGTCTGTACGATCTTTTCAGTCATATCTTTTACCTCCGTTTACTTTCCGATCTTCTGATCACCGGTGGACCAGACGTGTTTCTCTTTTGCCGCCGCCGGTTTATTCTGCGCCATAACGCCCGCCAGCGGATGCGGCACATACAGTTCTTCCAGATAGTGGATCTCCTCCGCCGACAGATTAAGTTCCACTGCCCGCGCCGCGCCTTCGATGTGATGGATCTTCGTCGCTCCGACCACGGGAGATGCTACCTTTGTAAGCAGCCAGGCCAATGCGATCTCCGTCATGGTCACGCCGCGTTTTTCTGCCAGTTCCGCCACCCGGGCCGTGATCTTTCCGTCCTGCTCTGCGGTTGCGTCGTACTTAAACTTCGCATAGGCATCCTCCTCGGCACGCTTCGTGCCTCCCTCTCCGGGCAGTCTGGACAGGCGGCCGGAAGCTAAGGCGCTGTAAGGCGTCAGCGCGATATTTTCCTCGTTACAGTAAGGAACCATTTCCCGCTCCTCCTCGCGGAAGATCAGGTTGTAGTGGCTCTGGACGGAGATGAACTTCGCGAAGCCTTCTCTCTCCGCGAGAGCATTGGCCTTCGCGATCTGCCATGCGAAACAGTTGGATATGCCGATATACCTGGCTTTTCCGGCCTTCACGATGCGGTTTAATCCTTCCATGATGTCGTAGATGGGCGTCTGCCAGTCCCACATATGATAGATGTACAGGTCGACATGATCCATCCCGAGGTTTTGAAGGCTCGTGTTGATCATGTTTTCTATATGCTGACGGCCGCTGATGCCGTTTTCGATCTCTTCCTGAGTTCTCGGAAGGAACTTGGTAGCTACGACGACCTCGTCGCGCTTAGCAAAATCCCGCAGCGCACGGCCCACATACTGCTCACTGGTACCGCTCTGATAGGCAATGGCGGTATCGTAGAAATTGACCCCCAGATCCAGTCCGCGGCGAATGATCTCCCGCGAGTGCTCCTCATCGACGGTCCAGCTGTGCTGCCCCCTTCCCGGATCCCCGAAGCCCATGCAGCCCATGCAGATCCGTGACACATTTAAATCTGAATTCCCTAATTTCGTATACTTCATAATTTCGATCCTTTCACCGGACGTCCGGCTCGCTCACACACCCAACAGTCGACTCAGACAACCGTAAGTGAGTTCATATACCGTTTGATACACGTAATCGATCCCTGCTTCCTTCATGGCGACCCTCTGTTTTTCCGTAACCGTCGTATAGGGGTAAATGCCAAACATAAAGGGATAGAATGTATAGATAAAGTTTTGTATATCTGCCACAGTCATATCCGGGCAATATTTTTTCAGCAGCACGCTCACCAGCTCCATCGAGCGCCCATAGGCTCGTTTAAACGCGGTAAGGAGCTCCTGCCGACTGTTCGCTTCCATGTCATAGATATTCATGGACAGGAGCTTTAAGAGCTGCTCCCGCCCGGCCAGAGACGCCGCGATCCTATCCGCCAGCTGTGCTTTCGATAGCGTCTCGTTTTCCTCGAGTATGGCAGTCAGGTTTTCGTTCCAGCGCTCATACTCTCTTTGAAACAGAGCCAGGAAGATCTCTTCCTTCGTCTGAAAGTAGTTATAGATCGTGGGTCTGGAAAATGAAGTGGTATTCCCGATCTCCTTTAATGTGATCTCGCGGAAACTCATCGTCCGGTATAACTGCTCACAGGCGTTGATGATCTCCTCACGTCTCTGTGTGATCAAATCGGCCGTTCCCTTAAACATATGCTCTCCTTTCTGCCTTCCAATGACCGTGGTTGACACCGTGTCAGTAATTGTATTATACAGCATGGTTGACACCGTGTCAACCCTTTTTCAAAAAAATATGCGTCCCTGCTGGCGCAGGAGCGCATATTTAACACCAAACCACCGCGGATGCCCGGTATGAGCGCAGGCTACGATCTCAGAGCCCCAGTCCCGCGATCCAGTCACGCACTGTTTTCCGAACGCTGTCCTGCTTATTCTGGCAGTCACCGCCCCGCACTGCGAGCCCCTTTAGAACCGTACTTCCATTAACGGCAGAAGAAAGCTTCTTGTCGAACCCGGACAGTCCGGACCCCTCATGGGTAGAGAAAGGAACCAGTTTTTTCCCGGAAAGGGCAGCGGCATTTTCCTCAAAGAAGGTATACATGATCATGGGCCAGTCGCCCCACCATACCGGCGCACCGATAAAAACGGTATCATACTGCGATAGATCCGGAACTTCGCCCGCATAAGCAGGTCTGGCCTTTTCGTTCTGCTCTTTCTTCGCCACGTCTGTAAGTTCATTGTAAGTCATCGGATAATGGTCATCCGCAGGCAGCACCTCAAAGAGATCCGCCCCGGTCTCCTGTGCGATCATCTCTGCAACGATGGCTGTATTTCCATGGTCGATCACTCCGACATTATACTGTTCACCGGTGCGCGAGAAATAAACGACCAAAATATCACTGTTTTCACTTCCCGGTTCTGACTTCTCCGTTTGGTCTTCGATATTATCAACTACTCCTGTTGCCGATGAATCAACTGAAATTTTTTCATCTGTGCTTTGATCCTTCACTACTGTACTGTTTTGCGGCATGGAGTTTTCAACACTGTTATCTGTACTTCCACATCCGCCAAGGCCTATTACCATAAGCGCTGCAAAAAGCAGACTCAGAATTCTCATTATTTTCTTCACTATCATTTCCCCCTTTAAACCCTTTCAAACTACATTCCTGTCAATAATCCGCAAAGCGTTCATCGCGCTCCAGCGAAATCATCTGTGTCATTTCATCATCTGTGAGTTCGAAGTCCCATACATCATAATCCTCTATGATATGCTGTTCATTGGAAGACCCGGGAATACAGATATTGCCCGCCTGCAAATGCCAGCGGATGATCACCTGAGCGGATGATACACCGTGAGAAGCCGCAATACTGCTGATCGTTTCATCCTTGAACAGTTTCTGGGTATTTCCTCTTCCACCCAGCGGGAACCAGCTTTCAAGCACGGTTCCGTACCGTGCGATGTGCTCCTTCATTTCTCCGCTTTGATGGTATGGATGCGTTTCATTCTGAAGAAGCGCCGGCTTAACGGTTGTCGCATTTACAAGTCTGTCAAAATCTTCCGGCTCATAATAATTGGAAAGACCGATGGACCTTAATTTCCCATCCGCAACAGCCCGCTCCATCGCCTGATATGCATCTACGTCATTCGAGGGCTGGCTATGATGAAGAATCATCAAGTCAATGTAATCCAGACCGAGCCTCTTTAGGGAAGCATCTACTGCTGCATCGCCGTTATCAAAGTCGCTTGTCCACATCTTGGTCGTGATAAATACCTCTTCTCTTGTGACAATTCCCTCGTCAATAGCTCTTTGCAGTCCTCTACCGACAGCTTCCTCATTTCCGTAAATCCTTGCGGTATCGATCAGACGGAATCCCGCTTTCAGTGCCCAGTAGGTTGAATTTTCCGCCTCACTGTCAGACAGTGAAAACATTCCAAGTCCAAGAATCGGCATCTCATAACCGCTGTTGAGTGTTACAGTCTTCTTCTCAAAATCAAAGGTTGGATAACCTTCTGCATCCGTGTCGATATCTGCTTTTGTAGAATGGGGCAGCAACTCTTCAGTTTCACTTTCGCTGGGTTCACCATTCTGTTCCTGTGTTTGCGGACTACGGGTAACCGTTGAATCATTTCTCTCCGCGTTTTCTGTCTGACCACACGCTGTAAGCATTAAACACGCGACCGTTATTATCGCAATAATCGTTCTTTTCTTCATCTTTGCTCACCTGTTTACAAGAATCCATACACCATCAGACTTTTCGTAGCAATGAGTCCCTTTCATACGAAACGTTCCTCTTGATCCATATGCATTGGCATTCAGGACTGAAGTATACGTGATCCGTGCCTCGTCTCCGTCCACCTTAATGACCGGATGATCAATCCCTATAGTAAAATATCTGAGACTTCCCTCGGAAATGTCCGTAAAATACTCTTCCCTTGTTTGCTTCCTTCCGCTCATATGGGTATATATCATATCTTCTGAGACCAGTTCACGCATGGTATCAATGTCTGCATCTGTCATGGCCTGACAGTATTTTGCCTGAGCATACAAGATTTCCATTTCCTCATCTGTCAATGAATCCGGATCAATTCCGGTTATCTTCACATTTTCAAATGCCGAAAAATCATATCCCTTCATCTCATCACCGCTTTCTGTTTCGGACTCCTCTTTTGATGTAGCTGGGGCTGTATCAGTATTCTTCCCGCAAGCGGTAACCATCAGCGCAAGAAGAACCATTAACAGCAGAGATGTACTCCTAATATTATGCCTTTTCAAAAGTCGGTCTCCAGCCTGCGAACTGTTTAAGCTGCGAATCGGTCCTGTGATAATATCTCTCATTCTTATCGAGCTTTGCGATCATAGCCATCTCTTCGTCCGTAAGTTTAAAATCAAGAATGTTGAGATTATCTTTGATGTGATCCACGTTCTTACTGCCGGGGATCACCACAAATCCCATCAGGGTATGCCAGCGGAGGATGATCTGCGCGGGAGATTTTCCGTACTTCTTTCCAAGTTCGGAAAATACCGGTTCATTGATCAGGCTCTTGTCTCCATGTCCTAACGGATACCAGCTCATGAGCTTAATGCCATACATATCGAGAGTTTTTCTAAGTTCCTTCTGGGTAAAATAAGGATGCGCCTCTACCTGGATAAACTGCGGTGCGATCTCCCACTTTGTTTCAAGCTCCTCGATATACTTTCCTTCAAAATTGGAGATACCGATGCTCTTGGCCTTGCCTTCTTTATAAGCCTTCTCCAACTGTCTGTATCCTGCGAGCCAGTTGCCTGCCGGCTGGTGGATATAAAGAAGATCCACGTAGTCAACCCCAAGACGATTCAAGGTTTCATCCACAGCATTCGGATTCTCATATTCACTGGGCCAGAGCTTCGTGGAAAGAAAGATCTCTTCCCTCTTTACTTTGCTGTCCTTCATACCTCTTCCAACTGCCCGCTCATTTACATATGCATTGGCAGTATCAATGAGACGATATCCCATCTTAAGCGCTTCTCTTACACTGTTCTCTGCATCGGCAGGCGAAAGCATAAATGTTCCGATCCCTACTACGGGACACTCCAGTTTGTTATTAAGTGTTACATGTTCCATTGCATAATCCTCCATTCACCAAATATGTTGACGCCTTTGAACTCGCCAGTTTCCATGTTCCGTTTTGTTTATTCATTCCCTCTGCTCAGCCGGATCCTGCATTCTGATCACCTTGGCAGGTACGCCTCCGACTACTGCGTAATCCGGTACATCCCTGGTAACTACAGCACCTGCAGCTACAACAGCATACTCACCGATGGTCACACCCGGGCAAATGGTCACGTTCATTCCGATCCAGGCATTCTTCTTAACCGTTACTTTGCCGTAGGTATAAATTGCATGACGTTCATTCATATCATGATTGATGGTTGCGATCCGAAGCCCGGGGGCTGCCATGGATCCGTCTTCAAATTCAATACCGCCGGACGCAGACAGTATCGCTGAATGATTTATGAAAACACCTTTGCCAAATTTTACCCTGTTACCGAAATCGCAGATGAAAGGTGTCAGGATTCTCACATCATCCAGCTTTCTGCCAAACAATTCCTCCAGGTAAGTCACATAAATCGGATCATCCGGCATACAGTTATTTGCCTTGGCACAGAGCACCCTTGCTCTCATCATCTCATCAACAGCTTCCTTAAAATACTGCTCCCTCACATCAGTAGGGCCACCCTGTTCCATCAGATCAAAAACATATCCCTTTTCGTAATCCATCTCTGTCACCGTCCTTTTTCAGATCAACCCGTTTGCTTCAAACCACTTCTTTACCGCATCCTTGGAAACAGCCGCTTTCGAGCCCGTGATTGCAAGTCCGCTCTTTACTGTTGCTCCTTTGGCAGTCTTTTTAATATCGCTCTCACTGGATCCCATTCCGCTTCCTTCATTGGTGCAAAAGGGAAGGATCGTCTTTCCGGTGAAATCATATCTTTCCAGGAAAGTTGCGACTGCCATCGGGAAGGATCCCCAGTAATTCGGATATCCAAGAACAATGGTGTCATATTCATCAATGCTGTCTAAATAACCCGTAAGCTCCGGGCGCGCGTTATTCTGCTTGTCCTTCTTTGCTTCCTCGATGCAGGTCATATAAACCGGTGAATAAGGATCCTTCATCTCGATCTTAAATGTATCCGCACCTGTCAGGTCCTTCATGATCCCCGCTACGATCTCGGTGTTCCCGACCTTTACATATCTCATAGCTCCGCCAAAATAGTTCTCATCTGCTCTTGAAAAGAATGCGATTAATGTCTTAGCCATCGTAAATACCTCCGTTACTGTCAGAGTGATTTTCCTTCACTCCATGCTTTCTTGTTTCTTTGATCCGATTATCTCACAAAACGCTTGAAATATCCAATTCAAATGCTTTATAATTGATTTAAATTTTAAATAGCTGATCATCAGGGAGGATTTTCGATGACTACTAAACAGATCGATTACTGCATAGAACTGGCACATACGCAAAACTTCAGCCGGGCTGCTGAAAACATGTTTGTCAGCCAGCCCACCTTTTCCTATCAGGTAAGGTTGCTTGAAGAGGAAGTCGGCTTTAAGATATTTGAGAGAAACGGCAAGGGTGCGACACTCACCCCTGCCGGCCAGCAGTTCGTAACATACCTTGCCGGAATGCGCGAAGATATGAAGCGCGCCATCGAGCAGGGACAGAATTACAGCGCGAAATATCGTGACAGCATTTCCATCTGTATGATGGTACGCCAGGCCTTGTTTTTCCTTCCGGAAGCCATGCGGATATTTGCGGAGGTCATGCCAAAGGTGCAGGTCGTGCCCATCTTCCGTTATGAAAACAGTATGGGAGTATTTTTACGTGGTGAAGCGGATATGGTTTTTGCCCTGCAGGAGCAGACCCGCCAGGTCGCGGACCTGCATGTCCACGATCTGTTTGAAAGCCGGATCTACCTGATCACACAAAAAGAAGATCCTCTCGCAAACCGGAACCGGATCTGCGAAGAGGATCTCTATGGAAGGACACTGATGGTAGGCGGCGGTTCCCCGCCGGCGTTACGTGCGGTTCAGCGCCGCCTGATCAGTTCCGGTAAAATCGATTATTTCAACAGTCCCGACCATGACTCCACGTTAACGAATGTAGCGGCCGGACGCGGCGTCTGCTTAGCTCCCGGCTTTTTAAACGACCATAGCGGCCAGTTTGCATGGATTCCTTTTGACTGCAAAGAAAGCTTCACATGCGTCTTGTGCACGCACAAAGAAGATCGGCGGGATAGTCTGAACGTCTTCATTGACATCCTGAAAAAACTCTATGCGGAAGCCGTCGCCTTCCCTCTGTAGTGATTTATTTACCTTCAAACTTAAATACGGGATTCTTTGTTCCGCTTGTGTCTACCGATACATCCGAAAAACGCTCTGCATTTTCCTTTATGAGCGCCTGCCACTCCGACTCACTGCCCTCGTAGATGATCGTAGCGCCCTCAGCGAGATTAATGCTATGCTCAAAGCCTCTATACGTAAAATGCTTCACGCTCTTCGGAATGTAAAGCGTGTTGATGCTACGGTCCTCCACATTATGGATGCTGACGACCGTATCAGGTATAATGAGTTTTTGAATGTGTTCCTCATAGGAAGAAGGCTGCCACAAATCCACGATCGTTACCGGCTTCCCGCCGATCTCTTTCGGAATGGTCACTTCGGTTTCGCTTCCAAGGTATCTTAGAGCAGTTACACAGTTCGCATACTCTTTATAGACCCAGTCTCCCTCCTGCTTATCCTCATAGGAGTCGGCGCAGCTCTTTATAAGCGGGGCGCCCGGAAGGACTCTTCCGTTAAGCGATGTACGGTACACTGCCATGTCATCGTCATTTATGAGTAAAAGATCATCATTTATGATCGCCAGGGCTAAGGTATCAAAATCTTTTCTGCCTTCCATGAGTTGTTCTGCTTCGGCTTTCTCGGCGATCCGTTTGCGGCTGATTCCACGTCCTTTGTCGATATAGTAAACATATTCGCCGAAGACATTTATAGCGCCCTCTTCCCAAATCTCGTCTTTCGAAAGCAGGTAGTACTTCTTTCCCGATTCAATATTCACGAAGACCATGCCTTTTTGTCTGCCGAACTCTTCCGCCTTGCAACGGTAGGCCGCATAATCGCCCATAATATACGGAACTGCATCATCGTCTTGCGGAAGCGCGCACACATCCTGCTCGTTTCCTTTTTCATCGGCTCTGAACAGCCCGTAGGGCTCCATGTCCGAAGTAAGCTTCACATAATACGTATAACCGTCATGGACGTCCACGAAATATTTTTGTTCTTCGTTATCAATAAATGAAAGGTCCAGATCTTTCAGCGTTTTGTTTTTCGGATCAAACTCTAACACTCCGAAGGCATCGGGTCTGGTGTATCTGAGAAAAAGCCTTCCGTCACCTACCGCCGGAATACTGCGAAACCGGTATTCGCTGTCGACCGGAACCGCTTCAAAGACCTCTTTGGTTTTGATATTGATTCCCATGAATGCAGGGTTCATCCCACCCGCGGACAGGAAGTATAAGGCATCGTCCGTGGGATAAATATAATATACTCCCAGTTGGGTGACTCCTCCGTTTTTCGGTGCCGGGATCACTGCCAAAAGCTCCGGCTTCTTTTCGCCGTCTCTAAGCATATATATGTTCTCGGAGTCTGGATAGCCGGTATCGACACCGGTCAGGTCCCTGGCGCTCTGAACGAAATAGGTGACGCCGTCTTTGTATGCGATCCTTCCATAAGTGGATACATAGTTAGAGCCCAGCCGGGGACCTTCTTCTTTCTTTCCGCTGTCGCTCTCCGTCGATGTTTCAACCGCCTGCGTTGCTTTTGTCTCCTCTTTCGTCTCCTCTTTCGTACCGGTTTCACTCACATCTACGGCAGAAGTACTATTCTCTGTCGCCTTCGTTGTAGAAGTATCCTTACCATCCGAGCAGCCGCAAAGAAGAGCCGCGCATAATAACACAGCAGCTATTTTACAGTTCTTGATCATAGTACTACCTCAAATCAGCTTCTTTCCGCCGATCCACGCTCCAAATAAGCGAATCGGCTCTCTTGTTATTATGATAAAAACCGCCTCGAATGTCAAGTCCGATTGCTGTGGCGCAGCGAACTGACCTCCGGGGCGGTGTTTGTTTACTAAAACGTTATGTGACAGCGATTCGGAATGTCTCTTCGTTCAGTACATATTCTGGCCGTTCCGGGTGGCCAGGATCTGACGGTTCATGTTCGTCAGGCAGCCCCGGGATCATTTCGGTTTAAGATCGATCCACATAGCGGGGCGGATAGTCAAACTTTCATTGACAGAGGTACCGAAGTCGTTCGATCTCCTTATCAAATCCTCAGTTCACTGACAGCGAATATGACCGCTCTCCCTGAAATGATCACCCGGTTGTTTCTGAGCTCACAGGTCATCTCGCCTCCGCGTTTAGATGCCTGATACGCTTTGAGACTTCTTTTTCCCAGGCGCTCTATCCAATACGGTGTTATTATGCAGTGCACAGAACCGGTAACCGGATCCTCATTGACACTGAGTTTGGGTACGAAGAAACGCGAAACGCAGTCATAGTCTTTTCCGGGCGCAGTAACGCCGACACCCAGACCATCCAGTAGCTTCACCTTATCGAAGTCGGGTTGCATATTCCGAATGATGTCTTCATCTTCATATACCAGAAGCAGGTCACGGTCAATGTAAGCCTCTTTGGGAGCCGCCCCCATTGCCGCTGTCATCTCATCCGTGACCGGCACCCGGTTCAGACTGTACACCGGAAAATCCATCTCTATACAGTCTCCGCTCCTCCCGGTAAACAAGTCCCCGCTCAGCGTGTGGAACACGATCCGATCGGCATCGTTCTCGTAATACGTAAAGAGCACGTATGCGGTCGCCAGTGTCGCATGTCCGCATAAGTTGATCTCACCGCCGGGCGTAAACCATCTCAGGTCGTATCCTTCCGCTGTTTTAACGGCAAATGCGGTTTCCGATAAGTTGTTCTCCGCAGCGATATCCATCATCTGTTTTTCCGGCAGCCATGCATCCAGGATGCATACCGCTGCCTGATTTCCATGGAATACTACGTCTGTAAATGCATCTACGATATATTGTTTCATACTTTCTCCTCCATAAGCCCGACTATAGTATCCGGCACAGCCTCTGCAATGCATCGGATATTTCCCGAAGTCTTCCATGTACCTCACGGCAGATCTCCGTACGCCAAAACGCGAACTGCAATAATTCATCCCGGTTCTCCAGTTCCGTCAGGAGATATTCCTTATAACCGTAGCAACTGCGCGCCAGCTGGAACAGGTATACATAAGGCATCGCTTCCAGATCCCGCCGGGTAAGTTTTGCGTATTTCATGTATTCCCTGACATAGGCCACAAAGTCCTCCAGATCCAGGGGACTTCCGCCCTTGCATGCACCGGAAGATTGCATGTAGGACCTCATGATCTCCCATACGGCGGGGATGCATGCTGCGGACGCAAAGTCTATGACCGCTTTGATCTTGGAGCCACTACATATCAACTGACAGTCCATATAATCCCCATGGGACGGCGTATATGTAATGCCTTTATAGTATGCTTTCAGATCCGTCAATGATATGTTCAGTTCCTTCTTGTAGAGAAGGTCACCGCGTATTCTCTCACGGTCCGGGACGTCCTGCTTTTTATCCAAGGCTGCCAGGAGCTCATTGCATTTTCCGGAGGCTTCTTCCGCTGAATATTTTTCCGCCCACTCCGGAGTCATACTCATCTTCATCGGATATTCTCTGAGGCAGTTGTGTAATTCCCCGAGATAACGCGCACACTCCGGGAGGAGTTCGTGCGGCAGGGCATTCATATAGGTTTCCCCTTCAATAAACTCCTGAACGCCGACCCTATGACCGCCAAACTCCGTATGGTACTGTCCCGAGGCAGTCTTTACGAAAGCGGCCGTCGGGAAACCGCGGGCAATGAGAAACGACACCAGTTTTCCTTCCGAATCAACATCCTCCGGCGTAAACCAGCTCTGATACTCTTTCAGGAAGAACTCGCCTTCCCGGCAATGTAAGCGGAAGCAATTTGCGGTTCCCTGCGATAAACGCGTTTCTTCTATGAGATGAAGTCCGTATTCACTAAGCAAAAGACGTTCCATATTCTCTTTGCTTAAGGCTGTTTTTTCTAGAGCCATTCCCTTCCCTCCGGTGATCAAAGAAACTTTATTTCATCTTATACCTCTCCGTTTCGATTATTGTTTATGCCGGTCTCGCATCCGCAGAACTCCTGCGGTGATGATCAATAAACTCGCAACCAATGTCATTACAAACAGGCCCGTAGGCGACCCCCGAAATATAGATTTTGTCGGCTCATTTAACTCCGCGACATAAACATATACATTCCAAACGAGCATTAAGCCCCCGACACAAAAGTGCCGGATTCCCCTGCTCTTCTTATCGAATATAAGATCCAGTATCACAAACAGAACCACCGGTATCGCGATCACCCATCCCCAAATAGGCAGATCGATACCAGGCAGATCGATCCGGGCGTGGCTCGAAGTAACGAGCCAGCCAACAATACCACAAAACGACATCACGAGGCCAATGATCACGAAGAAATTACTGATCCACCGGATATTTTCCTGAACTTCTTCTGTCTTACCTGTTCTGAACATAGATTTCCTCCGTTTTGAATACTTTTACCAGACTCTCTCGATTTCGGGCTTTCAGCCCCTACTCACCATAGCTTATGAACAATATACTTCCAACCGGCGTCTCTTCGAAAAGGACCGCATCAGGCTGAGGTTTTACTTTTATTAAATTATACATTTCAATCGATATACGGTCAAGGCAGAAGTGAATCTTTACCCGCTTAACTGCATGATAAACTTCATCCTTGAATTTCCCGGGAACTTGCTGTAAACTTGAACGGAAAGAAATTTTCCGATCCGCCGACATTTGGGGCGGGTCGATCGTTATACATGCAGGAGGGAGCCGATCATGCCGTCTGTTTCTGCAAATGCGGAGTTTGAAGCGTTTTACGAGCGACACTGGCGATATGTGTATCGTCTGTGCTTTAGTTTCATGCGCTCTGAGGCAGATGCAGAGGACTGCGCGGAGGATGTGTTCGTGAAGGTGCTGACCGGTTCGTATGAATTTACCGATGAGACGCACGAACGAAAATGGCTGTGCGTGACCGCCTCCAACCTATGTAAAGACCGGTTGGGAAGCTATGGACGGCGAAATGTCGAATCCCTGGACGCGGACGATGCGCCGGAGATCGCGGCGCCGGAAGAAGACGGGGATGACTTGGAAGATGTACGTGAAGCGGTCCTTTCCCTTCCTCCGAAATTGAAGGATGTGGTCTGGATGTATTATTATGACGGGTACCAAACCGACGAGATCGCGACCGCCCTGGGCAGGCCTCCATCCACCGTGCGGAACCAGTTACGGGACGCCAGAAAGAAACTTGAAAAAGCGCTGCGAAACAATCACCCATAAGACATGAAGGTATGCATATGAACGATAACACAAATGAAAAATTCCATACCGGGATCGAAACCGAAATTACTTCGGCAGAGAAAGACGCCGTACAGGAAGCATTCGATTCCATCGAGCCCGCAGAAGGCGCTAAGGCGCGGATGTATGCGAACATCCTGCATAAAGCCTCCGCAGAGTCAGAGCGCGCGCAAGTTACTGCCTCGACACAGGAACCTGAAAAGTCTTTGTCGTCTCCGATCTCTATCGCATCTTCGGATGCGCCTGTAACACGTCGGCGCTCTACAAAAGCACCCCTGCTCCGGGTGACCCGATGGGCTCTTCCCATGGCCGCCTGTCTGGTGCTTCTGATCTTCGGAATCATTAAAATGAGCGGACATAAGCCTGTGGACATCATTGATACACAAGGCGGAGGCCCGACGAACAGCCCGATCGCCGGTGGCGCGCAACAACCAGCACCCATTATCGGGTACGGATCTTCGGATGCATTAAAAAAGGCAACCGGCCTGTATGTTCAGGCCCCAGAGGGCACGGAAGAGGTCCTCTACTGCTCTGTCGGAACGGACATCGCCGAAGTATCTTTTACTGTCAACGGAAAGCAGTATACGCTCCGGGCTTCGAAGCGGGCTGATGATTTCTCCGGCCTCTTCGGTGAAGAGATCAACCATACCGTAGCAGATAAAGAAAACGGCGCGGTGCTCACAGCCCTGCGTGACGAAGGCATCACCTACAATAAGATCGAATGGAAGGCCGGAGACACGAACTACGTGCTTATGAACACGGATGGTGCCGGGCTTAACGGCATTATGAACGTATATAAAATGATTAAATAAACTCTTTCTAAGCATTATCTGAATAAAGGCCGGCCGCGCGGGAACCCTCCCGTGCGGCCGGCCTGATTTTATTCAAAAAAGCTGCTGCTTTCCCGACATTTCCGTTTCTTCATTCGTTATACAGTCAGATGGCGGTGACAAGCCAAACGGTCACCGCCGAAAACCAATGAAATGAGGTACTCTTATGAAACGAATGACACTATTACTTTCGATCCTGCTCCTGGTTCTTCTGGCCGCCTGTGAAAACAAAACGGACAGCAGTAAGACCACAAAGAAAGCCCAGGAACAGGAAGCCACGGCAACAAAAGAAGCGGAAAACAAAGCATTGCCCGCCGGCGTCACACCACAGGCCATCGAAGCCGCCATCGCGCAGGTTCTCGGGGATGGCTACGTTGCCGACATGGACATCCCGGAAGACGAGCTTCCTCTAAGCCCCCTGGGCGAGATCGACATGAGCAAACTCGATTCTTACGTGGCAAAACAAAACGCGGTTCCCTCTGTCCACGCGGACACCGTGATCATCGTCAAGTGCAAAAACGCTTCTTACGCTGACCGTGTAGTCGAAGGCTTCAACGCATTCTATAAGCATTCACGGGAGTATTTCACCGTCTATCCGCTGGAACCTTTTAAGCTGACGCAGGGCCGTCTCTACAAGGCCGACGACATCGTGATGTACATCATCGCCGGCGCTCCGCTGCCTGAAACGCCCCTCCTCGAGCCCGAACAGATGGAGTATGCAAAGGCGGAATACGATAAGATCGACAACGCCGTAAAGGAAGTGCTGGGTTTCCTTCCGAAGAACCTGCTGAAGACGGATGAAGCCGGTGGTTCCGAAGAACCTGCCGGCGCCGCAGATAACGGAGCGCAGATCTATGACGGAGCCAACGTACCTGAGGAGTAATTGACCATGGTTTTTTCCGGATTGACGTTTTTATTTTGTTTTCTTCCGGTCACACTGCTGATCTATTTTTCGGTGCCGCGCCGGGCGAAAAACGCCGTGCTCTTTCTCATGAGCCTTTTGTTTTACGCATGGGGTGAGCCGGTCTATATCGTCCTGATGATCTTTTCCACGATCCTGGACTACACTTGCGGCCGCCTGGTGGAGCGTTATCGGGGCACACGCAAACAGAAGCTCGGTCTGATCCTTTCACTTTGCGGAAACTTAGGCCTCCTCCTGTTCTTCAAATATGCCGACTTTCTGATTGGAACGTTCAATGCAATATTCGGCACAGGGATCGCCAAATTCGGCCTTCCCTTACCCATCGGCATCTCCTTCTACACGTTCCAGACCATGAGTTATACCATCGACGTATATAAGGGCAATGTCAAAGCGCAGCGAAACTTCATCTCCTTCGGAGCCTATGTTTCCCTCTTCCCGCAGCTCATCGCGGGGCCCATCGTCCGCTACCGCGACGTAGCACAACAGCTGGAAGAACGCACGCACACGCCGGATGCCTTTGCAGATGGCACCCGCCGCTTCGTCACAGGTCTCGCGAAAAAGGTCCTGCTGGCGAACAACATCGGGCTTCTATGGAGCGCGATCTCGAAAACGCCTGCCGCTGAGCTTAGTCTGGCAGGCGCCTGGCTCGGCGTGTTCGCCTTTGCGTTTCAGATCTATTTTGATTTTTCAGGCTACTCCGACATGGCCATCGGCCTGGGCCGGATGTTCGGCTTTACCTTTCCGGAAAACTTCAATTACCCGTTTATTTCAAAAAGTGCCACCGAGTTCTGGCGCCGCTGGCACATCAGCCTGGGGCAATGGTTTCGCGACTACGTCTATATCCCGCTGGGCGGCAACCGTCGCGGTTTCGCGCTGCAGCTGCGCAATATCGCCATCGTCTGGCTTCTGACCGGTATGTGGCACGGCGCCAGTTTCAATTTTCTTCTCTGGGGCGCCTGGTACGGTCTGCTTCTGATTCTGGAGCGCTGTTTCCTGCTCCGCGCCATTTCACGACTTCCGGTTTACCTCCGGCATCCCGTATCCTATCTGTACACGTTTCTGGCCCTGTCCGTCAGCTGGCCGCTCTTTGCTTTTGAGCACGTGTCCGAAGGTTTCGCCTACCTCCGCGTCATGTTCGGAGGCTGCTATGCCCTGGTCGACGACAGCACCTTATACCGGCTTCTTTCCTGCCTACCCCTACTCATCCTTTGTGCTGTCGGTTCGACTCCGCTTCCCGCTAAGGTGCTGGCGAAGCTTCGAAAGTATTTGTTCGAGGGACAGGTTCCTGTTATACACACTCCCTCCATGCCTGCCCTCTCGGCAAATGCTTCCCCGGGTGTTGCCCCGTCCCGTTTTGCCGGAACATGCAGGTCCTGTGTAAGCGGCCTATATATACTGGCGGAACTCGGCGGCATGGCCCTTATGATGACATTGTCCGTAGCCTACCTGATCAGCGGCTCGTACAATCCTTTCCTGTATTTCCGGTTTTAGGAGGATCTTATGCGAAACATACTGACTGTCGCGCTCTTCTGCCTGCTGTTATTTGCCGGCGGCATCTCAGGCGTGTTACTGCCGGACCGGGAATACTCCGGTAACGAAAAGCGGATGCTCACGCAGTTTCCGGAGTTTTCGGCCAAGGAATTGTTCTCGGGGCGTTTCGGCTCCCGTCTGGAGACCTATCTGTCCGACCAGTTCCCTGCCCGCGACGGGTGGGTGACCATATCTACTTTAGCCGAACGTGCCCTCGGAAAAAAAGAACAAGCCGGCGTCTATTTTGCTGACGACGGCTATCTGATCGAGATCTGGACCGATTATGATAAAAAGCAATTTGAAAAAAACATAGCAGCGGTCAAACACCTCGCCGACATCGCAGCCCAAAACGGAGTCTCACTGAAAGTCATGCCCGTTTCGACTGCCGCCTGTGTGCTGGATGATAAACTCCCCGCATACGCGCCCAACGCGGACCAGCGTGCCGTGATCGAGGCCATAAAAAAAGCCGGCCTTGACGTCATCGATGTGACCGACGCCCTGCGTGCTGCTCGTAATGAATACTTGTTTTATAAGACCGATCACCACTGGACTTCCCTCGGAGCTTATTACGCATATACCGAATGGATGCGTTCCCGCGGCAAGACTGCGCTTCCCCTTTCCGAATGGACCCGCGAGACTTTGTGCAGTGATTTCCGTGGCACGACCTATATGAAGACCGGGGATCCCTTCGCCACGTACGACACGATTGAAGCATACTATCGAAAGCCGACCCACCATGTGGATTACAACAGCGGCTACTATGTTACCGACACGATCTACGAACAAAGTTTCCTAAACGGAAGCAACCAGTACGGCGTGTTTCTGAACTCCAACCAGTCCACCACCGTAGTTTCCGGCGACGGTGAAGGCAAACTGCTGATCATCAAGGATTCCTATGCAAATACATTTGCCCAGTTCGTTGTCGACGACTTCGAGGAAACCCACCTCATCGACATGCGGTTTTTCCGCGGATCTGTCCAAAAATACATAGAGCGAAACGGGATCACCGAGATCCTGGTGCTCTACAACGCTCCGAATTTTACAGCGGACGCCGACCTGACCCGCGTCGACCGGTAAAGTGCGTCTTTGTCAGTCTGTGAATAGCGTTTGCGGGTGGATTCGAACCACCGGTGCGTTGCCGCACACCACCTTAGCAGGATGGAACCATAAGCCTCTCGGACACGCAAACTTAACAGGTAGGGCAGGCAGAAGCCTACCCCACCACAATGATCTCTTCGATCGATACCCCGAAGATCAGGGCCAATGCAACCAGATTATCCACCGTAGGCATTGCTGTGCCGTGCTGCCACTTGTAAATAGCCTGCGGTGTGGCGAAGCCGAAAACCGCCTGAAGGTCCTTTACCGACATGCCCGCGGCACGGCGCATACGGATAATATTTCTACCGGTTGCCGCCATATCAATGGCAGGTAACGTATTCATATCGTCCTCCGTTCCGGCTTCCCGGAGCAGAGGACGTTCTCTACTCGGAAGCCTTAAAATTGTATACAGGTTTCATGACATCGATGACATCTACCGATTCCCGGATGACATCCAGGATGTCCGCGAGACTCTTGTAGGCCATCGGTGCCTCATCCAATGTGTTTTCGTTGATGGAAGTCGTGTAGACTCCCTCCATGGTCTTTTTGTACTCTTCCAGACTCAGGACGTGTTTCGCCCTGGTTCTGGACATGATCCTGCCTGCTCCGTGCGGTGCGGAGTAGTTCCACTCAGGATTTCCTTTGCCGACTGCAAGAATACTTCCATCCCTCATATTGATCGGAATCAGCACTTTCTCACCACTATGGGCCGCTATTGCGCCCTTTCTTAAAATCATTTCATCTGTATCGATATAGTTATGAATGGTATGAAAGCTCTCGCCGCCGGAAATTCCCGCGCGCTCCAGAAGGATTTGGGCCATTTTTTCTCTGCTTCTTTTTGCAAATGTCTGGCAGATCACAACATCGTGGAGGTAGTCCTCCAGATACTGACCATAAAGAAAGCAAAAATCCTCAGGAATGCTTGTTTCACTCTTATATACCTGATAATGCAGCTGCTTCAACGCCCCTTCTATCTCATTCTTGCGTCCCAGCTCCTTATAGGTTCTGATGATCTCATCACGCTTTGCAAAATAGTCTTCGTACCCGCGATTCAGGTTCACCGCCAGTTTCTGGTAATGTTCTGCGACCTGTTTTCCCAGGTTTCGGGATCCCGAATGGATCACCAGATACTTCGTTTTGTCTGCCGCCTCGTCGATCTCAATAAAGTGATTTCCGCCGCCCAGCGTACCCAGCGATCTCTCCAAACGGTTCGTATCCTTAAGCTTATCAACGCATCTGAGTCCGGTCAGATCGAAACGCTCGGTCAGTTCCTCCCAAACATTCATGCCCGACGGTATAAAATGCGCAGCCTCGTCCACTTTTTCAAAGTCGACCGGAGCCTTTCCCAGGTTTACCGTGTACATGCCGCACCCGATATCGACTCCGACCACATTGGGTACGACTCGGTCCGTAATGGTCATGGTGGTCCCGATCGTGCAGCCCGCACCGGCATGAACGTCCGGCATGATGCGGATCCTGGATCCCTCCGTCATGGGATAGTCGCACATGCGGCGGATCTGTTCGATCGCCTCATCTTCCACGACTCTTGCGTAGCAGATCGCAGTATTCACTTTTCCCTTGATCTCTAAAATGTCCATTTTTAGTCCTTTCCAAAACACACTGAAATATGAAAAACCGCCTGCCTCACATAAGGCAAGCGGTCTGCACTGGAATATCTATCACGATGTCGCCTACTTCCGGCGTATCGTCTCATGAACAACTATTTCTTGCATTCGCTCAGTCTTATATGAAGGCACGAAAAACGATCCCCGTACAGAACTGCTCTTGTACGTAGACCCACAGCAATCACTATCATAACTGAATATGCATTGAACAGTTGCCATGTTAATTCTTCCTTTCCGGGAGCTTTTTGCTCCGCTTATCGTTTTTCACGCTGGTATTATAACACTGTTTTTCCGATTTGTCATTATACTTGTGGTATAAAAATATGGACCGCCGGCTTTCACTAATTCCGTATATACGATCGGCTTCAAAGATGCCTGCCTGATCGAAGACTTCCTTGTTGATCTCATAGAGCGCCTGATGTGCGCCGCCTCCGCCCATGGAATAGAGTTCGGCCGTATACACGCCGGTTTCAGCATCATGAAGCCCCTGTCAGACTCTCCGGAAAAACCGGTTCCGATGATCAGGGATTTGATGATTTAATGTTTCAAATCGATCCACATGGCTGGACGAACGGCGCAGTAGTCGCAGTCGTACATGATACCGATGCCGTTGCCGCCCACAAAGCCCTTGGGGCTGACGCCTGCAGCGCAGTCATCATAAAAGCTGGCGGGTGACCGCAGCCACCACCAGCAAGTGTCGGAGCCCTCTATCTTCATTGGGTCTTTCCGGGGTGCGCCTTGCGCGTAGCAGTACGGCGTACTGGAGCATGTCCTGGCGGCATTATCAGCGAAATATATATTGGCTTCCCATGTACTTAGCAGAAATACCCGGTCTGCAGTATCATACGCCTGGTCCGCATCATCAGTAACCGTAGACAGCAATATCGCATCCTTCTCTTCGGAATTGAATGCTTCTTTAAAAAACTCACTGTTTAACCAGTCATGCAAGGAACAGGTTTCCCAGGTGACCTCTTTCAAATCAGTATTATACGGCTGACAATCCAGTCCATATCGGCTGATCACCAGCATCCTATCTTCCTGTTTATCCAGTACCAGCCATTCGATGGCTTCCTTGCCGGTAGACTCATTATTATCCTGTTCATATTCTCCGAAGTAGATATAAGAGCCGACCTCGGCCGCCTTCAATGCATCCATATCCAGCCGATTATCCTTGCCTTTATTCTTGCAACCAGCCGGACACAAAAGAAGCGTTATGGCCAGTAAAAATATAGTTGTTCTTTTCGGTTTCATCTTGTTCATTTGATCAGGTTCCTCTCCTTTTTCGGTTTCCGGTCCCTTTGCGAAAACCGAAGTGCTTCTATTAGTTCATAAATGATTGTAACATAAATCCGGCGATTCAGCAAACGCTTCCATTTGCCCCCCATTGACACCCTTGCGAAGCCGTGATAGACTCAAATCAAAGCAAGCGTTTCGTCTGATTTATAGAGGGAGAAAAAACTATGGGACTGTTTGATGATCCATTCGGGTTTAAGGAAGAAAAAAGAGAGAAAAAACGTGGTTTTGATACGTTGCGCCAGGCACAGATTCAAGCACGCGATGAAAAATTAAGAAAGCAGACTCCTATCCATGAGTTTGTCTATACGGAAATACCGATCGATATAAGCGCCCCTGATTTTTCAATGAAGATCTATTCCACCGCTTCCGGCCCCTACCTGATCCAGCAACGCAGTAATAACATATTCGATATTTTCGATGTGAACAAAGATCAAGCTTACCTCGGTCATATACTGTATAATAATCATTTCACTCGCAGAGTATACCGGGTCTACCCGAAAAATCATCCCGGCTTCGAGGTTTCCGACCGCATCGGATCCATGGGATGGATCTTGGAAAACACCGGCACCCGAAAAAACATTTCATTTATTGTCTATGATATGCATAATAACCTGGTAGCGGCAGTCGGGTCCTGGTTACACGACGGAACCTACAAGTATATCCGCACCTACAAATCCGGCGTAGAAATCAGCATATTTGGTATCCTCTTCGCGAAAATGTGGGAGAAAGCCATACGCCAAACTATCATCAAGGATGATTGATATAAAGTAACAAGCCAGGCACATTTCCTGCCTGGCTTGTTGTTTTATTTGTGCAATGTTACAAAAACAGCGGGTTGATCCCTCTTGTAACATTTGGGAATATTTCAAAACCTAATGTTTACTATGTTAACAAACGATATCCTGAGTGCTCCGTCTTCCGGTAAAATGGTATAACTTTCACTTCATTCGATCACATGGCTGCGGTTTCAGCATCAATCCGGTCCTGTCAGACTCTCCGGTAAAAGCTACGTTCGGATGATCAGGGATTGGAAGATTTAAGGTTTAAGATTGATCCATAAAGCGGGACGGACGGCGAGCAAGTCGATGTTGACGTTGCCACCAAAGTCGCTGACGCCGCCGCCGGTATCGACGTGGGCAGCCAAGTAAGTATCGAGTCCCGGCGACCGCAGCCACCACCAGCAAGTTCCAAAGTCGGAGTCTTTGTGCGCTCCCTGTTCATAGCAGTATGGCGTACCAACGCATGTTCTGGATGTATCATCCGCAAAATATCGGTTAGTTTCATCAATGCTAAGCAGAAACACCTGATCCATGGTGTCGTTACCAACGGGTGTAGCATACACTGGATTGGTATCCGCTGTGACCAGGGAAGTACGGATCACATTCTTCTCCTCGGGTATGAATGCGGTTTCATAGAATGCACCATTTAACCAGCCCCGTAATGAGCAGGTCTCCCAGGTACCTTCCTCATCCTCGGTATTATACGGCTGACAATCCAGTCCATATCGGCTGACCACGAGCATCCTATCTTCCTGTTTATCCAGAACCAGCCATTCGATGGCTTCCTTTCCGGTAGACTCATTATTATCCTGTTCATATTCTCCGAAGTAGATATAGGAGCCGACCTCGGCCGCCCGCAAAGCGTCCATATCGGGACGGCTCGTCTTAGTTTTATCCTTGCAGCCTGCCAGACAAAAAGCCATTACTATAATCAGGAGAAATACAATGATTCCTCTCAAGTTCTTCTGTATCATCTTCATCGATTTCTTTCGCTTTCCACATTTTCAATTCTGCGCCAGCAATTGGAAGCAATTCCCCCAATTGACACCGTTATCAGTATAACACAAGCCCGCTCGGTTATCTATTCAATTTTGCTTTGCTTATCTCGATTGTGGAGTTATTGCAGCTTCGTGCAAGTTCGGCTGGTCGCTCTTACGCGCAAGTCGGAGGAAACTACAATCCCGCGCGTATGAAAGCTAGTTTGGGCAGTGCATTCTTACGCGCAAAACGGAGGAAACTACGATTCTGCGCGTAAGATAGCAAGGTCAGGCAGTGCATTTTTACGCGCAAACCCGAGGAAACTACAAAACTGCGCGTATGAAAGCTAGCTTGGGCTGTGCATTCTTACGCGCAAAACGTAGGAAACTACGATTCTGCGCGTATGAAAGCAAGATCAGGTAGTGCAATCTTACGCGCAAAACGGAGAAAACAACGACCCCGCGCGTAAGAATGCAAGTTCAGATAGTGCAATCTTACGCGCAAAACGGAGGAAACTATGATCCTGCGCGTAAGAATGCAAGTTCAGATAGTGCAATCTTACGCGCAAAACGGAGGAAACTATGATCCTGCGCGTAAGAATGCAAGATAACCAGGCAACCGGGGAAAAAGCAACAAAAAAACCTCCCCGCAAGCGGGGAGGCTTGTATTGACTGCAATATAATTATCTCTTGCTGAACTGAGGCGCACGTCTCGCTGCCTTGAGTCCGTATTTCTTTCTTTCCTTCATACGAGGATCACGGGTCAGGAAGCCTGCCTTCTTGAGAACCGGACGGAACTCAGCATCTGCCTTGCAGAGTGCTCTTGCGATGCCGTGACGGATCGCACCGGCCTGACCGGAGATACCGCCGCCGCGTACTGTTACGAGTACATCGTACTTCTCAGTGTTCTCGGTAGCTGCGAGGGGCTGACGAACGATAACCTTCAAGGTCTCAAGGCCGAAGTATTCGTCCATGGGGCGCTTGTTGATCGTTACAACACCTGTACCGGGCTTAATATATACACGGGCAATGCTCTTCTTTCTTCTGCCTGTGCCGTAAAACTTATCTGCCATCTTATTACTCTCCTTTCAACCTCAATTAGAATGTCAATACTTCAGGCTTCTGAGCTGCGTAAGGATGCTCCTCACCGGCAACTACGTGAAGCTTCTTGATCATCTGTCTGCCCAAAGGTCCCTTCGGAAGCATACCGTGTACGGCAAGCTCGATCACCTTCTCAGGCTTCTTCGCCAACATTTCTCTTAAGGTTGTCTCTCTCATTCCACCCGGATAATCGGAGTGGTTGTAATAGATCTTCTGATCCAGTTTCTTACCGGTAACCTTGATCTTCTCAGCGTTGATAACGATCACATAATCACCTGTATCGATGTGAGGTGTAAAAGTAGGCTTATTCTTTCCTCTTAAAACAGCGGCAACACCGGATGTCAAACGTCCCAGTGTACAACCAGCTGCATCAACTACATACCATTTTCTTTCAATCGTAGCCGGACTGGCCATGAAACTCTTCATTGGTTAACCTCCATTATGGTGGCACGGGAAACCCCGTGTTTTTGTCTATCATTGTGCTTTGTGTCAGTTTCTGCAGAAGCATCTCAATATTCCGGGGCATGGTATATCGAGGCGACTTCACGACAGAAGACGTCACATTAAGAGATTATATAACACCCTCACCTATATGTCAAGGGTTTTTTCTTGATTTTTTTCAGTTGGGTACATTATCCGCTCACATGTCCCGGCGGGGTGCCTTACGTCCGTCGAAAGGCGCCCCGCCGGGTATCATTTCTGTCTTTGAAACTTCAATCGTTTACTCACACTCAGTCGTCCTCACGCAGGAGTTCTGCTACTTCTTCCATCGACATCGTCGTGGAATCATGGATGACTTCCTCATAGATGACCTCGCCCTCTTCCTCGAAGACTTTCCATTCCTTCACGGGTTCATCCAGCTCCTGGTTGAGGATCTCCACACCGATCTTCTCGCCGTTATCATTCAGGCCCTCGGCAGATACTTTCTTACCTTCTGCCAGATCCAGGATCATCTGCTGTCTCTTTATCTTCTCATCGTACTTCTTGATAACGTGTTCATACCGTAACCACTGATTGTTGTACGGATCGTAAACTACGAAGATACGGCGGACGGTCATAATGATCATCACAACGAGGGCGATCAAAAGAAGAATGATCAATGTGCCGAACATATTGGCCACATAATCCATGTCATTCTGGCGATATTCGTCCATATAGTCCGAAACAGCCCAGGAGAAGAAGAGCGCAAATACGAGCACAACGTAGAAAATAACGCGAAAGATCTCCCTGACGCGGTTCTTTTTGATCTCCACGCGCGCGATCTCAAGATTTGAAACCATCTTTTTGATTCGCTGCAGATCGACATCTTTCAGATTGCTTTTACTTACTTTCATATTACTCCTCCTCTCGGATGCTATCCCACGCATCTTCTATGGATAACACCAGATCTCCGTCGGTATTGCTGACCCCGTCCATCACGCCGGTCTCGGAAAAAACATGATCTTCCGCGTGTTCTCCGAACGTTTTTCTATCTTCGGTCAATGCTGCCTGCTTCGCAGTCTGCTCCATCGCCCTCGCCTCTTCTTCGAGTTTCTTTTCTTCCGCCCGAAGCTTCCGGATCACTTCTTCCTGAAGTGTCACGAACTGCGCGTAACTCTGTCGGTCGCAACTGACCGGATCGATGTAGAAAAACCGCCTTCGCAGGTTGATGATGATAATGACTCCCAGCGCAATGATCCCGGCGTACATTATGTATTTGGCGACCGATGTCAATCCGTACCCGATCAGGGTCATCTCCCCGGCCACGCCGACTACGTTCGCTTTATCGTAGCTTTGCACACCCTCATCCATTAACCGAAAGATCGCGGTGACGACCAGCAATACGACGATCGCGATCGTGCACATCAATATGTTATGGGTCTGTTTTTCATGCGTTTTTACCGCATTCGAATACTCTTCTTCATGATCCACCAGCTTATCATGCGTTTCGCGGATCAATTGTTGATGTCTTGTGTAATCCAAATTCATGCTGCTTGTTTCAATTCCCGTTTTTTCATTTTCCTATATAAATGCTCAGTCCTCGTCGTCGGCGAATGACTCGAGGTCTTTCAGCGCATCTTCCAGCGAAATGGTAAGCCCCTGTTCACGGTCCATGCGAACGTTCGACCCCTCTCCTGTCGAAGCGTTCCTCAGATCGAGCGAAGCTGTGTCCCTCTTACCATACTCTTCCTGAAGGGAACGGATATGCTCGGTCATGGATGACGTGAATTCATCGCTGGTACGCAGGGAAGCTTTCTTCTCCTCTGCTTTCGGCGCTTCAGGCGCAGGGCGGATCGGCGTCTCCTCCTCGGAAACCTCTACAGGGGTTACCGGATCCTGGTCAGAAGACATGGCTGCGCGCCGGAGCACGGTCGACTTCTTCGGCCGTCCGTCATAGTTGTATTTATCCTTTTCGCCGCCTGTGCGATGCCGGAACGCTGCGGGCTCTTCTCCCGCCAGTTCTGCAGCCGCGTGGGCGGAATGATTGATATAACTGTTTCCCGGCTCTTCCTGGTCCACGAAAGGTGCCTGCTCACGTGTATCCGCCGTCGGATAATAGAACAGATTACTGCTGGCCGGGTGTTGCGGAGCTTCCGTTTTTTCCTCAACGATCTCCTCCTGCGGCATCCGCCGAATCCTCTCCATCTCGTTTTCCAGTTCAGCGGAAAACTCTGCTTCTTCCTGTGCTTTTCTCTTCAAATCCCGCATATATTCCTCCAGTTTCTTCTTATCTTCCGCAGCGATCTCTTCTTCGCTCTGTTCCTCTGCTTTCCCTTCGGACACCGCTTCAGCTGCATCGATCGCATCCGTTTCTTCGGATACGGGCGTCTCGACAGCTAGGATCGGTTTTGCGCCTGCGATCGGTTCTTCGACCGCTGCCGGCTCTCCCGCCGTCGGCGCCGGGCGCTCGACACGGCCCTCTTCCTGCACACCGGAAGGCTCGTCTATGCGCTCCTGCGGACTCGCCGGACTTCCCAGATCCGGCATAAGATCGATCGGCTCTGACGCGGATGCGGCAAATGAGCCGGAAAGACCGATATCAATATTTGCATTGCCATAGGAAAGATCATAAGGATCATCCTTCCGGGCAGCTTTTGGTGCGGTCCCTGCAACAGGCCCGGGCCGGACCTCATCCTTCGATGTCTGACGCACACTCTCTGCTTCGGCGACCGCCTCGGTCAGTTCAGCCATGGAGATCGTCTTCGTTTCATTCACATCGATCACAGGCTTATTCCACGAAGGATCTTTACGTCTCTGTGCACAGACCAGCATGAACTCTATGTCTGTGAGAAGATAGTTGTAGTTTTCGATCGAAGTCTCATACCGATCGATCAATGTGATCGACGGGATCATATGATTATCCTTCTTCTCGTAAAGAAAACGGATACCGAAGAACACCGCCATAGTGATGCCTGCATAGAACATCAGGTATGAGAGTACCATCCATACCTTCCAAATCCCTGTCGGCAAAAGGTTCGCAAACGGACCATCCAGGATACGGGAAGCAATAGCAACCGCGATCGCAATGATCATCAACTGCATGTTCGCTTTCCGATGGATCCGGACCTCATCCAGATCCCGGACCACGATCGTCCGTCTTTCGTTGATCTCCTCTTTGTTCTTCTCGATCTGCGGGACGGTCAATCGTACCACGTCCACGTAATAGCCGGAATTCACCGTATCAAAACGGTACGGCTCTATACGCGTGGCATCCGCTTCCGCCGGCGTCATGCCCTGGCGGATCTCGATAAGTTTATGGAAATTCCTTTTCGTCTGGCTGTCGATCGAGGCCGCTGCCTCCTTAAATGACAGCTCGGACCCGTCCTTCATGCGGATCGGGCTCGAATACTTCGAAAAGGCACGCAAAAACATGTATCCGAAGGCGATCACCACGATAGCAATGATCAAAAAGAAAATATCGACCAGGCCTCCGAATAAGTTCCCGACAGCCATGGTGCCCGCATTTCCGGATTCCAGTCCGTGCGTGACCAGAGCATCCCGGAGAATGCTTACCAGTCCTATACTGAGAAGAAATGCGATCATAACACCGAAGCGCAGCATCTCTTCGAATGCTTCCCGATGTTTGAAAACCATCTCTCTCTTCTGCCGGACCCCCTCTTCGATCAGCCCCTTTAACAGGGTGACCTGTTCGGCTTTGCTGATTCCGGTCTCATCCATTCTATCCACATCCCCTTACTCTAAATCGTCATCTTCACCATAGATGGAACGTATCGCGTCCTCGATCGGAATGACGAGGTCCCCGTTGGAGTCGCGGGCAATGCCGTCCGCCTTCGGTTTCAGATCCTCTGTCGCCATTTGTCCGTCATTGCGGTTCTTCATCGCAATGAAACTGTCCATCTGCAGCTTAGTCGCCATCTCGGCGCGCTCCCTTTCCTCGCGGGCCCGGCTCTTTTGTTCGACCATCGCCTCGCGGGCCTGCAGGATCCGTTGTTTTTGGAGTTTTACATAAGAAACATAAAACATCCGATGTCCGTTCGCTCCGTCCCGCACGATCATCGTGCGATATAAGCCTACACAGGCGATCACACCGAAGAACAGGATCACGGCGTAAGTCACGTAGACCCAGACCATTACCATGGTGAAACCGCCCATAAACAAGGCATATTCCATGGAAGTGTCCTTCTTAACCTTTTCGATCTCGAAGACATCCTGTATGTTTGTCAGATAATACAGGCCCGCCATAATGATCAGGCTTGCGATGAACCACATACGGTATCGACGATGCTCCCGTTCGGCGTCCTTAAGCGCGAACTCCTGTTTATCCAGCGCCTCCTTGCGTATCAAATACTGTTGCTGTGCAACACGATCCCCTAAAATCGCCATTTTATTTCCCCTGATGATCCTTATTCCGCTGTGACTTCTTCCTCTTCAGTAAAACTATCGATCTCGGAAAGTGCATCTTCCAACGAAATGGTCAATCCGAGGTCGTCGTCCTCGGAGATTCCGCTTTCGTCTCCTAGCTGCAGATTCTGTCCGAAACCATATTCAGCAGCCGCCATCTGGCGCTCCGCTTCGAATTCGAGCTCGCGCGCTTCCGAACTGAGAACGAGCTGCTCCTCTCTCTCCTTAGCTTGCACCAAAAGCTTCTCCTTATCCATGATTATGCACTCATAATCGTGGATCAATGCAGCCGGATGCATCATTACGCCGGTGTCCACATGACGCTGTGATACAATCATCGGTACACGCCCGATTAACATCAGCATACCAAATCCGATCGCCGCGATGCAGAATACGGTGAGAATGATCCCCAGAACATGATACTTCTCGTCCTTAAACAAGACTGTATCCGCGAACACCATCAGGCCCAATCCGGCAACGACCAGGACGGCCATCTTCAGCGAATACGTGATCGCTTCAGCCTTCTTGAGTTGTACGACTTCTATCTCAGTCCTGTAATAATTCAGGTCCTTCTCCAGATCCGAAATGGATGGCCCCTGTTTTGTTACTATCCCTTTTTCGTATACCATATCCCTGTTCCCTTACTTCCCGGGTTTATAGGCACTTACCCGTATACATTATAGAATTTTGAGACGAAAAAGTCAAGAAAAAGCAATAACGCTTGCGAACGGAATCCACCGTACGCAAGCGTTTTGCATTTATTGTCCGTATATTGTTTTTCGTATACCGAACGGGCTCATACGATGCGATATGCCAGGATCTCCCGGTTTTCACCATAGAGCACGATCAGGAAGATGTTTTTGCCTTCTTTCGGTTCCGTTTCGCGATCGGATCCCGCCCGATATTCCAGCCGGAACGAAGTTCCATCCTCCTGCTCCTGACGCGTGATCTCGGAAAATGATACCCGATCGTTTCCCTCATAGAGCGCGAGGATCTTTGACGGCGTGATCCCATCATGATCAGCAACGAATACCTCGATCTGAACCCGCTCTTCGGCCGAAGGCTCGGGAATCCCATCAACGGACAACGTTCCACCGCTATATTCTGCCTTTCGGGTCGGATTAAACGTAAGAAGTCCATTTGGGTCTGCAGGCAAGCCATCGACTCCTTTCCCATCGTTATTCTCCGTCAGGAGCGCGATAAATTCCGTTTGATAGAGCATGGGGCCGTCAGATTGGTTTTCAACGGTGATTTTCGTTTCGATCGCGGCAGCGGGGTACTGTCCGGTCCCCGGCGGTATCTCTTCCTCAGGCCTCGTGTCGCCCTTATATGCTTCAACCGCAACGTCCGACACGCTCGCTTTCGAACCGGCAACAAACCCGCCTCCCTCTCTTTCATCCGGGGCATTCTGTGCGATCAGGGTACTATCGTATGACTTATCCCTACCGAGCATCTTCACGCCTGCAAAACACAGCAGAACTACAGCCGCCGCGGCCGCCAGACCGGAAATGGCCTTCACATAGCGGGCGAGTTTCTTCTTTTGAGGCTGGATCGAAACGACCTTCGGCTCGGTATCCCCGGCCTCTCGGCACAACGCTTCCATCTTATGACGGTATTCGGAGCTCGTCTGCATCAGATCCTGCGTTTCACCTTTCAGAGCATACGTCAGGTACTCTTGATAGGAATCCTCCAGTTCGTCTTCCAACGCCTGTTTCAATAATTCGTCTTCACTCATCATGACTCACTCCTCCTTTCCGTTCAACATGCCCCGCAGTTTCTCGCGTGCCCGCAGGATCCGCATGCCGGCCGTCTTCGTCGGCACTCCCAGGATCTCCGCGATCTCGCGTTCCTTCAGTCCATGTACGTATTTTAATTCCAAAACGGTTTGGTGCTCCGGCGTCAGTTTCTTAATGCATTCGCGCAACTGCGCATGCTCCGACTCGCGGATCAGCTGTTCCAAAGGCTGCTCTTCCTTACTCTCGATGCGATAACTCTCGTCATCGATGTCGACCGCCTCCATGTAGCGTTTCTCCTTTCGCAACAGGTCGACGGCACGACTCTTCGTGATCGTCGCCAGAAAGTTGCGGGTGCGTGGGGACTCCACGTCCTCCACGCGGTCCATATAGCGGGTCAATGTAAGAAAAGCATCCTGGACCGCATCTTCTGCCAATGAGTGGTTCTGCAGGATACCATTGGCCAGATAGAGCATGTAATACTGATACCGTTCGTAGAGTTTGGTAAATAGATTCTTCTCCGCCGGCGTATCAAACGCCATCAAACAAAGCGTCAATTTCGGTACCTCCCATGGGGATCAAAAGATATCTTCAAAATGGGAACGAAAGTACGCCGCCCATTCCTACACAAAAAAAATCAAAAGAGGCAGGGAAAATGCTTCACATCTCCCCTGCCCGTCTCTGCCTACAGGTGCAGTTCGATAAACCGACCGCCAGCTTCGTATTGGCGATACTTCACGCCCGCTGCGTCCAGCATGCGCTTGCTGGCGCGGATGGACGGCGTATCGGCATATTTATCGCTGTTGTAGATGATCTCCCTGATGCCGGATTGGATGATGGCCTTCGTACATTCGTTACACGGGAAGAGTGTTACATAAACGCGGGCGTCATCCAGTCTGCCACCGCGGAAATTCAGAATCGCGTTCATCTCCGCATGGGTCACATACTGATATTTGGTGTCGTACGGATCCTCTGCCTCGCGGTCCCACGGGAACTCATCATCTGAGCAGCCGATCGGGAAGCCGTTATATCCGACGGTGAGAATCTTATTTTCCGGGCTGACGATACAGGCGCCGACCTGGGTCCCCGGATCCTTTGAACGCATGGCAGCCAGCATAGCCACTCCCATGAAATATTCGTCCCAGGAAATATAGTCCAATCGTTTCATAGGGACCTCCTAGTCGTTCTCGATCATCTGAATGCGCTGAATGTGGCGCTCTCCGTTGGAAAACTCTGTGGTGAGGAAGGTATCGACGATCTCCATCGCCAGACCCTTACCTACGACCAGGCCACCCAGACACAGAACGTTTGCGTCGTTGTGCAGGCGCGTCATCTTCGCGCAGAAAGGATCCGTGCAGACTGCCGCGCGGATGCCTGCGAAACGGTTTGCTGCCATCGAGATACCCAGACCGGTCGAACATACGAGGATACCCTTCTCGCATTCGCCGGACAGGACCGCTTTTGCAACTTTCTTTGCGTAGATCGGATAATGTACCGATGACTCGTCATAGCAGCCGAAATCGCGATATTCGATCCCCTGCTCATCAAAATGCTTCATGATCTCCTGCTTCAGCGCAAAACCGCCGTGATCACTACCTAATGCTATCATTGTTTACTTCCGCCTTTCCTTCGGTCTTACCGAATAGTAATTCTTTATCTGTTTCATCTGTTTCTTCACTCTTTCCGGTGCCTACCAGCCGTTGCACGGTCAGTTTCACCAGCATGTCCATTCGCTCAAATGCCTCTCCGTAGGCTTCCATGTCGTTGCCGAACGGCATACGCATCTCGCCCTGCTCGCCGGCAAATTCACTCAGCGTATAGAGGTTGAGCACAGTCGGAAAACGTTCTTTCGTCATCTTCTTCTCGCGGTCGGTCATGCACAGAAGCAAGGTGTCGCCGCCGGCGACATCACGCGCCGCGATCTCCTCGGAGTAGTTCTTCGAGATACTCAGGTCATTTTCCTCCAGTACCCGCACCACGCCCGGATTTAAAGGCTCGGGAAACAGGACCACCAGGCCCCGCGAGCATACGCCGATGCGCTGCTGCGGATCCAGCTGTTCCATCACGCTGTTAAAGATCGATTCAGCCATGATGCTTCCCGATGTATTGTCCATACATATGAAAACGATTCGTTGAAAATCCAGCATAGTTCTATCCTACCGTTACTATATGTCCTCCGGCGGCCTTCATCATACGATTCTCCAGGGCCTCCTTCAGGTTCTCGTCTTCCGCGATGCCGAAGTCTTCGGCGTAGATGCGGTCAATATCCACCTCATCAAAGTCGCGCAGATCCGCGTACAGGTTGTGTGCCAGCGCCGGCAGATCGCCGAACGCTCCCGCCACGACCACACGTCGCGCATCTTTATACGCATGCGCCGTCTGCGCCGAGCAGAGCACACCGATGGGCTTATCTTTATCTTCTTCGATCTGCTTCAGAATATAGGCCGTCACCGCCTGTGCCGGTCCTTTCACCAGGATCAGCGGCGCCTTCGGCGCATAATGCCGGTACCGCATGCCCGGCGCGCGCGGCCGCAGCGGCTGCGTCTCTCCGTCCTGCTCCTGCGTCCCGGTCGCTTCCTCCGTCACCGGCTTCACGACGATCGCAGGATCCAGTTCCACCGCTACCCCGAGCACTTCCTGCAGCATCTCGCGGGAAATGTATCCCGGCCGCAGCACCATGGGTGCCTCTCCGGTCAGATCTACGATGGTCGACTCGACGCCGATCTCGACCTCTCCGCCATCCAAAATCATGGGGATCTTCCCGTCCATGTCCTCAAAAACATGGGCAGCCGTCGTGGGACTGGGCCGCCCCGAACGGTTCGCGCTCGGCGCTGCGATCGGCACGCCTGCCTGTTCGATGAGCCCCAGCGCCGCCGGATGGTTCGGCATCCGAAGCGCCACGGTAGGGAGGCCTCCTGTGGTCGTTTCCGGCACCAGTTCCGATTTCGGAAGGATCATGGTAAGCGGCCCCGGCCAGAATGCATCCGCCAGTTTTTTTGCCGTCTCCGGCACATTCTCCGCCAACATATATACTTGTGAAAAATCCGAAATGTGGACGATCAGCGGGTTATCCGAGGGCCGTCCTTTCGCCGCGTAGATCCGGCGGGAAGCGTCGGCGTCGAGTGCATTGCCCCCGAGACCGTACACGGTCTCCGTGGGAAACGCGACCAGACCTCCGGCGCGGATCACCGCCCCGGCACGCTTTAATTCTTCATCGTCTTTTGACGTGATCGCGATCACTTCCGTCCGCATTCTGACTGCCTCGTTTCAAATCTATTCTCTCTTCGGTTTACGGCCAGGCCGTTCCCGAAATCATACACCATACATCCGAAGTCATTGTATCCCAAATGGCATCTTCTGTCAATGAAATTCAAATGGGCTGCGTGACGCAGCCCTTAGTTTCATTCTGTTTTATACTCTCAAGCCATTCGGCCATTTGTTCTATTTATAGCAAGTATTGTTCTATCATCCCCTTAATAAGTTTGGAGCTGATCTGGTTTTGTGATGTTTCAAATGTCGTGATCAGGTTTTCTCCGACATAGAAGCCATTTTGATGATAAGAAGCCAATTTAGCCACATTTTTGTTGGCATATGTCAAGTTGTCCAGCATTCCGAAATGCTCCCAGATCACTTCTTTTCTCGATCTCACTTTCAAGCAGCTGAAATCCGGTCGGACTTCCCCCGTTCCTCTTAAATTCAATGGTTTTTCATACTTGTAAGGAATTCCATATTGTTCCAGCATATTTGCAATGATCAGTTCCGATTTGGAACGGACCCGTATCCCCCCGCCGGTGTAAAACTCAGTTTCATCGTAAAACTTCAATTCTTCGTATATAACATTCTGCCAGCGATTTATAAACATCTCATCCGTTTCGATCAGAGGTTCTATAAGCGCTTTTCTTCCATTTGCCATGTGCTCGTAGACCTCACTCAGTTTTGGGACATTGTAATTTCGAATAAACGTTTCCAGACTTTGCTTCATCAGCATTAATTCTTTGCTTATCCTTTTTTCATAACCCTTCTGAGCTATATCACGCAGCGAGGATACATCTCCGGATTTAACATAGCGTTTCTCACCAGTCGCTTTATCGATCAAATGATACTGATCATGTCCGTTACTCTTGTGAATCCTTATTTCATGATCCGGAACAGATCTAAGCTCCTCCATTTTCTTGTTTGATTTTGCCAGTAAAGCCTCGATCTCTTGTAACTGTTCCTCCAGTTTTCTTTTGTAATCTTCCATAATGATCCCCTTTCTTATTTCATGTTTTTGTGTTTCGTGTCTTCTGTTGTTAGTCCATTTTTTTCTCTCATCCTGTTATCCTCCTCCCTTCGCTTTTTACGCGCAGTTTCGCCGGTTGAACTGTTTTGCGCGTAAGATTGCCCGGCCCGAGGCTACTTCCTTATGCGCGTTTTCGCTGTTCGGACCATTTTGCGCGTAAGATTGCTCTGCCCAATGTCACTTCCTTACGCGCACTTCCGCCATACAGACTGTTTTGCGCGTAGAAACACCTAGCTTGATCTTGCTTCTCTACGCGCGTTTTCGCTGTTCGGGCCGCTTTGCGCGTAAGGTTACTCTGCCCAGTGTCACTTTCTTACGCGCACTTCCACCATTCAGGCTGTTTTACGCGTAGAAACACCTAGCTTGATCTTGCTTCTCTACGCGCGTTTTCGCTGTTCGGGCCGTTTTGCGCGTAAGGTTGCCCCGCCCAGGGCCGCTTCTCTACGCGCGTTTTCGCTATATGAGCCATTTTGCGCGTAAGGCTGCCCCGCCCAGCTTCACCTTCTTACGCGCACTTTCGCCTTACAGACTGTTTTGCGCGTAGAAACACCTAGCTTGATCTTGCTTCTCTACGCGCGTTTTCGCTGTTCGAGCCGTTTTGCGCGTAAGGCCGCCTGGCCCGAGGCTACTTCTCTACGCGCATTCCCGCCATTCAGGCTGTTTTACGCGTAGAAACCCCTAGCTTGATCTTGCTTCTCTACGCGCGTTTCCGCCATACAGACTGTTTTGCGCGTAGAAACCCTTAGCTAGATCTTGCTTCTCTACGCGCGTTTTCTCCATTCAAGCTGTTTTGCGCGTAAGGTTGCCCCGCCCGAGGCTACTTCTCTACGCGCATTTCCACCATTCAGACTATTTTACGCGTAAGATCGCCCTGCCCGAGGCCGCTTCTCTACGCGCACTCCGTCCGCTCGGGTCGCATTGCGCGTAAAAGAACTTTCAATTGTTTCAATGGGAATGACATTTGCGGAGGACTATTGAATGCCGCTGAGAATTGCAATAGAAAAAAACACAAAGTGTGCAGTCGGCGAAAACACGACTGCACACTTTATTTAATTATGGATCCGCAAACACCGGTCAGGAACCGGTCGCGGACAATGTAGTGGCTTGCATGGAAGCATTCTTCGCATCATTTTTCTTGATTTCCTCATTCAGGAGGAACATACGGTTATCCAGCATGTTGATCATCGTCGCGCACTCAAAGAGTTCGTTCTGGATATGATCGGGTGCATTGCCCTCGTACTTGTAGTAGATCTTATGCTCCAGGCTGGCCCAGAAGTCCATCGCGATGGTACGGATCTGGATCTCAACTTTCGTCTCTACGGGGCCGTCCGATAGATAGATCGGGACAGACACCACCATGTGGTAACTCTTGTAGCCGTTGGGCTTCGGATTATCAATGTAATTCTTAATGATCAGGACGCGAACGTCGTTCTGGTTGCTGATCATATCGGCGATCTTATAGATGTCCGATGTGAAGGAACAGATGATCCGGATACCGGCTATGTCGTGTACATAACGCACCATGTTTTCGATGGTCACGTCATGGCCCTGTTTTTTCAGTTTTTTTACAATGCTTTCCGCAGATTTGATACGCGTCTTCACGTGCTCAATGGGGTTATAGTTGTGCACGTTGATGAATTCCTCGTTCAGGATCTCGATTTTCGCGTTCACCTGCTTCAATGCGGAATTATAGAGAAACATGATGGTCTTCCACTCATCCGCCTCGTTATGGTTTTCCGCCATTAATTGATACCCTCCTTGTATAAGGTTTGCATGGCAAACCTACATTGTATAAGGTTCGCGCAGCGAACCTATCCTAGTTTTTTCTTCTGCTGGCGCGCTGTCAGGGGGATGACCACGCCCTGCGGCAGAAGCCGTCCCGCTATCACTGCGGCTTTCATGCGCAGCGTCGGGACGATGACTGTCTTCTTACGAAACATCTTTTGGATCGCATAGGAAACGCACGCTTTCGCGGAAATGCCGGGAAGCGTGAAGGAAACATTGGCCACGTCGTTAAACTCTGTATCCACCGGTCCGGGGCACAGACAGCCGACGTAGACCGGACATTTGTCCTGTTTCATTTCATAAGCAACGGCGCGCGTCAGACTGGTCACGTAAGCCTTCGTCGCGTAGTAGGTCGCCATATACGGGCCCGCCGGCAACAGTCCTGCCGAAGAAGCCACATTCAAAAGATATCCCTTACCCTGCCGTTCCTCGCGAAAGTATTTCAGCATACGTTTCGTGAAGTAATGAACGGCCTTGATATTAACATCTACCATGGAGAATTCTTTTTCTTCGTCTGTCTCCGTAAAACGTCCGGCATCCCCGAAACCGGCACAATTGATGAAGACCTCCACGTTCAGATCCTCGATCGCATCCATCACGCGCGCACATCCCCTGCGCGTGGACAGATCTGCCTTTACCGTCTTCGACGGGCGAGCCAGTTCGGCCTGCAGGCTGCGTAGACGCTCGGTCCGGCGAGCGACCAGAATGGTCTCGTATCCAAGCTCAGACAGCTGTTTCGCAAACTCGGCGCCGATCCCGCTGGATGCGCCTGTAATTACGGCGTATTTCGACATATTCACTCCACCTCCCGATAATTCTCACATGATCATTATAACATAAAAGGCGGGCTTTGTCTTAGACTTCACGAAATAGTAAGAAAAAGTTCAAATTCTATCCATTTATTCAACGCTCTTAAGCGATTCCACCATGTCGATCTTCTTCAGTTTGCGATACATCAGAAGCTGGACGATCACGGAAAATGCGATCGTCAGCAGGATGCTTAATACGACGCTCAGAAAGGAGACGTGGCGGCCGAACATCATCAGGTCGATCTCCACCGTCTCGATGACGAAACGGTGCAGAAGATAGCCGCAGAACACGCCGAAGATACAGCCGAACAGCGTCAGCAGGAAGCTGTCGCGGTAGACATAGGCCGCGACCTCGCCGTCGAAAAATCCGAGCACCTTAACAGTCGCCATCTCGCGACGGCGCTCCGTGATATTGATATTATTCAGGTTGTACAGAACTACGAACGCCAACAGGCCGGCGGACACGATCAGCACGACAACAACGAGGTTCAGGCTCTTTAACATACGGTCGATCCTATCCTGCAAGGCGGACGTCATCTGCACGCCCAGGCAGGCCGGATGTTCGAGCAGACCCGCCGCGAGCTCATTCTCAAACTCCTCGCTGCGGTCGCCCGTCTTCAGCCACAGCGTGGTATAGTCGGGCGCCTCTCCGAACAGCGATCTGTAGGTCTCGCTGCTCATGCACACATAGTGCAGGATATAGTTCTCGTAGATGCTGTCAATGATGACCTCTTTGTAGTTCACCTCGTCGGTGCAGATACGCAAGGTATCCCCCGCCTTCAATTCCAGCATCCGCGCCAGTTTTTCATTGACCGCGACATGCCCGGTCTGCGCCGGAAACTCCACAGGCTTCTTCGTCGTCCGGTCGCGCATGTCAAAGAACAGGCTCAGGTCCTCCGCGCTTTCGGGCACCAGGATCTGGGCCTCACGGCGCGCGCTCTCGGATGCTACATCGATGTACTCCGAATGGATGAATTTGGTATTTGTGATGCCTTCCTGTCCCTGCAGGTACGCGGAAAATGCTTCCCATTCCGCCTCGGTCGAATTCTTCCGGTCCGTCGTCGCAGCCGCGTCATACCGGAAGATCTCGCGGTACTGGTACTTCGCGATATCGAGGATCGAGTCGCGCAGACCGAAACCGACCAGCAGCAGGCCCATGCAGCCGCCGATTCCGAAAATCGTCATAAACATGCGTTTTTTATATCGGAACACGTTGCGGGCGCTGGCCTTCTGTGTGAAACTCAGGCGGGACCAGAGCGGCGTGATGCGCTCCAAAAGGATGCGTTTACCGGGCTTCGGCGCCGGCGGACGCATGAGTCTGGCGGGCATAGAAAGCGTATTTCGCACGCAGACGGCAAATAGTCCGGCGAAGATGCAGAAAACCGCCATAGCGGTCGCTACGAGCGCGTAGGAGACATGGTAGGGCATCGCAAGCACCGGAATTCCGGTGTAGAGCATATAATATGCCTTAATAATGACGTATGGGAAGATCTTCTCGCCGATCAGGAAGCCTACCAGGCTGCCACCGAGCGTCGCAAACATCGCATAGAGAATGAATTTCCCTGCGATGGAAAGCCCGGTATAACCCAAAGATTTCTCCGTGCCGATCATCAGGCGGGACTCCTCGATCATACGCGTCATGGTCGTCATGCTCACGAGGGCCGCAACAAAGAAAAACAACAGCGGAAATACGAGGCCGATCTTTCCGATCCGCTTCGCATCCAGCAAAAAAGAGACATGCGCGGCGACCGAAGACCGGTCGATGACGTACCAGGACGGCGTTTTCACCTCTTTATCGATCTTCTCCTTCGCGATCTTCTCATAATATCCGTCAAACTGCTCCCGGAAAGTTTCATCGAATACCGGTTCGTACTCTTCCTTCCAGGCTTTCTCGAATTCCTCTTTATATCGGCTGGCAAACTCAGCGTCGTACTGCTCGCTGAAGCGTTCGAACAGCTGGCTCTCCATCCCTGAAAACCAGGTAGTAAAATTCGTCTCAAAAGCGATCAGGCCTGCTGGGTTCCACTGCTCCGGATCCATGCTCGCACGCTGCTCCTCCAGCATCTGGTCATGCAGCTGCTTGCGATATTCCGCCTTCCACTCCTCATAAACAGCGCTGAAATTCTCTTCCCGTGTCTTCGCATATTCCGCCTCATATCCGGCCTCATACGCTTTTTGCTTCGCATCCGCAAGCGCCAACGCCCGCTGCGCGTTGTATGCCAGTTCGTAGTCCTTTCCGGCAAATGCTTCCGCCAGCGCAGCGTCCCTGATCTCCTGCTCACGTCGCTTGCACGCCGTATCTGCCAGCGTTCGGATCTCCTCCATGCACGCTTCCACATAAGTCGTGTATTCGTCGCTGCCCGTCTGCATCGCTTTCGCGTCCTTAAGCGTCAGAGCGACCTCATAGTACACCTTTGCGGCAAATGTCTCTCTAGCCGGCAGCACCACATAGTCGATCTGGCCGTCGCCGAGCTTACCGCTGCCGCGCTCCAGATCGAGGTACGCCGGGATCATGCAGATGCCGCACACCGTGAGTTCATCCGTTGTAAGCGAACCGTCGGTAAGCTTCCGGTCACGCACGCCGGACTCTAATTTGAGTATATCGCCGACCTTCACGCCGAAGTTTTCCGCCATGGCATGATCGATCAGGCATTCGCCCGCCTGCTCCGGCAGACGCCCCTCCTTCAGGTAGGGCTTGTCGACCCGGTCCGTACAACTGATCAGGAGGACAGATATTTCAGCCTTATCGTCCGATTTCGTCTCGCCGTCTTCCGTCAGGTATGAAAGTGAAGTAAGAACTTCCAGGTTATATATTCCTTCGGCCTCATCGACGAAGTTAAGGCCCACCAGATCTTCGATGTCACTGTCCGTCATTCCGAGGTCAGAAATCACACGCACATCCATGAAGGACTGCGTGTCATAATAATCGTCCAATGATATCCGCATATCCGGCTCGCTCGCGCGCACGCCGGAGAAAAAAGCCACCCCAAGAGCCACGATCGCAAACAGCGACCAAAAACGGGCACGGCTTCGTTTTATCTCCCGGACCAGGTCCGTCCACATTGCTTTCGTCATGATAATTCCTTGATTTCCTGCAAACTTCGCCCCGGGCTGCATTAAGAACATCTGCAAGGCGGGGCAAATACATTATACAGGATGCCGGGCATTGTCGCAAGCAGATCATGCATTGACCGCAAAAACAACGGCCCTATTCTGCCCTTTTCAGATTGACTTTTCTCCTGTTTTGTGCTACCATACTTGAAACATCATCTGACTAGAAGATCATGATCGTGTTAAAAACCAAAAAGGGAGGTCAATTATGGCTAAATTTGTATGTGAGATCTGCGGATATGTACATGAAGGCGACACTCCGCCCGAGAAGTGCCCCATCTGCATGGCACCCGCTGAAAAATTCAAAGAACTGGTAGAGGAGATGTCCTGGGCTTGCGAGCACGAGATCGGCATCGGCAAGGTAAACACACCCGACGACATCATCAAAGATCTGCGTGATAACTTCACCGGCGAATGCACGGAAGTCGGCATGTATCTGGCTATGGCCAGAGCTGCATTCCGTGAGGGGTATGCCGAGATCGGTATGTACTGGGAGAAGGCTGCTTACGAAGAGGCTGAGCACGCTGCGAAGTTTGCAGAACTCCTCGGCGAAGTTGTAAGCTCCAGCACGAAGGAAAACCTTCAGAAGCGTGTTGCTGCCGAGAACGGTGCTACCGCAGGTAAACTCGATCTGGCTATGCGCGCGAAGAAACTGAACCTCGACGCGATCCACGACACCGTTCATGAGATGGCGAAGGACGAGGCTCGTCACGGCAAGGCATTCCAGGGCTTCCTGGATCGTTACTTCAGCTGATAACGTTCATCTGTAACTATTAAACATGGGGACGCCCTCATAGGGCGCCCCCATTTATTTTTTCTCTTTATTGCATTGCCGCTATACGTGTCTTTATATATGCCTCCAGTACATCCACGGTCGTATCGATGCCGAGCCTCGAACTGTTGATCGACAGATCGTAAAACCGGGAGTCGCCCCATTTGCCTTCGCAATGATCGTCGTGATAACGTTTTCTTTTTTTATCCTTCTTGATGATCAGTTTCTTCGCCTCGTCCCGATCCAGGCCGTAGACCCGCATGACGCGGTCGATCTTCACTTCCATATCGCCATGGATAAACAACGAGATCAGCGCGGGATATTTCTTCAGTTTCATCTCGGAGCATCTCCCGACCACAACGAAGGACTCTCCGCTCTTCGCCTTCTCCTCCAGGATCTCAAACTGCATGTCGGCGATGTGATCTTCGATCGAATTGCTGTATCCATTGACCGTACGGGAGAGAAATTTAAGTTTCGGAACTTCGTTGTATTTCTCCACCTGCTCCTCTGTCATGCCCATCTCTTCCGCGATCTTCGTGATCAGATGGCGGTCATACACCGGCACATGAAACCGCGCGGCCAATGCTTCCGCGATGACCCGGCCGCCGCTTCCGAACTCACGGCCGACCGAAATAATGAACTGAGACATAAAACCTCCTTTTCATCAAGTGAACCGAATG